>Ga0299912_10005457_pt1 | contig 10450 bp, 10 predicted proteins | sample RVTome_2_FD_207667 | JGI IMG/M metagenome (GOLD analysis project Ga0299912, IMG submission 207667) | Soil microbial communities from uranium-contaminated site in the Upper Colorado River Basin, Wyoming, United States - RVT95D214 (version 2) ... | reverse complement strand
GGGCGAAGGGTCCGGTGCTCAAACAGGCTTCGCCGGGGACCCCCCCGGGGGGGGGGGGGGGGGGGGCGCGCCGCCCCCCCCCCCCCCCCCCCCCCCCCCCCCCCCCCACACCCCCCTCCCAACCCGCATATTATTCCTGGGAAGGCGGGGCCGTTGGCCCCGACTTCCCAGGACAGAAAAAATAACAAGGGATTGGGGGAGGGGGTGTGGGGGAGGGGGTAAGGGTCAGTGGCCCTTACCCTCCTCCCCCAAAAAACTATTCAGACCGGGGGATGACCTCGGGTTCCCGGGGGATTTCAGAGGCCGCGGCCGCGGAGGCCCGTTTGAGTTCATGGCCCACGATCTCCAGGTTATGCTTCAGGGTGCGGATGGTCTGGCGTTGTTTCAGGAGTTCATAGAGGCCGTAGAGGCAAGCAGTGAACACTCCCAGGAAGAAGACAAAGAGAATAAGGATCCATAAGGGGATGGCCGCGCTTTGAAAGGAATTGAAATAAAGATCCAGTTTCAATTGGATGGTGCGCTCCAGCACCTCCTTGTTCTGGATGATGAAGATGATCCCCAGGATTCCCAAAAGGGAGGAAAAAATTACTTTGAAGAAGCGCATGCCTGCTCCTCGTCTGCCAGGGTCTGGAAGTGGGGCGCCAGGCGCTCATAGGTCTGGCGGAAATGTTCCGGGATCACCCGTACTTCGGCAAAAACCGGAATAAAATTGGTGTCGCCGTTCCACCGGGGCACCACGTGGAAATGGAGGTGGCTCTCCACCCCCGCGCCGGCCACGATCCCCAGATTGAGTCCCACGTTGAAGCCGTCGGGGCGCATCGTCTGCTTCAGAATGGCCAGGGTCCCCCGGAGCTTCAATTGCAGGTCCAGGAGTTCCTCCGGGGTGAGGTCCTCCAGGCCGGGTTGGTGCCGGAGCGGCGAAATCAGCAGGTGCCCGTTGATATAGGGGTATTTGTTCATCATCACCCGGGTGAGGCGGCCGCTGAAGAGCACCAAGCGCTCCTTCAGGTCTTCCCCGGGTTGGGGGCAGAAGATGCACCCATCAGGTTTGTCTTCCCCCAAGATGTATTCCATGCGCCAGGGGGCCCAGAGAACCTTCATGGTGCGGCCTCGCCCCCCTGTTCCACTCTTTGCTCCCACACAGTCAGCAATATAGCATGGATTCCTGAAGATTCAAGGGCTTTTCTTCCAGGTCCAGGGGGTCGCGGGGTTACCTTTGCGGGAGCCCTGGGAGGAAAATGCAGATTATCACCTTTCTTCCCTACCATCAGCCGCTTAGGGAAAAGACCGGCCGGATCCGGCCCACCTCCTCCTTCCGGTGATTCAAAATGGGGGGTTGGGCATACGCGGCCAGGGCCTCCCCGGCCCTGGGGGTGAGGACCCCCAACTGCTCCAGGACCGCCACCACCGTGGGGTTGAGGGCCCGGGACGCGCCGTCTTCGATCTTCAGGGCCACCCCCAGGCCGCGCTCGGTGAGGGCCAGGGCGTAGCCCCCTTCGGCCCCGGACTTGGCGAAGACCGCGCCCGGCAGGGCCAGCATGACTTCGGTGTCCAGGCGGCCATCCCCGGCAAGGTGGCGGGGATGGGCCAAAATCGCCTCTTTCAGCGTCCCCCCCGGCGACCCCGGCTGGGACGCGGCCAGGCGGGCGTAGCCCAGGGCGATGTTTTTCAAGGGCACGTAAAAGACCGGCGCGCCGCAGCCGTCGATGGCCACTTTGATTTCGTCCTTAGGGACCCCCACCATGCGAGCCACGGTACCCAGGATCAGGTCCTGCACCGGATGGTCCACGTCCAGATAGTTTTCCAGGGGCCACTTATGGTGGACGCAGAGGGCCAGCATGGCCGTGTGTTTGCCCGCGCAGGTGTTATGCAGGGGGGTGGGCTGGAGCCCGGCCTGGCTCAGAGCCTGGGCGCTGGCGCGATGCAGGGGTGGATGGACGCCGCATTGCAGCGCCTCGGGGGTCAGCCCCAGGCGGGCCAGGGCGCCGGTCACCAGGCTCACCTGGAAATCCTGGCCGGACAGCGACCCGGAAAAGAGGGCCAATTCCTCCGGGCCGAACCCGAAGGCCTCCGCGGTCCCGGTGGCCAGCAGGGCCAGAGCCTGGAAGGGCTTGGCCAGGGAGCGCATGCAGACCAGGGCCTCCGGGTCGCCCACCTGCTGCACCAGGGCGCCTTTGGCGTCCACCACCGCGATCTGCCCCCGGTGGCGGCTCTCCACCGCGGGGCTCCGGGTTACTTCCACTAAGACGGGTGCATCCATATCGCTCTCTCCGTAGAAGATTTAACCACAGAGGCACAAAGAGCACAGAGAGGCACAAAGAATTAAAGACATTTGTGCCTTGGCAAGCCAAGGCACAGATATAGTTACTCTGTGACCTTTGTGTCTCTGTGGTTCATCAGCATTGTTTTATACAGACCCTGGCCGCCAGAAATCGGCGGGAACAGCACACCCTATATAATAACCCAGACGGTGGGCTTTCCACCAGTCCAAAGGCGGGGGAATAATAAAGTGGGGCCCCGGCCCGGTGCCTTCCCGGACCCGGGTCAGGAAGTTTTACGATTGGCGCGCTTTGGTTTTACACTCTTAAAAAGACCCTTTTCCGATACAAAATACCGGTAACCAAGGTCCAGAAAGAAAGGCAGAGCAGGGCCCAAACCAGCGCCAGCCAATGGGGATCATGCCAGGCGGTCTGACCGATGACGTCCCAATTCACTCCGAACAAGGCGTTGGAGATGACCGCGATGAGGTGGGTATGTTGGGGGGGCGTGCCGATATACAACGTGTGCAGGGCGATAAACACGATCTGCGCCCCGCAATAGGCCAACAGGGGGTTCATGCCCAGCCAGATCGCGGGCTGGAGCATAATTCCCCCAAACTGCCGGAGGTCCGCCAGCCAGTACCAGAAGCCCAGGAAGATGAGGGCGAAGCCCGCGGTGTACACCACGTAGGAACTGGTCCAGAGGAACTTGTTGAAGGGGAACGCTAATCCCCACAGGGCCCCGACGCCTATGCTCAGGAAGCCACAGAGCATAAGGCCGATGAGCTTGCGGTACCCGTCGCGCTCGCTTAAGAGCCAGTGGCCGGTAAGAGCCCCGGCCAGGCCGGTGGCGATGGCCGGGAGGGTCCCCAGCAGGCTCTCGGGGTCCCAGGTTTGCCATAAATGGGCTTCGCCGAGAAGGGCCCGGTCGATGAACGCGCCCAGGTCTTTCCCCGGCTGGAGTTCGAAGCCCGGCAGGCTCATCAGCCCCCAGTAGAGGAGCAGCAAGGCGCCGGCGATGCTCGCCTGGACCCGCCAGCGGGTGTGGATCACCAGGATGGAGACCGCCAGATAAACCAGGGCAATGCGCTGCAAAATCCCCATAATGCGCAGGTTGGCCAGGGAAAAGAACCAGACGTTGGTGTCGGCGGGGGGGGAAAGGAATATGGCCCACACGCTCTTCTGGGTCACTGCGGGGGGGCAGAGGGATTGAAAAAGCCAGCCGACGATGAACCAGCTTCCGGTTACCAGGCCCAGGAAAAAGAGGACCCCGGCCCGGATGAGGATAGCCTTGTAAAGCCGGGACCGGCTCTCCCCCTTGGTTAGCCGTCTGGTTAGGGAAAAGACGGTGGTCACCCCGACGATGAAAATGAAGAAGGGAAAGATGAGGTCGGCCAGGGTGCACCCATGCCACTCGGCATGGACCAACTGCCGGAAGCGGGGGGCGTCGCTCCAGGTCCTCAGGTTGTTGACGAGGATCATGGCGCCGATGGTCACGCCCCGGAATATATCCAGGGAGATCAGTCGCTGGGAAACATCACGCTGCATGCTTTTGGTCCATCGTTAGAAAGAAAGATAGGAAAGCCGACCGGATGTGTCTCTGTTCTCTAAAAATGGAACATTTATGATAAATTACCTGAGGTCGATATTTTTAATATAATGACTCAATCCGGAAAGTCCAATCTGATTTTACATGGGAAAATATCTTAATCTGGCTTGCAGGTTGGGGCTGCTGGTTCTTTTCCTGGCGGCAGGGGGATTTTTCTCTCCCGCCCAGGGGGAACAGCCGACAACCATCTGGGCCGGAGAGCCTTCAAAGCATGCGGTGGCCCTCACTTTTGACGACGGCCCCTCGCCCCGCTATACCCCGGAAATCCTGGCCTTGCTCAAGCAATACGGGGCCCACGCCACCTTCTTTGTCCTGGGCTGCAAGGTGGAAAAATACCCCCGGTTGATCAAGGCCATGCTGCAAGACGGCCATGAGGTGGGCAACCATACTTTCAGCCATCCCCGCCTGCCCAAGACGGAGCAGTTGGCTCGGGAGCGGGAGTTGGAGCGCACCCGTCTGGACCTCGATCTCCTGGGCTGTCCCCAAAAGCATAAGCTGATCCGTCCGCCTTACAGCGCTTATGACGACCGGCTGGTCTCCTATCTGTCGCACACCCACCGGGAACTGGTTTTATGGAGTATCGACTCCGGTGATTGGCGGGGTCTGGAGGCCGGCAAGATCGTGAAAAACGTCCTGGCCCGGGTGCGCAATGGCTCCATCATTGTTTTTCACGACAGCGACGAAAAGGACCAGGCCGACCGCAAACCCACGGTGGAGGCCCTGAAGGTCATCCTGCCGGCGCTCCGGAAAGCGGGCTACCGGCTGGTAACGGTCTCGGAGCTGGTTGAACCACAATCCCCGCATTGAATTTACCTGCCAATTATCTTCTGGAGGATACCCCAACTATTCCCTCTCCCTGGGGTGGAACCCCCGGGAGCCCCTTGGTCCCGCGCTTGACCCCGGTCCCCGAGGTTGCCATCACCCCGGGCATGTGTTAATTTAAGGCCTAGCCCTTTTAAGGGGCAGGCCTATTTTTTTCCTGGACACCTAACTTGCCGCCAGATCTTGACAAACTGCGCATCTCCCGCTCTGAGGAAGGACCGCCCCGGCCCGCTTCCCGGCGGACCCGTCTCGCCCTGATCCTGGGGGGAGGCGCGCTCTTGCTGCTCCTCAGCCTTTACCTCTGGGGGCCCCTCCAGCCCGCCCAGGAGGTGAGTCTTTCAGTGGTGGCCCGGGTTTACCCGGCCCAGGCTTACGCGGTCCTCAACGCCAGCGGCTACGTGGTGGCCCAGCGCAAGGCCGCGGTCTCTTCCAAGAGCACCGGCCGCCTGGTCTATCTGGGGGTGGAAGAGGGCAGCCGCCTGAAAAAGGGGCAGGTCCTGGCCAGTTTGGAGAATGAAGACCTGGTGGCCGCCCGGGACCAGACCGCGGCCCAGATAAATGAGGCTCAGGCCAACCTGGCCCAGGCCCAGGCGGAGCTGACCGACGCCAAACTGCAGCACGAGCGTTATAAGACCCTGCTGGCCCGGGACCTGGTGGCCCGCCAGGACTATGACACCGCGACTGCCCGCCAGGATAAGGCCAAGGCCGGAGTGGCCGCGGCCCGGGCCCGCATCAAGATCAACCAGGCCGCCCTGGCCAACGCCCAGGCCGCGGTGGAATACACTTATATCCGCAGCCCCTTCGACGGTGTGGTGCTTACCAAGTACGCGGAAGTGGGGGAGGTGGTGGCCCCCTTCGGGGCCGCGGTCAACGCCCGGGCCGCGGTGGTGACCATGGCCGACCTCAACTCCCTGATGGTGGAGGCGGACGTGGCCGAGTCCAACCTGGATAAAGTGCGCCCGGAGCAACCCTGCGAAATCACCCTGGACGCCATCCCGGATAAGCGCTTCCCCGGCCAGGTGCACATGATCGTGCCCACCGCCGACCGCTCCAAGGCCACGGTCCTCACCAAGGTCAAGTTCCTGGAGTTCGACGACCGCATCCTCCCGGAAATGAGCGCCAAGGTGGCTTTTCTGTCCAGGCCCCTGGAGGCCGGGGAGCGACGCCCCCGCCTGGCCATCCCCCGGGCGGCCCTAATCACCCGGGACGGCAAAGCCTTTGCCTTTCTCCTGGAGGGCAACCGGGTGAAGCTGACCCCCCTCACCCTGGGCCCGGAAATGGGGGACCTGGTGGAAATCGACCAGGGGCTTAAAGAAGGGGACAAGGTGGTGCTGAAGCCGCCCGCCTCCCTGAAAGACGGCTCTAAGGTGAAGGCCAAGGCCTCATGAGGGACGCAGCCAGAAAGGTCCCAAGTTCCAAGTTCAAGGTTAGGAGTTGACTGCATAAATAGAGCGTCTTTCTCCCTCCCCCTTGAGGGGGGAGGGTCGCGGTGGGGGTGAAATTTCTGGGAATTGAGCGAAGTTATCACCCTCCCCCCAACCCCCTCCCATCAAGGGAGGGGGAGTTTGAGACTTCGGGGTTATTACAGATAATTATAAAAAAATGACACTAGAAGCCCCTCCGCCCCTGGTGGAAATTTCCCATCTGAATAAATCCTATCGCCGGGGCAGCCAGGAGCTGCTGGTCCTCCAGGATATCTCCCTGAACATCGCGGCAGGAGAATTTCTGGCCCTGATGGGCCCCTCCGGGTCAGGCAAGACCACCCTCTTAAACCTCATCGCCGGGCTGGACCGTCCCGACGGCGGCCGTCTCCTGGTCCAGGGCCTGGACCTGACCCAACTGAACGAGGCCCAACTGGCCCACTGGCGGGCCCGGGAGGTGGGCTTCATCTTCCAGTTCTACTATCTGATCCCCGTGCTCACCGCGTTTGAGAACGTGGAGCTGCCGCTGCTCCTCACCCCCCTCTCCCGCCATGAACGCCGGGAGCACGTGGACCTGGTTCTGGAATTGGTGGGCTTGAGCGACCGCAGCCACCACTACCCCTCCCAGCTTTCCGGGGGCCAGCAGCAGCGGGTGGCCATCGGCCGGGCCCTGGTCACCGACCCCGCGCTCATCGCCGCGGACGAGCCCACCGGGGACCTGGACCGGCAGTCCGCGGGGGAGGTGTTGGACCTCTTGAGCCAGCTCAACCAGGAATTTCACAAGACCATCATCATCGTCACCCACGACCCGGAGGCCGCCTCCCACGCCTCCCGCATCCGGCGGCTGATCAAGGGGCAGTTGTTGAATCAAAATGAGGGGCAGGGTTGAAGAATTTTTGAGGGAGGGGGGCAGGGGCCAGGGGCCCCTGGCCCTCCCCCCGGAAAACTATCTTATGCCCTCTGACAGTGAACTCCCCAGGAATGCCCAGGGCCGCTTCTACCATATCGACTGCGGCCCCGGGGATCTGGCCCCCTATATCCTCACCTGCGGCGATCCGGGCCGGGCCCGGAAGATCGCCCGATATTTCGAAAAGGTCGCCGTGCGCCGCCGGAACCGGGAATTTTATACCTATACCGGCTGTTATAAAGGCATTCCCCTCTCGGTCATGGCCACCGGCATCGGCTCGGACAACACCGCCATCGCGGTGATTGAAGCGGCCCAGTGCGTCTCTAAGGCCACCTTCATCCGCCTGGGGAGCTGCGGCGCGCTGCAGCCGGAAATCAACCCCGGCGACCTGGTCATCACCGCCCGGGCGCTTCGGGACGAAACCACCACCAACTACTACGCGCCCCCGGAATATGAGGCCCGGGCCCATCCCCTGGTCCTCAAAGCCCTGGAAGAGGCCGCGGCGGAGCTGGGGGTCCCCCATCACGTGGGCCTCACCTGCACCACCGGGGATTTTTACGGGGGCCAGGGCCGACAGGTTCCCGGATTTCCCATCCTGGAGCCGGATAAGGTGGCCCGCCTCCGCCGGGCCGGGGTCCTGAACCTGGAAATGGAGATGTCCGCGTACCTCACCCTGGCCGGAGTCTCCACTTACCCCCTCCGGGCCGGGGGCGCCTGCGCGGTCTTGAATAATCGCCTAACTGGAGCCTCGGTTTTTGCTTCCGCCCGGCTGAAAAGCCTGGCGGAAAAACGGTTGATCACCACGGGCCTACTGGCCGTGGAGAAGTTATCTGCTTGGGATAAGGAATTTGGGGGAGGAGGCTAAGGGGCTCACACAGGCCCTGCCCCCTCCCCCAACCCCCCTACCCCCACCCATTAAAGGGGGTTGGGAGGGGAGTTTGAGGGGAGGGCGGGGGAGCCACTGCTCCCCCGGCCCTCCCCTCAACTTACCTCACAAACCATGCTCAAACTCACCTGGCGCAATACCATACGGCATCCTTTGCGGGCCGGTCTCACCGTGGCGGGCATGGCCCTGGCGGTCCTGGCCTTTTGTCTGCTGCGCACGGTGGTGGCCGCCTGGTACGCCGGGGTGGCCAACGCCTCCCCCTCCCGGTTGGTGACCCGGAGCGCCATTTCCCTGATGTTCCGCCTGCCCATGGCTTACCTTCCCAAGATTCAGGCCGTGCCGGGAGTCAAGGCCGTGGCCTACGGCAACTGGTTCGGGGGGGTGTATATTGATGAAAAGCATTTCTTCCCCCAGTTTTCCGTGGCCATTCCCAACTATTTCGAGATCTATCCGGAGTATCAACTCCCCGAAGGGCAGAGAATCGGCTTTTTCCAGGACCGGCGGGGGGCCGCCGCGGGCCGCCAGCTCGCGGCCCGCTACGGCTGGAAGATAGGGGACGCCATCATCCTCCAGGGCCGGATCTTCCCCGGTGAGTACCGCTTTATTCTCCGGGCCATCTATACCGGGCGGGAGTCCACCACGGACGAGGGCCGCTTCTTCTTTAACTGGGAATACTTAAACGAGGCCCTGAAAAAATCCATGCCCGACCGGGCGGACCAGGTGAGCTGGTTTCTGGTGGAGGTCACCCGGCCGGAGTTGGCCGCCACCGTGGCCGCCCAGATCGACGCCATGTTTAAAAACTCCCTGGCGGAGACCCTCACCGAGACCGAGGCCGCCTTCTTCCAGGGCTTTGTCGCCATGACCGAGGCCATTCTCCTGGCTATCCAGGTGGTCTCCTGGTTGGTCATCGGCGTCATCCTGGTGGTCCTGGCCAACACCATGGCCATGAGCGCCCGGGAGCGCCTGGGGGAATACGCGGTCTTGAAAACCATGGGCTTCCGGCCCCGGCACCTGGCCGGGCTTATCCTGGGGGAATCCTTGCTTCTGGCCCTGGCTGGCGGACTGCTGGGCCTTTCGCTGACCTTCCCGGCGGTGCAGGTCTTTAAAACCCAAATGGGCCAATACTTCCGGGTCTTTCCCCTCACCCGGCTGACCCTGGCCCTGGGACTCGGCACGGCCCTGGCCGTGGGGGTCCTGGCCGCGCTCCTCCCCGCCTGGCGGGCCGCCCGGGTAGGCATCGCCGCAGCGCTGCGGAAGGTGGGGTGAGGAAGGTAGATTTGGGGGAGGGGGCATTTTAGTGGCCAGTGGCCAGTGGTCAGTTGTTTTTCTCTGACCACTGACCACTGACCACTATTCCCCCCCTTGAACAACTCTAAATAATCATGCTTAAGTTGACCCTCAGAAACGTATTAAGGCATCCCCTGCGGGCCGCTCTCACGGTGGTGGGCATGGCGTTAGCCATCCTGGCCTTTGCCTTGCTGCGCACCATGGTGGAGGCCTGGTACGCCGGGGTGGACGCGTCCTCGCCGGTGCGCCTGGTGACCCGCAACGCCGTGTCCCTGATGTCCTCCCTGCCCCTGTCTTATGAGGCCAAGATCAGAGCCGTGCCCGGGGTCACCGGGGTGGGCCACGCGTTTTGGTTTGAAGGCGTTTATGTGGACAAGAAGCACTTTTTCCCCCAGTTTGCCGCGTCCCTCCCCGGTTACCTGGACCTGGCCCCGGAACTGTTGATGCCCGAAGACCAGAGGCTGGCCCTGTCCCGGGACCGCCGGGGCTGCCTGGCGGGCCGCAAGCTGGCGGCACGCTTCCGCTGGAAGATCGGGGACAGCATCATTCTCCAGGGCACCTATTTCCCGGGGAATTATCAACTGGTCCTCAGGGGCATTTATCAAGGCCGGGACCCCAGCACCGACGAAACCATGCTCTTATTCCATTGGGATTATCTCAATGAGCAGATGAAAAAACAGGAGCCTGACCGGGCCGACAAGGTGGGCTGGTTTCTGGTGCAGATAGCCTCCCCGGACCTGGCCGCTGCGGTCTCGGAAAAGATCGACGCGCTCTTTAAAAATTCCCTGGCCGAAACCCTGACGGAAACGGAGAAGGCCTTCAATCTGGGGTTCGTGGCCATGACCGAAGCCATCCTCCTGGCCATCCAGGCGGTCTCCTGGCTGGTCATCGGGGTGATATTATTGGTCTTGGCCAACACCATGGCCATGAGCGCCCGGGAGCGCCTGGGGGAATACGCGGTGCTGAAGGCCATGGGCTTCCGGCCCCGGTTCCTCACCGGGGTGATCATGGGGGAATCCCTGGTCCTGGCCCTGGGAGGCGGGGTCCTGGGCCTGTCCCTGACTCCCCCGGTGGTCTGGGCCTTTCCCAACTCGGTGATGCAGTATTTCGGGGTATTTAACGTCACCCCAGAGACCCTGGCCATCGGGCTGGGCGTCTCCCTGGCCGTGGGCCTCCTGGCCGCGGCCCTGCCCGCCTGGCGGGCCGCCCGGGTGGGCATCGCCGCGGCCCTGCGGCGGGTGGGGTGAAATTTGGGGGCGG
>Ga0299912_10005456_pt1 | contig 10451 bp, 6 predicted proteins | sample RVTome_2_FD_207667 | JGI IMG/M metagenome (GOLD analysis project Ga0299912, IMG submission 207667) | Soil microbial communities from uranium-contaminated site in the Upper Colorado River Basin, Wyoming, United States - RVT95D214 (version 2) ... | reverse complement strand
CCTTTCTCTCCTACTCCAAAGCAGCCTCGGCCATAGCGGCCACATTCTGCGGCGGGACATCGGGCAGGATGGCTTCGTGGCTCGGGCTGACGATGAGATGAGGGCCCAGAAGCTCCTTGACCCGCCGCACTTCGTCCTTCACCTGGGCCGGCGTCCCGAGGTTGAGCACACGCTGGGTATCGATCCCTCCCATAAAGGCGATCTTCCCGCCGAACTCACGGGCCAGCCTGTCCGCCTCCATGTTCCTGGCTTTGGCCTGAAGGGGATGGAGGCAGTTGACACCCGCCTCGACCAGCCGGTCGATAACTCTGTAGATCGACCCGCAGGAATGGAGGATGACCTGATACCCGCGGGCCTGGCCTTGCGCCGTGAACCGGCGAAACCAGGGTAAGACGAATTCATCAAAGAGAGCGGGGCTGAGCAGAAGGTCGAGCTGGGTACCGAAATCGTTGCCGAAGAAGAAGCCGTCGATCATGTCCCCGGCGGCCTCATAGAACAGTTCGTTCGCTTCGAGGTAGGCGCGGCAGACACGTTCCGTCACGGCATGGACGACGTCGGGGTGCGTGTACATTTTGATCATGTACTGCTCCATCCCGAAGAGGTCCATGACATCATGGAAGAACGGGCACCAGAACCCGCTGGCCCGATAAAAGTCGCCCACCCCCTGAAGCTGGTCGATCGTCTCCTCGAAATCGAGGTATTCGAGCTCCGGCCAATGGAATCTTTCGACGTCGGCGACCGTCTCACAACCGGCCAAAGGTCCGGCCTGGCCGTGGGATTTCTTGTCTCCCCTCAGGTCGAAGAGCTTCCGGTCCTGGGGATGTCTGTAGGTCGACTCCAGAAACTGGGGCGAGATCCAGCGGAAGTCGTCTCCCAGCTTCCGCCGCAACTCTTCTTCGGTCTTGGTGCCGAAATACCGGTGCAGGATCGGCCAGGTATCGGGATAGGGATTTCCCATCCAGAAGCCGCAGCGCGGCGCCGGCCGCCGGTCGATGATGGCCTGAAGAAGAGCTCGACTTGTCATTTCTGAGCGAAGAACCTCTCTGGGGACGTTCCCCGAAGTACCACCCTTGATTGAATGATTATCCCCCGTCTTCATTTCTGGATGCAGACCGATATTACTTCTATGACCAGAGAAAAATTCCGGTCGCCGGTTCCCATGTCCCAGGTCGCGCCGGCCGCCGTCTGTTTTAGCTCTGCTAAAACAGCGTCCGCCTTGGCTTCGTCCCCGTGATATTTTGCCGAGGCCCAGGCAAAGACAGGATCCTCCTCGCCGCGGGCGGTCTGCCAATCAGAGAGAAGCCGGACGGCTTCATCCTCCTTCCCGGTTTTCTTAAGAGCCATGGCGCCGAGTAGATGGACGGAATCCCAAGTCGACCGGAACTTATCTGTGTCGGCGCAGACGGACGCATAGAGCTTATCGGCCTTGGCGCGGTCTCCCATTTTTTCGGCAGCGGCTGCCAGGACGAAATTTTCCAGCCGCTCGTCGACGTCAAAGGGCTTACCAACCCCCAGGTGTTCCGGCCAGAGCTTGGCCTTTTCGGCCGAAGCGACGGCCGCTTTATATTTCTTATTTTTAAGGCTCAGCGTGGCCGACAGGAGATGGGCCTGCTTGTACAGGTCACGGCCTTCCCAGGCTCCTTCGTAAGGGAGGACGTTCATCCGCTCGAGAACCCTGAGGCAATCATCAAGTTTCCCGCTGTGGAGGAGTGCCTTGGCATAGTCCATGGCCAGCGCGGGCTTCTCCGGTAGTTTCCTATAGATGGTCTGAGCGCTCTGGAGTGCGCGTTCATATTCCGCGCTCTTCTCATAAAATTCGGTCAGGGCGCGCCAGGCCCGCCAGTTCTCCCTGTCGAGGCTGACGGCTCTCTGGATATCGGCCAGGATATTCTTCGAGTCCCCTTCGCTCTTCCAGAATAGCGCCCGAGTCAAGTAGAAAGGCGCCCAATCCGGGCCATCGGCCAGGCCTTTGAAAATGCTCTTGGCCTCCTCGATCATCCCGGTGTTCCAGAGCACTAAGCCAAGATAGTAGGGTGTCTTCCAGCCAGCCACGTTGGCTGCCGCCCAGCGGAGAACGGGGATATCCTCGCGCCGATAAGGGAAGACGAGCTGAGGAGAAGCGGTTTCGGCCTCTTGAAGATACTGCCGGCTCTTGACCTCGTCTTTTTCTCGCCACAGATAGGCCAGCCAGTAATCGACCAGCGGATGAGACGGCGCCAATCCCAAGACTTTTGTCGCCTCCTCGGTCAGTCCGAGGTTGAAATAGAACATGGCCAGCTCGAGATAAGTTTCATGGGGGAGTTCGCCGCGGACAAGGGAAGTGAAAGCACCGCGGCCGGCGTCGCTCGAATCGAGAAGGAAACGTTCGAACCGGCTGAAATGGCTGAGGGGATCTATTTGGAGGATACTGGCGAGGGCCTCGGCCGCTGCTTTCCCGTCATTTCTCAATCGGAGGAGGATCGCCTGAAGCTCCCGGGCGTTCAGGTTGTAGGCGTTGTAGTCCAGCGAACGCCGCGCGTACTCCGCGGCCCTTTCCAACTTTTTTTCTATGATGTTCAATTCGGCCAGTTGCTCGTAGGCCGCCGACCGGAACTCCATGGAACGGGCCGCCCAGCCGAACCCGTCCTTGGCATCGGCGAAGTTTTTAAGTTGACGGTTGATCGTGCCGTAGACGAAGTTGGCACCGGCGTCATAGGCATCGATGGCCAGTGCCTTCCTGGCATAGTCGAGCGCCTTGAGGCATTCGGTGCGCCTGAACTGGATCTCGGCGACCCGGGTGAGGGCCCGGACGTGGCCCGGCTCTTTCTCGAGGCAGGCCAGGAATTTGACCAGGGCCTCGCCGTAGCTCCGCTGTTTGGCCAGTTCCTCGCCGGCAACGAACAACCCCTCGGCCGAAGTCCAGTTGAAATCCTTCGGAGCGACGACGGGCCGGCCGAGCGTGTTCATCTCCTTGTCCATGCTCGTCCATCTGAGCTTCTCTCGGCCGAGTGCAACGGCGACCTCGCCCTTTTTCTCGCCAACCTCGACCGTCCGGATGAATGTCTCCATGGGCTTGAGGGTCAGACGCCGGCTGAAAATCGTCTCGCCGGCCAGGGTAACGACGAGGTCGTCGTCGATTGGCCGGAGCGGGCAAAGGCCGACCTTGACTGTGCCTTTGGCGCTTTCCACATTGAGAGCCGCGTGGGGCGAGGCCGCCACCAGCCCGCCGATGTCCTTCACCGGAAACCAAATCTCCCTCCAGCGCATCACGGACTGGGGCGCAAAATAAACGTGCTTAAAAGGCGTCAGGCCGCTGTCGCTTCCGGCCTGGTTGTGGAGAAGCCCCGTCTGCGGTTCAGTGTACTGTTTCTTGGGTGGGTCTGTCAGTAGATCCTCCCAGATCCCGCCGTCGCGGGCGAGCGACCAGACCCAGAGTTTCATCCCGGGCTTTTCGTCGTAGTGGGCCCAATGGCCGTAGCCGAACCCGGATTTTTCGTAGTAGCCGCCGAAGTATTCGTTGTACTCGCCGAGGATGTGGTAGGACTTGCTGCCGCCGAAGTCGTTGTTCCGGTAGTATGAAGCGTCGCGGCCGTTCTCGACGACCGGCCAGGGATGGGCGTCGCCGCCGTGGCCGATGTACTGCGTGCCCGGATAATAGTACTTCAGGTCCTCGCCGACATCCTGGGCCGAGGTCAGCCAGTTGTAGAGGGAATCGTGAAGGGAGGTCGGGTTATACCAGAAGCATTCGGTCTCTAAGTAGGCGGCGTCCTTGGGGAGGCGCACGTTCACTCGCCAGACGGTCCCGGAGGGAAGGTCGATGGCGCCGACAACACAGCTCACGCTCCCGTCGCCATTCTCCTGGATGACATAATCCACCGGTGTCGCCGTGGTCGGGGCGTGGCCGATCGTCCCGAAGTTGAGTTCGATGCCGCCCGATGTCCAGGGACCGCGCATGGCGATCTCCCGGAATTTCACGACCGGATTCCAGTAGATGAACTCCCTATTCGTTGATTTTTCAACGGCCCCCCAGACCTTGCCGCCGATTTCGGGCGCGACGAGAACCTTGACGTAAGGGTTTTCCAGCCGGACCATCTTCCAGTCCTGAGGACGTCCTTGGAGGCTGTAGCCATGGAAACGGAAATACGGATAGATGGAGCCGATGAGCGGCGCCGGGTCAGGATCTGAAAAAGGATAGGTCTTGAAGGTAACCATTTCTTCCTTAACCGACGCCTCCTGGCCGGAGGCTGCCCCCAGAACGACGGCCAGGATGAAAAGCAGGGCCAGATTGACCGCTTTTAGCCTCATGTCAACCTCCGCCGGATGGCATTTTTGGGTTTTCAGTATATAACGTCTCATTCTCTGCCGCAAAACCTTTTCTGCGAAAAATGCTCATCACTGTGCGCGTCTGGACGTTTTCTTCTTACTCTCAAGAAGAAGAGAATAATGAAGAAGAATAAGCCTGACCGCGGTTCATGGGAATTAACTCCGCCTTGGATCGTCCCATTCATTGACAAGCGGTTATCTAGGTATTATAATATCGTAAGAAAGTAGGAAAGTAAGGAGATCAATATGGAATTCGTGGAGATGGCCAAGATGACATCCAAGGGGCAGGTAACGGTCCCTTCTCTGATCCGTGAAATATTGAGGCTTGAAAAGGGCTCGCTGATCGTTTTTAAGGTCACAGAAAACGGGATTCTTGTCTTGCCCGGTGAGGTTAGGGAGAAGGAACCGTACTCGCAGAAGGAGTGGGCAAAAATCGGGCAGCTCGTGGCTGAGAGGGGCAGGATTTATAGCACCTCGTCCGGAGCTAAGAAGCATGTTAAGGCGCTATGAGATATGAGTTCAAACCGTCTTTCGATAGATCAGTCAAGCTCCTCCCTTCATAAGACAAGGAGGAGATTAAGGCGCTTTGTCTAATCTTCATTAACCTCTTGGAAGAACAACGAGAACTGGCAAAAGGGATCGGCCTGAAAAAATTAAAAGATGATTATTGGGAAATTCGAACGGGGCTAAAGCCAAGGATCCTATTCAGGTGGAATGAGGATACTATCCAATTCATGCTCGCCGGTGGCCACGACCAGGTGAGACGGTTCCTGAAAACCGTCTAACAGAGAGTCCGACTAATTTCTGAGCCGGAGGAGAAGGCCTTGGCCGGCGACGAGCCAGTCAAAATCTTACTTGAGGACGGCCGTCTTCGCCAATTTCCCCGCGTGCTGAGACTCGTACTTCACCGTGATCTCGCCCTTCCCCTCCACCAGGAACTGGTGCTCGACCTTGCCGAAGCCGGGCACGACGAGGAATTGAACTTCGGGCCTGTACTTCTTGTAGGCGACCTGATCACGGAAGGGATCGGTCAGCAACCCGCCGGCCACCACCTTGGCCGCCGTCCCCGTAACTTTGAGCATATCTTTCGGATAAAGATTAGCCTTCTGCGCAAGGTAGCTCATGGTCGGGATGGCCTTGGAATTAACCAGCCGGGTCCGGACTCGATATAGGTTCTTCCCGACCGGCTTGACCTCGGTCACTTCCAGTCCGACTTCGGGCACATGCTTGGCCGAGAAGATCACGTTCATGGCGTTCCGGTGGACCAGGTCTTTGATCATGAAAGACGCCGACAGCCGTGAGCTCATCTTAACCCAGCCGCCGATCTCGATGTCGCCATAAGTCGGGTGCTTGAAGGCTTTCCAAGGCTTATACAGCTCTCCCTGAGCCAGGTTGTCACTGAACTTGATCCGTTCCCGGTCTGTGATTCCTCCCGACAGCATAGCCATCATCCCCTCCTCGACGGGCGATCCGGCTTCGCGTTTCTCCGCGGCACCCCGGAAGCTCTCTGTCTGCATCTGGAAAACCTCGGCGCAATAGGCATAGACACCGAGGCTCGCGCTCAGCCACTCGACCGAGTCGCCGTAGGTGGTATAGAGATCTTTCCACGAGATCAGGTAGCGGTAGCCGGGGATGATGCGCTCGGCCTGCTTGCCGAGGTAGTCATAGACTGCGATATCCTGCTGGGGATATTCCCCGAGCCCTTTCCGGCTGGGTCCGCGGAGGATCATGCCCCCCATATTATGAAAGGACCAGCCGATACAGATATTGGTCTTGGCCGAGATCCACTGGGCGAGTCCCCTAGTCCCAGTACCTGAGAAAGGGTATTCGCCGGACCCGCTTTGTACATAGGGAGGAGCCCAGTCGAAACCCCAGTTCCGGTTGGTGTCTACATAGCCTTCGCCGTCCTCGTTGACCCGGCCGTCTCCGTCGTTGTCGATCCCCTCCTCGCCGAGCATGGTCCATTCACCGGTCTCACCCGGCTTGACGGGAATCATAAGCCGGGCGTCCTCCGGGTCGGTTTTGAGGCGGCCGAAGGGGTCCTTGACCCGCATCAGGCAGATGTTTCCATCACCGTCCAGGTCGTCGGGGAAATCCTCGTCAACGAGCCCATCGTGGTCGTCATCGGTCGGGATGCGGAGACCGCGGTTGGAGCTGGATGTGTTGGCGTCGGCGAAGAAGTGATGGCGACCGTCGACATTGACGACCGGCACGACATAGAAACACGTCCTGTCCACGAGCCGGGTGATTTCAGGGTTTTTCCCGTAGTTGCCGAGGAGGTAATCGAGCAGGTAGAGCGAAATGTCGCCACCCTGGACTTCGTTGCCGTGGATGTTTCCGTCGACATAGATTCCAGGCTTGTCCAGAGGAGCGCCGGTTTTGGGATTATTGACGGTCATGACGTACAGAGGTCTCCCCTCTTCGCTTTTCCCGGCGACTTCGAGCGTCGTGAGTCCCGGGTAGGCGTTGTTCAGGGCCTTCAGGGCATCATAGATCTGGTCGAGCGTATAGTAATGATCGAAGCTCAGGGGAACGGCGGTCTGCGCATTGTCCGCGGGAAGTGAAAGCGCGAGTGCTGTCAGCAGAAGTCCGAATCCGATCAGTTTCTTCATTTCGCACCTCCCAAGTCGACCGTCCGGGAATCTCGCCCGGCGGTCTGCGTCTCGGCCTTGATCTCGAGCTTGACGGGTTTCTCGGCGTGAACGATCCAGGTCGCAGTCTGAGTTCCCTGCGCCTGAACGGAGGGGACGAGGCTTCTTGTCTTTCCCTCCAAGACATCGAATCCCGGCCCGTTCAAGGTGATGATTACAGGCAGGATGCGTTCATTCCGCCGGCCCATGGCCGTCGGATAGGGCAGGCCGCCGCTGTTTTCCACCCAGACCTTGACTTCATAGACTCCGGCTCCCAACATCTTAACCTTGGCATCGGCGATCTTGATCCGGGGCATCTTTTTGGCGATTTCGAAAACCCAGGGGACCTGGCCCCTGAGGAGCCCATCGATCATCCGTGGGGGAGGCGTGTTATCCGTGAAGGGCACGGCGCCGCCGATTTCCACCTCGCCGAGGGTCGGATGCTTGAACGGTTTCCAGTCTACGAAGCCTTTGCCCTCGAGTTCCTTGTTGCTCCAGGCAAGGAGCGCCTTGTCCTTGGGGTCGGTTCCCTCCTCGCTCGGCGGCTTGGGCATCTGCTTCAACATCTCGGCCATTTTTTTCGTGTCCATCTTCCCGCCCTTGAGGAGCTCGAAGACCTGCTTGGCCTTGAACTGGTCGGGCGCGCCGACGGACTTCAGGAAGGCATCGACCTTCTCCTCGCCCAGGGCAATGAACTCCTCGCTGGTCATTTTTTCCAGTTTTTCGGCCGTGATCTCCTCGTCCTTCTTTTCTTCCTTGACCTCGGGAAGGGTCCAGAAGTCCAGGGCAAAGGAAGGAAGACCGAGGTGATAATAGGACCACAGCTCGAACGACCCGTCCTTGTCGGGAGCCGGGTCGAGGCGCTTGGCGTCGAGCTTAGCGGCCTTCAGGAACTCCTTGAACTTCTCCGAAAGCTCCTTGTAGAACTTGAGGTCGTCCTCGAGCGGGTTGACCACCGCGCCCAGCCCAAGGAAGCTGGCGATCATGGATTCTGTAACTTCCATGCCGGGCGGAACGAAAGGTTTGACCATTTCCACGATCTCGGCCATGGTGTAGGTCCTGTTGGGGTCGGCGTTGAGGAAGCCGGCCATCTGCTCGGGGATCTTGATCTGGTTGAGGTCGGCTTCCCCCTTCCGTCCTCCGCGCGGCGGGGCCAGGCAGAAATTCGACTCGCCGAAGACAAAGGTCAGGCCGACCTCGCGGTGTTCGTCGAAGAACTTCAGCAGGGCAAACGTCTCCGCTTCGCGGCCGGACCAGGGGCCGGTCTCGGGAGAAAAGAACTTGAAGAGGTGGGGAAAGGTGACGCCGATATCGACGCCGCCCGGACCGTCTTCGTTATAGGCACCATCGTCGTCGTTGTCGAGGCCTTCGGTGTAGAGCTTATAGATGCCTTTTTCCCCCTTCGACCAGTCGGCTTTCTTCATTAACCGGGGCTCCGCCGGGACGGGCATCCATTCACCCTCAGGGTCTTTGACCCTCATCTGGGTGATCAGCCCGTCGCCGTTCAGATCCTCGCCACCGTCCTCGTCGGTCAGGTCGTCCATATCGTCGTTGTGAGGAGCGGCGTTCCGGGCGTCCCGCCGCAAAGGCTTCATGAAAAAGAGAGAGGCGGCGTCAGGATTTCCGCAGGGCAGGATGTACCAGGTCCGGTCAGCCCGGAGATCGGCCTTTTCGAGGACGAGTTTCGCTAAATAGAGGGCCGCCTCGGCCGATATCGGGACCGTCCCTTCCAGGTCAGCCGCGACGAAAACGGCGGGCAGGGTCTTTTGACTTTTCCCGGCCTCGGGGCCGATCTCGATGAGGACGAGTTCGCGGCCGCCGGCGCTTTTCGCCAGGGAATGGAGCTTGGCGACACCGGGATTGGCCCGGCCCATCTCCTGGAGCGCAGCGGTCAGCTCATCAGGCCGATGATAACGGTCGTAGGTCCATTCGGCCGCGCCGGCTGGGAGCCCCAGAGCCACGCCCAAGAATCCACAAAGAATCCAACGCAGAAATTGGGAATAGTTCACTTGTCAGCACCTCCGCGGCAAAAAAGTTTAAGTTTTTATTCTGTCAAATCCGGCCATCGAATGCAACGCAACAGCATCCTGAAACGGCCCGCCTCATTGAAGTACAAAGCCGGCCGCATAAGGGTTCGAACGACAAGACTGTGGGCTTTTGCCAGTCTCCGGCAAGGAAAGGGCGGACAACGGCCATTACCGCAGGGCCTCATCCAGCATGGTCAAATAGTTTTCGACCGGGATATAGCTGGGGATGGAATTGCCGGCCCCCACGGCGAAGCGGCCGCCGGGCGAGCACGTGTCGATAACCTTGCGCACGTAGCTGCGAAGCTCCTTCGGAGGGAAGCTCGCCAGCTTGTTCACATCCACGCCGCCGAGCAGGGCGATCCGACCGCCCCAGCGTTCTTTGGCTTCGCTTATCGGCGATACCCCGTCCTGGAACGAGTGCTTGGCGTCGATCCCGACTCCGTCGATCAGATCGTCCATGATCTCATCGATCTTGCCGCAGCTGTGAAAGTAATACTTCTTGCCGGCCCGGTGAGCTTGGGCGGCATATTTTTTATGCCAGGGCAAGAAATACTTGCGGATGTGCAGCGGAGAAATCAGGGTCTGAGTGTTGTAACCGAAGTCTTCACCCTGAAAGACCGCCGCCAGGCGGTCGAGCTCGAGCAGGTGATCGTTATATCGCTCGATCAATCTGCCCAGGCGGTCGGTCACGGCGCGGACGAGGTCCGGTTGATCGTAAAGGAACAGGCAGAGATTCTCGTAGCCGATCAAGCGAGACACGTGTTCAAAGACGCCCCCGGCGTGGCAGCTGAGAAAGCCCATTCCATCGGGAAGATGATCGCAGATATAGCGATGGACGTAGAAATTCTTCTCGGTGACCGTGGGCCAGGGGTAGGTTTCAAAGTCTTCCCAGCTCTTGATCGGACCGTCGTGAAGTCCCTGCCAGGCGCGGTTATGGTCCTGGTTGCCCGCGGCCGTATCGCCGATCACCAAGGCCGTCGCCGGCAGAGGCAGACTCACTTCCACCCTCACGAAATCATAGCCCAGGTGATGCCAGAAGGCGATCTGGTTGTCCAGCCAGGCGTTGACGATCTCCAAGTTGGCTGCGGAAAAATCCATCTGCCCGCCCATGTACTCCATCTGATCGGAGGTGTCCACCCACGTGCGGTCCATCATGTTTTCTAGAATCGGCCGCATCACGGCATTGTCGATCAGGTATTCGATGAGCGGCGCTCTGTCGGGCACCCTTCGACCGCTCATGGCGGCCAGGAAACGTTCGATATCCGGCCGGGGCTTGTTTAAAGGAATGATCCAATCGCTCAAGAAAATCTCTCCCGAGAACATATCACACTCAGAGAAATGGGGTCAAACTTCCGCCGCGATAGCTACAAAAGCGTCTTTGACTTATTTTCTGCTGCTCCTTATACTTTCTCCCGTTCCATGATCAAGCATTCAGTATTCCCTGGACGAGGCGTTTTTTCACTGGTCTGGAAGTCGCTCATCCTGGGAGGAA
>Ga0299912_10005455_pt1 | contig 10452 bp, 12 predicted proteins | sample RVTome_2_FD_207667 | JGI IMG/M metagenome (GOLD analysis project Ga0299912, IMG submission 207667) | Soil microbial communities from uranium-contaminated site in the Upper Colorado River Basin, Wyoming, United States - RVT95D214 (version 2) ... | reverse complement strand
GGCCGCCAGGAGGCGGCGATCTTCCGGTGATGCATGACCACCACGAACCCGTCCAGCTACAGCTACGAAGAGCTGCTCGCCTGCGGCCGCGGCGAAATGTTCGGCCCCGGCAACGCGCAGTTGCCGACGCCGCCGATGCTGATGTTCGATCGCATCACCAATATCACCGCCGACGGCGGCCAGTTCGGCAAGGGAATCGTCGAGGCGGAGCTGGACATCAATCCGGACCTCTGGTTCTTCGCCTGCCACTTCAGGAACGACCCGGTGATGCCCGGCTGTCTGGGTCTTGACGCCATGTGGCAGATGGTCGGCTTCTATCTGGGCTGGATCGGCGGCCCCGGCCGCGGTCGCGCGCTGGGCGTGGGCGAGGTGAGGTTCTCCGGCGAGGTCACCCCGACGGTTAAGAAGGTCGTCTATCGCGTCGAGCTGAAGCGGGTGATCAACCGACGGCTCGTATTGGGCGTGGGCGACGGGGTGCTCGAGGCCGACGGCAAGCCTATCTATGAGGCGAAAGACCTCCGGGTGGGCCTGTACGCACGCGATCCAGGCTGAGACCCGGACGCTGGAAGATACGTCCCGTTCGGGGCGGGTGAGGGGAAGGAAGGAGTGGCCATGCGCCGCGTCGCCATTACGGGCATCGGCATCGTGTCCTCGATCGGGGCCAATGCCAACGAGGTCGTCGCCTCCCTGCGCGAGGCCAGATCGGGCGTCAAGTTCGCCCAGTCCTACGCGGACCTCGGGTTCCGCAGTCAGGTCGAGGCGCCGCCCAACTGCGACTGGGAGGCCCTGGTCGACCGCCGCGCCGCCCGGTTCCTGGCCGAGGGCACCGGCTGGGCCCATGTGGCCATGGAGCAGGCGATCGCCGACTCCGGCCTCGAGGCGGGCGAGGTCTCGCACGAGCGGACCGGCCTGATCGTCGGCGCTGGCGGTCCCTCGACCCGGACGATCATCCAGGCCGCAGAGACCACCCGCGAGAAGGGCCCCAAGCGCATCGGCCCCTTCGCCGTGCCCAAGGCGATGAGTTCGGGCGCCTCGGCGACCCTGGCCACCTGGTTCAAGATCCGCGGCCTCAACTTCTCGATCAGCTCGGCCTGCGCCACCTCCACCCACTGCATCGGCTCGGCCTACGAGCAGATCATGTTCGGCAAGCAGGACGTCGTCTTCGCCGGCGGCGCCGAGGAGCTGGACTGGTCGCTGTCCAACATGTTCGACGCCATGGGCGCGATGAGCAGCAACTTCAACGACCGTCCCGCCGTCGCCAGCCGCGCCTATGACCTCAATCGCGACGGCTTCGTCATCGCCGGCGGCTCGGGCATCGTGGTGCTTGAGGAGATGGAGCGGGCCAGGGCGCGCGGCGCGAAAATCTATGGCGAGGTGGTCGGCTACGCGGCCAACTCGGACGGCCACGACATGGTCGCCCCGTCAGGCGAGGGCGCGGTGCGCTGCATGCGCATGGCCCTGGACAGCGCCGGCGGCCGGACCATCGACTATCTGAACCCGCACGGCACCTCGACCCCGGTCGGCGACCAGAAGGAGATGGACGCCGTGCGCGAGGTGTTCGGCGCCAAGGCCCCGGCCATCTCCTCGACCAAGTCCCTGACCGGCCACAGCCTCGGCGCGGCCGGGGCTCAGGAGGCCATCTACAGCCTGCTGATGCTCAACAACGGCTTCCTGGCCGAGAGCGCCAATATCGAGACCCTCGACCCGGCGTTCGAGGGCTTGCCCATCCTGCGCAAGCGCGAAGACCGGCAGGTCGAGACGGCGATGTCCAACAGCTTCGGCTTCGGCGGCACCAATGGCTGCCTGATCATGGCGCGGGCCTGATCGCGCCGGCAGGCGCGTCGCGAGCCCCGTAACCACAAGGACCCAGCAATGGCCGACGACTACAGTTTTCCCAAGGGCGACCTGATGAAGGGCAAGAAGGCCCTGATCACCGGGGTGGCGAACCACAACTCGATCGCCTGGGGCATCGCCTCGCAGCTGGCGGCCCAGGGCGCCGAGCTGGCCTTCGCCTACATGCCCGACATGGAGAAGCGCGTGCGGCCGCTGGGCGAGAGCATCGGGGTGAAGACCTTCGTGCCGATGGAGGTCACCGACGACGCCTCGATGGACGCCGCATTCGACCAGATTGGCAGGGAAATGGGCACGCTCGACGCCTTCCTCCATTCGATCGCCTTCGCCAACAAGGACGAGCTGAAGGGCTCCTTCGTCGAGAACACCACCCGCGACGGCTTTCTGCGGGCGATGAACATCTCCGCCTTCAGTTTCGTCGATTGCGCCAAGCGGGTCTCGCGGCTGATGCCGAACGGCGGGTCGATGGTGACCATGACCTATCTGGGCGCCGAGCGGGTCATCCCCAACTACAACACCATGGGCGTGGCCAAGGCGGCGCTGGAGGCGGCCACCCGCTACATCGCCCGCGACCTCGGCCCTCAGGGCATCCGGGTCAACGCCATTTCGGCCGGAGCCATGCGCACCCTGTCGCTGGCCGGCATCTCCGGCGGCCGCGGGATGATCAGCCAGGGCCGCGCGTTCAGCGCCCTGAAGGAGGACACCTCGATGGAGGGCGTCGCCGGGGCGGCGCTTTGGCTGCTGTCGGAGCTCGGCCGCTCGACCACCGGCGAGGTGGTTCACGTCGACGCCGGCTTCCACATGATCGGCCTGCCGGACAGCGAAGTCGGGGCCTGACCAACGGCCGGGACCTGTCCGTTCGGGATGAGCGGACAGGTTTTCCCGCTCGCCGTCAGCCAGCCGTCCCGGTCAGCAGCACGACCTTGACGCAGTCGCCGTGATGCTGGGCGGCGATGGCGGCGTTGATCTCCGCCAGCGGGAAGGTGCGGATCAGCTTTTCCAGCGGCAGACGTCCGGCCCGCCAGTGTTCGACCAGCCGGGGAATGAAGGCGTCCGGGTCGCTGTCGCCCTCGATGATGCCGCGCACCGTCTGGCCGAAGGTCAGCACCGTGCCCAGGTCGCCGGGCATCGGCGTGCCGGCCGGTGGGATGCCGACGATGCCGAACACCCCCTTGGGGGCCAGGCAGGTCATGGTGGCGGCGAGGATCTCCGGCCGGCCGGTGGTGTCGAAGGCATAGTCGACGCCCTGCGGCAGGATCGCCCGCACGGCCGCCGCCAGATCCTTTTCGGCGATCGGGTCGATGACATGGGTGGCGCCCAGTTCAGTGGCCAAGGCCCGACGGGCGGCGTGCGGTTCGACGACGATGATGGTCCCGCAGCCCTGGATCGCCGCCCCCATCACCGCCGACAGGCCGACGGCGCCGCCACCGAGGATCAGCAGCGAGGATCCCTTCGGACAGGCCAGGGCCAGGATGATCCCGCCCGCCCCCGTCTGCACCCCGCAGCCCAGCGGCGCGGCGATCTCGAACGGCACGTCGTCGGGCAGTTTCAGCACATTGCGCTCGTAGGCCAGGGCGTAGGTGGCGAAGGAGGACTGGCCGAAGAAGTTGGACGACACCGCCTCGCCGTCCCTGGCCAGCGCCTTGCTGCCGTCCGGCCGCATGCCGATGTAGTTCAGCATGGGCATGGAATAGCAGTAGGCCGGGTCGCCGCGCTGGCAGCGGTCGCAGACGCCGCAGGAGCGGAAGGTGAGGGCCACCCGGTCGCCCGCCGCCACCTTGGTCACCGCCGAACCGATGGCGTCCACCACGCCGGCGCCCTCATGGCCCAACACGGCCGGCAAGCTGAAGGGCATCGCCCCGTCGCGACCAACCAGGTCGGTGTGACAGACGCCGACGGCGGCGATCCGGACCCGGATCTCGTCGGGCCGGGGATCCTCGAGATCGACGGTCTCGATGGTGAAGTCTCCACCCGGAGTCCGGGCCACGGCGGCGGTCACCTGCATCAGGCTCTCCTTGAAGGTCGATTGGGCTCAGGCGTTCCAGAAGCCGAAGGTGTCGTGATCGAGGGCCTGCGCGCAGGCCCCGCGGGTCATGGTCAGGAACAGGGCGTCGCCGCGTTCCGTGCGCTCGACGGCGATGGCCGAGAACACGCCCATGAACACCCCGTGCAGGCCGGTGCGCTGGTAGTCGCGCCAGCACTGGTCCCGGCCGTAGTCGCGGACCCCGAGGCGCAGCAGTTCGTCATGATAGCGGTCGACCAGATCGCGCTCGTTCTGGCGGCGGAGTTCGACCGGCAGCCCGGCGCTGAGGAAATAGGAGACATCGGTCAGGCCGGCGCCAAGGGTGACCGTCTGCCAATCGAGCGTGCCCATGCGCCGCGTCCCGCCCTGGATGTCGAACAGGATGTTGTCGAGACGGAAGTCGCCGTGCTGGACGGTCAGTGGGAACGAGCGGTCGGCATTGTAGCCGGTCATGGCCGCCGGCAGCCGGTCGACCACGGCCATGAACTCGGGCTCGAGCTGGCCGGCGTAGCGGTCCTTGAAGGCGGCGATCACCGGCGGCAGCATCGACAGGATCGGGGTGACGGTGGTGTCGCGGCTGTTCAGCCAGGCCAGCTGTTCCAGCGCCGGGTCGCCCCAGCGCGGCGCGTGCAGGGCGGCGGCTTCCAGCATCGCCGTGCCGGCGTCCTCCAGCGAGCAGCCGGTCAGCTGGTCGCCGGCCCGGGCGGGGCCGAGATCCTCGAGGATCAGGGTGAAGTCCTGGGTCGCCGGGTCGATCTGGGCGAACCAGGGCCTGGGGGTGATGATCCCGACCGAGCCGGCGAGCTCGCGGTAGAAGGACACTTCCCGCAGATAAAGGCTGAGCGCCGCGCCCGAGGACCGGCTCGACGGATCGGCGGCTGGAAACTTGCCGACGACGCTGGCCGGGGCGCCCGGAACCGCGCGGTCATAGGTCAGGCTGAACCGGAAGCTGTCACCGACCAGGCCATTGCCGACGGCCTTGGCCGTGGCGGTGGTGACCGTGGCGTCGCCGATGACGCCGGCGGCGCGCAGGGCCTGGGTGAGCCAGGCCGCGTCAACCTGATCGGGGTGGGCGGCGATCGCCGGCGTCATCATTGCTCAAGTCCTCCCGGAGCGGTCGCGGCGTCGTGATCGCGTCGCGTGGCGCCCTCGATCTCAAAGACGCGCCCGCCCGGCGCGGGTCAACCGGGCCGGACGGGCGTTTCGGTCGCTGAGGTCCCCTGGCGGGGACCTGTCTCAGGTCATCTTGAAGCGGATCGGCACCGTCTTGGGCCCGCAGACGAAGTTGGCCTCCATCCGGCGCGGCGTGCCGTCCAGCTCGACGCTCTCCAGACGCGGCAGCAGCTCTTCCCAGAGCACCCGCATCTCCATCCGGGCCAGATGCTGGCCGAGGCAGACGTGGGCGCCGTAGCCGAAGGCGACGTGCTTGTTGGGCGAGCGCTCGATATCGAACTTGTACGGGTCGCTGAACACCGACTCGTCGCGGTTGCCGGACGGATAGCAGAGCATCATCCAGTCGCCCTTGGCGATCTTCTGGCCCGCCAGTTCGGCGTCGGCCGTGGCGCTGCGCATGAAGTGCTTCACCGGGGTTTCCCAGCGGATGGATTCCTCGACCAGACCCGGGATCAGCGCGAGGTTTTCTTTCACCTTGCGGAACTGGTCGGGGTTTTCGGCCAGGGCCCAGAGCGCGCCGGACGTGGTGTTGGAGGTGGTGTCGTGACCGGCGGTGGCGGCGATGATGTAGTAGCTCATCGCCTCCAGGTGGCCGAGAGGCTGGCCTTCGATCTGGCCGTTGGCGATGACGCTGGCCAGGTCGTTGCGCGGGTTGCGCCGGCGATCCTCGGTCATGGCGTTGAAATAGGTCATGAAGTCGACGATCGTCGACTGCAGGCTGGCCAGGCCGGCGTCCACGTCGGTCAGCTCCGCGCCGCTGCGGTTCAGTTCCGGGTCGGCGCTGCCGAACAGCTCCTGGGTGAGCTTGAGCATGCGCGGCTCGTCGATCTCCGGCACGCCCAGCACTTCCATGATCACATGCAGCGGGTAGAGGAAGGCCACGTCGCGGGCGAAGTCGCAGCGGTCGCCCTTGGCCGCCATGCGATCGACGAAGCCGCGGGCGATCTTGCGAATGCGCGCCTCGAGGCCGCGGATATTCTGCGGCAGGAACCAGGCCTGGGTCAGGCGCCGGTAGTTCATGTGGTCCGGATTATCCATCTGGACCAGCGAGCGGACCAGGTGCGGCGAGCCGCCGGTCATCTCGCGCACGCGCTTGTCGCCCTCGATGGTGGTGAACACCGTCGCCAGGTCGCCGTTATGGAAGAGGTCGTTCTGCTTCTCGACCTCCTGGATGTCGGCGAACCGGGTCACCGCCCAGAAAGGGCTGCAGCCCTCCGGCTGGGCCTGGGACAGCGGGGCGTTGGCGCGCAGCCAGCGGAAGGCGTCGTCAATGCGCTTGCCGTCGGCGTAGGCCTTCGGGTCGACGATGGTGTTGGCCACGTCCTGCGGGATCATCATGGGCGTCTCGTTCCTTGCGGGCCGGGGCCAGCGGGTTACCAGTGTCCGGGCGTTCGGCTGACAATTATCATTCACTTGCTATACAGCCAACAAATAAGTTACGTAAAGCGCGATGTCGCAGATCTTGCAGGAACGCCGCGCCCGTCGCTCCCAGGCTGAACGCCGGGATGAGTCGGAGCGCGGCCTGCTGCGGGCGGCCACGGCGATCGTCGCCGAACGCGGCGTCAACGCCGCCACCTTCGAGGCCATCGGCGCCCGGGCCGGCTACAGCCGCGGGCTGGCCACCCAGAAGTTTGGCTCCAAACAGGGCATGATCGAGGCGATGATCGCCCACCTGCACGAGCGCCAGAACGACATCCTCGGCGCCCTGGGCGTCGACCGGATGCCCGGGCTGGAGGCGGTGCTCACCTACGTCGACCTCTATCTGCGGGACCTGGCCCTCAAGGGCGAGGGGCGCGCCTATTTCATGCTGCTGGCCGGCGCGATCGCCGACCTTTCGGCCCTGCGCGCCGCCTTCGCCGCCTCGCATGAGAAGGTCGAGCGCCGGCTGGAAACCATGGTGCTGCGGGGCCAGGCCGAGGGGACCATCCGCCGGGAAATCGACGCCGACGCGGCCGCCCTGATGATCGGCAGCCTGCTGCTCGGCCTGTCCATCCAGTGCCTGATCGACCCGGACATGGACCTCGACCCGATTCGCGCCACCAGCCTGGCGACCCTGCGCCTGAGCTTCGTGGCGCCTGCAAACCTGGAAGGATAGGACGATGGCCGCCCCGGAAAGCTTCAAGACGTGGCAATGCCGCACCTGCGGCTTCATCTACGAGGAAGAGTTCGGCGCGCCGGATGAGGGCCTGGCCCCGGGCACTCGCTGGGCCGACATCCCGGCGGACTGGGTCTGCCCCCTGTGCGGCACGCCCAAGCAGGACTTCGACATGATCGAACTGTAGGGGCACGGTCTCTCGCGAGACCCCGGCGCCGCCGGGCCGGGGCCGAGTCTTCTGGTTGTATTGTCGCCGGAGACCCCCTAAGGTCGCCCCATCCGCGTGTGGCTGGGGGGCGACAACATGCCGGGCTTCGTTTCGCTACGATCGCTCGTGGACGCCATCGCCGGCTCGGTCGCCGATGCGCAGACGCTGGTGGCTCGCGGGCAAATCGAAGGCCTCGCAAGCTTCCTCGACGACGAAGGACGACCGCGAACGCTCGATGTCCGTGTGCCATCCATCCGCCCGGGCGCGAAACCCGGCGAGGAAGACGTCTATTCCGCGCCCCTGATGGCCCTTGTGCCTCACACCGCCATGAGAATCCGGCAGGTCGAGGTGCGGTTCGATGTCGAGCTGGGCGATCTCGATGGTGACAGTCCCGCGCCCGGCGAAACCCGGACGGCCGTCGACGCCGCCACGGCGACCCGCCGCAGCCTGAGCGTTAATCCGACCGCCGGCCCCGGAGCCGACCGGCGCGGCACGACCGCCAACGTGACGTTGATCGTGGAAAGCCTTGAGGTTCCCGAAGGCTTGGCGCGCCTGCTGGGCGAGGTGGTCAAGACCCAGGGCTACCGGCCGCCGGCGTCGGACTCCGGGCCGTCGCCTTCGTCGCCGACGGGACCAACCTCCCCGCCCGATCCCAAGCCCGCCCCGCGAAACCGGGCCCGCCCGAAAACCTGATCCGCCCCAGCCCGCGAAAGGGAGTGCATAGACATGACCACAACCGCCGACGAGTTTGGCAATCTGCCGATAGCCATGCTGATGGGCGCGCCCCTGTCCGCCGCCTGCGAAGCACAGATCATGCTGGCCAACGCCACGGCGGAGTTCATCCGCGTCGTCGGCTTCCTCCCGCCGGACGACGCCGACTTCTCGGCGGACCCCAACGCCATGGGCGGGCTTCGCATGGCCACGTTCGGATTTTCACGACCCAGCGCCACGACGCCGGGTCAGAACGATCAAGTGCTGCTCAATTTCCCGCTGATTTCCTTCGTCAACGTTCCGGCCTTGTCGATCAAGACGGTCGACGTCACCTTCGACATGGAAGTGAGGACCGCGACAACCTCGGTCGAATCGAGGGATTCCTCGATCGGCGGCTCGTTGGAGGTGCGGCAACGGTGGGGCTCGGGCAGCGCCAAACTGAACATCAGCGGGTCGGTTTCCTCCCACAAGGAAAACACCCGCAGCACGGATACCTCGGCCAAGTATCACATCTCGATGCACGCCGAGGACGCCGGCATGCCTGAGGGGCTGCAGAGGGTGATGAACATCCTCAACGCCGCGATCACGGCGCCGCCGCCGCCCGCGCCCACCCCGTCCGAATAAGGCCGCCGTCGGTCCCGGGTCAGTCCCGGGTCGGGTCCTTGCCGCTTGGCGCGTCGTAGGTCAGGGACAGGAAGACGTCCTCGAGGTCAGGATCCTCGGTGGCGATGTCGCGGATGTGCAGGCCGCTGGCCCGCACGGCGGCCAGCACCTGCTCGACGCTGGATTCGCCGGTCTTGTAGGTGACGGAGAAGGCGCCCCCGTCCCGCAGCCTGGTCTCGAAGCCGGTCAGCGGCGGCGCGTTCGTCACCGGCTCCTCCGGCGTCACAACGACATTGCGGGTATCCAGCCGCTTGAGCAGGGTCGCCGTCGACTCGCAGGCCGCCACCTCGCCGCGGTTGACGATGGCGATCCGGTCGCAGAGTTCCTGGGCCTCTTCCAGGTAGTGGGTGGTCAGGACGATGGTCACGCCCTGCCTGTTGAGCTCAAGGACATAGCTCCACAGCTGGCGGCGCAGTTCGACGTCGACGCCCGCGGTGGGTTCGTCGAGGATCAGCACCGGCGGGCGATGGACCATGGCCTTGGCCACCATCAGACGCCGCTTCATGCCGCCCGAAAGCATGCGCACATAGGCGCCGGCCTTGTCGGAGAGGCCCAGCGCCGCCAGCAGTTCATCGGTGCGGCGTTCGTTCTTCGGCACGCCGTAGAGGCCCGCCTGCACCTCCAGCGATTCGCGCGGGGTGAAGAAGACGTCGGCGGCCAGTTCCTGGGGCACCACGCCGATGGCGGCGCGGGCGTCGCGCGGCCGCTGGTCGATGTCGCGGTCCCAGATGCGCACCGTGCCAGCGCTCTTGCGCACCAGACCGGCGAGAATGTTGATGAAGGTCGACTTGCCCGCCCCGTTCGGCCCCAGCAGTCCGAAGATCGAGCCGCGGGGGATTTTCAGGTCGATGCCGTTCAGCGCCAACTTGGGCGGCGTGGTCTTGGTGCCGGCGTAGGTCTTGTAGAGACCTTCGGCCTCGATCGCGTAGTCGGGCAGGGACATGGTCACTCTGGTCAATTGACGCCCGCGCGGGGCCTCGCATAGGTATGCGCGGCGCGCCGCATCGCCAAGGCCGTTGCGCCGCTTCTCACGGAAGAGCTCCACATGGCCCGCAAGCCCAAGGCTACCCCCGCCGCTGAAGTCCTCGCTCCGGTGGTCGACATCCCCCCGGCCGAGACGGTGGCGGTCGGCTCACACCGGATCGCCTGCGATGGCGTCGGCGGCGCGCTGGGCCATCCACGCGTCTGGCTGGAACTGGGCGGCGCGGGGTCGGTCGACTGCCCCTACTGCGACCGCCGCTTCGTCGCCGCGGACCATGGCCAGTCCGCGCCGGGCGTCTATGAGGACGCCGCCGGCCATTGAGGTCCGGATTCCGCCACGGTCGGGGCTGGCTGACCGCCGATCAGCTCCTATAGTCCGTGCATGACCGATCATGCCGAGATCTTCCGCGACCTGCATGCGGGCCCCGACCTGCTGATCCTGCCCAACGGCTGGGATGCCGGCAGTTGCCGTGTGATCGAGACGCTGGGGGCCAGGGCGGTCGCCACCTCCAGCGCCGCGGTCTGCTGGAGTCATGGCTACGCTGACGGCCATCACCTGCCTATCGCCTCGTTGGTCGCCACGGTGCGCGAGATCACGCGCGTGGTCGCCATCCCCCTGTCCTGCGATTTCGAGGGCGGCTACGCCGATGATCCGGCGACGGTGGGCGAGAACGTCGCCCGGGTGATCGACGCGGGAGCGGTGGGGATTAACATAGAGGACGGCGGCGGAACGGCCGAGGCCCTCGC
>Ga0299912_10005454_pt1 | contig 10452 bp, 8 predicted proteins | sample RVTome_2_FD_207667 | JGI IMG/M metagenome (GOLD analysis project Ga0299912, IMG submission 207667) | Soil microbial communities from uranium-contaminated site in the Upper Colorado River Basin, Wyoming, United States - RVT95D214 (version 2) ... | reverse complement strand
CAGGTGTGGCACGAGATTGGAGTGTCTACACGTATCCGTCTAAATGGTTCTCCAATGATAATGGCAGCCGACGGCAATACTACTTTATGGATATTCTGCCGGGCTGGGGGGCAGCAGAGTCGGCAAACTGCTACGGCTCTGGAACGGATACCCCAGAAACGGCTGTAGAGCTTAGTGCGTGCACGTACGGGGCCAGGGCGAATCCCAACTGCGGGGCACGGGCAGGGGGGCCACAGTTGTTCTGTAGGCGGCCTTTGCCAGTCTGGAAACGGGCTATGGATATTGTAATGGCGGCAGGTGGTCTTGTCCTCTTGTCGCCATTAATTGTTTTGATATCGCTGATCATCAAAGGTGTGTCCCGAGGGCCGGTCTTCTTTAAGCAACAGAGAGTGGGATACATGGGTAGGCCGTTTACCATGTGGAAATTTCGGACTATGAAGGTCAACTCCGACCCGTCAAACCACAAACAGTACGTTACCAGGCTGATAAACGGTGCCGCAGAAAATGGTGAGGCCTTTGGCAAACCCATGATCAAGCTTGATGATGACCCGCGCATCGTACCTTTTGGCAAGATTCTTCGCAAAACCTGCCTGGACGAGCTGCCGCAATTGTTCAATGTCCTTCGTGGCAAAATGACTTTGGTTGGTCCGCGTCCAGCTATTGACTATGAGGTCCAAGTCTACTCGGCTTGGCACTATCGACGTCTGGATGCCGTCCCCGGCGTCACGGGTCTTTGGCAGGTCAATGGGAAAAACCGGCTTTCATTCAACCAGATGGTGCGGCTGGACATCAAGTATCTTAAAGAGCAGTCGTTCTGGTTAGATGTAAGTATCCTACTGAAGACACCGTATGCTGTTCTCCGCCAGGTCAGAGATACTCTGCAGGAGAGACAGCCGGTGGCTGAACTGATCGTAGAAAATGCTTAACTTCGGTGTAGTAGGCTGCGGCTACTGGGGGCCGAATCTGATCCGCAATCTCAGCTCCCTGTCTGAGTGCAGGGTGAAACTGATCTGCGATATCAACGCGGATCGGCTCGCTCATATGACGGAGCTCTATCCGGATGCAGAAACAACCAGTGAATTTGATTGTGTGCTCGCAGACGCAGACATCGACTCGGTCGTAATAGCTACGCCAGTTCGCTTGCACTTTGAGATGGCCAGGAAAAGCCTGGAAAGGAGCAAGCACGTCTTGGTTGAAAAACCTATGGCTTGCTCTGTAGATCAGTGCCAGGAGCTGATAGGTCTGGCTGAGAAGCAGAAGTTGACACTTATGGTCGGGCACACCTTTATCTACTCTGCTCCAGTCAGGAAGATCAGAGAGATCATAAGCTCCGGGGAGCTCGGCGAGATTCAGTACATTTGTTCGCGCCGATTGAACCTGGGCTTGTTTCAGAAAGACATAAACGTAGCCTGGGACCTTGCGCCCCATGACATCTCGATCATTCTTTATGTCCTCGGTGAAGATCCGGTCTGCGTTAACTGTCAGGGCAAGTCTCATGTTGTCAGTGGGATCGAAGATGTGACCAATATGACACTGAATTTCGCTAATGGCACTTTTGCCACGATCCAGAGCAGTTGGCTAGATCCTAACAAAGTCCGTGAGACAATTTTTGTTGGCAAAAAGAGAATGCTGGTTTACGACGATTTAAAGTCGATGGAAAAGATAAAGATATATGACAAACGGGTGGAATTGCCGCCTCACTACGACACGTTTGGAGAGTTTCAGTACTCATACTATCACGGGGACGTATATTCGCCTTACTTGCAGCAGGTCGAACCGTTGAGAGTGCAGTGCCAGCATTTTGTCAACTGCATCAAAACCGGGGCAAAACCCGAATCAAGCGGTGTGGAAGGCCTGGATGTTGTTCGGGTTCTTGAGGCCGCCTCGGAGTCATTAAAGAACGGCGGCGGCAGGGTTGAGGTCGTCAAGCCGTCAATGCCTTACACGTAAAGACAGTACCTAAGGCCGGGTGCTGTTTAGCACACAAACTCGTACAAGCTCATCGCTGAAACCTACTTTGGGAGCCTGGGGCGATGTTCCAAACCTTTTTGAACCAAGCAGGGTCCTTGACTAAACGCGCTTAGATTCAATATGAGCCTTAGACTATTTGGGAAAAACACAGTCATTTACGCAATTGGTAATCTTGGGTTGCGAGGGGCCTCCTTCTTGCTCATCCCTATCTATACTCATTTCCTGAGCGTGAGTGATTATGGTCTGCTTGCCACCCTGCTTGTGTCGATCCAGCTTATGTTGATCTTTGCAAACCTGGGTATGCAGACCTGCCTGGTGCGTTTTACCAAAGAGTACGAAGAAAACAACCGAATCGGTACCTTAGTGGGCAGTTGCGCTGTTCTAAATCTGTTGGCAGGATTGGCGTTGACCAGCGTCTCGTTTGCATTTCTTATGCCTTTCTTTCGTAGTATGTTGCACAGTGATGATGTCCGCTTGTACGTAGGTATGGCTTGCGGTGTGGTTCTGATGGAATCAGTGAATACCCTCGTCATGTCTTACTATAGAGCGCAAAACCAAGCCCTCAGGTTCTCGATCGTTGGCATCTGCCTGGCGTTGACACTTATCGTTGGCAATTTCGTATTGCTGCGTATATTGAACCTGGGCATAAGGGGCGCACTGCTGGCCTACATAGTGACCTACGGGGCGGGCCTGTTTTTTGTGTCACTTGACATAGTACGGAAAACAGGCATTGGGATTTCATTGCGTTTGATGGCCAGGCTTCTCAGATTTGGTTTTCCCCTTGTCTTTTCGATGGCTGGCAATACGGCCATTGGCGCGGTGGGCATATACCTGCTGAGCTATTTTGCCGGCCTGGAGACTGTTGCGATATATGCGCTTGGCTGGAAATTGGCTGGGATAATGAGCGTTGTCCTGATATATCCATTTTCGTTGGCTTTTGAACCCTATGTCTTTACCAGTCTAAGCAGCACAGACATCAAGGAAAAACTCTCGCGCTTGCTTACTTACCTGATACTTGGCGTAACGCTCACGTCGTTTGCTCTTGTTGCCGGCTCACGTATATTGCTGCCGCTTATTGCACCTCCGGAATATGCGCCTGCCTTCATGGTAATCCTGTTGCTCGTTCCCGCCATGGCCTTTGTTGGGATGTACTATTTTGGTGGTACTCTTATTACAGCCGTGCAGAAAACTTACCTGGTGGGCCTGACCATGACTATCGGTGCAATTATTTCTCTGCTATTAAATTGCATGTTAATCCCGAAGATGGGCTGGTATGGCGCGGTTATCGCGTTTGATGTGACATACACGTTGGTTGGTTTGGTGCTGTTCGCCCTCGGCAGAAAAATGTTTCCGATGCCTGTGGAATGGAAGCGAATAGCTATCACCGCTGCTTTATTGACGTTGTTTTTCTTTGTGTTCCTGATGATAAAGGGGACCAGCCTGTTTACGTTTGTGGCAATTAGTTTAATGGTCGGTTTGGTGGCCATACTGGTGCTGTTTGCTTTTCGGTTTTTTTACGCCGACGAGAGAATTGCTATTCGCAGGTTAGTAGCTGGCCTGCGGTAAGTGATGGTTTCTATGGAGACTTTGGCACTACGTAATACTACTAATCGCGGAATGCTGCGCAAGTTCGCCATTTTGGTATTTATAAGCGTTCTTGTTTTTCATGGCACGTATTTCCGTATCCGGGCTATGACTGAGGTTCCAACACTGGACTGGTTAGTTCTGGCACGGCTGCTGGCGTGCGCTATTGGTTTCATAGCCGGCATTATCTTGACAGCGAAGAACATGCCACTGGGATTCGGCGCCAAAATGCTTCTGCTGTATGCAGTCGCAGCCGGACTTTCAGCCGTGGCTTCTCCCTATCCAGTCACCGTGCTTGGGTACTTTATTCTGCTCTTGGGTGCGTGCGTATTGATGACCGGGCTGACGTATAGTGCGCGAAATTTAGCTGAATTGGAGCTGATAGAAAAGGTGTGGTTCTTCACGGTTGCGGCGCTGATAATAAAAGACACTGTCACCAGTCTAATTTTCCCCGAGATGGCGCCTCCCGGCGAAGTTGCCAGAATCGGCATGGGCGTTACTCACGCCAATGAGCTTAGCTCACTGGCAGCACTTGCCTTCTGGCTGTCTTTCAGCAAGAAAAGAACAAGGCATACAATCCTACTGTGGCTGCTGAGAGCTGTCTTGATTTACGTGACTATCGGGGCCAGAAGCCGTGTTTCAGTTGCTGCCTTTTCACTTGGTGGTATAGTTTATCTTTTGTTTGCGAGTAGAGACTATTTGAAGCGCTGGGTAACAGTTTCAGCCGGAGTGGGTGCTGTATCCACGTTCTTCTTCTTAAACTTATGCTTGAATCAGGGCTGGGCAAATGACATAGTTGGCTATGCCAAAAGAGGCCAGGCAAGACCGGGCTTAACCACTTTCACGGGGCGCACTCTCATTTGGCAGCACGCTTTTGGCAAATCGTTGGAGTCACCGATTATCGGCCACGGTTACGGCGTCAGCCGATTGACGATGGGGCAAGTGCCAAATGTAGATTGGGACGTTGCGCATTGTCATAATGAGTTGCTGGAGATATTCTTTAATACCGGCGTTCTGGGGCTCATTCCAGTTCTGGCAATGTTCACATATAGTCTGGGATGGATTGTGAATTTCTCTGCGCTTCGCCGCGTTTTTTCGACGGACATGGCTCTGCACGCGATCTGTGTGGTGGCGATATTTCTTTTCTCCTGCCTGTTTGAGCCAAGATTGGGCGTCAGACTTATTCCCATTCAACCGCTGTTCTTTTTCTATCTGCTAACCCTCGACCGCAAAAAATACTTCTTACGCTCTTAAACGTTGGGCCCCGTGGAGTTTCACATTCTCAGCCAGCCAGCCCACCAAAGCCAGCGGCGCAGTTAGCAAAATCGTAGGGGGAGCCTATGAAAGCTATCCGGTACGCTTTGATAACTCCTGCTCACAACGAAGAAGCGTATATTGAAAAGACGATAGAATCAGTCATCTCGCAGACCGTATTGCCAAATAGATGGGTAATCGTAAGCGACGGTTCAACCGACGCCACGGATCACATTGTCGCTGACTATGCAGCAAAGCACGGCTTTATCCAGTTGGTACGCATTGACCGGGATGCTATAAGGAACTTCGGCTCCGCAATAAGGGCGATTAACACCGGATACGAGCAATTGAAGGGCGTGGAATACGACTTTATCGGCAATCTCGATGCAGACGTGGTTCTGGAGCCGAATTACTACCAGACTATATTGGCCAAGTTTCAAGCTAATCCGAATTTGGGTCTAGCCGGCGGCTTGGTCTGTGATCGTCGCTGGGACAAGCTGGACGAGGAATTCACTGCCGCCGATAGCGTTCGCGGGCCGATTCAGATGTTCCGCCGCGAATGCTATGAGCAAATCGGGGGGCACACTTGCATAGGTATGGGTGGCTACGACACAGTGGCTGAAATTAAAGCCCGCATGTATGGTTGGGAGGTCAGGACTTTTCCCGATGTTAAGGCGCTGCATTTGAGACCCACCGGAACCGCCAAGAGCAGCATCCTTCGGGCTAAGTTTCGTCAGGGCAGGATCGAGTACAGAGTGCGTTATCATCCACTGTTCGAGATTGCAAAATGTCTCTCACGTGTCAGACAGAAGCCCTACCTGATGGGCAGTGTTTTCAGACTGAGCGGCTATTGTTGGAGTTTCCTGTGTAGGGAACAACCTGTTTTGCCGGCTGAGGTCACCGCGTATCTTCGAGGCGAGCAACTGGGCAAACTAAAGGCGATATTCAAATGCAGGCAATTTACTTAGTGGCTACCTATATAGTTTTACCTTCATTTTGCCAGAGCGGGCAGATCAAGTCTGGGGAGACGCTCCTGTGACAGCTCGAATTGCGGTAGTTGTCTTTGCATACTATCCCAGAGACCCACGCGTCCGGCGCGAGACCGAAGCGTTAATTGAGGCAGGTCACCGCGTAGATGTAATTTGTCTCAGGCATAACGGAGAGCCGGACAGGGAAGCGGTAGGGGGCTCGCAGGTATACCGGCTTCCCCTTCAACACAAACGCGCAGGTAGGTTCCACTACTTTTGGGCGTATCTCTATTTCATCTGTCTGGCTTTTTTCACCCTGTCCATCCTTTATATGCGCAAGCGCTATGACCTCATTCATGTGCATAATATGCCGGATGCCCTGGTGTTCAGCGCTTTGCTGCCGCGACTTTGTGGCTGCAAAATTATTTTAGACCTGCATGATCCTATGCCGGAAGTGTATCTGTCCAAATATCCTGCCAGGGCACACAACCTTATTACCGGCTTGATCCGCCTGGTGGAAAGATGCAGCATCAGGTTTTCTGATCTGGTATTGACGGTCAACACGGCCTGCCGTGAGCTGTTTATCTCTCGTGGCTGTCCGCGATCAAAGATTCATGTGGTCATGAATTTGCCGCAGGATTCTGTCTTCGGCGGCAATCCCGCTGACACAAGCCCGGACGTGACGGGCAAAAAAAAGAGTTTCGTAATCATGTACCACGGCACGGTCGCGGAACGTAACGGTTTGGGCGTGGCGTTAGAGGCAATTGATCGCGTACGTGATAGGATTCCAAACCTGGTTCTTGAGGTTTATGGAGAGGGTGATTTCGTGAGGCAGTTTCTGGAGCTATCCAGAACGAAGAATCTTGAGAATATCATCAACTATCACGGTTTTGCAGCCCATGACAAAATTGTCCAAGCTATTCAACGTGCAGATGTAGGTCTGATTCCGAATATGGCAACGGTCCTCTGGGAGTATGCCACGCCAACTCGGATGTTCGAGTACTTATGTCTTGGCAAGCCCGTGATTGTTCCCCGCACCAAGGCAATCGTAGATTGCTTTGATGACGAGTCTCTATGCTTTTTCGAATCGGGTAATGCTGACAGCCTCGCAGATGTGCTCTTCGAGGTGTACGCCAATCCTCGCCGCGTCCAGACTGTGCTGGCCAGAGGGATTTCCATCTGCAAAAGCAAGTATCGTTGGGTCACTGAGAAACAGCGTTTCGTCAACGTTGTTCAAGGACTGTTGAATAAAGGCCAGGATAAGAAAGGGACAAAAGATCGTAGGTGAGGAATTAGAGTATAGCTATGCGGAAGATTGCACGTGACGTAAAGCTTGGCAAGAATGTCAAAATCCATGACTTCGTGAACCTCTATGGGTGCGAGATCGGGGACAACACGAAGATCGCGACGTTTGTCGAAATTCAAAAAGGCGCAAAGATAGGAAAGAACTGCAAGATATCCAGTCATACTTTCATCTGCGAAGGCGTAACCATTGAAGATGAAGTATTTGTCGGACACAATGTCACCTTTATCAACGACGTTTTTCCACGTGCCACCACTGAGGATGGGAAATTACAAACAGAACAAGACTGGGTTTGTGTGCCGACCCTGGTAAAAACCAGGGCCTCCATCGGTTCGAGTGCTACGTTGCTGTGCGGAATTACTATAGGTGAAAATGCCATTGTTGGAGCTGGCAGTGTAGTAACCAAAGACGTACCCGCCAATACTATTGTTGCGGGTAATCCCGCCCGTCTGTTAAGAAAGACCGGTGAGAATAGGAGAAAAGGCTGATGAAGGTTCCATTTCTCGACCTTAGAACTCAGTACGCATCAATCCACAACGAGATTACAGCCGCTTTGCGACAGGTATTCGAGAGCGCAGCGTTTGCAGGTGGCCCATTTGTGGAGAGATTCGAGCAGGAATTTGCGTCGTTTTGTGGATGCAAATTCGCAGTAGGTGTCGGCAGCGGGACCACAGCACTCTGGATGGCACTTTTAGCATTGGGCGTACGCCGCGGCGATGAGGTCATTACCGTGCCCAATACGTTTATTGCCACTTGTGAAGCCATCAGCTTCTGTGGCGCCAAGCCGGTGTTTGTTGACATCGACGAGACCACCTACAATATGGACCCTGACCTGCTCAAAGACGCTATCACGCCCAGAACCAAAGCCATAATTCCTGTTCATCTTTATGGCCAGATGGCCGATATGGACCGCATTATGGAGATTGCCCGGGCACACGGCCTATTGGTTATCGAAGATGCCTGCCAGGCTCATGGGGCTGAATACAAAGGCCGGAGGGCCGGGACGATAGGCGATATCGGCTGTTTCAGTTTCTATCCTGGCAAAAACCTCGGTGCGTACGGAGAAGCCGGCGCGATTGTAACCAACAACAGCGAACTGGCCGAAAAACTACGTATGTTGCGTGATCACGGCCAGGTGAAAAAGTACTATCATTCTGTGGTCGGCTGGAATGGACGGATGGACGGCATGCAGGCCGCAGTGCTTAGTGTAAAGCTCAAGTATCTTGCCGCTTGGAACGAAGCACGAAGAAGAAATGCTCAACTTTACAACGAGCTTCTGGCGAGTATGGACGGGGTGATCACGCCTGCGGAAGCTGACTACGCCAGGCATATCTATCACATCTATGCCATCAGGGTCGAGAACCGTGATGCTTTTATGAGTGATCTGGCACAGAAGGACATTGGATGTGGAATTCACTATCCCTTGCCGATACACTTACAGGAGGCTTACAGGTTTCTGGGCCACGAGAAGGGTAGTTTCCCGGTAGTGGAAAGATGCGCTGGGGAACTGGTTTCTTTGCCTATGTTTGCCGAGCTTACACGAGAACAGATAGAAAAAGTTTGTCAGGAAATTAGGAGCTTCCTGAGGGTAAAAGTATAGGGACGGCACAATTTCTTACTGATGTCCGAAACACATAGTGCAGCACCACGTTCATATAGTGAATCCGATTGAGTATCCAGGCTGGGACGAACTATTGACCTCAAGCCAGCGATGCAACTTCTTTCACACCTCAGTCTGGGCAAAAGTCCTTTGTGAAACCTATCATTATCGTCCCGTCTACTTTACGCTCCTTGACGGCAACAGGTTGCTGGCATTAGTCCCGATGATGGAAGTAAAAAGCATATTCACGGGACTTCGCGGCGTATGCTTACCCTTCACGGATCACTGTGAATTTATCCGCGATAACAGTCCCCAGGCTGAAGATATCATCAATTTTATAAAGGACTATGCTCGCGAACATCGTTGGCAGTTCATAGAACTAAGATGTGGGAATTATCCTAACCAAACTCCATCAACGTCTTTCTACGGCCATATACTGGATTTGACTGTGGGCGATGAGCGGCTTTTTCGGCGGTTCGCAGACTCTGTGCGAACAAACATCAGAAAGGCAATTCGAGTTGGTGTGGAGGTCAGCATTGATAAATCCATCGACGGCGTCAGAGAGTACTATCGCCTGCATTGTATCACGCGTAAGAGGCATTGTCTTCCGCCTCAACCTTTTCGTTTTTTCAAGAAGACGTATGACCATATTATCTCGAAGGGCCTGGGGTTTGTTGCCCTTGCCCGCTACCGCGGGACAAACGTTGCTGGTGCTATGTTTTTCAATTTTGGTGAAAAATCCATATTCAAGTTTGGTGCTTCAGACTATGCGTATCAAGACCTCAGAGGGAACAACCTGGTAATGTGGGAGGCGATAAAATGGCACACTCAGCATCGATACCGGAGCTTGTGTTTTGGAAGAACAGAAGTGGACAACGAGGGCCTGCGAAGGTTCAAGATAGGCTGGGGCACGCAAGAGCGAATCCTCAACTATTACCGCTATGACCTGCAACGAGACGCCTTTGTGACAGGAGACAGGCTGGCAACAAGCGCTTCCCATCGTATCTTCAGAGCCATGCCGATCCCTCTGTTGCGGTTATGCGGTTCTGTGTTGTACAAGCACATTGGATAGCGGTTGAAAAGGCATCACTCGCAAAGAAAATGTGTGAGGGAGGGGAGAAAAATGTTAAGAAAAATACGTAAATTTGCACAGCGTTTTACCTTTACACTCGAGACAAAGGGAGTAGTTGGTTTTATTCTGCGCCTGGGAATGCTTATCAGACGTTTCGATTTCTCTGGCAATAAGATGAGAGAGGCGGTTCGCCAGATAAAGCACCTCGGCAAGAAGTACAAATACCGACCAGCCATGTTCGTCCCCGGTGTTGTCCTAAAAAGGCACCATAAATTGCTTAACCATTCGTCACATACCGATCTTGAATTTGCCATACATGGCTACACTCACAAGAATTTCAAGCCTTTAGGGCTGAACGAGCAGATAAGTGAGATTCGCAGGGCCAAAGGCGTCTTCGAGCAGCTCCAGATACACGCCTATGGCTTTCGAGCGCCGTATCTGAGCTGGAATGGCCACACAGGCCAAGCCGTCCGGAGCAACGATTTGTTATGGGAGAGTGATGAAACCTTTATATGGAATGGCTTTGAGAAATCTCGACCATCCAAATTGAGGCACTTTGCCGAAAAGGGCATCCATGTTTTGTACGACCCGCTGGACGGTCGCAAAAGCGTGGTAATTCCCCGACTGCAAGGTGACATTGTTCGCATTCCTGTAGCACTTCCAGATGACGAAATACTAATAGATAGGCTTGGTATTACGG
>Ga0299912_10005453_pt1 | contig 10452 bp, 7 predicted proteins | sample RVTome_2_FD_207667 | JGI IMG/M metagenome (GOLD analysis project Ga0299912, IMG submission 207667) | Soil microbial communities from uranium-contaminated site in the Upper Colorado River Basin, Wyoming, United States - RVT95D214 (version 2) ... | reverse complement strand
ATCTCTACGATCATGGAGTTCGGGTCCTACAAGAGTGACCAAAAGCTGGTCAAACTTTGGGCTGACAATTGTAGCAAGGTCATGGACTGGCTTCTCGATATGGCAGAAGCGGCGAATATAAAAGTTATTTTAGACCCGACGACTAAATCCTGGTATTTCCCAAACTATCCTATAATCCATGTCTTCACGCCTAAGCATCAGGAGACTCTGGCTGAAATGCTGCTAAGCAATGCTAAAGCACGAGGGGTAGAATTTTATTTCAAGACTCCAGCCATGCGGTTGTTAAGAAAGGGAAAAGGCAAAGTTACAGGAGTCATTGCTCAAACCCCTCAGGGTGACACCATCAAGTTCAATGCTAACAGGGCAGTAGTGCTCTGTACCGGAGATTATGGAAGTGATCGCCAGATGGTTAAGAAGTATTGCGACTGGCAAGCGATAGGTAACCTTAAGTGCGCTTATGAGGGTGGTCTGAATACCGGTGATGGACTCAAGATGGGTTTGTGGATCGGCGCTGCTGTGGATGATCCACAACACTGCGCGATGCTTTTTGATTGGGCGGTTTGGAGCGAGCGGGGGCTTTTTAACATTGCCCGTCAGCCATGGCTTTATGTGAACATCAATGGGGAACGATTCATGAATGAAGACTTGCCCTGGGGTTATGAATGTAATCAATTATTGCGTCAACCAGGGGGTGTCGCATGGGCAATATGGGATGATAAATATAATCAAGAAATACCAAAAATGCAGAGCCAGTGCTGTAAAAACATGGGCCCACCGACGTACCTATGGGATCCGAAACAGCTTGATGAGGCAATTGAAAAAGGGAATGTACTGGTAGCGCAGACGATTCAAGAACTTGCGCAGAAGATAGCATTGCCCATTGATGCCTTCAATCCTACTGTGGCAAGGTACAACGAACTGGCTCGGAATGGGAAGGATTTGGACTTTGGCAAACATCCTGACCGGTTGACAACCATAGAGAAGCCACCGTTTTACGCTTGTCAAATGGAGGCTCGCTACATGGTGATCCTGAACGGCTTAAAGATCAACACAAAGCTGCAAGTTCTGGATACGGATAGGAATGTTATTCCAGGACTCTATGCGGCTGGAAATGTCTCCGGGTCCTTCTTTGGAAACTTGTATCCAACCACTACCCCGGGAGTCACTCACAGTCGTGCCTGGACTTTTGGTCGTCTTGCAGGATTAAATGCCGCATCAGAGAAGTTTTAGGGCAAGATAGACAAGATCACCTGTGAAGGTAAACCTTAAAATCATACGGACATGGGTGAATCCCGCCAAGGGTGGGACTTCGGGGCGAACCTCTAAGGCAATCAGCATATACGTCTCCACCTCCTGCTGGAGTTCATCTTAGGTGAGGTCTACCTATCCCTTAACATGTCAACCCAATCGACGTCCGAAGCCTTGAAGAGCGATTTACCCATGTCCGTTTATGTAAAGGATCTCTTGTAACCCACTTACTTTGACATATCACTCCTTTTATCTTATCTTAATTAGATGGAAAAACTCTCTACACACACGATTGCAGAGGTACGGATTGATTACGAACGACGAAGTATTGAAACTCTTGATACAGCCCTCGGCTGCACCCCGATGTATGAATCCTGGAAGTTGTTTGACCCCGGTGAAAGTTACAACGTTGACCTTCGTTACCATTCACTCCCAGTCCTTACCAAAGACGATATAAGAACCCATTTCCCCCTTGGTGTTATCCCCCAGGGACTCAACCTTGACGCTGCCCTTGCTCGAGGGGAAGTGAGCTTTGTGCACACCAGCGGTACAGAGGACGAGGCGCTGGAAAACATCTGGAATCAGCAATGGTGGGATGCTTCGGAGCGTGCATCGTGGAGGCTGAATTCAGTTGCCGCCCATGTGGCCACAGGGCAACACCGCGAGGCAATCCTTGCCAGTGCCCTGTCTGTAGGACCTCGTTCGGAAAACGGACCCATCTCCCGAGAACAGCGGATGCTCGGCAGATTCCTCTTCCTCAACGAATTCTGGACCACGGCGGATTGGCCTGAGGGACACGAGAGACGGATCTTTGAGGAATTGACGGATTACCAACCCGAGGTCTTTGAAGCCAATCCGTCACTTCTCGCACGTCTGGCCTCGTTTGCCTTGAGGACGGGCGTGGCAGTTTATCAGCCCCCGCTCATTACTCTAACCTACGAATTCCCTTCTGCACTACAGTTGCGTGTTATCCGTCGAGTATTTCAATCACCGATCGCCAGTTCTTACGGCTCCACAGAGGCCGGGTACGTGTTCATGGAGTGCGAACATGGCAGGCTCCACCAAAATTTTGAATTCTGCCGTGTAGACTTCGCCCCCTTCAATGATAGCATAGAGACTCATGCCGGCGTTGGCCGCATCTTCTCTACTACTTTCGGGAATAAGTGGTTCCCGCTCATGCGATTCGACGTCGGTGATATCGTTCGTCTGGCGCCGGACCCCTGTCCCTGTGGAAGAAACTTTGGTATGACCCTCTCCACAATCGAGGGTAGGCTGAAAAGTCTATGCGTTGCAGAAGATGGAAGACTCGTGACACATCGCGAGTTGGACGACGCTCTCGCCCGCGTGGACGGTCTGGAACAGTACAGTCTCGTTCAGGAGGCTCTGAACAAAGTTCGGCTCGATGTGGTCGGCGAAGATGGCCAGGGGAAGCGTGCAGCACGGGACGCAGCAGACATCCTTCAGGGTGTGTTTGGACGACATGTAGAAATTATGGCGAGTGAGGTCCAAACGCTTCTGCCTGAGAAGTCCGGTAAGTTCCTTCTCGCAAAACGAGACTTCCCTCTGGATCCGAGTTTCATACCTGAAAGAACAGAGGTTCTTAATAGCTGAAAAATGGGCGTGCCGATCTTTCTCATCGCTGGTGGCCGCGGGATAAGGATGTGGAAAGGTCCTGATCCTCTCCTCCAAGCGGTCTTCCGTCGAACAGGTATCCAGCGCCCAACAGTCGCCTATATAGGAACCGCCTCAGGAGAAAACCCCGCATTTCGACTCATGATATCCAGTCGCTTACAGAAGGCAGGAGCAGGCAAGGTAACTCTTGCCCCGCTCTGTGGCAGGCGAGGGAATGCGGAAAAAGCGAAGGCAGTAATTGAAACCTCAGATCTCGTGTTTTTTAGCGGAGGCGACGTCGAGGAGGGCATGCGGGTGCTCAAGGAGAAGGGGGTGACCGATCTCCTTCGGAGCCTGTTTCGCACCGGGAAGCCTTTTTTCGGGATATCTGCGGGAAGCATCATGCTTGCGCAACAGTGGATTCGCTGGACGAACCCAGATGATGACACAAGCGCAGAGTTCTTCGACTGTCTTGGGTTAGCCTCTGTTCTCTGCGACACCCACGGCGAGGCTGAGGGCTGGGAAGAGCTGAAAGCCCTGCTCGCACTCTCACCGATTGACACGATCGGCTATGGGATTGTTTCGGGAACAGCCATTGTCGTCAGTCCAGATGGCCCCGTTTCTGCACTGGGTGGAAAAGTGCATCGGTTCCAAAAACGGGCTGGCGGTGTCATACAGATTAAAAGTCTGTTCCCTTCTGAGGACTCTTAAGGTACGAGCTGAAATCATGATTGAGAAAGTCAGATTGGGTAAGACAAACCTCATCGTGACAAGAATGGGGTGGGGTGGCATTCCCATCCAACGGGTGAGCGATGAAGAAGCAGTCTCTGTCATTCGAGCTGTTATCGAAATGGGAGTGGATCTTCTTGATACAGCCCGTGGCTACACCAACAGTGAACAACGCATCGGATTAGCCCTTCAGAAGATAAATAAATCCATCATTCTTTCAACCAAGTCATCTAATAGATCAGAGAAGATCTATGACGATGTTCATGAGAGCCTAAAACAATTAAAGGTTAAAAAGATCGATATTTATCATCTCCATAATGTTTCTAATTTTATGGAATACGAAAAAGTCCTGGGAACAGGAGGAGCCTATCAGGGTTTAAAGAGAGCCCAAGATGAAGGATTGATCGGTCACATTGGCATTACGAGTCACAGCCTCCAGGTGTTAGAAAGGGCGATTGAGCAAGGTCATTTTGAGGTGGCCATGGCCTGCTATAGTTTCCTTGAGCCGGAGGCCGCAAATAAAGTTTTTCCTTTGGCCATGGCTAAAGACGTTGGAGTACTGGCCATGAAGCCATTATCTGGTGGCGTGATTGAAGAAGCTGGTCCAGCTTTACGGTTTGTGCTCCAGACGAAAGAGATTGTACCCATCCCTGGTTCGGAGACGCTGGAGAAGGCTCAGGAGAATTGGAAGGCTTTTGCAGAAGGAGGATCCCTCACGGTGAAGGATCAAGAACGGATTGAAGCCATCAAAAAACAATTTGACCAACAATTCTGTAGACGATGTGACTATTGTCAGCCCTGCTCAGAGGGGATCAATATCCAGTTTGCTGTTGGCTTTAAGTCAACGATCAAACGTTTTGGCCCTATGGTCCAGGAGCTGAAATGGATTAAGGACCTTATCGAGAAGGCCCGGAACTGTTCAGAATGCGGCGATTGTCTAACGCGCTGCCCTTATCAATTACCAATCACTGAATTGATTAAGGAAAATTTAGCCATGTACGACAGTCTGGTGAGTCAAAAAGAAAGTTAAATTAAATTTCAATCTCTTTTCCCGAGAAGTTCATAAATCCCTCTTGCCAATTTCAACTGTTCCTCTCCATCTAACTGATGGCCACTTTCCATGATGCTGATATATTTATTGATTTCAGTGTCTTTCTCTCTTAATTGGGCTATCTTCTCATTCTGATATTTAATCTCCAAATCAAATTCTCCTAAATCAATGCCTAAGTTAAATTTCCTATTCAGAAAAGAAAGGGTTAGCTTTATGGTCTGGGGATCTTCTATGGTTGCTAAATAAAATGGTATTTCCGGCCAAAGACTCACTCCTGGAATTCCCCTTCTTCTTGATACCCATAAAAGATAACTGCTGATTGCGGGTGATCCTTCCCAGGTCATTTCTTCGAGTCCATAGCCTTGAAGTCTATCTCTAATTTCTGACTGATTAAAAACCATTAATATTCTTCGAGGGTGGGTATGGGCGACATAAGAAACAGCCCCACTGATGGTATATACCTCTTTAGCATGAAAGTGATATTCAGCGAAATCCAAAACTCTGTTGAGAAATTGATAGTGCTCAAATACAGGTTCGTCACTTTTAAAAACCAAGAGATTCTTCTTCTCACAAGCCCAGAATTTACTTCCCGGGACCTGGACTAAATCGTTTTTAAATCTTACACCTCCAAATTGGAAAAAACCTAAAGGTTTGATCTCAGCAATTTCTTTCCCCCCGAGTTTTTCAACTAAAAAGTTAATAACTTGGGACCCCAATTTACCTGCATCTTGGGTCTGCCAACTGACAATCAGAGATGGATTGTTGAGATGTGGAATTTGATAAATTTCAAACAGGTCTTTCTCCACCCTCGTCTCCTCCTTTTTTAAAACGTTCATCAATATATAATTGAGCTTGGATCGTGATGGTTCCTGGTTTCGTTTGTGCAATAAATTTTCTTTGGTCATACTCCTCTTTCATTTCCAGGGGGAATTTCGCATAAAAACTCTCGATAATCTCCTCAACTTGTCCTTCCATCTTATCCAGGAAACTCAAATCCATTCTCATCCCTAAAATCTCGCCAAAAACCTCAAGCACCGATTTTGAAGCCTTCGGATAGGGAAGAAGGGCTCCAGAAAGCCAATCGGGTATTTCTCCCATGATACAAATACTCTCCAAATTCCTTTTCTTGGCAAGGGCTAACAAAAGGCCATTCAAGCCAGTGATTGTCCCTTCACTCTCTCCTCTCCCTTCCAATTCACTCATCAAGATGGTATTGGGATACCTCTTGACTTCCTCTTTTAAATTCTCAGAACTGACGACAGCACAAGCTCTCGGTTTTATTTGGTGATGAGTCAACGAAACACATGCTCCAGAAGTGTAAACCCTTTGGCAACCAAACTTTGTCCCAACATCTAATACGAGATTAGCCATCAGGTAAGCCTTTTCTCCACTGGCATACACTCCTCCTCCCTCAGTGGCTTGCTCTTCTCCAATGAAAAATATCACATCTTTCTCCTCAACCCTTTGGTAATAAAATTTATTACTCGGAAACTCTAAATCTTCGAGCAAGCCGTTTCTGATTGAAACCTTTCTTGGATAGAAGAAATCCCAACTTTCAATTTCTCCAAATTCTTCTGCCTTTAAAAGGCTTCTTAAAGTATCTACAACCATGATCCCAATATTTCCTATACCTGGCCAGCCTACAAACATAATTGGTTTTTTAAGCTCAGGCTCTCTGTAAAGCTTAATTCCCATTTCCTTACCTTTTTTTGATTTAATCTTAGTACTTTGATTCGCCAATACAGTAACATATTTTGATTGTTTATCACATCAAAATGTCTCACTCAGCACTAAGTCCTGAGTGAATGAATTCGTTATCGAATTTATGAATAGAAGGACTTAGACTATCAGAAATTTCTGAATAGACGAAGGGCTTTCATCTAATTAAGAGTTTAATCAATCAGAATAAAGGGGTCAACAAGAATTATAAGAATGGTTGTGTTCTTATATTCTGGCATTTGAAGAACCTCAATTGTAATATTACATTGTGGGATGAAATCTAAGGCTAACGATAACAGGAAGGATTCTTAAGAAGGAGAACCTCGGTCTTCATAATATTTTTTTCGATTCAAGATTGATAAAAGAAATGACGATTTCTCATCATAAGTGAAGAAAGATGAGGAAGACCTTTGAATATTTGACCTTGTTTATCGTCTAATAACTATGCTGATGTTTTAAGGGAGGTTGATATGCAGAGATTAAAACTCTTTTTTATCATTTTGATCATTTTCACAGTCCTATTCCCCGTCGCCACCCAAAGTCAATCAGCTAACAGGAAAATAGGCCGGGGGAGTCCTGAATTCAGAGCGATCGGAGGCGTTTCGATGGGGGGGTATGGAGCCATGAATATTGGATTAATTCACCCAAGCTTCTTTAATACTATAGCCTCCCTGGGGGGACCTCTCGATATGGATTACCTCCTCAAATATATCGAAGTCGATATACTTGAAAACTACGATAATCCAAATCCCTACCCTAGCCGTGATACACTGATCGATATGCTCCAGGATCTCACCATTTGTTTTGGAAATCCGGTTTATTTCAATCCAGATTCAACTTACTATCCTCCAGGAATTACAAGAGCTAATGCCCGGATACCCTCAACTCTTCTTAACTTTAAAGACGGAAAATATAACCCAGATGGAAGCCTTCCTGTTATTACCTATGAGGATCCTACGCCTCGTAATTGGATTGAGGTTTTGTTGGCTTTAGATGCTAACCATAATGGAAAAAGAGACAGTGGGGAACCCATTATAAGCCAATTTCATGAAAATTTTATTGACCAGAATGAAAATAGAATGTTTGATCCTGAGGAAATTTTTCTCGATGCAGGGCTGGACGGAGTTGAGGGGACTAGAGATTTTGGTGAGGACGATGGGCAATTCACTTTTAATCCACGCCACGAAAATTTTATGGTCAATGATCCAATCAACCATGCTTTGACCTTGGATTTAGACACAATTCAGAATCTCAATCTCTATCTTGATGCTGGCACTTTGGATGAATTTAAATTTAATCTCCATGCTGAAAACTTTATCCAATCGCTTTTCAGCCGCGGGCTCAATGTGAGAATTGAAAATGGTTTTCCCAGAAACTTCCCGAGAGTTTCCCACTTCGATGAAAAAAGGGTTTATGTGAGATATGAGGGGGGTCATGTCGGATTTGATAAAGAGAATATTGGCTTAAGCTTCGAGCAGGTTAAAAATGGGATCGAAGGGGCTATTCTTGTAGCCAACCGTTTTACAACACTCCTCACCTTTGTCTCAGACCATTTCCCGGATGGAAAATATGGAACTGACCCCTATGAAATGTTTAGATACCCGAGTAAGATGACAGTGGGTTCCTTCCGCAGTCCTTCCTTAAGTAAGCGTATGCGATTTGGAATTTATCTCCCACCAGGGTACTCGAGAAGTCGGACCAATTATTATCCTGTTCTCTACCTTTTGGGGGGCTATAACATGTCTATAAAGGGAATGACTAACTCATGGATGCGAGCAGCCCTGGACGGATTGATCCTAACCGGCGAAATGCAGAAAATGATTATTGTCATCCCCGATGGGATGAATTATAAGAACGGAAGAGGACATTTTTTTGTTAACCAGATCGATCTTGAACGAGGAGGCAAGTATATGGATTATTTCTTTGATCTTATTAATTTTATCGATTCCCGTCTTAAAACAAGATAGCGATGAGACAGGATTCGTTTTTTCCTCTATAAAAGTTCGATCCCTTTCAATGCATCACTCAAGGTTTCTAAAAAGGTAATCTAAAGTTTAGCTCTTTCTTTTTATTGACAATCTTCTGTCATTCTTTTTAATATGGAGATATGTCTTTTTTTGTTCTCCTTCTGATGATTCTTATCTCCACTCCGTGCTTCAGCCAGACGCTGAATGAATCACCTGATCAAGTTTGGGAAGTCGGCGACCGAAGGTGGACGGTAGAAGAAGAACATCGGTTTGAAAAATGGGTAAAGGAAACAATGACGGAAGATTTCTTCATTCGCCACAATATCCCCACGGATTGTGCTGATGCCGTCTATGCGATCCGATGGATTTATGCCCGGATCGCCCATCTTCCCGCTGCCGCTACCACAACGCATGGCGAAATAATTGGCCATTGGTCCACGAACTGGAAGTATCTTCCAACCCACCCGGAGTGGGATAGGGACGAACGTTTCCGTGCCGCCCTTCTCTACCTGTTTCCGAAAACCTGGACAGGAACCCTCCCCCTCGACACCTATCCCGTCCGCATTTCCCCAGATTCGGTCACACCGGGAACACTATTTTTAGTAACAGAATCACATACCGGAATTATCGGCCATGTCTTTCTCGACGGATGCCAGGCCCATCCTCTTCAGACCTGGGAGTCGGCGCTTCCAGTAAAGGTTCAAAAACTGAGCCCAAGGTATTTTTTTTCAACGAGACCTGAATCCAAAGCAGGCTCAGGTATCGTCAAGTTTCGATGGCCTGTTTCTGAAAACGGCGCATGGAGATATCTCACTGCCAAAGACCACCCCTTCTATTCCGAAGAGCAATATACCTCTGATTTTTGTAAGGGCTATGCTGACTTTGTTGAGGCTGTGGCCAAGAGGATCGACCCAATAAACTATGACCCTATGCAGAAGATGGTAAGGGTTATGGAAACAATCACCCGCTCTCTCAAGGAGAGGGTCTCCATTGTTCTGACAGGATACCAGCAGTGTCGCAATGGGGGATGCCCAGAAGCATCTGAATTGTGGGGGATTCATAATACCTCGGGCCGTGACGGAATGATCATCTCCCTGATGGATCATCTCTCAAAGATCATTGAATCGAACCATCTCGACCGAGAGATGGTGAAAGGAAGGATGGAGGCCATTCTGATTGATATCTCAGAGAACCACTCGGTCACACTCTATCATGTCTATCAAAACCATCTCTGGTTTTCCCCTCATCCGGAGGACTTGATTGAGGCCCGATGGGGATTGAAGAAGTGTGAGATGATCCGTGCGCAGACCCGTACAACCAATGACTCCATTGCCTTCATCGAAAAAAATTATCGGAAGAAAGACCCGAATTATGCGGATTTCTCAATTCGGCAGCAACAACATCTCCTGAGCAAACTCAATGAGGAGTGGAATAGGTCCGAATGCAGAGAACCCCCTCCGACATCAGAGAAAAAGGTCTGGTCTTCTCCTCAACCGAAAGACTCGATCGAGGCCCGTAGGGAATTGAAGAGATGTGGGAAGATCCACTCAGAGATACGGGCCACCAACGATTCCATTGCCTTCATTGAAAAAACTTATCGGATGAAGGACCCTGAATATGCGGATTTCTCGATTCAGCAACAGCAACGTCTCTTGGGCAGACTAAATGAGGAGTGGACCAGGTCCGAATGCAGAAAACCATCTCCGACACCGGAGAAGAAAACAAGGCAGAATTAAAGCCCTAACTTTTCTAATAGGGCCTGCATTAAAATCAGAACCTTATGCCAAAAATCCTTATTGTTTCAGTAAAAGCAGGGGCGGGACACCTAAAGGCTGCTGAGGCAGTGGAAGCAGCATTTGCGAAATACCAGCCGGGAGCAGAAGTTAAGAACGTTGATCTCTTAGATTATTCAAATGAGCTCATCAAATATTTATATGGAAAGATGTACCTGGATGTAGTGAAGGCCATTCCTGAGCTCTATGCCTATAGCTACAAGCACTATGAATCATCAAAGAAATTTATTAAGCCCCGTTTCTTGATAGATAAATTCAATTTCAGCGATTTTTTTGGAATCGTTGAGGATTTTAATCCTGATATCGTCATTACAACTCATTTCATTTCCGAGGC
>Ga0299912_10005452_pt1 | contig 10453 bp, 11 predicted proteins | sample RVTome_2_FD_207667 | JGI IMG/M metagenome (GOLD analysis project Ga0299912, IMG submission 207667) | Soil microbial communities from uranium-contaminated site in the Upper Colorado River Basin, Wyoming, United States - RVT95D214 (version 2) ... | reverse complement strand
CGAGGAGTATATCATCCCGAACATGGACCAGTGGGAAGTCTTCCCGCGGGAAGCCGTCGCCGTCGGCTCCAAGGGGATTGAGCAGGGAGTCGCCCGCATAAAGGCTCCGGCCGAAGAGCGGTTCAAGCTGGCCGCAGCCATCATCAAACAGGCCCGGGAAGAGGTCCAGATGCTGATGAGAGAAAAATTCATCATCGACCCCGACGCCTGAGGGGCATGCTGCCGCTCATTGACTTTTTAATGTCATTGTGATATAAGGCTAAACAAGAATTAGGATACCCAAAGCTCTTCATAATTAGGAGGTTAATCCATGAAGAAATTTTCTAAGTTCCTCGTTCTGAGTATTTTTGTGGTCTCTCTGTTCTCGAGCTGCGCCAAGCAGCCCACTCAGGTCATCGACGCCGCCAAAGCGTCCATCGAGGCGGCCACGAAGGAAGGCGCAACCGTCTATGCGGCCGACGAGCTTAAGAAGCTGAACGATGACCTGCAGGCGGCGATGGATGAGGTCAGCACGCAGAGCAAGAAGTTCTTCAAGAAATACGGCACGGCCAAAGAGCTGCTGACCAAAGTGCAGGCCGACGCCGATGCTCTGAAAGCCACCATCCCGGCTAAGATAGAGGCTGCCAAGAACGCCGCTCTTCAGGCCCAGACAGAAGCCAAGGCCGCGCTCGATGAGGCCAAGGCCTTGCTGGAAAAGGCACCCATGGGCAAAGGCACTAAGGCCGACATCATGGCCATGAAGGCCGACCTGGCCGGGCTGGAGACCTCTTTTGCCGAAATCCAGACCGCCATCGACGGCGCAGACTACTTCGGCGCTTCGGCCAAGGCTGCCACAATCAAAGAGAAGGCGACGGTCATTTCCGACCAGGTGAAAGCGGCCATCGAGAAAGTTACAGGGAAGAGATAAGCTCTCTCTAAAGTCGCGTTTTTTCGTTTGAAGACCGCTCTTCTAGTCTCAACGCTTTTTCTTTGCGTTTTTTGCCTTAGCACCTGCCAAAGTCCGCCTGTCCCTCTAGAGGTCGAGAAGGCCAAGACCCAAGAGAACGACCTCTGGAGGGCCGGCGCTCCCATCTATGCGGCGGACGAGTACGCCCGCTATCTCGAATCTCTCCGCTTGGCCAAGGAAAAGCTGATCAAGCAGAACGCCCGCCTCCGCTGGTTCCGCGATTATAAAGAGGTCCGGGCCGATTATATCGTCATCCTGGCCCAGGGCGATACCCTGCTCAAACAGGTCCAGGCGGAAAAGCGCTCGCAGTCACAGGATTTCTCGCAGCGGCTCGTCCGGTTCGAGGAGAGGATGGGGAAGATCAAGGCGCTGACCCAACTGATGAATGAACATGCTCCTGTCCGGGAGAACCTGGCCCGGGCCGAGGTCGTCTCCAGGGAGGCGCAGATCCTGATCCGGAATGAGAAATATACCGAACTCGCATCCAAACTGGACCTGATCGACGGCCACATCCGCCAAGCCGAGGAGGCGTTGTTTTCGATCCTTGCCCGTTACGCGGATGACGCCCAGGTGGCCAGATGGCGCAAGCTGGCCGAGGACACGGTTTCCGAATCCCGGCGGCGGGGCACGACGGCCGTCCTGGTCAACAAGCTGGCCCGCACCCTAACACTCTTTAAAAAGGGGAAGGAAATCGCCGTCTATCAGATCGGCCTGGGCAAGTATGGTTTGTCCGACAAGCTCTACGCCGGCGACGAGGCCACACCGGAGGGCCGTTACAAGATCGTGAAAAAAAATGCCCAGAGCCGCTATTACAAGGCGCTTCTACTCGATTATCCCAATGAATATGACAAGAGACGGTTCGCCCTGGCCAAGAAAAAAGGACTGATCCCGGCGCGGGCCGCCATCGGAGGGCTGATCGAGATCCACGGCGGAGGGAACGATTTCTTGACCAACGGATGTGTGGGTGTCGAGAACTCGGTTATGGACAGGATATTTCCGGAGGTTGCGGTCGGCACGCTGGTAACGATCGTCGGATCTCTGGAAAGCGCCCAGAAGCTTCTGACCGGGCTCAGGATATCCGGATCATGAGCAGGAAGAAGACAGTCCGCATCTGGCTGCTCGTTCTGGCAGCGATTCTGGTGGCACTCGAAGCTGTGGCCATTTTCCTGGCCTGGCCGAGACAGGTTGCCGAAGCAGCGCCCGGCCCCGAAATGAAAGATCAGAAGACGGCGGTCAGGCTTGAGGCGGAGACCGCTTCGCTGCGTAAGAAAATCGGGACACTGGGGCCCAGGGCCGTACACATCGTCATCGATTCGGCCCGCAATACCCTCACCCTCAAAACAGGGAGTGAGATCCTGCTCCAGGCGGTGGTGAGCTGCGGCAGCGGCAGCATCCTGGAGGAGCCCGGCGGCAAGCGGACCTGGATTTTCGATACGCCGCGCGGCGAATTCCAGGTCAAGTCCAAGGCCGTCGACCCGACATGGGTTAAGCCCGACTGGGCGTTCATTGAGGAAGGCAAGGAGATCCCGAAAAAGCGGGAGGAGAGGTTTGAGGCCGGAGTTCTGGGTGATTATGCACTGGGGTTCGGGGACGGATACTTTATCCACGGGACTCTCTACAGCCGGCTTCTCGGCCGGAGCGTAACCCATGGCTGCGTCCGGGTGGGAGACAAGGACCTGAAGGCCGTCTATCAGGCGGCTTCGATAGGGACCAAGATATATATCTACTGAGGAGGACGCGACATCCGATGCCGGTGCGGAGAACGATGCGGGGCTGCGATTTCCGGGGACTGGCCGTGCTCTGTCTACTCTGGGCATCCCTGCCCGCATCGGGCGGAGACCAAACGGCCTACCTCGAGAACAGGCTGGCCAAGGAGGAGCTCCTTCTCGCCAAAACGCCGTCCCTCTACTTTATCGTCTATCTCAAGAGCAAGGTGATCGCCTTGAAATCCCGGGGCATGACCCTTCAGGAATGGAAGGTGCAGAGCATCCATGCCTGGGGAGACGCGCCGCCGCTGAGCTCTCTGGCGCTTGAAAAAAAGAGCACGCTCTTTCCCCCCAAAAGGGCTAAGATCAAACCGGCGGCCAAAGAGGAGGAGGCCGCCACGTTCGAACTGGACGCCCTCGAGCTCAAGGACATGCCTTCCAGGTTCACGCTCTTCCTAAGCGGCGGAATCAGGGTGTTTGTTCGACCCAAGGCCAGAGGTTTTTTCCCCCGCCTGGGGAACTTCGGCCACGTCATCGCTTGGAACCTCTGGGTCCCCTTGAAAAACCTATCGTTCCAACTGAGAAAAAAGCCCTTTGCAGCCATAGATATAAAGCTGGAGAAGAAAGAGGATGGGCAGGCCGTCTATTGGGGCTTGCCAGACGGGGCAAAGGGTTTGGTTTTTCCGCTCTAGTCCAAGTCTCCCCTAAGAGGCTCCCTGAGAACGGCGTACCTAAAATTTAATTTATAAAATATACTTGACAATAACTTACTCAAATAATATAATTACTAAAGTTTATTAAGGAGGCTGAAATGGCAAAGATAATAGGCATCGATCTCGGCACGACGAACTCCGTCGTGGCCATCATGGAAGGCGACAAGGTGACCGTAATCCCGAATGAAGAGGGCGGCCGGACGACTCCTTCAGTGGTCGGCTTCACATCCAAAGGAGAGAGGCTGGCCGGACAGGTCGCCAAAAGACAGAGGGTCACCAACCCAGAAAACACAATCTACTCGATAAAAAGATTTATGGGCCGGCGGTTCGAAGAAGTCTCCCAGGAGATCAAGCAGGTGCCCTTCAAGGTGACGCAGGCTTCAAACGGAGACGTCAGGGTTGAGGCCCTGGGCAAACAATACGCTCCGCCGGAGATCTCGGCCATGATTCTCCAGAAGCTCAAGAAAGCAGCGGAGGATTATCTGGGGGAGAAAGTCGAAAAGGCGGTGATCACCGTGCCGGCGTATTTCAACGACAGCCAGCGCAAGGCGACCAAGGATGCCGGAAAGATCGCCGGGCTGGATGTGGTCCGTATCATCAACGAGCCCACCGCAGCCGCCCTGGCCTACGGCATGGATAAGAAAAAAGACCAGACTATCGCGGTCTACGATTTCGGGGGCGGGACCTTTGACATCTCCATCCTGGAAGTGGGAGAGGGTGTCGTCGAGGTCAAGTCCACCAACGGCGACACCCATTTGGGCGGTGACGATGTCGACCAACGCGTCCAGGACTGGATCGTAGCCGAGTTCAAGAAGGAATCGGGCATTGACCTGACTCGGGACAAGATGGCCCTGCAGAGACTCAAGGAAGCCGCCGAGAAGGCTAAGATGGAGCTCTCGACGACTATGGAGACGGAGATCAACCTTCCCTTCATAAGCGCCGACCAAACCGGGCCCAGGCACCTGTTGATGAAGCTGACCCGGGCCAAACTGGAGAGCCTCGTCGAGGAACTCATCCAACGGTCGGTCGGCCCCTGCCGGCAGGCCCTGGCTGACGCCAACTTGAAGGCTGAGGCTATCGATGAGGTCATCCTGGTCGGCGGCCAGACACGCATGCCCAGGGTCCAGGAGCTGGTCAAGAGCTTCTTCGGCCGCGAACCGCACAAGGGCGTCAACCCCGACGAGGTCGTGGCCGTCGGCGCGGCCGTGCAGGGCGCTGTCCTGGCGGGCGATGTCAAGGATGTCTTGCTACTGGACGTTACACCCCTGACCCTCGGTATCGAGACTCTGGGCGGCGTCTTCACCAAAATGATAGCCCGGAATACGACCATCCCGACCAAGAAGACCGAGATCTACTCCACCGCCTCGGACAACCAGCCCAGCGTCGAGATCCACGTCCTCCAGGGCGAGCGCGAGATGGCCTCTTACAACCGCACCCTGGGCCGCTTCCATCTGGACGGCATTCCCCCGGCACCTCGCGGTATCCCTAAGGTCGAAGTGACCTTCGACATCGATGCCAACGGTATCCTCCACGTGTCGGCCAAGGATTTGGGCACGGGCAAGCAGCAGGCCATTACCATCACCGGCCACAGCGGTCTTGATGAGAAGGAGATCGACCGCATGGTCAAGGACGCCGACACGCATTCCGAGGAGGACAAGCGGCGCCGGGAAGTGATCGAGGCCAAGAACCAGGCCGACCAGCTCGTGTACAGCCTGGAGAAGCTGCTGCGGGAGAACAAGGCCCGTATCCCGGAGGGTGAGGCCGAACGTGTCCGCGCCGAGATGGAAAACACCAAAAAGGCCATGGAGAGCGATAATCTCGAACAGATCCGGGGCGCCATAGAAGCCCTGTCCCGGGCCTCGCACAAGGTAACCGAGATGATGTACCAGCAGGCCGGGCCGCAGCCGCAATCGTCGGAGCAGCCGCCCTATCAGCAGGAGCCTCCGGACTCCGGACAATCTGCTGCCGGCGGAAGCGAGGACGAGGTCATCGACGCCGAGGTTGTCGACGAAGACAAAAAGAGATAAATTCCATCCATAGACTCGCCCCGGGCGATTGAAGACAGGCGGGACGGAGCATGGACAAAGATTACTACAGGATCCTCGGGGTCGAACGGAAGGCGACGGCGGCCGAGATCAAACGGGTCTACCGCAAGCTGGCCCGGAAATTCCATCCCGACCTCAACCCCGGGGATAAGACCGCCGAAGCCAAGTTCAAGGAGATCCAGGAAGCGCACTCCGTCCTCAGCGACTCCAAAAAGAAAAGTCAGTACGATCAGTTCGGGTTTGTCGGCAATCAGCCTCCCCCGGATGCAGGCCAAAGGACCTACAGCTCGGGGTTCGAAGGGTTCGATTTCTCGGACTCGGGGTCTTCGAGCTTCGCTGATTTTTTCGAGAGTCTCTTCGGCCGGGGAGCGCGTGCGGCCCAGGCCGGACCGGAGCGCGGTGAGGACCTCCACTACACGATGAAGATCGGGTTCGAGGAGGCGATCAACGGCCTGCAGACCAGAATCCAGCTGATGCGATTGGTGAGCTGCCCGGCCTGCCAGGGGAGCGGCCACGTCCATTCCTCGGGGAAAGGCCGCTGCCCAACCTGCGAGGGGAGCGGCCGGGCCCATCTGCAGCGCGGCTCCATGAAATTCGCCACGACCTGCCCCGCCTGCCAGGGAACCGGCGTCAGCCGGGGCGAGCGCTGCCGGGACTGTCGGGGCCAGGGCGTCGCCCAGAAGACGGAGCTTATCAATGTCAAGATTCCGGCCGGAGTGGACGCCGGGTCCCGGGTGCGGGTCCCGGGCAAGGGAAATGTCGGTCGGAACGGCGGGCCGCCGGGCGATCTGTATATCTCCATCGAGGTCAACCCGCACCCGCACTTCCGGCGCGAAGGCGCTAATATCCTGCTGAAGGTGCCCATCACGGTGCCGGAGGCCACTCTGGGCGCCCAGATCGAGGTCCCGACGCTCCGTGGCCGGACGACGATCAAGATCCCGCCGGGCACGAAGTCCGGCCAGAAGTTCCGGCTCAAGGAGATGGGAGCGCCGGTCGCGGGAGGACGGACGCGCGGCGACGAGTTTGTCGAGGTGGCCATCGTCCCGCCGGCAGCCCACGACCAAAAGGTCAGGGAGCTGATGAAAGAGCTGGCCAAGCTCTCCACCGAAAACCCGAGAGAAAAAATGGGGATGCGCTGAAATGAGAGGACGAAAGCGTAAGAAAAGCGAAGACCGAAGCTTCTATCATATCAGCCGGGTCTCCCAGATGTTCAATCTTCATCCTCAAACCCTGCGGCTCTATGAAAGGGAAGGGCTGCTCAAGCCCTCGCGGAGCCTGGGCAATACACGGCTGTACACTGATGAGGACCTGAGGCAGCTCGAGCTCATCCTCAACCTCATCCGCGAGCTCGGTGTCAACCTGGCCGGGGTTGAGGTCATCCTCAACATGAGGCAGAAGATGCAGCGCATGGAGGCCGAGGTGAACGAGCTCCTTGAGTATGTCAAGCGGGAGTTCTTAGGAGGCGATGAGGACGCCTTTGAAAGCCGGCGCAGGAGCCTGGTCCGGTTGGGCCAGATGAAGATAGTGAAGCTGGATGACACCGCAAAATAGCAGCCGGAGACCATGACCTACGAGGATTTCCTCGACTCGCGCAACCTCAAGCTCTACCTGAGCCAGATCGCCAAGTTTTCTGTTTACACCGAAGACGAGGAGAAGGAGCTGGGGGGGAAAGCGCACCAGGGCGACGGAGAAGCGGTCCGGAAGCTCGTCGAGGCCAACCTGAGGTTCGTGGTCTCGTATGTCAAGAAATACCGGGGAATGGGTCTGGGCATGCTCGACCTGATCAACGAGGGCAACCTCGGCCTGATCGAAGCGGCCAAGCGGTTCGACCCCGGCCGCAAGGTCCGGTTCATCTCCTATGCGGTCTGGTGGGTTCGGCAGGCTGTCATCCACGCCTTGACCCAGTCGGCCCGCATCTGTAACCTTCCCCAAAAGCTCTCCGACCAGATCTCGCTGATGAAGAAAAAGGAGGCCCAGCTAAAGGGGGAGAAAGGCCGGGAGCCGTCCCGGCAAGAGATCGCCGCCAGCATGGGCATCAGCGAGGAGGATGTGGAGGATTTGCTGATCCTAGCAGAGAAGGACGTCCATCTGAGCGACCGGCTGCCGGACAGCGACCTCGAAATCGAGGGAAAGATTGAGGATCGGGGGACGCCGCCGGTCGAATACCAGATCGTCAAGACCTCCATCCAGCACCAAATCCGTGACATCCTCGGGGAGCTGGATGAGAAGGAAGCAACTGTGCTAAAATTAAGGTTCGGCCTTGATGACGACCGGCAGAAGACGCTGCAGGAGATCGGCGACCGCTTGAACCTGACCCGGGAGCGGATCCGGCAGATCGAGCAGAAGGCGATGCGCAAGCTCTCCCGGTCGCATCAGGTCCAGCAGCTCAGAGGATATCTCAACTGATGGCCGAAAAGATTTGCTCCAAGTGCGAGGGAACGGGCTGGGTGCTCGCTGCTGCGGAGGGGAAGTCCGTCGCCCGGCGCTGTGACTGCTTCTACGAGCGCAAGACCCAAGCCCTCTGGGAGCAAGCCCGGATTCCCCGACGGTACCAAAACTGCTCGCTCAGCAACTTCGAAGTCCATAACGATTCTCACAAGGACGGCCTCAAGATTTCCCGGCAGTTCGTCAAGAACTATCCGGCCCAGGAGGTTGGGTTGCTCTTCATCGGGCCCTGCGGCGTGGGAAAGACGCACCTGGCGGTGGCCATCATCCGGGAGCTCATCGAGAAAAAAAACGTTTCCTGCTCCTTCTACGACTTCCGGGAGTTGATCCGGGACATCCAGAGCTCTTTCACGCCGGATTCGAACCTGAGCGAAGCCGAGATCCTGGCGCCGGTCTTTGACGTGGGGGTCCTGGTGCTGGATGAACTGGGGGCTAAGCGCACCACGGCCTGGGTGGAAGAGACCGTGTTCTATATCATCAACCAGCGATACAACCAGAAAAAATTGACCATCTTCACGTCGAACTATCTGGACACCGAGGAAGAAGTCGACAATCGCGATTCGTTCTTTAAGAAAGGCGGCGACTCTCTCGTCGACCGAATCGGGGTGCGGCTGCGATCCCGGCTCTATGAAATGTGCAAGCTGGTGGAGCTCTGGGGGGACGACTACCGCAAGATCGCCAAGCAGGCCAGCTACCGGTTTTAGCCGTACCCGACAATTGAAATTCCCGTCCGGCCGTGTTAGATTATATGCGCCTGCTCCTCGGTAGCTCAATTGGCAGAGCGGGTGGCTGTATAAATGCAGCTTCCACGAGAAATCGTGGTTGAAAAATCGGGTGAATTCAGGGAAGCCTTCCCTTCGCGGAAGCGAAGAAAGGTAATCCTGAGCCAAGCCTTATCCCGGCGGGATAGGGAAGGTGCAGAGACTAGAGCATCGCTCGTACCGCGGACCTGGTTCGCGGGAAGCGCCCGGCACCCTCAGCCCTTATGACGGGACGGGTGAAGAGATAGTCCAAGCCCAGAAGAAATTTTGGGGCGCTTGTAACCACTAGGTTGCAGGTTCGAGTCCTGCCCGAGGAGCCACTGCATTTCTCGTAATTTTAGCAGATCCATCTGGAATGAAACCGTGGGTTTGTCTTGGCGTTTTTGGGCTCTCCATCTTTACTTTCCTTTGGGCGGGAGAGCCAATAAAACAGCCCCCTCTTAGAATGGGGATCGTCGGCTATGAGGTCATGGCAGCCTTTTCACCAAAGAACTCAACAGCGGGCTGGGCGCGAAGATCGGGCTCGTCGTCACTCATATCTGGAATTATGTTCCGCATATCATCAGCGCCCTGGTCGGCGCGCCGGGTGCCGGCATCGAGGAAATCCAGGCCCATGACCTGTCGCTCGATGGAGAGGGGATCACCATCCGGAATCCCCTGCTGATTTTCTTGCGGTATGGGCCGGATTCAGATGTCGGCCCCGTCCGGGGCACGCTCCAGATGGTGCCCGGCGGCCAACCCGGCGATTGGTACGGGTTCCGGATGAAGCTCTTTGGCCGGAAAGAATCGCCTGATTATGCGCTGTTCCGGACGGCCGAAGTTGAGTCTTCCTGGATGCCGATCTACCGTCTTCTCGTCGATTTCTTTAGGGACGGCAGGCGGCCGATCAGCGATCAGGAGCTCCTCGAGGTCCCACTCGTCCTAGATATGATCAAGAAAAGCGGACTGGAGAATCGGCCTGTCTTTCGCTCGGAGTACCGAGACATCATCTCTCTTCTCGACTAGACCGTTCTCAGGGTTGGATCAGCCCTCAAAGTCAGAATTTTCTTAGGCGTGTGGGCGTGTCTCTTTTAGAGCAGCCGAGAGGCCACGAGGGCGGCCAGGGCGGCTCCGAAGACTGCGGCCACCGGTCCGGCCAGGATGCGGTAGACATCCCGGAGGTCCGCCTTGAAATAGTCCGCCGTCAGAGCCAAGCACAGGTGAGCTGGGGAGATGAGGATCCCGGTGAAGCCGCTGACGTAGGCAAAAAGCGCCAGGAAAGGATCGGGCGATCGGGCCCCGACGATGGGCACGAGCAGCGGGAACGTGATGGCCACAAAGGCCTGGTTGACCCCGGTGAGCAGGGCGACCAGGAAAGGCGCAGTGAACAGTAGGATATATCCGGAGACCCCGGCGGGATCCACGACTGCGGCGACGGCGTCGAGGGCGCCCGAGGTCTCTAGAATCCGCTTGAAGACCATGAGCGCGGCGGTGAGGAGTGCGATCCGCGGAGAAAAACCCGCCCGAATCACCGCCCAGCGCTCGGCGAGCTTGCTCCGGGAGAGGAGTTGAGTGAGGGCTGCTGAGAAGGCAAGAGCCACCAGCATCTGGAGCCCGGCGGCAAATACCAGGACAATTGTCAAGAGGATGGGCCAGAGCCCGAGGACAACGCCCCAAACGTCCCGCCAACTGCCTCTTCCGCCGGTTTCGTGTCTGCCGGAGGGAACATTCCGGAAGAGGACGACGAGCCCAATAGTCGCCGCCAGCACCGTGAAGGGGAGCTGGTAGAGGCAGAGAGTGGCGATGGGGATGCGGAAGATCGTCGAGGCTAGGATGATGTTGAGGTAAAGGGGCCAGC
>Ga0299912_10005451_pt1 | contig 10454 bp, 12 predicted proteins | sample RVTome_2_FD_207667 | JGI IMG/M metagenome (GOLD analysis project Ga0299912, IMG submission 207667) | Soil microbial communities from uranium-contaminated site in the Upper Colorado River Basin, Wyoming, United States - RVT95D214 (version 2) ... | reverse complement strand
CAAGGCCGTCAAGCGCGTGGCCATCCTCGTCGAAGGCAGCGAGAAGGAGACCCTGGGCGGGCACGTCGACCTCAGCCGGCCGCTCCTCCCCCAGCCGTCGCTCGTCGCCAAGTAGCCGGCCGGCGCCATGAAGCCCCTGCCTCGCGTCGTCATCGTCGGTTTCCCCAATGTCGGGAAGTCCACGCTCTTCAACCGCCTCCTTGGCGAGCGGAAGGCCCTCGTCCATACCCTGCCGGGCATGACCCGCGACTTGGTCACGGCCGAATGGCGGACCGGCGACCGGACCCTGACCCTCGTCGATACGGGCGGGATGTTCGGCGTCCGCGACGAGCCTCTCTCGGAGCTCGTCCGGGCCAAGGCCTGGGAGGCCGCCCGGTCCGCCGACCTCGTCCTCTTCGTCCTGGACGGGAAGCGGGACGTCACGCCGGCGGAGGAGGAGCTTTTTGTCTCGGTCCGCAAGCTCGGACGGCCGGTCTTCCTGGTGGTCAACAAGATCGATACGCCGGCGGAAGAGGACCGGGCCACCGATTTTTATCGCCTGGGCGACGCGGGTCTGTTCTTCGTTTCGGCTGAGCACAAGCTCAACCTGGAGCCCCTCCGGGAGGCCATCGCCGCGGCCCTGCCGGCCGTCGTCCCCGCCGCCGACGTAGCGGAGGGGGCCTTGAGAGTCGCCATCGTCGGCCGGATCAACGTCGGCAAGTCCTCGATCATCAACCGGATTCTCGGGGAGGAACGACTCCTCGTGAGCGAGGTCCCGGGCACGACCCGGGACAGCACGGACACGATCGTCGTCCGGGAAGGGAAGCGGTTCTGCCTGGTCGACACGGCCGGCATTCGCAAGTTCAGCGGGGCGCGCGACGACCGCGAGAAGGCGGGGATCGTCCGGGCCCAGGCCAATATCCGCGCCGCCGACGTCATTTGCCAGGTCCTGGACATCCAGGAGTTTCCGACGCGCCAAGATGCCCATATCGCCCAGATGGCCGCCGCCTCGGGGAAACCCCTCCTCCTGGCCCTCAACAAGTGGGACCTTGCCGAGAAGGACAAGGTGGACCCCGAAGAGGTCCGCCGGCACGTCTTCCGCCGCCTGGGTTTCGTGAGCTATGCCCCCCTCGTCCTCATTTCCGCCCGGACGGGGCAGCGGACGGTCAAGATCCTGGAGACGGCCGAAGAGGTTTACCGGAACGCGACCAAACGCATCGAGACCTCGAAACTCAACGATTTCCTGGGCGAAATATCCGAGACGGCTCCTCCCCGGGGCCGCGACGGCGGGAAGATCAAGGTCAAATACATGACCCAAACCGGCGTCCTGCCTCCGACCTTCTTCCTCTTCTCCCATGCCAAGACCACGCTGTCCGCGGCCTACGAGCGGCATTTCGTCGAACTTCTCCGGGAACGCTTCGACTTCCGGGGCACGCCGCTCCGCGTCCTCCTGCGCCGGAGCTAGGCCCTGGCCTGGGCCGCCCGCGCCCTTTTTCTTGACTTTGGGCCCCCCTTGGTTTATAAATTATGGCCTGTGCGTTTTGTCTGATTTTCGTCGCTCCCTCGTCGTGGTTGGTGACGATCAAGGAGGTCATGATGTCTCGGAAAAGGACCAACGGCCTGCTCTTAGCCGTTCTGATGCTCGCGGTGATCTTCTCCGCGACGGCCTGTCAGAAACTGAGCTACAGCACTCTGAAGGCCAACTACCATTTTACCAAGGCCAACCGGCTCTTTACAGAGAGAGATTACCGCCTCGCCATCGCTGAATACGAGGCGGCCCTGAAGGCCAATCCGACGCTGGTCCAGGCCTACCGGTTCCTGGGCGAAAGCTATAAAGCTCTTTACAAGCCTGGTGACGAGAGGCCGGAGAACAAGGAAAAGGAAGAGAAGGCTCTAGCGGCTCTAGGCAAGGCCCTGGAGATCGAGCCGACAAACAAGGAGCTCATCTTCTCCCTGGGCGACATGTACGACAAGCTGCGGAAGTTCGATGAGGCCGAAAAGCTTTACCTCCGCATCATCGAGCTCGAACCCGGCAACATGAGCAACTACTACGTCGTCGCCGAGTTCTACAAGCGCTATGCCTCCGAAATGCCGGAAGTGGCCAAGAAAGCCGAATCGATGTACCTCCGCCGCATCGAAGCCGACCCCGAAAATCCTGAAGCCTACGCCTACGCGGCCACGTATTACGAACAGGCCTCCGGAGAACCCGAGGTCGTGCTGGGCAGCTTCACCAAGGCCGGCGACTATTGGGATAAGCGGATCAAGCTCCAGCCGGACTCGGCCGAGGCCTGGCTGGCCCTGGGGATCAACTGCTGGTCCCGGTCCTACCGCTTCCAGTTCCTATCCAAGGAGGAGCGTCTGAAGCTGGCCGACTCGGCTAAGGTGGCCATCCAGAAGGCGATGGACATCGACCCCAACTATCCCGAACCCTACGCCTGGATGGGCCCCCTCTACAAAGCCGTTCTGGCCAAGCTCGAGCCGGAGAAGGAAGCCCGCTATAACGCCGAGGGCGACCGCTTCCTGGAGAAGTTCCAGGACCTGCGGAAGCGCGCGGCCGAGCGGAAAAAGCTTGAGGAAGAGCTGAAGAAGGCGGCCTGAGCGTCGCTCGAAACGCGGATTTGCGCTCTGCTCCCGAGGGGCAGGGCGCAATTTTTTTGGGCGCGGGCCGTCCTCGGCCGGTCCGTCCCGGCGGGGGCTTCAAGGCGGGGCCGTCCTCGGGGCGGACGGGCCCGGCGGACCGCCGGTTGACAACCCGCCCGGAATTGTGTAGATTATTGCTCCCCCTTAATTTTTCTACTTGAGAAGGGTCATCGCAGATGAAGACGTATGCTCCGAAAAAAGCTGACCTCGAGACAACCTGGTGGCTGGTCAATGCCGAGGGGAGAATCCTGGGCCGGCTGGCGACCCAGATCGCGGTTCTGCTCCGGGGGAAGGACAATCCCCGGTTCGCCCGTCATGTCGACACGGGCGCCTTCGTCGTTGTCGTTAACGCCGAGAAGATCCGGGTCACCGGCCGAAAGCTGGATCAAAAGACCTACTACCATCATTCCCAGTACCCGGGCGGGATCAAGGAAGACAAGCTTCGGGGGCTCCTGGCCACGAAGCCCGAGGAGGTCATCCGCAAGGCCGTCTGGGGGATGATCCCGAAGAATCGGCTCGGCCGGGCCGTGTATAAGAAACTCAAGGTCTACCGCGGCCCCCATCACCCCCACGAGGCGCAGCAACCCCGGGAATACGTGGTCAAATAGGAGGAACGAGCGTGAGCGTCATTCAGTACTACGGGACCGGCAAAAGGAAGTCCTCGATCGCCCGGGTCTTCCTCCGCTCCGGCAAGGGCGACCTCACCCTCTACGTCAACAAGCGGCCGCGGCCTTTTCAGGAATATTTCCGGCTTGAATCCCTGCAGAACATCATCCGGCAGCCCCTGCGCCTGACCGAGACAGAAGCCAAGTTCGATATCTTCATGCGGGTTAACGGCGGGGGCGCGCGCGGCCAGGCCGAGGCGATCCGGCTGGGCATCGCCCGGGCCCTCGTGGAGTTCAACCGGGAGCTCAAGCCGGTGCTCAAGAAGAGCAGCCTGCTCACCCGCGACGCGCGGGTCAAGGAACGGAAGAAATACGGCCTGCTGGGCGCACGGAAAGCCCCGCAGTATCACAAGCGGTAAGCGGGCCGGGACGAGAGTCAGGGAGGCATTCGAGTGGTTTCAGTGACAATGAAGGAACTCCTGGAGGCCGGCGTTCATTTCGGCCACCAGACCCGGCGGTGGAATCCCAAAATGCGGGATTTCATCTTCGGCCAGCGGAACGGGATCTACATCATCGACCTGCAAAAGACGATCAAGAGCTTCAAGGAAGCCCTGCAATTCATCAAGGGCATCGCCGAGAACGGCCAGGACGTCCTCTTCGTCGGGACGAAGAAGCAGGCTCAGGACATCGTCCGCGACTACGCCGCGAAGAGCGAGTCGAGCTATGTCAACCAGCGCTGGCTGGGCGGCCTGCTGACGAACTTCGCGGTCGTCCGCTCAAGCGTCGAGAAGCTGACCGAGCTCGAGGAGATGCGGGAGGACGGCCGCTGGGACCTCCTCTCGAAGAAGGAGCAGTCGCGCCAGGACAAGGTTTACCGGAAACTCGCCAAGAACCTGGGCGGGATCAAGACCATGGGCCGGCTCCCGGGCGCCATGTTCGTCATCGACTCCTCGAAGGAGGAGATCGCCATTTCCGAGGCGCGCAAGATGAGCATCCCGATCGTCGCCGTCGTCGACACGAACGGCGACCCCGACCCGATCAACTATCCGATCCCCGGCAACGACGATGCCGTCCGGGCCATCGAGCTCTTCACGTCCAAGGTCGCCGAGGCCATCGTCGACGGCAAGAAGAGCCGCATCTCCCAGGAGCTCATGGCCGAGAAGAAAGGCGAGGCCGCCGCGGGCACGGAGGCCCTCTCCGGGGCCGAACCCCCGGTCGAGAAAACCTAGACAGCGAAAGGAAGCCCCGGATGTATATTTCGTCGGAACTCGTCAAGGAGCTGCGCGAGAGAACGGGCATCGGGGTCATGGAGTGCAAGGACGCCCTCCAGGAGGCTCAGGGGGACATCGAAAAGGCTATCGAGGTTCTCCGCAAGAAAGGCCACGCCCGGGCCCAGGCCAAGTCCAGCCGGACAGCCTCAGAGGGCCTCGTCGGAGCCTACATCCACCTCAACGGGAAGATCGGGGTCCTGGTCGAGGTCAACTGCGAATCCGACTTCGTCGCCCGCAACGCCGACTTCCAGGACCTGGTCAAGAACATCGCCATGCAGGTCGCCGCGTCCCGGCCGCGCTTCATCTCTTCGGCGGACGTTCCGGCCGACGTTATCGAGAAGGAAAAGGAAATCATCAAGGCCCAGATGGGCGACATGAAGAAGCCGCCGGAGATCCTGGAAAAGATCGTCCAAGGGAAGCTGGGCAAGTTCTTCGAGGAGGTCTGCCTCCTCGACCAGGTTTATATCCGGGACGACAAAGTTAAGATCAAAGACGTCATCGCCCAGGCCGTCGCCAAGATCGGGGAGAACATCAAAGTCCGCCGCTTCGCCCGCTTCGAGCTGGGTACAGACTAACCATGTCGCCCGAGAAGCCCATTTATCGCCGGGTCCTGCTGAAGCTCTCGGGAGAGGCGCTCCTCGGGGACGAAAACTACGGCATCGACTTCACCAAGACGCTCGCCATCGCCCGCGAGATCAAGGACGTCCACAGCCTGGGCGTCGAGATGGCGATCATGATCGGCGGGGGGAACATCTTCCGCGGCCTGAAGGGGACGGAGTCCGGCATGGACCGCGTCTCGGCCGACCACATCGGCCTCCTGGCGACGGTCATCAACGGGATCGCTCTCCAGGACGCCCTGGAGCACGCGGGTTTGGTCGTCCGCCACGTCGCGGCCCTGGAGGTCCGGTCGGTGGCCGAGCCGTTCATCCGCCGCCGCGTCCTCCGTCACCTGGAGAAGGGCCGGGTCATCGTATTTTCGGCCGGCCTCGGCTCGCCTTACTTCACGACGGACACGGCGGCCGCCCTGCGCGCCCTGGAGATCAAGGCCGAGGTCATCCTCAAGGCGACCAAAGTCGACGGCGTTTATACGGCCGACCCCCTGAAGGACAAGAAGGCGCGTAAGTTCGAGACCATCCGCTATCTGGAGGTCATCGAGCGGGGGCTCGAAGTCATGGACACGACCGCCATCTCGCTCTGTAAAGACAACCAGCTGCCCATCGTCGTTTTCAACCTCAACCGGCGGGGGAATATCCGGCGGGCCGTCGTCGGTCAGAAGATCGGGACCAAGGTCTTTTAAGCCGGCCGGCCGGCGGAGGAGAGGAACGCCATGGTCAAGGACGTTCTGCGAGAGCTCGAAAAGAAAATGGATGTCTCCCTGGACCACTTCCGCAAGGAACTGGCCAAACTCCGGACCGGACGGGCCAACATCAACATCTTCGAGGAGATCAAGGTCTCCTATTACGGCAGTCTCATGCCCATCAACCAGGTGGCCTCCCTCAAGGTTCCGGACCCGACCCTTATCGTCGTCACGCCCTACGACCCGTCGGTCCTGGAAGCCGTGGAGAAGGCCATTCGCGGCGCCGAGTTCGGCCTGAACCCCCTCAATGACGGCAAGGCGCTCAAGGTCCCCATCCCTCCGCTCGACGAGGAACGGCGCAAGGAGATGGTCAAGCGCATCGGGAAGATGGTCGAAGAGGAGAAGACGACTCTCCGCAACATGCGCCGGGAAGCCAAGGAGTTCATCGAGGAGCTGGAGAAGGAGAAGGAGATCGCCGAGGACGATAAGTTCGGCGGCCTCGAAAAGCTCCAGCACATCCTGGACGACCACGTCAAGAAGCTCGAGGACCTGGCCGCGGCCAAGGAAAAGGAAATCCTCCAGCGCTGACCCGCCGGGCAGGACGGGCGGGGCATCCCGGGGCGGGCCGTCCGCGTCGACCAGGACTGTTCCGGACGAACGCCGGCCCCTCCCGCCTCCTTAGATTTCAGCTCTTGACGACCGCGGCTCCGCCCTTGCGGAACATGTTCTCGGTCGTCCCGAACTTCGTCCGGATGGTCACTCCCCAGCCGATGATGTTGATCACCAGGGTGAACAGAAAGCCGAGGAAGGGGATGAAATCGATGACGCTCACCGCGAGCAGGCCGAGGAGGACGGCGCCCAGGACCGCGATGCGCTTGGCGTTAAAGGCGCGCAGGATCGACTCGCCGAAAAGATAGAACACCACGACCCGGCCGAAGATCTTGAAGATGAGACCGGCGAAGATGAGGACGATCAGGATGGGGATGCCGATGAGGATCAGGCTGAGCAGGGCGGCGAAGATGACCAGGGCGGTGAAAATGACGACCGCGAGGAAGCCGGTCCCGAAGACGGGCCAGAAGGACCGGCGGACCTCACCCGAGGCCAGGGCCAACTGACGGGGAAACAGGGCGGCGAGAACGAGCCCGGCCAGGAGCCAGAGGAAGACGCTGATGAGCTTGAAGATCAGGACGATAGGGACAAAAGCCAGAGAAAAGAGGCCGCCAGCGAAGCCACGGCCGAAGAGCTTTTCCGTGAGCTCCGAGGCCCGGAAATAGACCGTATCCCCGCGGATCGTGCACCCCGGCTCTTTCTCCAGGGAGCCGCCCAGGGAGACGACATCGCCCTCGATGACGGCGGAGGCCTTGATCAGGATGCGGCTGCCGAGTCCGACGACGGCCTCCCCGACCTCGCCGCTGACCGTGATCGACCCGCCGATGGCGATGACGCTCTTTTTGACGCGGCCGTCGACGACAATGTTGCCGCCCATGCTGAAAACGTTGTCCTGGGTCTCACCCGCGGCGACATAGATGTCCTTCTCCATGGTGATATTCTGCTGGGCTATGAGCCCCGCCGGCGCCAGGACGAGAACGGCAAGAAACAGGATGAAAGCCCCTCGGGATCGGTTCATGATCTCTCTCCTGCGAAAAGTCTGCGCCCGAGGCCGATGGCCGCGAGGACCATTAGGAGGAGCAGAGCGAATGAGGTCGCGACGAAGAACCCGGGTCCGGCCGAGGCGGCGAGCTGGCCGCCCGCCTTGACCAGGTTTTCACCGAGGTCCTTGAGAACCGGAAGGATGATGGCGCCGAGCTTCGCGACTTTTCCCAGCCAGACGAGCGCGACCTGGGTGCCCTTGCCGAGCGCTCCGAGAACGGACGTCAGGACGCCGATGAGGCTCTGGCCGGTGATGAGGACATAGGCCAGGAAGGTCAGGAAGACACCCGCGAGGGAGCCTACGACCGCTGCAAGCCAGGCCAGGGCTGTACTGCGGCCGGCGTCGACTCGCGCCATGACACGACGCGTGAAGTCCGCCGGGACATCAAAGTTCGGGAAGCCGAACGAGGCGAGGTGGATGAGCCGGCGCTCCTCGACGGCCGCCCGGCAGTCAGGACAGCAGGCCAGGTGGGCTTCCACCTCGGCTCGCCGGGGGGCGTCCAGAGCGCCCTCGAGATACTCGTAGAGAAGGTCCAGGCGGAGGCAGTTCATACGGCCTCCTCAAGGAGAACGCGGAGTATCTCCTTCGCCTGGAAGACCCGGTTCTTGACCGTCCCCACGGGAAGCTTTTTGATCGCCGCGATCTCCTCATAGGAGAATTCGTTGACGTGGCGCAGAACGAAGAGTTCGCGGAGGGCGGGCGGCACCTTCCGCAATGTCGCCTCGACCCGGGCCCGGAGGTCGGTGAGTTCGTACTGCCGGGCTACGCATGCCCGGGGGTCGGCGACCTGGAGGGTCATCGGGGAATCCCCGAAATCCACGGTCTGGTCGATCGAAACCGTGGGCAGCTTTTTCTTCCGCCAGTGGTCGATGAGATGGTTGGAGGCGATGGTGAAAAGCCAGGTGCTGAACTTGTAACGGGGTCGGTAGGAAGCGAGAGACGCATAGGCCTTGAGGAAAACCTCCTGGGCGAAATCCAGGGCCAGTTCCCGCTCTCCGGTCGTCCGTCCCAAATAATTGAGGAGTGGCTGCTGATATCTCATCACAATCGCCTCGAACGCCTCCTTGTCCCCGCGGAGGGCTCGTTTGACCAGGTCGAATTCGTCGCTCTGGGAGGACATCCTGTCCCCGTTCCTTTGATACGGATTCCCCGAGAAAGGGTTTAGCGCTTGATGAGCTCGGTCTCCTCGATGACCTCGACGTCGGCCGGGACGCGGAGGTCGAAAGCCCCCCGGGGGAGGCGAGCGTCCACCCGGAGGCGGCTGAAGCGGAACTCCTGCTTGGTCCCGGCCCAGTCGAAGAAAATCGCCCTCCGGATAAGACCGGTCGCCGCCTCGGCCTCGAGGAGGATATGCGAATATTCACCCTCTTCCCGGGGGGTGAGCCGGAGCTGGAGGGCCCCCTCCGTCCCGCCCGGGAACGAGCCGGGCTCGACGACGTAGGCCTCTCTCAGGGCCCGGGCCCCGGAGAAAAAACCCAGGATCTCCGCCTCGTAGCGGTCCTTGGCCACCCGGCTCCGGATGAGCTGTTTGTCGGCCGGAATATAGAAGCTGAAGACACCGTCCCGGTAGAGGAAGACGTTGGCCTCAGGTTCCTTGTATTCCCAGCGCATGAGGTCCGGCTTGCGGAAGATGAACGTCCCGCGCTGCCGGAGGGGCTCGGAAACGGCCTGGGAGAAGTAGATCTGCTCGAACTCGGCTTGGAGTGTCGTGAGCGTCCTGAGCCTCTGCTCCACCTTGGCCGCGGCCGCCTCGGCGTCGGGCGTGGGTTGAGCGAGGACGGTCAGGACGGCCAGGAGGACCCCGAAAAAGGCGGCGGCGGTTTTCATGGCGGCTCATTATAACATACGCGCCAGAGGGCCAAAATGAAGTGCCGGTCCGTTGCCCGGGTCCGGGTCTTCTTGTATAACTATCCGGATGAGCGCCTGGCTCCTTTTCGGATTCGGACTTTATCTGGCGCTCCTGGCTGCCGCCGGCCTGTGGCGGGTCCGTTCGTCGGGAGGCGGCCTGGCGGCCTACTTCCTGGCCTCGCGGAGCCTCTCCGGACGACGGGTCGCTTTGACTCTGGTCATGTCCTGGTTCGGCGCCAGCTCGATTCTCGTTTCGGCCGACGAGGCTTGGCGCTCGGGTCTTTCAGCCGTCTGGCTCATTGGCGTCCCGGCCGTCCTGACCTTGCTCGTTCTCTTCGTCCTGGCCGGGCGTCTGCGGGCCATCCCCGCGCTGACACTGCCGGAGTTCCTCGAGCTCCGCTATGGCCGGACGGTCCGCTGGCTCGCCGCCGCGCTCATCATCTGGTACATGACGCTTCTCGCCGCTTCGCAAGCGGCGGCAGCGGGGCAGTTCCTGAAGGGCGTTCTGGGCGCGTCTTACGTCCTGAGCCTCGCCGCGGCTCTCGCGGTTGTCCTGGCCTATTCCCTAAGCGGCGGTCTGCGGGCCATCGTTCGGGCCCATGTCCTTCAATTCATCGTTCTGGCGGGCGGACTCCTGGCCCTCCTCGTCTTTCTCCTGGGCCGTACTTCCCTACGCGAAGCGGGGGAGGCAGCCTCGGCACTCGGACGGACGGGTTTCTTTGATCTTTTTTCCGGCTGGAAGACGAGCGCGCTGATGACCCTGTCGTTCACTCTGGCGTGGCTTGTCTCGCCCATTGCTTGGCAGCGGCTTCAAGCGGCGGACTCGAAGCGCGCGGCCCGGCGCGGCGCCCTGCTGGCAGCGGCCATCCTGGCCGGACTCTATGCGGCGGTCGTGCTGACCGGTGTCCTTTCCGTGGCTTCTTTTCCCGCATCCGACGGGCGATTTCTCGTTTCCCGTTTCATCGGCTCGGAAGCTCCTCGCCTATTGGGCGTCGTCCTCTTTATTTCCGTTCTGGCTGCGGTCCTCTCGACCCTCGACGCCGCGGTCAATACCGGGGCCCTCTCTCTGGCCGGGGATTTTTTCCGCCGGCCCGGCCGTCCGGAGGAGAGCGCCCGTCCGGCGCGGGCGGGCCGCCTGGCGACCCTGCTTGTCGCGGCTGCGG
>Ga0299912_10005449_pt1 | contig 10457 bp, 8 predicted proteins | sample RVTome_2_FD_207667 | JGI IMG/M metagenome (GOLD analysis project Ga0299912, IMG submission 207667) | Soil microbial communities from uranium-contaminated site in the Upper Colorado River Basin, Wyoming, United States - RVT95D214 (version 2) ... | reverse complement strand
TCATATTGCCGAACGCGGCGTCCCAGCCTGCGAACTTCACTTTACCCGTGGCCGTGGCCACCACCGGCGTGCCTTCCTTGACCGCGATATCCACGCCATTATGCTGTTCCTTTTCGCCGCTCGGGGAAAAGCCCCGGGTGATCCAGCCATAGAGCGGTCGCCCCTGCGGAATCCTCATCTGTTCCAGCTCTTCGGTCGAAAGCGCGACGGCATCGCCCGCCAGACCGGCCAGCACGACCCGACCCGTGCTATCGGCCCGGGTCGAATCGGCGAGGGTTTCCAGTGGCGGATTGAAATCTTCGATTTCGATGCCGGCCATGGCAGCGATTTTAGCCACCAGCTCGAGATTTTTTTTGAAGCTCTTTTCGATCGCCACCACCCGCGAATTGTAATCTCGCAGCTTTTCGTTTTCCTTGGCGTAGAGCTCGGCCGTCATCGCTTTCTGCAGCAGCCGACCGTAAAATATCGTAACCATCAACAAAGCCACGATCCATAAACCCATCAGGCCGATTATGGTAATGACAAGGCGTTTTGACAGGCGGAAATTAATGGCCGGCTCGCGACCATGCGGAATAACCATGAAATCGAAATACTTTTTCATGGCTCCTGCCGCCAGGGTTCTTCGGGCGTGACCTGGAACATTTCGATAATGCGGCCGAGGCTGTCGCTGTTGTAGTACTCGATTACGATGCGGCCGCCGTTTTTGCGGGGGATTATATTCACTTTGGTTTGCAGCTTCCGTTTCAAATTCTCTTCGATCGACATCAGGTGCGCCGATTTAAGGCCTGCCCGTCGCGGCTTGCGCCTTCTGGCGGAACCGTAAACTATCTTTTCGAGCTCCCTGACCGAATACCCTTCCGTTACTGCTTTATCGGCAAGATCGGTTTTTTCTTTTTCTCCCGGCACCGCCAAAATTACTCGAGCGGCTCCCGCCGATAGCCGGCCCTCGATAATCATATGTCTGACCTTTTCGGGAAGTGTCAATAGGCGCAGTGAATTAGCGATGCTCGAACGGTCTTTGCCAACCTGTCTGGCCAGCGTCTCCTGGGACAGACCGCATTCCTGCAGCAGCACCAGGTAGGCTTCGGCCTCTTCGATGGCGTTCAGATCTTCCCTCTGGATATTTTCGATCAGGGCCATCTCCACCATCTGCTGCCTGGATAATTCTTCATAAACGATCGCCGGCACTTTCTCCAGGCCCAAATACTGGAGCGCGCGCCAGCGGCGTTCCCCGACGATCAGCTCGTAATCTTCACCAGCCTGCCTGACGACCACCGGTTGAATCAGGCCTTTCTGGCTGATTGATTCGGCGAGCTCCTTGATCTTTGCTTCGTTGAATTCCTTGCGCGGCTGATGGCTGCCGGGTTTGATTCGAGCGATATCGATTTCATATATCTCTTTTTTGTCAGCAGTCAGACCCGCGGGTATCAGGGCGTCCAGCCCGCGGCCAAGCGCGATCCTTTTCATCTCGATAATACCTCCCGGGCGAATTGCAGATAATTTTGCGCGCCGCTGCACTCAACGTCATAAAGCAGTATCGGCTTGCCGAAACTGGGCGCCTCCGACAATCTGACATTGCGATTTATTATCGTGCTATAGACCTTCTCGGCGAAATATTTCCGCGCTTCCTCAGCTACCTGGCGCGATAGATTGAGCCGGCCATCATACATGGTCAGAAGAATCCCATGAATTTCCAGTTTGGGATTAAGATGCTTTTGCACTAAGCCAATGGTATTCATCAATTGGCCCAGCCCCTCAAGCGCGTAATATTCACATTGGATAGGGATGATCACGCTGTTGGCAGCGGTCAGAGTATTGAGAGTCAGCAGCCCCAGCGAGGGGGGGCAGTCGATTATGATGAAATCATAGGCTCCAGATACCTGTTCAAGGGCCTTTCTGAGTTTCAATTCGCGATCAACCAAGCCGACAAGCTCAATTTCGGCGCCAACCAGGTTGATATTAGAGGGAAGAAGATGGAGAAACTGAATCGAGGTTTCGATAATTGCCTCGTCGATCGCCAGGTCGTTGGTTAGCACATCATATATTGACTTTTTGATCTCCTTTTTATTATAACCAAGCCCGGATGTCGTATTGGCTTGGGGGTCGATATCTACCAGCAGGGTTTTTTGCTCGGCAACGGCAAGCGACGAGGACAGGTTGATAGCGGTCGTGGTTTTGCCGACGCCGCCCTTTTGGTTGGCAACTGCTATAATTTTCGCCATTTCACTATCTACCTATAAGTTACGCCGAATAAAATTCGCATGATTAAAAATTCTATCATAATTATCGCAATTATTCAAGAAGAAAAACGTTTCACGTGAAACATTTTCGTAATATTTTAATATCATTAAACTTACGATAATAAATCAAAGCTCCTTCGGGATTCAATTTCGGCAATACAGCCGTCTCCAACTGCGTTTCACGATAAACGGCCCTGACCAAAATCATATCAAATGACGAATCGACGTTCTCCCAGCGATCATGCGTGACGGTGCAATTGTCCAAACCGAGCTTGTCGCAGACTGATTTCAGAAAAAGAGCCTTAAGGCGACGAGATTCGATCAGAGTCATCTCGATATTTTGGCGGGCGATGGCAATCGGGATCCCCGGAAAGCCGGCACCGCTGCCAAGATCGGCCACTCTGGCAAGAGGCGGGAATTCGAATATAGCCAAAGCCAGCAGCGAATCGAGAAGATGCCGTTTTAGAATATGCGGAAGGTCGTTTTTTGAGATTAGGTTCATCCTATGGGCGGCCTCACGGATCAAATCGAGGTAGGCAAGAAGCTTATCAATCTGCTCCAGGCTGACCGACAGGTTTTTTTCGGCGAGCCACGATTCAATTGCGGCCTTATCACTCATATACCAGACATCCGTTCTTCAAATAGATCATCAAAACCGCAATATCCCCGGGAGAGACACCTGAGATCCTGGAAGCCTGGCCCAGAGTGGCTGGTTTGATTTTGACGAGTTTTTCATGGGCCTCCTTTTTAAGCCCTTTTATCAGCCCGTAGTCGAAATTGTCGGGAATTTTCAGCGATTCCATTTTCTTAAATTGGGCCAGGTGCTGCTCCTGCCTTTTCAGATAGCCATCGTATTTGAATTCTATCAGGGCCTTTTCGACCAGGGCATATGGGGTACCATTGAGGTCTGGTATATGGCTGAAGATGGCAGCAAATGCAATATCTGGTCGGCGCGCTGCTTCTTTGACGGTCAACGGGGCTTCGAGCCCTGGTATCTCGATTCTGAGCTTTTCGAATTTTTTCAGTAATTCCGCTTTCAGCTTCAGGTCACTCTGGATAGCTACCCAGGAGGAATTGTCCAGCAGGCCCAGCTCGTGCCCGATATGGCTTAATCGATCTTCCGCGTTTTCTTCTCGTAAAAAAAGCCGGTATTCAGCTCTGGACGTGAACATCCGGTAGGGCTCCTCGGTCGATTTGGTCACGAGGTCGTCGATGAGCACTCCAATATATGCCTGCGACCGATCGAGAACAAGTGGTTCCTGGTCATTGATTTTTTGCGAAGCGTTGATACCGGCCATAAGCCCCTGAGCGGCGGCCTCCTCGTAGCCGGATGTTCCATTAACCTGGCCGGCCAGATAGAGGTTATTGATCAATTTTGATTCCAGTGTCGGCCGCAGCTGGTGCGGCGGGAAGAAATCGTATTCAATGGCGTAAGCCGGCTTGGTGAATTCTATTTTTTCGAGCCCCGGAATCGTGCGCGCCGCCTTTAATTGAACGTCTTCGGGGAGCGATGACGAAAAGCCATTCAAATAATATTCGGTGGTATCCAATCCTTCAGGCTCTAAAAAAAGTTGGTGGCGGTTTTTGTCGGCAAAGCGTACGACCTTATCCTCTATGGAGGGGCAATACCGCGGGCCGATACCCGTGATATTACCGCTAAAAAGGGCGGAACGATGAATGTTTTCACCGATTATCTCATGTGTTTTCTCATTAGTATACGTGAGATGGCAGACGATTTGATCGAATCGGCCCCGGTTTGACCTGTTCGAAAAAAGCGGTGGCGGATTTTCGCCCGACTGAGGGATACATCTTGAAAAATCGATGGTAGTGCCATCGAGTCGAGGAGGTGTGCCGGTTTTGAGCCGCCCAGTCGCCATCCCTTGGTGCAAGAGCGATTCAGTCAGGCCTCGCGCCGGTTTTTCCCCCAGTCTGCCGGCCGGAATCCTTTTATCGCCGATATGAATCAAGCCATTAAGAAAGGTTCCGGCGGTAATTATAACTGCTCTGGCGGGGATTGTTTCACGTGAAACAGTAGTCACGCCTACGCATGTTAAGTTATTGAATATAAGCCCATTAACCTCTTCAATGATGATGTTCAAACGGGGCTGTTTTTTGATCGTTTGCTGCATAAATTGTCTATAAGCCTTGCGATCAACCTGCGCCCGATGCGACCAAACCGCCGGACCCTTGCTTCTATTTAATATCCGAAATTGGATTCCGGTCATGTCGGTGCAGAAGCCCATTTCTCCGCCAAGGGCATCGATTTCCCGTGTTAATTGCCCCTTGGCCAGCCCACCGATCGCCGGATTGCAGCTCATCTGGGCGATACTGTTCATGTCGAGGGTCACCAGGGCAGTGTTCAGGCCGAGTCTGGCTCCGGCGAGGGCAGCCTCACAGCCGGCATGGCCGCCACCGATTACAATCAGATCAAAATTCATGTTGAAAAAATGTTGACAATTGTGGAAATCAATGTCCAACGTGTTGATTTCTCTGTCAACTGATTTTCCTTCTATTAATAGCTTCTAATATTATGTGGCACAAAATATTATCAACTACAAGTGTTCAATTACCACGAAAATGCATATGTGAATACCTATATAATACCTATAGGCAAGTACGCATTTTATCATGACTTATTGAATAAATTATCACTTCCCAATACAAAATTCTGAAAATATTTGGTTTAAAATCTCCTCACTTGTCACCTTGCCGGTTATTTCCCCAATATGATCGAGAGATTCTCTTAACAAGCTGACTATGATTTCTTCAGGTTCCTCGGCCTCAACAGCCGCCAAGGCTCTGGCCAAAGATTCGAGGGCCGCGACGCTGGATTGAAATTGCCTTTGGGAAAGCAATACGCCATTGTCAGGCAGGCTCTTGCCGCCGATCAGATCCAATCGAATCTCCTCAATGAGGCCATTAATGCCGGCGCCCGTTACAGCAGATATATGGATTATCTCGTCGGAAGAAAACGCCGCTTCATAATCCGTTGCCGGGGATTTGTCCAAATCGCTTTTATTTAACAATATGATGCGCTTATGGTTATTTAATATTTCAGAAATTGCCAAGTCTTCCGCCTGAAGCGGCCTCGAACAATCAAGCACGAATAAACAAAGATCAACGTCGTCAATCAAGTCTCGTGATTTATTGATTCCGATGATCTCAATAGTTTCATCAGTATTGCGGATGCCGGCTGTATCTGTCAATATGACAGGGAACCCACCGATATTGACATACTCAGAAATATAATCCCTCGTCGTCCCAGGTATGGGGGTCACAATAGCCCGATTTTGCTTGATAATGGCATTGAAAAGACTTGATTTGCCGACATTGGGGGCGCCTATTATCGCGATGTGGCCGCGACCTTCGGCGATCCGGCCGATATCATAGGTGGCCATGATTTCTTTTAACAACGGGGTGATTTCATTGATCTTATTAGTGACTACCGATCGATCGAGCTTATTTATTTCATCATCATGGAAATCTATTTCCGCCTCGAGAATGGTAATTAGTTCAAAAAGCAGCGAATCGATCCTTTCCAAGCTTGTCCGCAATCGCCCTTCGAGATTTTGAATCGCCAGCTGTTTGGCGCCGGCGGTTTTTGCTCGAATAACCGAATCGACTGCCTCAGCTTCCGTCAGGTCGATTCGGCCGTTCAGGAAGGCTCTCAAGGTAAATTCACCGGGTTCGGCCAGCCGCGCCCCTGCGGCGCAGAGCAACGATTGAATTTGCTGCGAGGCCACATACCCGCCATGGCAGATAATCTCGATCAGGTCCTCACCGGTGTAGCTGCGGGGGGCTTTATACCAGATAACGACGACCTGGTCGAGTGTTTGTCCGGGGTGATCGATAATTTCGCCGAAAGCAGCCAGCCTATTTTTAAGTTCGCCGCCCCTGAACGCGCCTTTGATAATTTCAAGCGCCCTTTCGCCGGACAGGCGGACGATAGCCAGGGCCCCTTCGCCGGGCGGCGTCGAACTGGCGCAGATGGTGTCGTGAGGATTGTACATAATAAAAATGCCCTTGCGAAGTTCGGGCGCTTAAGTGTCGTAGATCGGGTTCCGCAGTGAGCGCAGCCAGCGACTTCGGTCGGCGAACATGAAACCCGACATCAGTTGCTTAGTATCCTGTCGGGTTTCTCATCCCGCTAAAGCGGGATTCAGAACCCGAGCTACTATTCTATGAGGCGACCGCTTTTTTCTCGGCCTCCAATCTTCGCAAGATTATAAGCTGCTCGAATATGCCAATCACGCTGAACATCGTCCAGTAGAGCACCAGGCCGGAGGGCCAGCTCGCGAATAAAAACACGAACACGACCGGCATTATATAGGCCAGCATCTTCTGCTTCGGGTCCGTGATCGTCATCTTCTGCTGGATAAACATCGCCGCGCCCATGATAATAGGCAAAACGTAGAACTGATCCTTCTGCGAAAGATCGGTTATCCAGAAAACGAAGCCGGCGGCCCGCAACTCGATGGAATTCTGCAGCACCGAAAACATCGCCCAGAACACCGGCAACTGGATCAGAAGAGGCAGGCAGGAGCTAAATGGATTGACGCCATATTCCTTGTAAAGCCTCATCGTCTCCGCGTTCAATTTTTGAGGCTCATTTTTAAATTTGGCTTTGAGCTCCTGAAGTTTTGGCTGCATTTCCTTCATTTTCAGCATCGAGGTGGAGCTTTTGCGAGTCAGCGGCCAAAAAACGAATTTCATGAGCAGAGAAAACACGATGATCACGATACCGTAATTAAACAGCACCTTGTGAAGCTGGACGAAAATCCACAGGATACCGATGGCGAAGGGCCGGAATATCTTCCAACCCATATCGATCAACTGGCTCAAATTGTAGCCGATTTTCGAAAGGCGATAGTAGTCGAGCGGCCCCGAATAGATAAGCAGGTCATTGGTGAACCTATCCCCCTGGACATTAAAGGTCAAGCCGACCCCGAATCTTTTCCAGGCGTGCTGGCCACCAGCGTGGTCAGTAAGCGAGGACTGGTTGCCGGCGATTATGATCTCCGAACCCGGAAGTTCTTCAGTAATTATGACATTGGCAAAATATTTTGACCTGTTGGCCACCCATTGGCTGCTGCCGCTGGCGAGCAACCGAAGTTCACCTTCCTTGAGATCCTTGTTTTCGACAGCTTCCCCGCCCATGCTGTAAAAACCCGCGAATTTGCCGAGGTCGTCTTTGTAATTTCTTTCGGTCGGCATAAGTGGGGAGAACCAGCCAACTGTCAGCTTCTTGTCGAAACCCAGCGCCGCGGGTTTTTCTACGGTCAGGCGCAATTTAATTTCATGCCCCCGAGGCCAGAAAGTGTAATCCTTGCGGATACTGCTTCCATCAGGCCCGGAATAGACAAAAGATACCGTCCGTGGCTCATCATCGCGATTCAAAACGAAAGAGCTGCCCTCGACCTGGAAGGAAGCGCTATTTAATTGTGGAATATCATCTTCCTCGCCCATGGTCAGCGCGCCGCCCGCCGGCCAGGGATTAAGTTCGCCGGTCGCGATCAACTGCACCAGCGAATCGCCATCACTGCCGTTTTCCACGAAATATTTCTTCAACTTAAGGGATTTCAGCAGACCGCCATGAGATGACAGCACCGCTATTACGTTTTCAGTTTCAATCGTGATTAGCTGCTCCGGCTCGGCGGAAGCAGCGGTAATGGTCTCCGTCGTTTTGCCCGGCCCCTGCGGCGGAGCTATTTCGATCGGCTTGCTTCTGGCCGTCTCGGTTCGCGCCAGGCCGGTGTCAGCAGCAAGCGTATCGCCCGTCTCCACCCCAGGAGTTTGCTCACCGGGGGGAGATTCCGTCGGCGGAAATAGGATTTTCGATATCGGACCCCAGAGGATCAGAACCAGCATTATGAGCAAAAAACCAATTAAGGATCGTTTATCCATGAAAGTACCCTACTTGATCGGGTCGTAACCGCCTTTAGTCCAGGGGTTGCAGCGGAGTATCCGCAAGGCTCCTTTGCCGATCCCCTTGAATACGCCATGTCGCAGGATCGCCTGCCGCGTGTATTCCGAACACGATGGGAAATAACGGCAACTTGAGGGAAAAAGCGGGCTGAGCAGAAGCTGGTAAAGCCGTACCAAGCCGGCAAATATTCCGGTAAAAAACTGCCTCATTTTATCTGTTTTAAAAGTCGCTCGAGCTCATGGATAAGTTTCAGCCTGCCTGCGGGTTTTCGTTCAATCCGAATCAGTACCCATTTATCGGCCGGCCAGACCGACCGGTTCTGCCGCAAAAACTCCCGCACAATTCTCTTTAGCCGGTTTCGATAAACCGCGGCGCCATGCCTGCTTGAAATGCCGATCCCGAACCGCGTCGGGCTGCCGCTGGCGTAATAGATCGCGAGTGTGCCGCCGGTGATCTTTCTCCCTCCGTGAAGCACCTCCCGAAAAGCGGTTCGGCCGTGAAGGCGGCAGGTTTTCGGGAAATTATTCGTCCGAGACGGTGAGCCGTTTGCGACCTTTGGTCCGGCGTCGGTTGAGCACATTGCGGCCCGATTTGGTGGACATCCGCTTGCGGAACCCGTGGTCGTTGGCTCTTTTTCTGTTCGATGGCTGAAACGTTCTTTTCATTTATCAATCCGCGTTTATAATTCAAATACAGATTTTTAATATAGCTTTTTAAAGCGGAGAGGCAAGGGAAAAAAGGGGGGAATTCCCGATACCACATGATTTTAATAGGCGAGGCTTTCCGGCCCCTCGCAGCACGACTGGAAAGTCGTGCCTATTAAAACGGAAATCCAGCCCCGAACGATTTTGAGGCTGGCACCCGCGGGCAGGATTGCGCTCTGAGTGCAGCGAAAATGAAATCCGATATTAATCACCATTGACATCCCCGCAAGTTTTTGTATCTTCCTTAAAATAAATGGTTATCGATTTCAATGATCGCCTATGCGAATTATAAACGTCAAACCTGAAAATGCAGCCGAGCTCGGCATTGCCTGCGTGAAAAATCAAAAGCATGAGGGATTTGGCAAAAAGCGCGATTGGTTCAAGAAACGCTTTAGAGAGGGCCTGCGTTTACAGCTACTTCACGATACTGAAGCCGCCAGTGGCATGATCGAGTATGTTCCTGCCGAATTCGCCTGGCGGCCCGTGCACGCTCCCGGTTATATGTTCATTCAATGTATCTGGGTCTATCCGAAAAAGAATCAGGGCAAAGATTATGGCTCATCATTGATACAAACCTGTATCAGCGATGCCAAACAGGCCAGGCTGAACGGCGTGGTTGCTTTTGCCAGCGATGGCCCGTGGTTGGCCGATAGGCGTTTATTCGAAAACAACGGTTTTAAGTTGGTCGATAGCAAAGGACGATTTGATCTGATGGTCTATCCTCTCAAGAAAGCCGCAAAACCCGAATTTGTCGATTGGGAGAAAAACCAGAAGAAATATCAGGGCCTGAACCTGGTCTATGCCGCCCAATGTCCTTACATCGCCAAAGTCGTCGAGGAGCTGGTCCAAACAGCCAAAGCCAATGACTACGAATTGAAGCTAACTGAATTAAAAACCGCCAGGCAGGCACAGAACGCGCCTTCCGGTTACGGAACTTTCAGCCTTCTTTATAACGGCAGGCTTTTAGAGGATCATTATATTTCGAAAACAAGATTTAAGAATATCCTGACCAGGGAAATAAATCGATTTGCTGACCTGAGGTAAGCATTATAGGCCGGGCTTGCTGGCCGCTGGCCTGGCAGGCGTTCACGCCACTGTGAGTGAAGCGAATAAGAAACCCGACGCCATCCTAGGTGCCTTTTTTATTACCAAAAATTGCTTTTCGATCATTTTTTAAATATATCCACATATAAATGTTGATCATAAATATCGCCACGAATATGGTTACAGGAAGGGGCCAACAATACCATGCTACGCCTTTTGGTATTTTATTAATAACCCAACCATTTGCCCCTATCATTATTGTAGAAAATAAACCGAATAATATTTTCCTTGCATTATTTTCATTTATAAATTTGGTATTTCCCATCGTTATATATACGATCATAGAAAATATGGCTATGAACATATTTATGAAAGCCCACTGGATTGAAAAGGCAAATTGAGAATCAAAAAACCAAATTAATTTGCCACTGATTAGTTCCGCTTCTTTTACTTTTCTGTCAACCAATAACCTTGGATAATCGCTGCTTATAATCTTTCTTTTAATTGCTAAGTCACAAAGTTTATTATAGTCTAATTCTCTTT
>Ga0299912_10005447_pt1 | contig 10458 bp, 9 predicted proteins | sample RVTome_2_FD_207667 | JGI IMG/M metagenome (GOLD analysis project Ga0299912, IMG submission 207667) | Soil microbial communities from uranium-contaminated site in the Upper Colorado River Basin, Wyoming, United States - RVT95D214 (version 2) ... | reverse complement strand
ATTTACCGTGGTCTTTGCCGAACGCAGCCTCTCACCAGACTCCGGCATGTCCTATTTCCTTCCTCGCATCATCGGATATTCCCGGGCCGCGGATCTTATTTTCACCAGCCGCCGTGTAGACGCGCAGGAGGCCTACCGTCTAGGACTGCTTGACCGCTTAGTTCCACATGAAAAACTTATAGAAGAGGCGATCAACCTCGCCAAGCAGATCACTTTCTGGCCACCTATGGCCATTCGCAGCTCTAAGCGAGTACTACAGCGAAACATGGAGGTCGACTTAGAATCAGCGCTCAGGAACGAGGTGGCAGGATTGAGCTATGCACGGAGCGCGCCGGAGGATCTCAGGGAACAAAGGCAAGCCTGGGTGGAAAAACGTCCGCCGAAATTCACTGGCCAATAGCACACACTGTCCTGGTGCATCTAGATTTTCTATCACGAGTAAGGCCACCAAGTTACTTGGTGGCCTTCCCTCAGATTAGGTGTAGTGTCTCCCTTTAAGCGCACCCGCTTCGGCAAACCCCCGCCACGTAGCCCATCGAACAAGAGACCACAGCCGCCAATGTGCGGCAACACTCAGCCACCTGTGGCTTGGACACCCAGCATGGACCAATAGACGCAGGCTGCGCTGGTTTTCTCGCTATTTTTCTGATATAGTCGAATAAACAAGGCCACGGGGATTCGGTACTGTGCGATAGGAGAAGACGATGTTAAAGACAGCCAAAGAGTACTTAGACAGTCTGCATGGGCTCAAATTGAACCTCTATCTCCTGGGCGAACGAGTAGAGAACTGGGTTAACCACCCGATCATACGGCCATCGGTAAATGCAGTGGCGATGACCTATAAGCTCGCTCACGAGCCTGAAAGCGAGAGCCTAGCGACCACGGATTCGACCCTCACAAGAGAAAAGGCGAACAGGTTCAATGCCCTTTTCGAGAGCACTGACGATCTCGTGAAGAAGGTGAAGTTGCAGAGGTTGCTGGGACAGAGGACAGCCTGTTGCTTCCAGAGATGCGTGGGTATGGATGCCATAAACGCCTTGTACAGCACCACGTACGAAATCGACCAGGCGCATGGGACGGAGTACCACCATAGATTCAGGGAATGGCTAAAGTACGTACAAGACAATGATCTTTGTGTCTCCGGTGCCATGACCGATGTCAAGGGTGACCGGGGGGCGGCCCCCAGCGAGCAAGCCGACCCTGACCTGTTCGTTCACGTGGTGGAGCGAAGGGGCAATGGAATAACCATAAGAGGGGCCAAGGCACACCAAACGGGGGCTGCCAATTCGCACGAAATGCTCATCATGCCCACCCTCAGGATGCGAGAGGCCGATAGGGATTATGCCGTAAGCTGCGCCATACCCACCGATGCCCCAGGGGTGACCCTGATTTACGGCCGGCAGCCCTGCGACACGCGCAAGCTCGAGGAAGGAGATATCGACGTCGGCAACTACAATTTCGGGGGACAGGAAGTACTGATAATCTTGGACGACGTCTTTGTCCCCTGGGATAGGGTTTTTATGTGTGGGGAGATCGACTTCTCCGCGATGTTGGTGGAGAGGTTCGCTGCCTATCATCGGCAGAGCTACGGTGGTTGCAAGGCGGGTATAGGGGATGTACTCATCGGGGCAACGGCATCGATGGCGGACTACAACGGGATACGAAGGGCCGCTCACGTCAGGGATAAGCTCGCGGAGATGATTCACCTTACGGAAACCATCCACGCCTGTGGGTTGGCCTGCTCCTATGAGGGTTGGAGGACCCTGGCCGGTAACTACCAGGCTAACACGCTCTTGGCCAACGTGTGCAAGCTTAACGTGACGCGGTTCCCCTACGAGCTTTGCCGCCTTGCTGAAGACATCGCCGGTGGTTTATTGGTAACTATCCCCTCTGAAAAAGACTTTAGGCATCCGGCGATTGGGAAGTATATTGATAAATATCTCCGAGGTGTCCCAGAAGTGTCTACGGAGGCTCGATATCGCATGTTAACGCTTATCCACGCTATGACCTTTGGCTTGGAAGCTCCAAGTTACCGCACGGAGTCTATGCATGGTGCGGGCTCACCACAAGCGCAGAAGATCATGATTGAGCGTGAGACCGATATGGAGCACAAACAGAAACTCGCGCGCAGCATAGCAGGAATCGATGCAAGGGAGGACGTCTTGGCTTAGGTCCCTATATCGGGCAAAGGATATCGGTACTAACCTCAAGGATCTTAAGATCTGTAACCAGCCGGCTGCCGGAAGTGAGTACCAAAACGGGTACAGGTTACGTGGTTTCCTATCCTGTCACGAAACAAGCTTGGGCGGCAAGATCCAGGAGTTCCCGGCTGAAACCATCAGAACGCTCCTGAAACAGGCGAATGTCATCGGCATACTTGATAATAGCGATGGGATGACATCCCCGCATCTGCCTCCCCTCCTCCACATAGTAGCGGCCGATAAAGTAGTCCAGAACATCTTCCTCAATCGTTAAGTTCTTATCTGCAGCGGCTCTGCGAAAGATCTCACGAAACTCTTCCTCTCCGGGATCTGGAATCAATATCTTGTATTGCAACCTTCTAAGAAGAGCCTCATCAAGCAGTTGCGCGGGACGAAGGTTGGTAGCAAAGATCAACAGCAGATTGAAAGGCACCTCGATCGTCTCCCCGCTGCGTAGATGGAGATAGTCTACGCCACGATCCATCGGGATGATCCAGCGATTCAGAATATCCCTGGGAGGTGCGTGTTGGCGGCCGAAGTCATCAATTAGCAGAACGCCGCCATTTGCCTTCATCTGCAGCGGAGCCTGATAGTAACCAAGGTGCTCGTCGTACTGCAACTCCAACCTTGCCAGTGTTAGCTCTCCGCCGGCGATCACCGTGGGCCGGGTGCAAATCACCCAGCGCTCATCCCGGCGATACCGCGGTCCGCGATAGTTGTGGCGTGAGGCATCCGTGTCTCCCTCTTGGGCATCGCCAGGAGCCAGTGCCTGATGAACGATGGGGTCGAAGACCTTAATGATGTGCCCCGCTACGTATACTGCATGCGGGATAAGCTGTGACCCTCCCAGCAACTCCCCCAAGCTGGTCGCAATGGTGGTCTTGCCATCGCCGGGAGGCCCATAGAGGAATATGGACTCCCAAGATTTGAGCGCTGGCCCCAGGAGGTCGAGAACGTTCTGCTTCAACACTAAGTGGCTCAGACCTCGTTCGAGCTCGTCACGGGAAATGATGCGCTTGTTGCGCAGTGACTGCTCCCTCACAACTTTGCAGTACTGGTCAAGGGGTACAGGCACAGGCCCCCGATAGCGGCTGCGGGACAACGCATCCTCAACCGTCATCCGTCCGCGCTCTGTCAAAGACAATTCGTCCAAGTGCAGCAGAGGACCCTGACTGCCGACTACGTGGATGAGGCTCTCCCTTTTCAGGAAGTCAAGGACAACTTGAGTCAGCGGAAAAGGAATGGCAAGGGCACTCTTCACCGCTATCGCAGTGATGCGGCCAGCGAAGTAGATCTCTTTCAGTGCTAGTTCGCTGACCAGATCCCGGCTCACCCCTAGGTCGACGAGCTTTTCGGGTTCAGGGATGAAAGAGACTCCCAGCTCAGGCAGGGGACGCCCCCGATAAGACGTCTGGTCGGGCCTTCGGTCTCCGAGCACCAAGTCGCGTTGGTAGAGAGCTTGTCTAACTATCAGATTGATCTCGTCGTTATCCTCGGGCTGGGTGAAGAAATGGTGGGCCACGCCCTCATTGACCGCAGCAATCGCTGCATCGACGTTTGCCCTGCTAGTCAAAAGGATTCTTACGACATCAGGGTAGTCTTGCCTCACACGCGTGAGAAGCCGTACCCCGGTCTCACCTTTGATCTGCTGACCAGAAATGACGACATCAGGTGGCCTCTCAGCCATTACCTGCAATGCTTGCTTGCTGGTTGATACAGTTCTAGTCTCGTACCCTGCCCCCCGAAAAAACCTTTCCAACGAAGCGAAGCCGTTCTCATTTTCATTCACAAGAAGTACTGTGTGCTTTTCCATACGGCCCTACGCGACGCTACCTGTTGGGTCTCGCTATCCAGTCGCTCGCCCAATCTACATGGCTACATCGCCGATTTATTATATCAGCATATCCCGTGTTCAATCAAGTTGGTCAACCGCATCTCACAAATTGTTGAAAATATAATCATTATAGTGTATAATCAGCTAGACGGTTTTAGTTTAGGTTATCATATACTTCTTTAAATTCCTCGGATTTATCAAGTATTGGGTGACCAGGACTCTAGCTGAAATTTTGAAGAGAGGAGGTCATCCAATGAGTTTTCAGGACAAGTCAATCCAGTGTTCCGATTGCGGGGCTGCTTTTACCTTCAGTGTCGAAGAACAGGAGTTCTTTGCTAGCAAAGGCTTCACCAATGAGCCCAAGCGCTGTCTCTCCTGTCGCGAGGCAAGAAAAACAGAGCGTTATGGAAACAGTGGCTTTAGCTATAGGCCACAGCGACAGATGTTCCCCGTAAAATGTGCCCAGTGCGGCAAGGATACGGAAGTACCCTTTGAACCCCGAGGTGACAGACCGGTGTACTGTAGTGATTGCTACCGTAAAGTCAGAATCAGTTGATAGGACTGGTTTGACCTTGAGAGCATACATAGGCTGGGTGATCCCAGCCTATGTATGCTTCTAGAATGTTTGAGGAGTTATGCCATTGGAAGTACACCTGCGTGAGGGCGAAACACAGGATTCTCTGTTGCGGCGCTTTCAAAAGGCAGTACAGGTGAGCGGTATACTGCGAGAAGCAAAGGCCCACCGTTATTTCATAGCCAAGAGAGATGCTGCCCGGATAAAAGCCAAGAAAAGCGCCCGAAGAAGACGGAAACAGCAGCAGACAACTGATTAGCAAATAGCCATAACCTAACGAAAGGAACATCAATATGAGAATATATGTGGGCAACTTATCTTATGATGTCACTGAGGAGGAATTACGTCAAGAATTCCTCGCTTTTGGGAAGGTAGAATCTGTAAGTATCATGATGGACAAGTATAGTGGGCGGCCAAAAGGATTTGCGTTTGTCGAAATGCCTTTGATGTCCGAGGGGCAGGCTGCCATCGCTGCTCTCAATGGGAAGACCTTAAGAGATCGGACGCTCATCGTAAATGTAGCACGGCCTCGCTCGGATGACAGGGGTCCCTCTTATGGAGACAGGAGAGCCTCAGGATTTGGTGGAGAAAGACGTGGAAGATACTAAAACTCCCTCTTAAGTTCTACAAGATATATTGATGACAAACTTCGGGCCAAGTCTAGACTACTGCCAAAGAAGGGTAGCTAATATGAATATCTACGTGGGCAATTTATCCTTTGGCGTTACTGAGGAAGAACTGCAACGAGAATTCCTGGCTTTCGGAGAAGTGATGTCTGTGGTCATTATGAACGATAAGTACATCGGCAGCGGGCAGCCCCGAGGGTACGGCTTCGTGGAAATGCCATCAAAGTTTCAAGGCCAAGCTGCCATCGAAGGGCTTAATGGGAAAATATTTAAGGACCGGGTGATTGATGTGGTTGAGGCTCTCCCTCTTTCCAACACGACAGGAGACAATCCCAGCGATCACAGAAGAGATAGGCGGTTTAATAGCAGGGCAAGACAGAGAGGGAGCTAACTCATCTGTCATCATCCCTATGCTTGACGAAACCGCAGTACGAAGCAGATACGCGTCTGGCGAACGTGTGACAGCTCTCGTTTGTGAAACACAATAAGCTCTGGCGAAATTGGCGCGGATTTGTATTCTCATCGTAATAACGCCTCTTGACATCCCCTGCCACGATTATAGGATTGCGATGGTCATGTTTGGTAAGCTTGGTCAGAGCCGACCCCGATGGCAACACGGTATTTCAAACACCGATCCAAAGTCTGTCTATTGATAAGTCTGGGGAGCCATTCTTGTTAATACATAGAACTTCCTTTATTGCCTTTAGCCCGCCACCTGAGCAGCCTCAGCAGTCATCCTACGTACTAGCTCGTTCTTCCTTTACAGTAGTTCCCCTTAGCTAACGCCGACCGTCTCCAGGCGTGGTGGCGCTTCCCCGGAAAGAGTCCCAAACGTCTATGTGTATCTCTTCGATGGCATCGGCTTCGATCGGGGCCGTTTTGTGATACACAGCAATGTCGAGATGGTATATACTGCTATCCGTGGGGAGGCGATGTGCATGAATACTTCGACCCTTTCTGCCAAAGGATGGGTGGTCATACCCCAGGAGCTAAGAGAGCGCTATGGGCTTAAGAAGGGCGACAAAGTTCATTTCGTGGAATATGGAGGGGTGCTTGCTGTAGTGCCCGTCTCCAAGAACCCGGTAGGGGAAGCGGCAGGCATGTTAGAGGGCGATACTTCTCTAGTCAAAGCCTTGCTGAAGTCGAGGCGTGAGGATACCTCTAAAGGAAAGTAAACTCGGCTGAGCCAAAATTTGAGCGCTATGTTCTCGATAGCTATGCCCTCATTGCCTATTTTGAGGGCGAAGCAGGTTGTGAACAAGTTAAGAGGCTTTTTGAGGAAGCTATCAAAGGGGAATGTGAGATCCTCATGAGCGTGATAAACCTAGGCGAGGTTCTTTACATTGTGGAGAGGGAAAGAGGGCTGGCTCAAGCACAGAAGGCGTTGGCTCGCATTGACGAGCTTCCCATAAATATCATTTATGCTGATCGTTATACCACTCTTACCGCTGCCCATATAAAGGCGCAGCATCCTATTGCTTATGCTGATTGCTTTGCTACGGCGCTGGCTCAGACTAAAGAGGCGGCCCTAATAACCGGCAACCCGAATTCAAAGAGGCGGAGATGGACGCCCTGCTTCCCATTGTCTGGCTTGAGTAGAAGGCCTTGAGAAAAAGCATGGGAGAGTTGGCTACATGAAACCCGAGGAAATAGCCCGGCAGAAGATTGACCAGCTTCTAATGGCTGCAGGTTGGGCAGTTCAAGACCTAAAAGGATTGAATCTTGGCGCTGCCCGGGGTGTTGCCGTCCGTGAGTTCCCGCTTAAATCCGGGACTGCCGATTACTTGCTATTCGTCGACAGGCAAGCAGTTGGAGTGGTAGAGGCGAAGCCAGAGGGCACTACGCTGAGTGGCGTTGCTGACCAATCCGAGAAGTACATAACTGGGTTCCCCGAAAACCTGCCCCACGTTGCCGAGCCCCTTCCGTTTGCCTACGAAAGCACGGGCATAGAGACTTTCTTTCGGGACTTAAGAGACCCAGGCCCCCGCTCGCGCAGGGTCTTCGCTTTCCACGGGCCAGAGACCCTTGGCGAATGGAGCTCACAAGAAGATACTCTGAGAGCCAGACTCAGGGAATTGCCTCCCTTGATAACGGAAGGCTTAAGAGACTGCCAAATACAAGCCGTAGAGAGTCTGGAGGAATCCTTTGCTGAAGCCAGACCCAGAGCGCTAATACAGATGGCTGGCGGCAGCGGCAAGACTTATACTGCCGTGAGTTTCATCTACCGCTTGATCAAATTCGCCAAAGCACGACGGGTGCTCTTCTTAGTGGACAGGAGCAACCTGGGGCGGCAGGCACGGAAGGAATTCCAGCAATATGAGACTCCCGATGATGGCAGAAAATTCACCGAGCTATATAACGTGCAGCATCTGACCTCCAACACCCTTGACCCGGTCAGCCGGGTGTGCATTACTACCATTCAAAGGCTGTATTCCATGCTCAAGGGAGAGCCTGAATTTGAAGCTGAACTTGAGGAGCAGTCACTATTCGCTCTCCCGCTTGAGGAAGATAAGCCCAAGGAGGTTAGCTACAATCCTCAGATTCCCATAGAAACCTTTGATTTTATCGTTACCGATGAGTGTCACCGTTCTATATATCATCTCTGGCGGCAAGTGCTGGAATACTTCGATGCCTTCATCATCGGGCTGACGGCAACACCGTCAAAACAGACCTTCGGTTTTTTCAACCAGAATCTGGTCATGGAGTATAGCCATGAGCGCGCGGTGGCAGACGGGGTCAATGTGGGCTACGAGGTGTACCGCATCCAGACTCAAATCACGGAGCAGGGCAGCAAGGTTGAAGCTGGATACTACATAGACCGGCGAGACAAGCTGACCAGGAAGACCCGGTGGGAAATGCTGGATGAAGAGCTGGAGTATGCCCCCAGCCAGCTTGACCGGGATGTGGTTGCGCCCGACCAGATAAGGACGGTTGTAAGAACCTTCAAGGAAAAACTCTTTACCGAGATATTCCGCGGTCGGAGGGAGGTGCCGAAGACCTTAATCTTTGCCAAGGACGATTCCCACGCCGAGGACATCGTCCATATCGTGAGGGAGGAATTTGGCCGGGGAAATGAGTTCTGCAAGAAGATAACCTACAAGACTACCGGCGAAAAACCGGAGGATTTGATTACTGCCTTCCGCAATTCCTACAATCCACGGATAGCGGTAACGGTGGATATGATCTCCACCGGCACCGATATAAGGCCGTTGGAGTGCCTCCTCTTCATGAGAGATGTTAAATCAAGGGTGTATTTTGAGCAGATGAAGGGACGGGGCACGAGGACCATCCTGCCAACGGAGTTGAAGTCCGTAACTCCCGATGTTGACCACAAAACCCATTTTGTCGTAGTTGACGCCATTGGCGTCTGCGAGAATGACAAGACGGACTCCAGACCCCTGGAGCGTAAGCCCAGTGTGCCCTTCGACAAGCTCGTAATGTCGGTTGCCATGGGCGATCGTGACGAAGATACCCTTAGCTCCCTGGGCGGGAGGCTGGCCAGTCTGGATAGGCAAATAGCTGATAAAGATAGAAAGGAAATCGAGGCTGCTGCCGAAGGCAGGAGTGTAAAACAGATAGTCAACGCTCTACTGGATGCGATAGACCCAGACAAGAAAATAGAAAAGGCGAGAGACCTTTTCAAAACCGAGGAGCCGACCGAGGAACAGGTCAAGAAGGCTGCCCAGGAACTCGTTAGGACTGCCTGCGCGCCCTTCGATAACCCGGCGTTCAGAAACACGATAATCGACATTAAGCGGAGGAGCGAGCAGGTCATAGATACGGTGAGCAAAGATGAGCTAATCCTTGCCGGTTTCGATGAGCAAGCAAAGGAGAAGGCTCAAAACATTGTTGACACCTTCAAGAGGTTCGTCGAGGAAAACAAAGACGAGCTCACGGCTCTACAACTGATCTACGGCAAGCCCTACGGCAGACGCCACCTGACCTATGAGGAGATAAAGAGCCTGGCCGAAGCGATAACGAAGCCGCCGTACCACCTGACGCCGGAGCTGGTGTGGCGGGCTTATGAGCAACTGGATAAAGCAAAGGTAAAAGGAGCCGGACCGCAGAAACTCCTAACCAACATAGTTTCCTTGATCCGCTTTGTCCTCGGCCAGAGCGACGTCCTTGAGCCATTCACTGATGTGGTCGATCGCCGATTCATCTCCTGGCTGGCGGAACAGGCAGCACTTGGCCGAACCTTTACCCCTGAACAAAGGGACTGGCTCAGCATGATAAAGGAGCACATCGCCACGTCGGCCAGCATAGGCCTGGAGGACTTTGAGTTAGAGCCTTTCTACGAAAAAGGCGGCGCAGTAAGGGCGATCCGCCTCTTTGAGCAACAACTGGACAGGCTCCTGGAAGAGCTTAATGAGGTGCTGGTGGCGTGAGCGGTGAAACAGAGAGAGTAGCAACCTGTCTGGGTCCGCTGCCAAGCGGCTGGGCTCTGGCGACTGTCAGCGATATTGTGGGGTGGGACGGCATATTTGTCGACGGCGACTGGGTGGAGAGCAAAGACCAAGATGCGAAAGGCGACGCAAGACTAGTCCAGCTTGCAGATATTGGTGATGGTGTTTACCGAAATAAGTCAAATCGCTTCCTAACCCTTAGAAAAGCTACAGAGCTCAAATGTACGTTTTTGGAAGCTGGCGATTTGTTGGTTGCCCGCATGCCGGACCCACTTGGGAGAGCTAGCATTTTCCCAGGCGATCCGAAACCCTCCGTCACAGCAGTTGACGTCTGCATCATCAGGACTGGGGAAAACGGAGCCAACACTAAATGGCTGATGTATCTACTAAATTCACCTCAATTCCGAACCGCGATAATGAGCCTACAGAGCGGCACCACACGGAAGCGCATCGCAAGGAGTAACCTGGCCAAGTTAGAGTTTCCATTACCCCCGCTCCCGGAGCAGCACCGCATTGTGGCGAAAATTGAGGAGCTTTTCACCCGGCTGGATGCCGGCGTGGAGGCGCTGAAGAAGGTCAGGGCACAACTGAAGGCTTACCGCCAGGCAGTGCTCAGGGACGCATTTAACGGAAGACTCACCGCGGAGTGGCGGGAAGCCCACGGAGGCGAATTGGAGCCTGCCTCGGTGCTCCTAGAGCAGATAAAGGCGGAGCGGGGAAAAACATTCGGTAGGGGCACGGGGCCCCGTGCCCCTACAATTATGGAGACAACGGATTTGCCTCAATTGCCGGAGGGCTGGGTGCGGACGAGGGTGGG
>Ga0299912_10005445_pt1 | contig 10459 bp, 12 predicted proteins | sample RVTome_2_FD_207667 | JGI IMG/M metagenome (GOLD analysis project Ga0299912, IMG submission 207667) | Soil microbial communities from uranium-contaminated site in the Upper Colorado River Basin, Wyoming, United States - RVT95D214 (version 2) ... | reverse complement strand
GCCGCTCCAGGTCCGCCAGGGCTTGGGCCAAGTCGGCCTCCACCTCCTCCCCCTCGGCCGCGAGCTCCAGCAGGACATCCAGATCCTCGCGTTTCTGGCGGAGGAGGGAATAGAGCTTGACCTCCTTATCCAGCTTTTTCTTGCGCTGCTGCAGGGGTTGGGCGGCCTTGGGGTTCTTCCAGGTCTCGGGCGAGGCCAACTCCCGGCCGATGGCTTCGATTTCCTCTTTCTTAGCTGTCAGGTCAAAGAAAACCTCGGACTTCCTCGTACTTTTGAAAGGCGGCGTTCAGCCTGGGTTCGAGGTCAATATATTTTGCGGTAGGTTTTTTTTCTTTGTCGGTCATGGGTGCCAAAAAAGAAGGCTAGGATAAAGGCAATCAGGGTCAAAGTCAAGCTGACCCAGGAAAAAACGTCTCCGTAGCGGGAGTAGATGGTCTGATCCCGTCCAGGGGTCACCGTCCCGGTTAAAAAGGCCTCGGTCATGATCTTGGATCTCTGAACGACGCGGCCCCAGGGGTCGATGATGCCGCTCACCCCCGTGGTGGCCGCCCGCAGCAGGAAGCGACGGTTCTCCACGGCGCGAAAGACGGCGATGGCAAAATGCTGATGAGGGGCCGAGGTCGGACCATACCAGCCGTCGTTGGTGATGGTCACCAGGAAGTCGGCGCCGTTCTTGACAAACCGACGGACGAGGTCGGGGAAGATGATCTCGTAGCAGATGGGAGAGCCGAAGCGGAGTTGTCCGAATTTATGGAGGGTGGTATTCAGGCCGGGAGTGACCTCGCCGATGGCCTGAGTCATACGTTTGACGAACCCGAACAGGCCGGGAAAAGGTGTGTATTCTCCGAAGGGCACCAGGTGCATCTTATGGTACTCGGTGACGGGCAGGTTGGGTTGGAGGCCGAGGGCGGAGTTGTAGTATTCGGTCTTTTCCTCCTGGCTGGAGACTTCCGTGGTGCCGACGAGCAAACTCCGTCCTGTCCGTCTCACATAGTTGAGCAATTTGTGTTTGAAGCTAAGGGGTAGCGGATCGCTGCAGGAGAAGCACATGGGCACGGAAAACTCGGGCCAGATGATGAGTTGGGCGCCCTCCTTGGCCGCTCGGCGGGTCAGATCCAGGTGTTTTTCAAAGAGTCTCTGGGTGAAAGATAGCGGAACTTGGCCCCAGGCGATGTCCGAAGATACGTTGCCCTGGATGACGGCAGCCCGGAAGGAATCTGAAGCGGGTTGGGGGCGGCCCATTGAGATCAGCCCGGCCGTATGGGCCAGGACCATAACGGCCAAGCCGACCGCAAAAGGAATCCGTCGCTTGCTCCGAAAGCTGTAGATAAAGGAGCTCTGGAAGAAGATCAAAATCCAGGATACGCCGTACACGCCGGCCACAGTCGCCGCCTGGATCAGCCACAGGTTGGCTTGCTGGCTGTAGCCCAGGAGGCCCCAGGGAAATCCGGAAAAAATATAAGTGAGGCCGTATTCCTGGGCGACCCAGATGAAAGGGGCCAGAATGAACCCGAGGAATGGCCATCGGCCATTAACCTTGGAAATGATAAGGCATGACACGGCCCAGAAGAGAGCCAGGAACAAGACGAGGACGATGTCCACCAACAGGCTGAAGGCGGGGGACAGGCCGCCGTAGTGGGCCGGTACAGCCGGGATCCAGTATAGAAGCAGGCCGTAGAAGGACAGCCCGGCTAAAAGGCCGAACCAGAAAGATCGTTTGGGGCTGCTCCTGAATATAATACTAAAGAGGGGGATGAGCGAAATCCAGGCCAGGAAAGCGAGGTTGAATTTGGGGAAGGCCAGGGCCGTCAATAGGCCGCTGCCCACGGCCAGCCCGATATCGGCCAGCGTTCTTTTCACTTGATTTTTTCAAGCGGGGGATAATAGAAGTCGCTCGTTTTTTTATTAAGCGCTACAGCCAGCCTGTCCGCCGCCAGGCTCCTGTCCTGTTCAGTCGGATAGCCGCCCACCCTGACCCGGTAGTAGGGGGTTCTATCGGTGGGGAGGGGATCAAGAACCACAGCGGGGAAGCCTAGCGCTTTTATGGACTCGGCCACTCGGATGGCCTCGGTTTTCTGGGTGGCGGCCGTAACCTGGATGTAGCACAGAGAGGAAACGGCCGTTTTAGGCTGGATTTTTGCGTTGGACGAGGCGGCCGGCGATTTGGGCTGAGTTTTGATTTCAGGTGCCGGCGATTTGGGCGGGATTTTGGCCTCGGATGTTGCGGGCTTAGGCTTTGTCTCCTGAGCGGTTGCCTTGGGGGTTTTTTGTTGAGCCTGGAAAGAGGCGATTTCCTGCTGAATATCGGATTTTGCCGCTTTCTCGCCCGAGGTGGATGGCCGGGAGGCTTGAGACGGGGCCTCGGCGGCGGCCCTGGTTTTCGGCTCTCCGGCCGGCTTGGCCTGGCGGGCTACTTTCTCTACGGAAGTCTTGGAGGGCGATACCGGCCCTTCGGCTAGCCGAGCCTGTTTCTTGCCCACCGAAACGCCCAGGATGAAGATGAAAGCGCCCAGGGCGATGATCAGTACGAAAACGACCACCAACTGCCCGCTGGTGAATTGCAGCTCGCGGGGTTCTTTGCTTCTGTTCATAAGCGGCTCACTTTCTCTCCTTATCAGGATTGTAGGTGAAAGCCTTCAGCAGTTCAAGGGGCAGGGGGAAGATGATGGTCGAATTCTTCTCGCTGGCAATTTCCGTCAAAGTCCCCAAGAAACGGAGCTGGAGGGCCTGGGGATTCTGGGAGATGACGTCCGCGGCCTTGACCAGCTTGTCGGCGGCCTGAAACTCGCCTTCGGCATGGATGATCTTGGCCCGGCGTTCGCGCTCGGCCTCAGCCTGCTTGGCGATGGCCCGGATCATGTTCTCCGGAAGATCGACCTGCTTCATCTCGACGAGCTGGACCTTGATGCCCCAGGGGTCGGTGTGCTGCTCGATGATGTCCTGGAGGCGGGCGTTCAGCTTGTCCCGCTCCGAGAGGAGGTCGTCGAGCGGAACCTGACCGAGGAGGCTCCGCAGGGTCGTCTGGGCCAGCTGGGAGGTGGCGTAGATATAATCCTGGACCTCGATCACGCACTTGAGCGGGTCGATGACCCTGAAGTAGAGGACGGCGTTGACCTTGACCGTGACGTTGTCCTTGGTGATGACATCCTGGGGCGGGATGTCCATGGTCACCAGGCGCAGGCTGATCCGGACCATGCGGTCGATGGGCGAGAAGACCAGGATGATCCCGGGTCCTTTGGGCTTGTGCAGAACCCGGCCCAAACGGAAGATGACCCCCCTCTCATACTCCCGAAGGACCTTGATGGAGTTCAGGATGTAGAGGGCCACGATGCCGATGATGATCCACACTGGATAAAAAGTCATATTCTCCTCCTTTGACGGCGGGCTCGATCCCGTGCCGCCGTTTCGAGGGACCGGGCCGACCTCCGGTCAGCCCTGGTCCGGGGACCGGCTGACCCGGACGGTCAAGTTGTCCAGGACGCCGGAGATAACGACCTTGCTGCCCTTGGGGATGGGCTCCTCGGCCCGGGCCTTCCAATACTCACCGTGGACGAAGACTTTGCCCTCGAGGTTCAGGTCGGTCAGGGCTAGGCCCGTCTCTCCAAGCAGCCCTTCCCGCCCGGTCTGGACCCGCGCCTTGTGGCTTCGGACCACGAGCCAAACCAGGAAGACGAAAATGAGGGCAAAGCCCAGGGCTACCGGAATCACGAAGCGCAAGCTGGGCCGCAACTCCGGAATGGGCGCCTTGATGAGCATCAGCGAGCCGATGATCATGGCCAAGATCCCTCCCACCGATAGCATACCATAACTATGGACCTTGACTTCCAGGATGAACAGGACGATAGCCAGGAGGATGAGGATCAGGCCGACATAGTTGATGGGCAGGATCTGAAAAGCGAAGATGGCCAGCAGAAGGCTGATGGCGCCCAGCACGCCGGGCAATATGGCGCCCGGGTTGGCGAATTCGAAATACAGGCCCAGCAGCCCGATCATCAGCAGCAGGTAGGCCAGGTTAGGGTTGGAGATGGTGAGGAGAAACTTCTGGCGGCCGGAAAGGGGGACGTCCTGTACGGTCAGGCCCTTCAAGGCCAGAACGGTCTCCTCGCCGTCGAAACGCTTGATTTTCTTCCCCTCGAGCTGAGCTAAAAGATCCGGAACGTCCTTAGCCACCAAGTCGATGAGCCCGCCCTGGAGCGCTTCGGTCTCCGTGTAAGATCGACTGAGCCGAACAGCTTCTTCCGCCATTTGGACATTCCTGCCCCGTTTTTCGGCCAGGGTCCTAATATATGAGGCGGCGTCCTGAACGACCTTCTCGGACATGGTTTTATCCATTTCCTGGCCGGTGAGGGACACCCCCACCGGATGGGCCGCGCCGGTATTGGTCCCGGGAGACATGACGAACAGGTCGCAGGCGATTCCGATGATGAATCCGGCTGAAGCGGCCCGGCCGCCGCTGGGATGGACGTAAGCGGCCACCGGGGAGCGGGCTTTGAGCACACGCTCGATGATCTCCCGCATGGAGCTGTCCAATCCCCCCGGCGTGTTCAGGACGAGGATGAACAACTCCGCCGACTCGGCCTCAGCCCGGTCCAGGCTGTGGCGAATGTATTCCGAGGTTACGGGATGAATGGGGGCATCCACAGTGATTTTCCACACCGCGGCCTGCAGACAGAGCGGCAGCAGAAGAACGCCCAGGAAGACAAGGAATCTTTTGCTCACGCTTTTTTCATTATAGGGCCCCCCCCCCGTCAAGTCAACGAGGCCATGGACTTGACTTTTTCCTCTCGATAAATTAAGAAATAGTGACGCGTGGAGAAGCGAATGATCAAGAATGACATAGCCCTGGCCATAGAGAAAGGTTCTTCATTCAACGGGGCCAAGTCATTGTTGATCGTGGAAAAAATCCTGGAGGAGATCAAGAGCGCAATGGCCCGCGAGGAGAAAATTGAGATCCGCGGCTTCGGCAGTTTCCGCATCATGGGGAAAAAAACGGGCTACGGCCGTGATATCAGGCGCCAAAAACAAATCAAGATCTCCGAAGGGAAGCGCATCAAGTTCCGCTGTGGCCAGGAACTGAAGCATATCTCCAACGCTTCCTGAGGCCGGAAGCTCCGCTTTTCCCCCCCGGCCAGGAACAGAGGAACAGTTCCGGATGACGAAAAACAAGGACAAGCCGCTCTCACCGGCCGGCCTGAAGATGGTTTCGCTTCGCAGCCGGAAAAGCAAGGTGGATGTTCGGCATTTCGGGCGCGCTGTGCCCGCCTCATCAGCCCTGGCCGGATGGGTGGCCAGCCTGCCCGCGATCCTGGCCGGCCGGGATTTCCAGGAACTCCTGCAGCGAATGGCCTCGGCTCGCCGCCGGAAAAAAGGCCTTATCTTCGGGTTGGGCGCCCATGTCATCAAAGTCGGCCTTAACCCCGTGCTGATCGACCTGATGAAGCGCGGCTGGATTACGGCCCTGGCCATGAACGGCGCCTGCATTATCCACGATTTCGAGATAGCCTACTGCGGGCGGACTTCGGAGGACGTGGGCCAGCACATCGGAACGGGCCGCTTCGGCATGGCCCGTGAGACGGGGGAGCATCTTTGCCGGGCGGTCTCCCGGGCCGCCGCTGAGGGTTTGGGACTGGGCGCGTCCGTGGGCCGGATGATCGCCTCCTCGTCCTGGCCCTACCGGAAATTGAGCCTGCTGGGAACGGCCTTCCAGCTCGGCCTGCCGGCCTCGGTGCATGTGGCTGTCGGCACGGACACCATTCACTTCCATCCTAGGATGGACGGAGCGGCGCTAGGCCAAACCTCCTTGTCCGATTTCTTTCTCCTCTGCTCCCATCTCCGGAAACTGGACGGGGGGGGAGTGTTCATCAACTGCGGATCAGCGGTGATCTTGCCCGAAGTGTTCCTCAAAGCCGTGACCTTTGTCCGCAACCAGGGTTTCCCCTTGGAGGGCTTGGTCACAGCCGTATTTGATTTCCAGCGCCACTACCGGCCCTTGCAGAACGTCGTGCTCCGGCCCGTGGGGCGAAAGGGGAAGGGCTATTATTTTGTGGGCCACCATGAGATCATGCTGCCCCTGCTGGCCGCCGGCTTGAAATCGACCCCGTTTTCTTCTTTTCTTTTTCGGCGTAATCGCGCTTGAGCCGGCGGAAAACTTTGTCGGTCCGGCTTTCTGTGTCGGACAAGCTGCCCGAGGTGTCGATGAGATAGTCGGCCTGCCTTTTTTTCTCCTGCTGGGACATCTGGGCCCCTATCTTCTGCAGAGCGGCCTCCCGGCTGAAACCGTCGCGGGCCATCAGCCTGGCCAGCTGGACCTCGGGGCGGCAGAAGACGACGATGACTTTATCAAAAAAGCCGGCATATCCGGCCTCGATGGTCAAAGCCGCCTCGGAGATGAATATCTCCGTTTTTTTTTCTCGTTCCAAGCGGGCGACGATTTCTTTTTTTTTCCTCAGGACCAAGGGGTGGACCACTGAGTTGAGGAACCGCCGCTCAGCCTCATGGGCGAAAACGATGGCCCCCAAACGCGGGCGGTTGATGGTTTGGTCCGGATTGAGGATCCTCGGCCCAAAATGGGCCGTCAGGCTTTTCCAAGCCGGCCCGCCGGGCATCATCACTTCATGAGCGGCCCGGTCGGCGGAATGAACGGCACAGCCTCTTTCTTCCAGGAAACGGGCCACCACTGATTTGCCGGTGGCGATGCCGCCCGTCAAGGCCACGATCAACATGGGTCGGGCGGGCAGCGCCCGGCTCAATCGGGGTCCCCTGAGGGAATGAGCCGAAAATCACGATGGAAGCGAACCGCCACCCCCTGCCTCTTACCTCTTTTTTTCGGCTCTTCGAGCCGGATGGTGATCCCGCCCAGGAGGAGTTTCATTTTTTTCGGGCCGCTCGGTTTCTGAGGGACATCGATGATGATGTTCAGCCGGGAGCCCACGGCCACTCCCGATTCAAGGCAGAAGTAGGCCCCCGTGGAGCTGATGTTCTCGATGGTGGCTTTCTCCTGAAATCTCCGGCCCTTGGGCAAGGTGCCTTCCACCTGGGCCGGGAGAGGCAGGTTAAAGCGCCATTCCCGGCGGCGGTCCAAATCTTTAGGGTCAATAGAGGCCAGGGCCGCCTTTCCGCGCTTGACGGTCTTGCCCTTTTTCCGGACGGTTCGGCTCATGGCTGTCCTTTCTTCCGTCCGCCGAAGCGGTCAGAAGAGGGCCGAATTGATGGCATACAGAGCCAACTGGAGACGGCTGTGCGTGTCCAATTTGGCATAGATGCTCTTGATGTGGGAGCGGACGGTGTTCTTGCTGATGAACAGCATCTCGGCGATATCATCGTTGCTCTTGCCTTGACCGATCAGGCGCAGGACCTGGAATTCGGTCGGCGTCAGCTGGTCGAGCGTCTTTTCCTGCATATCCCGGCCGACAACGGAGATGATACGGTCCATGATGCTGCTCATCTTGTCCCGGGGAAGCCAGATCTCGCCCCTGTTTACGATCCGCACAGCTTCGGCCAACTGGGTGGCCGTGTCGTTCAGGTCGAAATAGCCTCGCGCCCCGGAGTTGATGAGCGAGACGATCTCCTCATGGCTGGGAATGTTGCCCATCAGCAGTAGCTTCGAATTCCCGGAGGCGGCAGCCAGGTCGCGGATGGCCTTACAGATCTCCCGGATGTTGAACAGAGGTTCGCTGCCGAAGAAAAGGACGACATGGGGCCGGCTGCGCTTGATGGCTTCGATGAAGGATTCTATGGTGCTTTTTTCGATATCGGAGATTTCGATATCCCGGGAGGCTTCCAGAGCCCTGCGGATCCCAGACAGGATGATCTCCGAAGGACAGTACAGGACAACCTTGATCTTTTTGGATAAGGATGTGGGAGCGGGAGGCTTGGCTTTCGGCTTCTGTTTGCGCCCCTTTGGCATGGTTTGAACCGAATTCGTTGATTGCTGTCAAATTCTAGTCCATCCTAGCTCCGGATGTCAAATTATTTCAGGAAATTGAACTTTTTTTCCAGGTGAATGGTGATGGCCTGCGCTTTAAATCCGGACTGGGCCTGCACGCGGGCCACCCGGCCCCCGAGATAGAGATTCAACGGGCCGCCCAGCAGCAGGCTGGAGGGGATGGCCAGATTCAGCTTGAGGCGAGCCCCGATCAGCACCTTGGCTTTCAGGGAAAAGCAGGCAATCCGGGCGTTGATGGAGCTGACTTCCGTTTTCTCCAGAAATTTCAGGCCGGCGGCATCCGGCCCCTCGACCATAGCCCTTAGGGGGATCTGAAAAAGGCGTTCCCCTCCAGACTGGAGGAATTGTTCGCTCCGAGGTGGGCGCCCCTCTCCGGTGCAATCACCGTAAAAGCACTCAGGATTTCCGGCCGCTCGCCTCCGGAGAAATGATGTATCGGCTTTCAAATTTGACCGAGATTTTTTTCTTGGTATTCTGACGTTCATCGAGTTCGATGGCCACCACCCGGCCCTTGATGGCCAGCTTCAGGCTCTGGTCCTCGGACAGTTTCTTGGGCAGGTCAATGATGAGCTTGACCTTGGCCCCTATGGACACCGGATTCTTGAGCCGGAAGGTGGAGCCTTGGTGGCTGATAAAAGACAGGATGGTGGCTTCTTTGAAGCCCTTGCCCGACTCATCCAACCCTTCCACCACGGTGGGCAGCGGGAAGGTAAAACCTTGGTCTTTGATCTGGGCTCCGTAAACGTCGTCCAAGTTGGGTTTGCCCATAATGAAGTCCTGGTATAACGTTGCTTAAAATGCCATGACCCGCTAGTAGGGTCAATCACCCCTATGGATGAAATCAGGGGTGATTTTTTCTTCACCAGGTCTCACCTTTGCTCTCCCACCATCCTGATCGCTGCGCCCCCCCTAAAATCCCAGGGGTGATGGCCGAGCGGGTTGCCCACTCCAAGTTGACAAAGGGAGGGCCCCCGGCTAGAATGAGCCGGACCTTCCGCGAGGTTGGAGAAAAAATTGGGCGACGAAGACCGTTTGGTAAAACAGGTCAGCCTCAAGAGCGAGGACTTCTCCAAGTGGTACCTGGAGATCATTCGTAAAACGGAGCTGGCCGACTATGCCCCCATGAAGGGCATGATGGTCATCCGGCCCTACGGCTACGCCGTCTGGGAGAATATCCAGCGCCTGTTTGACCGGCGCCTCAAGGAGACGGGCCATCAGAACGCCTATTTTCCCCTGTTCATCCCGGAGAGCTTCCTCCAGAAGGAGATGGCCCATGTGGAGGGGTTTGCTCCCGAGGTGGCCTGGGTCACCCAAGGGGGACAGGATAAGCTCGAAGAAAGGCTGGCCGTTCGCCCCACTTCAGAGGCCATCATCGGCAGCATGTACGCCAAATGGATCAAGTCCTATCGCGACCTTCCGGTCCTCATCAACCAATGGGTCAACATCGTCCGCTGGGAGAAGGTGACGCGGCCTTTCCTGCGCACTACCGAGTTCCTGTGGCAGGAAGGCCACACCGCTCACGCCACCCTGGAGGAGGCCCAGCGGGAAACGCTCGACATCCTGGCCCTCTACCGGGAATTTATGGAGACCGAGCTGGCCGTGCCGGTGGTGGTCGGCCGCAAAACCGAATGGGATAAATTCGCCGGCGCCCTGGAGACCTTCGCCCTGGAGGCCTTGATGACGGACGGCAAGGCCCTGCAGATGGGCACCTCCCACAACCTGGGCCAGAATTTCTCCAAGGTCTTCAACATCCGCTTCGAGGACAAGGATCAGAGCCTCCGCTTCGTCTGGCAGACGTCTTGGGGCATCTCCACCCGCCTCATCGGCGCGGTGGTCATGGTCCACGGCGATGATTCAGGGCTGCGATTTCCGCCGGCGGTAGCCCCCCTTCAGGCGGTCATTGTTCCCATCTCTATAGGCAACTGGAAAGAGACCGTCCTGCCCACGGCCCGCCGGGCTGAAGAGGCGCTCCAGCGGGCGGGAGTCCGGGTCCGACTGGACGCCCGGGAAGAGTTCACTCCGGGCTGGAAATTTTCCGATTGGGAGATGCGCGGCGTGCCGCTGCGGCTGGAGATCGGACCACGGGATGTCCAAGAGCAAAAAGCCGTGGCCGTCCGAAGAGACATTCGTCGCAAAGTTGCCTTGACCTTGGACTCACTGGGGGAAGCGGTACCCGCTCTGCTGGCCGACATCCAGGCTGGTCTCCGGGAACAGGCTCGAGATTTTCTCCTGAAGAACACGCACATCACCGACGATTATGAAGAGTTCAAGCGTTTGCTCGATACTCGGAGAGGGTTCCTGAGGTCCCATTGGTGCGGGGCCCGCGATTGCGAGACGCGGGTCAAAGAAGAAACCATGGCCAACATCCGGGTCATTCCTCTGGACATGGAGGAGATTCCGCCCGGCTCCTGTCTCATCTGCCGGAAGAAATCGGATACCCTCGTCTATTTCGCTCGGGCTTATTGACAATCGGCTCAAGGCCGGTGGCCCGATTCTTGAGATTGTCGGAGAGGG
>Ga0299912_10005444_pt1 | contig 10460 bp, 10 predicted proteins | sample RVTome_2_FD_207667 | JGI IMG/M metagenome (GOLD analysis project Ga0299912, IMG submission 207667) | Soil microbial communities from uranium-contaminated site in the Upper Colorado River Basin, Wyoming, United States - RVT95D214 (version 2) ... | reverse complement strand
CGTCACGGCATTGTCGACAATGTCATCCGAGAGTTGCCTACCATTGGGGAAACCCCTTGCGTCGGCGTAATCGTAGGGCAGGATATCGGGCAACCACTGCAAGGCTAACGCGGTCGCCTCCGCCTCGTCGTAGCCGAACCTCTGGAACATTGCTACATACTGGGGCAGGAATCGTTCCCGCTGACGTGCAGGGGGCGTTGCGTTCGTGTCGGCTCCCTCCCGGAAGACGTTGTTCCCGGGCCGGCCCATCTGGTTGACTGGGGTGAGCCTGCCAAGTGCGCGTGCCATTGTCCGTCCCCAGACACCGACTTGTGAGTTGGGGCCGAGCGCGCTGTTGGGTACCTGTAGCACGATACCAAACACGTTCTTGCCCGCCCAGAAGTCCCGGCCAGTCCATTGCAGGTTGCTCCGGAATCCGATCGGGTCCGCGAAGAAGGGGTCGCTTCTGAGGCCGGCAAAGAACCGGTATGCTCCCTCGGTCGTGATGACTGCCTCCCTCGTGAAGGAGACGGGGGCATCCTGGAGGACTACCTCTCCGACCGTGCCGGCGCCTCGAGCAGCTTCCCCGGTCGCTCGGAGCAATTTGGCGGTCTGCCTGCCGGTATCTACACTGGAAAACACGACGTGAAAGGCGATCTCGGCCTCGAAATCGCCATTGGTGTCAACCTTGAGCTCGTAGCTGGCCTGGGGGTCGAAGGCCGTGGCGTGGGTCGGAGCCTCGGGATTGACATTCAGGATGAAGACCGATTCGGTTGGATCCCCCGCTCCATGAAAGACGAAGAGATCCGTGATGTCAGTGCGCGGGTCCAAATCCGGTGCGTCGTTGTGGTGCAAGGCGGGCTCCCATTGCACATGTCATGAGCTATGACGTGGGACGGCGGGCTAACGGCCTCGAGCTGAGCCGCCCGGCCAGCCCAAGGCTAGTATCGCGCCGAAGGCAGACACCCGGCTGGCCGGGTCGGCTCCATCGAGTTGTTCGGCGCCCGTGAGAATTGGCTTGACGGAAACTTGTTCGGTGGGTCAACTTGAAGAGACAGATAGGCAGAAGGCGCGCACCGCCGCATTGAACGGGGCCGGTGCTTCGAGGTTGCTTACATGGCCAGCCCCGGAGAGCACGCTGAGCGTTGCACTGGGTACGGCATCGCGCATCTGGTGGCCGATTGCCAGTGGCGACCGCCGGTCCGCGTCGCCCCAGACTAGCAGAACAGGGACCTTGATGGTCGGAAGCAGATCTCGAGTGTCCACCTGGGCCAGGGAAATAGCCATCAGGCGGAAGCCGACCGGGTGGAAGTCGGACATGATTGCTGCCAGTTCTTCTTGGGCTTCCTGCGTGGCGGATTCGCTGAACATGCCTGGCAAATACTTGGGTACAAGGTCGCTGCTTGGCAGCGAGGCGTCTTGGAGGCACGTTGCCAAGCGCGCCTGGACGATAGGTTCGGAGAGTGAACCTCTCCAGCCGGCGTAGGTATCGGCCAGGACGAGAGAGACCGCACGCTCGGGGTGTCGTCGATAGAATTCCTGGGCGAGGACGCCCCCCCATGAAAGACCGAGGATGTGTGCGCGGTCAACTCCAGCAACATCCAGGAGACCTGCAAGGCAATCGGCCCAGTCGCGGATCCCGAACGTGTCAGGGGGGTCGGGGGATTGACCCGCGCCCGGCGCGTCCCAGGCGATCAGTGTGAAGTGCTTCGCGAGATCTTCGAGCTGTGGCCTCCACATACGTGAATCAAGGAGAAACCCATGCAACAGAATCAACACCGGGCCGCTGCCAGCCCGCTCGTAGGCGACAGAAAGACCGCTGACCTCAGCGCGTTGCATCTGTGTTCAGTTCACGCAGGGCGCCGAACGGCCTCGAGCTGAGCCGCCCGCCGTCGCTGGCGCAGTTGCCTTCACTCTATGCCAGCTTGGGGGCAAGGCAGGCGTCCATTTGGCGCACGTAGGCGGGTCGGCTGCACCGAGTTGTTAGGCGGCGTTGGACTCGGGTTCTCAACACGAGAGCGGCTTGTCCTGAGCTTCCGTTGCTGGCGGCAGGGGTAGCTCACCGGATGCGGCAATTCGCCAGAAATCTGTCACGCCCCTCAAGGGCAATGCTGCTGCCAACCGCCAAGTTCTCGATCCTTGAGAATAAGGCTGAAATTCAACCGCTCGGCCTCCTGACACAACTCCCTAATGGTTACTCCGGTATCCGTATATTCCGCTGCAAAAACGGGCTTCCCCATTTCAATGAACGGCATCATCTCCTCACACCACGCCTGGGCAAAGCAGTCCTCGGTCAGCGCCCAATCGAAATAGGGCAGAAGGTCTGCTACCTGGTCGGGATCGTTCTTTAGCCCGATGGACAAGCCGCGGGCGTGCGCCTCATCCGCCAGCCAGAGGTTGTACGTGATTTGGTCCTCATAAGTCAGCGGAAAGCCGGTGTCGTTGGTGTAACCGTCAATGTTATCCGGTTCGATACCGTCGAAGCCTTTGTCCCTGCACAAATCCAGTCGGGCGCGCATTGCGGGCGCCAGCAATACGATCTGGCGAATGTCCAGCCAGTTTTCACCCGGCCAGCCTTCATAGTCCTCGCCGATCACTGAAGCAGGGAATTGGCCTGCATCTGGACGCCAATCTTCCCAGCTGCCAACGCTCACATAGCAGACGACTTTGCGCCCTTGTGCCTGTAACGCCGCTATCACACTGGCATCGTTTTCAAAGAGATCAATATCGTACATGTCAACATCAATGCGAAGGTCTAATGGCAGACCGCTCAACTGCCACTGCCAGCGCAAGCTGACCGAAGGCGTCCACCAAACGCTTTGGCTGTCTTGGGGTGTGGGCGTTGCTCCACGCGCCGATGGGATTTCGAGAGGGTCGAGAGGTGGTGGTGTTGGCAGATCCACTATATTGCAGGCCACAAGCAATAGCACCGCAAATGCCACCCATTGCTTCTGATGCGATCTCATCGAGGCAACCTTCTCGGGTGGCAATCACGCCGACCGTGCTCGATCATTTAGCCGCCTAGCGGCCTCGAGCTGAGAGGCCCGGCAAACCTATTATCGACCGAAAACCGCGCTCAGGCCGGGGGATCTTCCCCCGAAAAAGTGGACACGGTTTCACGCCACCAGTCTCTCATACTCTTCAGGCGTGTTGTAGTCAATGCTGGAGTGTAGGCGGTGGTGGTTGTAGAAGCGAATGTAGGCCTTGAGGTAGGTGACGTCACCCACCCACTGCTGGTTGATCCCCGTGGGTGGAGCGGTGGCCATTCGCAGGTTGTCGGTGGCCTCAAAGAAGCGATGCACGCCCGGGGCCCGGCGCGTCACCCTCACCACCCGACCCTCCAGTCCCGCCGCGCGCATGAGCCGCGCCACCCGATTCTCGCTCGGGGCGATGCCCTGAACCTCCTTCCAATTGGGATGAGCGGGATGGTTGGCGAGCTTGACCCATTTGAACTCGCTGCTGTAGCGATGCTTCTTCATTCCGGCCTGTTGACTCCTCGCCCTGCTTGATTCCTCGCATCGGACACCTCCTATAACGTTAGGTTGGGGTGTCCACTTTACTGGGGGAGGTACTCAGTCCAGGAGGAAGTGTGCTGAGGAGGAAGGGGATGAGCCCCCTCTCTCCCTTGGGCGTTGGGAACCAAAGCGCGGGATTGCGCTCATCCAGGACAAAGACCATGTGGGCGCCTTTGGCGGCAGCGAACATTACCTCCCGGTAGAACTGGTAGTAGATCGTGAAGGGGCAGAAGCTGCCAGCGAAAGCTCGGGACTGAAGGTCTCCAAGATCTCGCGCAAGCGTCAGATAGCGGCGGTGCTTGTCGACATGGAGGTAACAGAGATTGAAGTCAGCTGCTGGATTCTGTCCGCTGCAATCGCCCCTTTGGTAAACGCTGCATTGGCCAAGGTCGTGCTCTGTGAACTTGACTTCAACAAGGATAGAGGGATGTGCAGGGTCATGCCCAAGGGCGACATCCCAAGACGTCGGCTGATCGCGACCTGCTTCGGCGAATACCTCTCTGTCGTCGTACTCGAACTGACCGGTGCAGGACGGACTCGGCCACGGGACTCCCGCTACTTCGAAGGCTTCCTTGGCTGCCTCCCAGTCATCGCGCACCATGAGAGCTCCGAACAGGTTGAACGTGAGCGCCTGACTGCTCAGGCCATGGTGGATCTGGGTATGCCTAGGACGGACAGACTCCACCGCGGCGTAGACCTCGCTGAGGATGATGTTCCTCGACCATTCTTCGTGATCTCGAAGTATGAAAGGCTTGTCCTCGTTGACGCGGCAACGGCGAGCGCGAAACCAGTGTGCGGCCGCCGATTGAAGGCCGCTGCGGTATTCGCCGAAGAGGGGTATCTCGGTCATGTGTGAACCTTGGGCGGCGCGGCCTAGCGGTCTCGAGATGAGCGGCGCAGCAAGCCTACTCCGGACATGATATCGCGCCGAGGGTGCGTGCGCTCCAGTGAGTTGTTAGGCAGCCACAAGAACGTCGGCTTTGATGGCTTCGCTGAGTTCATCTCGCGACCCTCCAAGCGCGATGATCGACTTCACATACAAGTCAATCGAGACCGATGGATCGCCGGCTTCCATCTTGGCAATCCGCGATTGGCTCGAGCCTATCAGCCGAGCTGCGCGCTCCTGGGTCAGGCGCCGCCGCTTTCTCTGTTCCCTCACGAACTGGCTGAGGGCGATCTTGATCTCGATGTACTCAAGTTCCTCATCAGTGAGCTCAAGGAATTCACGGGTGCCTGCGATCTTCCACCCCTGAGCCTCCAGTAGTTTCCGCTTTCTCTTATCCACGTTGCATACCTCCAACAATGCGGTCATAGTGAGCAAGTCGCTGCATGCACAGCTGGGCGATCCGCTGAGGCGTTTCTCTGGTCCTCTTGGCAAACACCTCAGCGATCACAATTGCATCGGAATCCACCCGATATACGACACGCCGGGTATTGCCTCGATCGACAATCCTCAGCTCATGGACGTGCCGACCGATGATCGGCATTGGCCTGGAATGCGGCAGCGATAGCGATTCGCCTTTCTGCAACAACCTGAGCAAAATACCCCGCCTCGATCCTCGCCTCGGCGGTGAACGGAGGGGACTTGACCTCCCCGTGGAGCCATACAAGAGGCTTGTCGTCGAGGCTCATTCGAAGCCATGATATGTCAGGAATGACATATTGTCGAGAGCCGGCCTTGGGGGATGGCATGAGGGGAGCAGCGGTTGCGTGGGTCTAGGTGTGGTCCCTGAACGGCTGCCTAACGGCCTCGAGCTGAGCGGCCCAGCGAAGCTATCATCGACCTAAAATCGCGCCCAGGCTGCGTCCGCTCCAGCGAGTTGATCGTGTGAAAACGCTGCACCTCCAGCTACAGTGGTAGTTGCCTAGCTACCGTTGCGCAAAGGAGGTGCAACATGTCTAACCATTCCCATCATAAGGTCGGTTGTGACGCGCACAAGCACTACTCGCTGTTCTCCGCTGCGGCTTCCTGACCGAGTAATTGTGCCTCGCGGCGTTGGCTGATGGCCGGGGTGGACTAGGGCACAGCCAGCAGAGTGCCCCTGCAGCGGCGGGTTCCGCAGTTGCAGCCGAACACCGCTTGCAGCCGGCGGGTTACAGGTTCCTCGATTTGGAGCCGGTAGTCGTAGGTCAGCTCTTCCCCGGGTGAGATCTGGCGGAGCGCCTCGATGAAGATTCGCCCGCCGTCATTCAGCGACTCGCAATTCGGCGAGCAGGAATGGTTGATGTAGCGGGCGGAGTTGCCACGCACGCCCGCATCGATGGTTGTTGTGTCATCGATTTCGAACAGGTAAGTGAACGGATAGTCCATCGACTCCTCGAACCTTCGCGTCGCTTCTTCCGACGAGATCCGCTCACCCCGATATTCGATAACCCGCTTACCCTTGGGGATGCGCCGGAGGGCGAAGACGCCGCGTCCGTGGATCGGCGAGCGACGGACTGAGAAGAGCCGCTTGTCAACCGGACTTCGCACAGGTTTCCGAACGACCCGCTTGAATTCTCGAATTGCCGGAGCAATCCACTCGGCCTCTCGACCCGATCGATAAGAGAGCCAGGCTCGGTGACGCTCTGGCCAGTAAGTCGCCTCCAACGTACCACGCCCTTTGCCCTTCTTGAAATGCCAGTGAACAGAGCCGGGATATTTCGAGAGGGTCGTAACTTGGGTGGTCAGCAGGCCGAGGGTCTTGGCAGCCCCCTCGATGGTTGAGGTGAGATCCCGCCGCGAGTTTCCCTGGAGTGGAAGCTCAAGACGTTCCATGACCACACATGATACCCCGCGGCCAAGGCATGCTGACCCGACAGAAGCTCTCACTGGGGGCGCGGTCGAGGCCGCTCGCCTGATCCGGCCCTCCTGCATGTATAAACTAGGGCCACTGGTACTTTCCAGGCGTTCCGCAAACCGGCCTTGGCGTCTAGAACTTCAGGCGTCGGATAGCCTTCTTCCTCTTCATACTGAAATCCCGCTGCTTGAAGGCTACTCCTATAGCTGCCTAATGATCTGATCACGACGGGCAGCCGGAGACTGCCAGAGCCGGGCATCGTTAGCACCCCCTCGCGCGCTGCTTTCAACAATCCCCTTCTTCGCAGACTGCTGATAAAGTCAGGATGGGTTACCGCAATAAGCAATAGCCCAGCGCTCGATAACACTCGGAAACATTCGCCTAGCGCATTTCTGAAGCCGCGCGAAGGTACTTCATTAAAGAGCATCGAGGCAATGACCAAATCAAACTGGCCGTTGTCAAAGGGAAAAGGTCTGCGAACATCAAGGACTTGATATCCGGCATCAGGCATCCCGAAATGCCGCTGAGCAATCTCGAGCAGCCTCGGGGACAGGTCGGTCACGGTAATACTCGAAGGCGCTTGGCCCGAGAAACGACGCAGCACCAGAGGCAAGAAATAGCCGTTACCCCCACCCAGCTCCAAAATGGAGCGGCGGTCAATTCCCGGCAGCTTCTCCAAAAGGATGTTATTCAAGACCAGTTCTTTGAAAGCACCACCTTTGGGGCCAGTCGTTTCGTGCCAGCGTTTCGCGATGCTGTCGTAGTAAGCCATAGGAGAGTGTGCCTGTATGCCCGCCCAACGGCTGCGAACTGAGCGGCCCGGCCAGGACACCTACATAGCATCGCGCCGCTCCGGCCGGATCCGCTCTAGCGAGCAGTCAGGCAGTCGGTGATTGCTGGTACCCTCGTCATGGACGCGATCTGTCGCCAGGCACGTGGCCAGAGGGATCATGGGTGGGAGGTGGGCTTGACCCGATGCCAAACGCGGCCCGCGCGGCTGGATCCAGGAGGCCAATGAGCCCCATGACACCCAAAGGCAAGAACAGCGAGGGAATATAGAGGCCTGACAGGCACAACCCGGCAACCCATGCCCAGAACTTGCGGCGTTTGAGAGACTGGACGACGATTTCAACGAAGACTGCGAAACCGACCGTGAGCAGAACAGTACAGATGCCGATCCAGATAGGATACTGCTCCTGGACCTCCGGAAATGAAATGGCGAGTACCGGGAAGCAGAGTCCGATGAGGACATACAGCCCCTCACTGATCCGTAACGCGATGATCGTTAGGCGAATTCTGCCCTCCAGGGGCGCTGTCAACGGGGTTTCCACAATTGCCTCTTTATCCTCAACCGTATGGCGCCAGAGAGGAACGCGACCAGTGGGACTGCCTAGCGGCCCCGAGCTGAGCGGCACAGCCAAGCTGCTCCACCAGATTGTCGCGCCCACGCCCCCGCCCAGATCCATGCCGGCATGGGACATTCCAGAGAACTCCCTGTCGAGCGATTCCTCCGAGATGCCAAAATCACCGAGATCTGCGAGAGGACAAACGAGATCCAACGGCTGGTGATCTCGAGGCCAGAATTGGGCTGCGCTACTCGCCGGCTTGTGCCTTTCCTCCCGTCCCCTCACTGGAGAACCCAGCCGCAGGACTGGTCTCTTCGTCCGACGAGTCCCAGTTCGTTCGACCAGGGACAAAAAACGAGCGATACCACAGCCACGCGCACAGCGTGAGTGCAAGAGCTGACAGGGTGATGCCGACTGGAACGTCCCAGGGTAGATAGCGGAATACGTACTCATGTCTGCCCTGGGGGGCCTCCACCTCAAGCCATCGGCTGTCCCCTAACGGAACCTCCTCCCCGTCTCGTGAGGCGCGCCATCCATCCCAATTGTTCTCCTTCACAACCAGGCGCCCTGGACCTTGGGTCTCACACGTTACCTTGATTAACCCTCCCATGGAAGAAGCCGCGCATGCTGATTCGCCGTTCTCTAGCTGGACGGCAGCGTAGTGTTCTGCCGCCCGGAAGTATATCGGGATGCCATCCGCGATTCCGACCAGTTCCACTGGGCCAGGCAGAGGAATGCCACCGATGGAGGCCTCAAGACGAGGGACTGGTGGATCCCGATCTTTCCAGTACCAGGTCATGATCCCGGGACTCAACTTGAGGCCCATGGCCGTGGCGGATTCAATGTAGAGATGGTCTCCAAATGGTTGGGCAACCCACTCCGAGCTGGGGGTCCGCAATTGCTCCAAGAGCGTCCCGACACCCGGTCCCAGCTCGACCGTCTCCAGCCACCCATGACTGAAACGATAAGCCTGATTAACGCCAAGAATGAGCGGAACCACTAGCAGCCACTTCAATGACAACCCGGCCATGGCCTTTCGCCCCAGGCTGTTGTGGCTCAGGGTCAAGGTCGGCCACTCGAGGCGCAGCAGTCTCTCAAGGCCTATAGCGGAAAGTCCGAGAATCGCGGGGACCGCCAGGCTTGCGATTTGGGTAGGATTCCGAATCCCGGCCAATCCGGGCCAGACTGGAACGAGCCAACGCAGCAACACAGCACTGGCGACCAGGAACTCGAGGAGCACGACCGTGGCAAGGAATGCCCTCTCCCGGCGCAATTCGCCGCCTGCCATGGTGAGCCCGATCACGGCCAGGATCACCGGAATCCATCCGATGAACAGGACGTTTAGTACCGGGTACGGGAGCTTCTGAAGAGAATCGCTCAGATAGAATGCGTCATCATTGATAACCAGATTGAGCGGAAGGTACTCCAGCGGCTGCGCAGACCTGAATTCAGGGTCAACGGCCTTTGCGAAATTGGGCAGGAAATGGAGAAACGGGACTATGAACGGAGCAGCGATAAGAAACGCTATGGCTGCCGCAGCGAGGTACCCCTTCCATTCCCTGCGGAGCTTGAGGTTCGGACCAAGCAATAGAACTAGGAGAGCCGGGATTGCAGCCACAAGCCCAACTTGAATATAGCCCTGTCCGGCCAGAACCGCCGAGGCGAGAATTACGCCGAGTAGAACAACACTGCGCCAGGTCCCCTCACGGTATAGTCGCAGGGCAGCTGGGAAAAAGAAGCTGCACATGACGATTGCCAGAATGACGCCAAAAGCCCCCAGGTCCATCTTGAATGCCAAGTGGCCTCCGACTACCGCCATGAGCCCACTCCAAACCCTGGGGACTCTTCCGAGGCCCAGCTCCTTCGCCAGCCACCACACCGCTACGCCCGCAAGGGCGAACGATATCACCAGCGCGACTTTCGTCCCATGGTTCACGCCCCAAATCAGCGTGGTCAAAGCCACGATCGGGTGCAGCATGCTTCCGTGTGGATCGACGAAAGCGGGAACACCACCGCCGGCAGATCCATTCCACAAAGCACACCAACCACATGTAGCGTAGCGCGTCCACAAGTGATGGGTCTGGATCGCTGAGAGAAACTCCCTGCCCAATGGGATCCGCTGGGAATCCATCGGGAGATACCTCCTTGTGAACCAGACACCGTATAGGATGACCAGACCTAGCTCCAAGAGCATCCCACGCCACCCCAGTCCTCCGGAGGCGGCCGCCTGCCGAAGGAGCCTGGCCGCTGAAAAAGCTCTGGCGTGGTGTCCGATCCTATCGGAGATCCAACGCATGCAGATCCTCAACGAGGGCGGATGAGCACGAGTATAGCCGCGGAGAGGTTCTTCCAGCAAGCGGGGACCGGGAACGGCTCTGGTCGATCTTCCCTCTGTACAACCGATTCCATCCGCATTCCCCACTGAAGCAGGCGGGCCACATTACGCATGACGCTGCCAACCCGACCCCTCCGGAGAAGGTCGTAACTGCGTGCGCTGCGGGACGCGAGACACTCGCGTCCAATCGACGCCCAAGAACGCGGCGGGTCCGTGACTTCTTCCAAGATCTACTCCCCTTCAGCTCATGGAGCCCTTCACACACATGCTCATCAACCGTGATGGTTAGCTTCTTCATCACGGATCGCGCTCCAGCAAGACGCGTTTTCCATGCGTTGGATGCAGTGAGAACAGCCAAAGGTCAACGGAGACTTGGGAAAGGCGGTAGACCCGGCAGGATGGCTTGCGGCTGCGCGCTGAGCGGCGCAGCCCATCTGCCTCGGACATGAAATCGCGCTCAGGCTGCGTCCGCTCCAGCGAGCGGTTGGCGCACATCCTAATGACG
>Ga0299912_10005443_pt1 | contig 10460 bp, 13 predicted proteins | sample RVTome_2_FD_207667 | JGI IMG/M metagenome (GOLD analysis project Ga0299912, IMG submission 207667) | Soil microbial communities from uranium-contaminated site in the Upper Colorado River Basin, Wyoming, United States - RVT95D214 (version 2) ... | reverse complement strand
ATCAAGGAGATCGGGTATAACGATTCCGCTATGGGCTTCGATTGGGAGACCTGCGCGATCATGACCTCTATCGATCAGCAATCCCCGGACATCGCCAGGGGGGTCAACGGCGAGGAGCAGGGCGCAGGCGACCAGGGGCTTATGGTCGGCTACGCCTGTAATGAAACCCCCGAGCTCATGCCCATGACTATTGCCTTTGCCCATGCGCTGACCAAGCGGCTGGCCTACGTCCGCAAGAACAATATCCTCGACTTTCTGCGCCCCGACGGCAAGTCCCAGGTGACGGTGCAGTACATCGACAGCAAACCGGTGCGTGTGGACTCTGTCGTCATCGCCGCCCAGCACACGCCGGATGTCAAGACCGAAGTGCTCAGAGAGGGGATCATCGAGCAGGTGATCAAGAACGCCATACCTGAAGGGCTGAGGGATAAGGATACCAAATACTACATCAACACCACCGGCAGGTTCGTAACCGGCGGCCCCTTGGCGGATTGCGGGATGACCGGGCGCAAGATCATCGTCGACACCTATGGCGGGCAGGGGAGGCACGGCGGCGGCGCCTTCTCCGGCAAGGACCCCTCCAAGGTGGACCGCAGCAGCTCCTACATGGCCCGGCATGTGGCGAAGAACATCGTGGCTGCCGGTCTGGCTGACATATGCGAGATCCAGATCGCCTACACCATCGGCAAGGCCGAGCCGGTCTCCATCATGCTGGATACCAGGGGCACGGGGAAGATCCCGCCTGACAAGCTGGCCAAGATCGTGAACGAGATATTCGACTTCCGGCCGGCGCGGATCATTCAGTATCTGGATCTCCTGCGTCCGATCTATAAAAAGACCGCCTGCTACGGCCACTTCGGCAGAACCGAGCCGGAGTTTACCTGGGAGAAGACAGACAGGGTGAATGACCTGAAAAAAGCAGCAGGCAAGCTTTAAAAAATGGTTCTATCCCGCTCCTTAATTCAGATTTTATGGACTGCGGGATCTGTCGCTTTGCGACACCCCATCCATAAGAACACTCGAATGGTAGGGGGCCGCAAAGCGGGAGGGTTCAGGGATTCGAGGGTTCTAGTGAACCTCCTATTTCTCCTCTCCCCAATTGGGGGGAGAGGATTAAGTCCTGCTCTGTCGCCCTGCGATCCCCTACCTTGTAGATGTCTCTATGGATGGGATGTCGCATTCCGACACATCCCGCCCCTGCTCCTTAAATTTTAAGTTTAAGGAAAGCAGCCGGAGGTGGCCCTTTGGCCAGATGTCGCAAAGTGACACATTCAGATTTTGCCGCCTTGCGGCATGATGTCCTTAAAAGATTTAAAGGAGCATCATTATACAAAGTGGGGCGGGACGCTTTGCATAAATCAGGGAATACGGCCGAAGGTGGCCCTTTGGCCAGATGTGTCGCCTAGTGACACAGTGAGGGGGGAACCATTCGAGATCATATCCACCCTCACCCCTACCCTCTCCCGCTGGCGGGAGAGGGTGTTGTTGATAGAATAGGAACCTTCTATATTTCCTCTCCCCCATGTGGGGAGGGGGGATAAGTAAAATATTAATCTTCCATCTCTCCTCTCCCCAGGGGGGAGAGGACTAAGGTGAGGGGGAGTCATTTGCGAGTATATTGAACCATCTTCACTCGTAGGGGCCGAAATACTGAATTGAGAGGAGTCTGCGCTTGAACTGCGACATCAAAGACAAAAAGCTGGCTGAAAAAGGGAAGCTCAGGACCGAGTGGGCCGGGCACGAGATGCCGGTCTTAAAGCTCATCAAAGAGCGCTTTGCCAAGGAAAAGCCCTTGAAGGGGATCAGGATATCCGCCTGCCTGCACATCACCACCGAGACGGCCAACCTGGCCGAAGTCTTAAAGGCCGGCGGCGCGGACGTTGTGCTCTGCGCCTCCAACCCCCTGAGTACCCAGGACGATGCCGCCGCCTCCCTGGTAGAGGACCTGGGCATACCGACCTTCGCCATCAAGGGTGAGGATAGCACCACCTATTACCGCCACATCCGGGAGGCCATTGCCCATGGCCCTGCCATCACCATGGACGACGGGGCGGATCTCGTTTCTGCCTTGCACATGATCGGATGGGGGAGGATGGGAGAGCTTGCTCTGCCGGTCAAGGAATGGGCCACAGGGCTTTCTGCTAAAGATCGCGAGGCACTGGTCAAGGGCATCCTCGGAAGCACCGAGGAGACCACTACCGGCGTCATCCGCTTGAGGAGCATGGAGAAAGAAGAAGTACTGATGTTCCCGGTGATCGCGGTCAATGACGCCGATACCAAGCACCTCTTCGACAACCGCTACGGCACCGGCCAGAGCACTATCGACGGGATCCTCAGGGCCACCAACCGCCTGCTGGCCGGCTCGAGCTTCGTGGTCTGCGGCTACGGGTGGTGCGGCCGGGGCGTGGCCATGCGCGCCCAGGGCATGGGCGCCAACGTGATCATCACCGAGGTTGACCCTTTGCGTGCTTTGGAGGCCGTGATGGACGGCTACCGGGTCATGCCCATAGCCGAGGCCGCAGTCGTAGGCGACTTCTTCGTCACCCTGACCGGGGATATCAAGGTCATCAGGAAAGAACATTTTGAGCTGATGAAGGACGGCGCCATCGTGGCCAACTCCGGCCATTTCAACGTGGAGCTCGATCTGGAAGGGCTGGAAAAGATTGCGACCAAAAGGCGTAAGGTCAGGGAGTTTGTGGAGGAATTTACCCTTGCCAAGGGCAAACGGATCAATGTCCTGGGAGAGGGCAGGCTCGTGAACCTGGCTGCGGCCGAGGGGCACCCTTCGAGCGTCATGGATATGAGCTTTGCCAACCAGGCCCTGGCTGCTGAGTACCTGGCCAAGAACGCCAAGAAATTGGAGAAAAAGGTCTACCGCGTGCCGATGGAGATCGACAAAGAGATCGCCCGGCTCAAACTCAAGGCCATGGGGGTTCAAATCGATACCCTCACCCCGGAACAGGAAAAGTATCTTAGCTCGTGGGAGATGGGGACGTAGGTAAGATAGTAGTCAAAAGTCAGGAGTCAGTTGTCAGATACCAACCTGAAATTATATCTCCTCTCCCTCTAGGGGAGAGGACAAAGGTGAGGGGGATACGTTTCCAATCCCCCTTTCTATTTATGCTTTTCCCTTTTCGCCATTCCTCACGTGTGCTATAGTCTATCCATGTGAAGAACAAAGATGAAATTCATATATTAAGTGTTATGCGAAGAAAGAAAAATGGCATGTATAGGTAAATGAAGGTAGGGTCGTTGTGCAAAAAGAAGAAAATCACCCTGAAGAATCAAACAAAAAATTAGCTGCTGTATGTGGCCTTTACTGCGAGGCATGTTCATGGTTTATTGCTACCACTGAAGATCCTAAAAGGCTCAAAAGGCTTGCAGCACAGTTGCATTTTTCGGAGGAAGAGAGTAAGTGCTATGGATGCCGGTCTAACAAGAGGTTGCTCTATTGCGAGAAATGTAAGATGTTCGCTTGCGCAGCTGAACGAGGCATCGACTTTTGCAGCCAATGTGAAGAGTATCCATGCGCCGATCTAAAACAGTTTCAATCGGCAATGCCTCATCGGATCGAGCTGTGGGCCAATCTTGAACGAATCAAGTCTATCGGCTACAAACAATGGCTCAAGGAAATTAGGAAAAACTATGCCTGCCAACGATGCCAAACCATTAATTCCACCTACGACCTGAAATGTCGAAAGTGCGGTGAAGAACCTAGTTGCAGTTACGTGGCCAAGCACAGGCAGGAGATCGAACAGTTCTTGCAGCGTATGGCATAAACAAGGGGAGGTAAGGGAAAAAGAGGGAAGTAGGTGCATAAGGTACTTGGCAAAAATATAAGAGAGGAAGTTGCCTGCGTACCAACGTCTCCTTTTTTGTCCGGGCGGACGTCATCAACACAGCCGGACACAACTACTGGATTTATTGCGATAAATGTGTGGAGGCTGTCCTTTAAAAAAATGAAAGGGGGCAAAGAACAATGAAGAAAAGAATACTTTTATTTATGAAAGAGGGGTCTTGGTTTGTTAAATGCCTTTTGCTAGTTATATCAATTATTTTATTATCTCTATTCATTGCGTGTGCTGGAAATAAGTATACCGGCAAGCAAGAAGGGGTTTTGTGTATGGGGACGGATGATCCCGACCATTGTGACTGGGGGGGCCCAAAGAAGATTGACCTGACGTCAGTACCTGTGGCCGATAACGAAAAAAATATCGCCTTCGGGATAATTACCGACACTCATGTTGACGCTTTGACCAGTCAATATGGTCCAAAGTATTGTACTTCGGGCGGTTATGCTGATTGGTATAATAACAGCCAAAAGATGCATAACAACCGTACCATTATAGCCGATCTCAATAAAGATTGCTCTAAAACCGGAGCCATCGGTGTTGATTGTCTCGGTATTGTGCATCTTGGTGACATGGTAAACGATTGGAAAACCCAGCAAGTGCTTGCGTTCAGGCAGCTTTATGAACACGACTATCCGGGAAACAATGGCGGTACTGTTTATTCGGATAGCTGCATCTCCGATGATAATGGATATAGCTTGGGTTTCAGGATCAGTTATCCGGTAATTCCTATGCTCGGCAATCATGATGTTACAGCTCATTTCGAGGATCAAGCCAAAGAAACCGGGGGGTACATTATACAACGAATGGGTGGTGCAACGGGTTTGTTAGCCCAGTATCCATCTGATAATCCTTCCAATTTCATCTGGCGCTGGGGACAGTATATTTTTGTGACGCTCGGGTTGTGGGCAGGCTCTTATAACTGGGGAGATCCCAATCACACAGACACGAGTAAACTCAATTGGCTGAGAGATAACTTGGATAAATTTGCAGGCGGTGACAATCTCGGTGTGCTGATCTTTCAGCACTATGGATGGGACGGTTTTAGTGAGGAAAGCAGATGGTGGACAGACGACCAAAGAGATATGATGCTCGATGTCCTCTGTCGACGGGATATTGGACCAGGCAATAACGGTTCTTGTAATCCATATAATGTCATTGGAATATTCACCGGGCATAACCACTGGCCGCAACAATGGATTAAAGTGGATGCAGGCAAAGATGCAAATGGTAATCCTGTCCAGTTTTGGGACTTTTCCATGATGACCGCCGGCTTTAACACCAGTGATGGTACATATGGATTTTCAGTGGTACAGCTTACAGGCGACCATATGTATATCCATACAAAGGCACATAATGATGGGAAAAACTATAATCAATATTGGCCGACAACTTGTTATGAAATTCCTCCGTCCGGCCCCGCAGCACCTTGTCCGTAAAAGCGGAGAAGAGGATGCTGGTAAATAAGGACGAAATGAGGGGGACGTTGTTGAGAGCTGACACTTTAGAATCGACAAATTATTGGAATTTGATAATAGATATCTACGGCTAAGGATAAAAAAGTGAACGTTTTCAACAACGTCCCCAATTTTTCCAGAAGGTCTACCGCGTGCCCATGGAGATCGATAAAGAGATCGCCAGGCTGAAACTCAAGGCCATGGGGGTGGCGATCGACACCCTCACCCCGGAACAGGAAAAGTATCTCAGCTCGTGGGAGATGGGGACGTAAGTAAGATAGTAGTCAGTAGTCAGATACTACCGGGGGAAGATATGCTGCTTCCCCCTTTTTTTATAAGGAGATCATGCAGAGCGGCGTAGAAGACGACATAGTGTACCCTAGCCTTCTAAATTTGCAACGCATCCTTTCCTCGCACGATTATACAGTTATGTTATAATATATCTATATTCAAGGCAAAGTGCCATTTCCAGCTAACTAAAAAGAGCACAGACAAGATGTTTTCAGAGAAAAAAAGTAAAAATAGAGAAATCACAAGGACAAACACGAACAGAGAAGATTTTAACAAATCTCTGTGACAAAACATTCTTAAAGCTATGGAGCTTCGCCAATCCATTTAAGGCTGACGGTAAAGAACTTTGTGATCTTCTAGCGATTTTTGAAAATCATATATACATATTCTTTGATCGCGAAAGCAAAACATTTGCTAATGCTGATAAAGACAAATATCTAACTTGGGCACGCTGGAAAAGGGAAGTTATAGATAAACAAATAAAAACAGCTAATGGCGCTGAGAATTATATTAAAAAATCATCAAAAATATATTTGGATAGTAAATGTTCGATACCTTTCCCTTTAAATATTTCTGGTGAAAGTGCTTTCATCCACAAAATTGTCGTAGCACACGGCGCTTATGATGCCTGTAAGAAATTTTCAACCGATAACATATATGGCAGTTTGGCGGTTTCCTATGGAGATGCTGAAGTTCATTTTCCCTTTCCATTCATGGTACATCTTGACAAAAAAAATCCCGTCCATGTCCTAGATAGTTATAACCTACAGATTGTCCTAGATGAGCTTGATACATTTTATGATTTTACGTCATATCTGGAAGCAAAGGAAACTGCAATAAAAGAACTAGATTTTTTAACGTATTGTGGCGAGGAAGATCTACTTGCCCACTACTTTTTAAATTTTGATAAAAGCAAAAATAAACATTACATAGGTGTGAAAGATAAAGAAATTAATGGCGTTTTTATCGGAGAAGGAGAGTGGAAAGATTTTTCTCGATCCAAACCATATGAGCTAAAAAAATCGGTCGACAAAAACTCTTATCTATGGGACGAAATAATTCAAATCACTTGTCAAAATGCGCTTGATGGAACTTTAATGGGAAATGCTGATATTTTAAATGGTGAGAGCGCCATACACGAAATGGCAAAGGAGCCGAGGTTTTCTCGTCGAGCTTTATCTGACCATATGATAAAATCAATTCGCAATTTTCCGGATAATTTGGGGCCTATAGCGCGTAATCTCTCCTTTATGCCTTCATTCTATAAAGATAAGGGTTATGTTTTTCTTCAACTTAAACACGACAATATATTAGACTATGACCAGGATTATCGACCAAAACGCCAGAGAATGCTCCTAACGGCATGTGGTGTCGCTAAGAATAAGTTCCCTCATCTAAAAAAAATTATTGGTATTGCTATTGATGCTCCTAAATTTAGCAGAAAAAACTCTGAAGACTTTGTTTTATTAGACTGCGGGCAATGGACAGAAAATGATAGAAATTATTACGAAGAGGAAAATAAGAATTTTAGGTTTTTTGAAACTGCTTCTTTACAAAAGCATGAGAAGACAGTATTTGAATTTCCGGTTTTAGAAACTATAGAAAGACCAAAAAAGATCGGAAGAAATGAAAAGTGTCCTTGCAATTCTGGTAAGAAATACAAGAACTGCTGTGGGAAGTGATTTTAAAAAGGACCCGGGGTTCTGATAGCTAATTGTGGAGGTCATGGCTTGCCATGGAACAAAATTCTACCTTATGGACTTCATGAAAAAAACTTCTGAAATCTCCTCCCCTACCAAAACTGGCCGCGCACGTCATCTTCAGCGCGGGCGGAGGCTCGAATATTTCACCCTCGGCTGGAACATGGTGGAGGCCGGTGTTGCCATCGGCGCCGGATGGCTGGCAAGCAGCATTGCGCTTGTCGGCTTCGGGGTGGACTCGCTCATTGAAAGCTTCTCCGGGGCAATCCTGCTTTGGCTGCTCGCCTCGCCTGCGCACGATGAAAGCCGCGAGCGGCTCGCCCTCAGGCTGGTCGGTGTCAGCTTTTTCCTCTTGGCCGCCTATGTCTGCTTCGAGGCGGTCAAGCCATTACTCGCGGCAGAGCTGCCAAAGGCTAGTATTGTCGGCATCGTGTTGGCCGCTGTTTCCCTGATCGTGATGCCGCTGCTGGCGCGGGCCAAGCGTAAGGTCGCAGCTAATATCAGCAGCCATGCCCTGAAGGCCGACTCCCGCCAAACCGATATATGCGCTTATTTGTCGGCCATCCTGCTTGGGGGGCTGGTCTTGAATGCCCTGTTTGGGTGGTGGTGGGCCGATCCCATAGCCGCTCTGATCATGGTGCCGATCATTGTTCGGGAGGGCTTCGAAGCCTGGCAGGGAGAAGTCTGCGAGGATTGCCATTGACGGGAGGATCGGGGGCGCGTCTTGACCTAGAACAAAGTTCTGATCTCATCATCTTTAGGCTTTCAAGTTGCCGGCAAATGCTGTATAATAGCTTATTAAAATCGAATTACTGTTTGTCCATATTTAAAATGATAGCTCGGGAACGCTGAACGGATGAAATATGACATTCAATTCAAACCGAAGGCTATAAGAGATCTGGAAAGTCTGCCGGCACATATTCAAAACAGAATTTTTGCGCGAATTGAAGAAATGAGTAACGATTTGAAGGGGGATGTCAAACGGCTCACAAATTTTACCGCGGAGTATCGCTTGCGAGTAGGAGATTACAGGGCCTTGTTTGAAATAGAAGGACACACTATCATCATCTATCGGATTCGTCATCGGCGCGAAGCCTATCGATGAATGGAGGTTTATACCATGGTTACTTTGCATGCACAGATCATTAAAAAGAACGGGAAAAAGGAATATGTTATTTTGCCCTATGAGGAATTTCTGAAGGTTCGAGAGGAACTCGAAGACTACGAGGATCTCCGTTGCCTGCGAGCAGCCAAGCAGGAGGAGAAAGATTCTCCAACGATTGGAATGGCTGAGGTGAAGAAACAGATCGGAAGGAGATCAAGCCGCAGCAGCCGACGCCGGTAGAAGGCACGGCTGAACTTTGTCATTAGTATCCACTGACACTACTCGAAATAGCATGAAAATCTTGAAGCGCTCCAACCGCATCTATGACACCTCTCGGTTCGGTCAACCACAGATCCGCGTCTGGCACCGAAGGGGCAAAGGCAAGCAATCTCCGCGTTATACGCTCCGGTGCGGTTGCTGCGACCAGAAGTTGGAGATTTACTACTCCGAGGACGACTTGGAAATCGGCGGCGTGAATGGCGCCATTGATGATTGGCGGGAGATTCTGTTTCCTCTTCTCATGGTTCAGCGCAGAAGAGGACACTTCGTTGACGCCAGGCAGGGGAAGAAAAGTATCTGTCAAAAAGGCGCGCCGCGCAGTCGTTCAGCTCGCTCTTCAGACCCTAGCAGGTGAACTGCGAGGGGGCGAAGGAGGCGATGTTATCCAATTGTCAAAACACTTGACGACATGGCCAGAATTTAATAGTTAAGTAAAAACATCTTTCTTTATCCGTCTAAAAAAAGGGGGTGGCGCGATGAAAAGAAAGTGGATTTTAGCGGCAATACTTGTTCTAGTACTTTTCTTAGGTGTCTACCTAGCGTTTGCAGCAGATTATAAGTATGTCGGTTCCGTTAAGTCTAATAAATATCACTATCCTACCTGCCAGGGGGCACTCAAGATCAAGCCGGAAAACCTCGTGACATTTAAGACGGCCAAAGAGGCGGTGGAAGCTGGATATGTTCCCTGCACTGTTTGTAAACCTCCAACTGAAGATTAGTTAGCTCATCGCCTGTAAGTCTTCAAGGGCGATCTGAAAAATCAGAATGGTTCGCAGTTAGCTTTCCTCTGAAGATTTTCTCTAATTGACGAAATGATAAAAGAGTGCTACCAATAGGCACTGGTAGGTTTATTTGTTAGAAGTGTAATTTGTGATCCTAGTACACTACAACATTTAAGAGGAGGATGGCCATGAACATGATATATGTGATCAATCTGGTATTGTGTGCGGTTATCTTTATCTTCGGCCTTATGGGCTGGCGCAGATCGGGAAAGGCCTTTCCGCTCTACATCGCCATCGCCTTTGGCCTCTTCGGGCTCTCCCACCTGGCCACGGTCCTCGGACAGGCAGCGCAGCTAGAGGTGCCGCTCATCGTAATCAGGACAGTAGCATACCTGATCGTTTTGTACGCAGTGTATAAAGCGGCATTCGGCTCAAAATAGGTAAGGGTCAGAATAGCGTCTTGACCTTAGACACAGTTCCTGTCCTATCGTCTTCGATCTTGTAGGAAAAAGGGGGCGTCGGTGCAGAAAGAATGTTCTTTTTGCCTTTGCCAAGTATCTTGTGCATCGACGTCTCCTAGCCGACCTTTGGAGAGGAACAAATGAGATATTATGTCTTCATAATAAGTGCGACGATCATGTTTTGTAGTGTAGTTTTTGCGCAGTCTCCACCCTTTTCAACCATAACGATTTCGGGAAAAACTAAAAGCACCTTTACTAAGGTATCACTTTTTGAGAGCGGCAGCGCTCGCGCGCCCATAAAATCAGAGAATATATCTTCGTGGGATGGGGGATATAGCATGACTATCGACATTCGAAACGATATGCGTGGTAAAGGCGATTATTACTATACAGATATGCGTTTTTGGCATGACAAGAACAGCAACGGAGCTAGGGATCCCGGCGAGCCAATCAGTGAGTGCCACTTCATTATGTGGTTCCCCGCTGCAAATAAGATATACCTGCAGGTCTATCAAGGGCCACGATATGAAATAACATCCTCCTCATTTAAATACGATTACAACTAACATAAGAGAAAGGCATCAGAATTTTATC
>Ga0299912_10005442_pt1 | contig 10461 bp, 4 predicted proteins | sample RVTome_2_FD_207667 | JGI IMG/M metagenome (GOLD analysis project Ga0299912, IMG submission 207667) | Soil microbial communities from uranium-contaminated site in the Upper Colorado River Basin, Wyoming, United States - RVT95D214 (version 2) ... | reverse complement strand
CTGACTGGACGGCATACCTCGCGGCGAATATCCTCGAACAGTTCAAGAGAAATGAAACCAAGTTCTCATTCAAATTCAAAGAGCCTACTCGATATTATGTGCAGCTCACCTACCCGGACTGGTGGAAAGACCTGCCGGAAGAAGAAAAGCACCACATCACACGCTACATTTCGATTGGACTCGGGCAGTACTTCACCTACGTCGGATGCACCTGGCACGAAATCCTCACGTGGTTCGGCTACAGAAGCGTCGGCTTGTATCCGGAGTTCCCCTCGGCGTTCTCCTGGGAGGACTCATTTTCGGACCTCCTGGGCGCCCACATAGCCGCCAAGGCCCTGCGAGACACCGAGCACGAATACGACGAGGCAATGACCCTGGCCCTCAAGCGCGAGCTTGACGATCTCGGTATCCAGCCGAGGGATGTCGCTATACGTGCATCCAATGCGGTCAGGGGACTGTGGTTCTCGGGCGACTTTCTGTTTCTCGTCGATATGAAAGGCAGGAACTTCGATATCGGTCTGGATGACGGCCTTGTCACGCCGTGGCTCGTTCCCTCTCACGCCAAGGCCCAAGGCCCCGTTGCCCCCAGGGTTCCTGGCGGGGGCGGCCTGCCTGAGTGCGAAGGGGCACAGCCGCAGTCCTATCCGGCCCCAAGTCTTGATTTCCTGTCCGAGTACGGATTCTCGGCGAAGTTTGAACTCGAGCCCAAGGAGATGGAAAGACACAAAATCCTCGGCATCGTTTATCCCGACCGGAAAGAGAGAAGAAAGCGTATCGAGCCGGCTGCTCATTTTCCCGCAATTATGGCCAATATAACGCAAGAAGCAGTGGAAAAACACGCCTTCTACATTGGCCCCGAGCACGCGGTCGCTCAAGCCGCCTCGCAAGAGCCGCCCCAGGTGCGGCCTTCGGGCGTCAGTGCTGCCCCGCCCGCGCCGCCCAAGAATATCATTGACGACGTCAACAATGACGGCGTTATTGATTTACGGGATATGGCAATCATAATGGAGACATGGTTAGCCAAATACCGTTCGTCCGAGGATACCAAGTAGGCCCCTTCCGCCCCCTTGATATGTATGGAGCAAGGCTTCTGCAAAATTGCAGGCGTAGGGTGGGCTTTAGCCCACCACTTCAGCCGAGCAGTTCGGTGGGGCAAGCCCCACCCTACCCAGAAAAAATCGTTCCTTCGACTTCGCTCAGGATGGTGAGCTTGTCGAACCATTGCTCAGGATGTTGAGCCTGCGCCCCGTGGTTCTTGATTAAATTCGGTTGCGCCTATTCAATTGCCGCCCCCACTGGGCCTTGTGCCAGCCAGCCCTCGCCGAGCTCCCACAAATCGGAAGCCAAAACACATCCATCCCCAGTAAGGTCGGCGCCGCCGCATTCATTACAGAGCCTGTTGCCCCAGCGCGCGCCAAACAGCGCAAGGTCGCGAAGGTCAACATCCTTATCGTCGTCGAGGTCGGCGGCGAGAAACGGCCTGTCATCAAAACCGTATGTTCTGATAATCGGGTCGCCAAAGCCGACCTGCAAATAAATCAACCGGATGTCTTTCGCCCGCAACTGGGCCAGCAGTCCCGTGGAAAGACCGGGTTCAAGTTGCGGCTCAAAAATAAAGTCCTCGCTGAAATTGTGATGTTGGGGCCGGTAGGTCTGCGAATACCAGCCGTGCAGAATAATCGGCTCAGTTGTGTAGCCGGCTATTACGGTCTCAACCCACCGAACCAGCGGGGCGGTGTAGCCCGCAATCGGGCCTGCGGGCGTCGGCGGCCAGTAGAATGACGTGCTGATCGACACGCCGCCCCTGCCCAACTTGGCGCTCCGCAGTTGCAAAAGGTCGCCCTGCTGCGGCTGGGGGCGGGGACACAGGCGAATCGACTCTGTCGTCGTGGTCGTCGGCCCGATCCAGTCGATTGTCGGAACAGGCTCATCGTACTCGACCTGTAGGCTCTGCCAGGAAATGTCCTCCAACGTCAGCATCGGATTCTCCGCACGGCTCACCAGGGTCGGTATCCACTCGGAGTACAATTGGCAGAGCCGCCGGTTCTGCAAATGGTGCATAAACCAGCTATCAATCGTATCGACCTGGTAATCGTAAACTCCCTCCACGGTCTTATGAGAGGCAAAAGGCCATTCTGACAAATTCCCGGAAACAAATCGCACGCGCCCGCTGTCCACATATTCGAGTCCCACATTCGTGTACAAGCACTGCGCCAAATCCTCCTTCGTCAACCACATACTCTTCGTCTCGAACCGCCAGCGGGACTTGAGGCGATGATTGGCGAAAACATCGCCGTACTCGCCCTGGAACGTGCAGTACTCAACAGGCTCGTTGATGAGAAAAGGCGTAATGCTCCGCGTATTATCAGGCTGGGGTATTTCACGCACCTGCTTGACGATGAGCTTGCTCGCCCAAGCCCCGGCGGGCTTGCCTTCCGGCGTCACTTTCTTGTATTCAAAATCGAGCGTGTACTGCGTCTTGCCCGTCAATCTCTCGAACTGCTGCGCTGCGGCGACCAGAAGTCGCGCCAATTCGATGTATTCATCCTGCCAATCCAGCACCGTCGCGCCTAACGGCACGAGATTCGACCCGCGAACCAGCGTCGGGTATATCCCGTAGGACGAATAGTAAACGTCAACTTCCTCGGGGATAGAGCCGTCCTGTGGATTGGCCACCGAGACCGCACCCAATTGTGTCACCAGATTCATCTCCCAACTGGACCCGTACCACTTTTCCGCCGTCGCTACGCCGTTGGCCAGCTCAAATTCATCAGGAGTCGAATGGTGCACCAGCAGGGCCATTCCCACGTCCGCTTCGTTCACGCCGTACCTAAGCCGTTCGAGAAAGGCGTTGTCATTGTAGAAGCTCGCAAAGACCTTGCGAATCGCCCGAAAAACGCCCCGCTCGCCCGTCTCATTGGCGTCACAAATGCAAGGCCCCGACTCATTCCCGTCCAAATCGTCGGCCAGGCACCCGCTGAAACTATCGTAAAGCCCCGCGCCTGTGAAATAGTTGCAGTCCTCAACGTTGGTCGAGCTTCGAAAACGGATGTTCCGATTGGCGTCGAACCCATACCGAGGGTCTTTCAGAATACTGATAACGGCGTTTTCCTGTGAATGGGTGAAGCTCGTAAAATATCTGTCCCTGAACATATCGCGGATGTAGCTAAGGTCGTCCGCCAGTGCGGCCATGTCCGAAGGCGGATAGGTATAGTCCGCCAGCCGGGAGTTGATCTCTTCTCGCAGGGTCTTATGAGTGACCAACTGCTGGTCCAGAAACTCCTTCCACAGCCTGAACGAGAAGGCCGCCGCAACAGGGCAATTGTCCGGGATAGCGGCCCGCAGTATCCCGAAGTTGGCCGCCTTGCCCCCGAAATACTTAGTGTCGGAGGGCAGCAGCCCCTCCGTCGAAGCGCTGTAAGCCCCATAATCCGCCATCGCAGAAATCTCCAATGCCGGCGGCTCCTTAAGCGCGAGAATCTCATCGATGGCCTGTTCGTCGAGAACACCCTCAACGTCGATAAGTCGAATGTCTAACTCATACCATCCTTCAAACGCACGCAGGACAATCCTGTGGCCCACAAGCTCCCAGGCGCGCTCGGCGTCTTCCGCCAGGGCCAAATGTACGAAGGGCACGCCGAAGGTCTTTGCAAGGATGGCCACGTGCGAGTTCGGCGTCGATGGCGACAGCGAAATAATCCCGGCAACGAAAGGAACCTCAGCCGGTACGCCGTCCGTAAGGAGAATGTCGTTCGGCTCGAGCAATCCCGCCAGGTACGCCTCCTGGATACTGTCGCCGTCAAAGTATTTCAACTCGCCGAGCGCCCAGCCGCTTGAGTAGCAGGCGTTGCCCGGCGCCCAGCGCGACGCCGAGCCGATGGGGATGCCCTGCGATTCAAACCACTCGCGGTTAGCCTCGGCCGTTCCAATCTGTTCGTAAGCGGGAAAGTAAAATGCCTGCACGCCGGGATCAGCCTGGACGCGCGATTTGACAATGTTGAACAGTCCCGCGATTTCTTCTTTTGTATAGGGGTCGTGGCGAACAAACTGGATGCCGTACTCCGGATAGGGAAACGGCTCAGGCCAGCCGGCGTTCGGCGGCATTATCACCGCGCCCAGAACGGCCTGCTGGTCCTCCTCATACAATGTAGCCTCATCAAACTGCCCGGGAGTCATACCGATAAACGGCGTAAGAAGCTCGACGGCGAAATTGTAGTGGAAGGCGTATCTCTTGCTGTCCTGGAAATAGACAACGTTGGGGTCGTATGGGTCCAGAAGAATCGTGAACTTCACCCACCCCGGATCGCTGGCAAAAGTCCCCGATGCGCGAAACGGCTCATCCGGAAAGACAATCTCGTTCTTCCAGTACGGCGACGGCGGAATCTCCCCCGCGTATGACAACGCCGCCGGCGCGAGCACAAGCAAGAACCACAATAACACCAAAAATACTGCCGTGTTTCTTCCGGTTCTCATATATCACCATACAGAAATAGTGTAGCCGATCCAGAGGGAAATTTCAAGCAAAAACTCCCGTAAAACCGGGGCCCGTTTGCAGGAATCAGGGATATGGCCCTTTGCTCGCATCGTGAACACAACGGGGAGCAAGCCGTTGCCCCGAAAAGCGAAAATTCGCGTGACGCCGCGACTTCGCCCCGCCTTATATTAGTGGAAGCTGTTGTTATACTCAAGGAGAACGCCAATTTACAGATTGGTCAAAGCAGCCAGCCAGGCAAAGGCGGCAATGATGAAAAAGATAACACTAACAGCACTATTGATTACCCTGTCGGCCGCGGCTGTCGTATCTCAGGCAGCCTCAGAAGGACCGTCCGCCGACCGCAGGGGTGTTCCAGCCGTCCCGCCGCCCTGGACTCGAAGGCCCCTCGTCCAGATTGCCGTTGTGCTGGACGCAGGCCGGGGTATGTCCGGGCTGATTCACCAGGCAAAAGCTGAAATTTGGCCCATCGTCAACGAAATGCTCTTCACCACCAAAGATGGAAACCCTCCCATAGTGCAGTTGGCGATCCTCACTCAGGGCGGCTCCGAAAACTCTCTGGGAGATGCGGACACGCAGGTTCTCACACCCTTCACAACAAATTATGATGCGATTTTCAGCAGGCTCAATATGCTGCGAACCGGCGACAACGCCGCAGATGACCACACACGGACGATTAGGGTCGCCCTGCGAAGACTGCAATGGAGTCCCTACCCGGAAGACCTGAAAATCCTTTTCGTGGCAGGTGACGGCTGGTTCACGCGCAGCGATGACGAATTGGCCTCGGTTTGTCAGGAAGCTATCGATTCCGGGATTATCGTCAATACCCTCTACTGCGGAGCCTACAAATTCGGCATCGACAAGCGCTGGCCCGAAGCTGCATACTGCGGCGCAGGACAATACATAGGCATCGATTACGTCCGGCGTCCCAAGTACACACAGACCCCCCTCGACAAGAAGATCCTTGAACTAAACGAGGAGCTTAACGAAACGTACCGTCTGGACGCGGACCGCTGGGACGAATTATACAAGCAGCAGCACGACAGGGACAGAGAAGTCACCCTCGTCTCGAAAGAGGCGGCCTTTCAAAGAACTGTGACAAAAGCGGCCAAAGGATTCCTGATGGACGCAGCGTTCGCCCTCTTGAACGAGCAGACAGGGACCTGGGGGCTTGAGCCTGACATTCCTCCGGATGACCTCCCTCCGGTTACAACCGAGAAAGAGCTGACCCAGCTTTGGGAAAAGACGCGGGCCCGCCGGGAAATTGAAGAACAAATCCTCCAATTGGCCGCACAGCGACGGCTATATCTGCTGGCCCGTCAGCCGCAATCACAAAGCGCACGCCCGACTCTCGGCCAGGCCGTCGTACAAGTCATCCGCGAGCAGGCCCAGGCCAAAGGCTTCCAGCTCGCAGCCCCCGACGCATTCATAAGACGCGATTCTGAACCCTCGCAAGGTCAATAGACTTCAACTGATTCCTTCACCCGCAATGCTTCCTATAGCCATGCCCCCAGACCTGTGCCGCGGGTCATATTTCCCGTGGCACGGGCTTCCAGCCCGTGAATCATCCGTCCCCACCATTTCACCGCCCAATAGTCATTGCGAAGGAGCCCCCTGGGGACGACTGTGGCAATCTCAAAAAATCCCAATCCCTAAATAGTAAATCGAAAATCTCAAGATCACCACCCCAACCGAAGCCAGATTCGCCCAACTCCGTTGCTTAGCCCCCGGACCTGTGCCGCGGGTCATTCCGCATCTCGATCTGTCGGGAACGACTCGCCGGGATTCGTCTCTTCACGACCCTGCACAAACCATCGCTCCAACACTTCCATAAGCTGCTGCCGGGCGCGCTCCGCTGTGTGGCAGTCCATCAACTGCTCTTCGACCAGCCGACCTACCTCTCGCCTGCTCATGCGGGCAAAAGCATCAGATAGGTGCTTGGCCGTGCTCCGGGAAACGCCGCGCGGATCCGGCACTTCCATCAAATCGGCGTCAATGACCTTTATCTCTAAATTCCCTTCCGTCCCGGCAAAACGACCGTAGAAGGTCTTAAAGAGGCCGACAAGTGTTGAGTTGAGCACCGCCACAAGTCCCTCACCTTCGATCTCGGAGAGCCCCCCCGACCCAACATTGATATCGTTTGGGGTTTCGTGCTTCTCTCCCTTCGCTCGTTCCGCTGCACCAACCATTTATCCGCCTGTGCCGGACAAGAGCTTACTATTGCCTTTGCCCGAGAATAGTATTAGTATCTGCTTGCTGGTAGCGGATAAAGCGATAAACGCTATTGGCTGTTCCGGAACTGAACAACCAGATTGCCCCAACCTTTGGGACGTTAATAACGCATTTGAGTTTGGCCGGTTTTCGGCTGGAAAGGCGGGTATTGCCGTGAAGAGAGCACTTTTGCCGGCTTTCCTAATTTCTCTGTTTGGCTCGTTCTGTATGCACTCCGCTCTGGCCTGTCGATACAATGTTCGCGAGACGGGATTTGTCGATTTGGGCGCCGAGCCTTACGTCCTTTGCGGTTACGTGGACGGCAATACGCCCGCGGATATTAAGACCGGCTTACGGCAAATCTCCGATGAATTGTTGGCGGAGAGCAACGTCATTGTGCGGGTGATCGACAGGGATCGGCAAAAAGACCATCCCGCGATGAAGCACTTTGACGCGAACGACGTGTCCGGCCCTTCTGCGGTTCTTATCTCGCCCGATGGTCAGATTTTGCGCGTATCCATTACCCAGCCGGGCCTGCCCGCCCAAACTATGGCGGGCCAGTCCTTCGAGAAGACGTTCCGTGCGGCGCTTGATAGAATCCTGTCCTCGCCCAAGCGCCGGGAGCTTCTGCTCAAGGTCTCCGGAGCTTACGGTTTGGTGCTCTTGATTGATGGGCCTGATGCCGCCCAGAATGAAAAAGCCAAACAAGCGGCCTTGGCCGCGATCGAGCAGGTGAAATCTCAAATGGAGTTTCTGCCCAAGCCGATAACTCATCCTCCCGAGCTTGTTGTGATGGACTCCAACTCGCTTGCCGACGAACGGATATTGCTCTGGAGCATCGGCCTGGAGGCGAAAGACGTCAATGAGCCGCACGCAATTATCATTTACGGGAGGGCGCGCTGGATTGGACCGCTCTTCAAAGGCGAGCAGATTACCGAGGAGGACCTGGCCAGTGTCCTTTTCGTAATCGGCGCCGACTGCGAATGCGGATTCGACTACAGGTGGCTGCAGGGCACGATGCTGCCGGCCAAATGGGACCAGAAGACCCACGAACGCGCGGTGGAAAGCCTGGGATTTGACCCGGAAAGCCCGATGATAAAGATGGAGATTGGCTCGATAATAGGAAGGGGAATGGGCGGTTACGCTTATCCCGGCATGTCCGCAACAGGGGCGCCTGGGGCCTACGGCTATCAGGAGCTGATCATTGAATCGGAAACGGACGTCCAGTACCCGCAAGCTCCGCCGGCAGACAAGCCCTGGCCGCCGGCGGGCGAGCCGGATGAAGGGCCGGCAGAACCTGCCCAGACTATGGCGGGCGAGCCCAATGTCGTCGAGACGGTGCTTATGGAACAACACGAACCCAACGCGGGGCGGACGGAAATCCAGAAAATACCCGGCCCATACGAAACGGCATCGGCACACGGCAGACAGGCCCTGACCGAGCCCAATACTGCCAAACCGGCGCACAGGAATCCGCCTATTCGCGGCGCTTACGCAACTATCCGCGGCGCGGCCTTTCTGGTGGTGGGTATGTTCGCGTTGGTCATCATTCTTGGCGTTGCGATTCTTGCGAGGTCGAGAAGGGCATGAAAAGACGCGCCGCGTATGTATATCTCTTCTATCTTGTGACTTTTTGCGGGTCGGCCTTGTGCGAGGACCGGCCCATCGCGGCGGGCTGGCCCACCTTCAACCACGACAACCATAGGAGCGGCCTTACGGGCGAGCGGCTGGAGCTGCCGTTGAAGCAGGCCTGGGCGTTTAAGGCCGGCGCTCCGCCCGAACCTGCGTGGCCCCCGCCGGCAAAGCAGGACTACTGGCACCGTTACGACAATCTGCGGGCCACGGTGACTTACGACCGGGCATTTCACGTCGTCGGGGCGGATGGGATGCTCCACTTCGGCTCATCGGCTGACGGCAAGGTCTATGCGCTGGACGCCCTGACCGGGCGCGCGCGGTGGACCTTTTTCACGGAAGGCCCCGTCCGGCTGGCCCCCGCCGTAAGCGGCGGGAGGCTGTACGTCGGTTCCGACGACGGATGCGTCTATTGCCTTTCTGCCGGCGATGGCGCGCTGCTCTGGAAGTTCAACGCATCCGAACAACCGCGTCTGATACCCGGCAACGGGGCGATGATTTCCGCCTGGCCCGTGCGGGCAGGCCCTGTTGTCGACGCGGAGACGGTGTATTTCGCGGCGGGCCTGTTTCCCAATCAGGGCGCTTACCTGTTCGCCCTCGACGCAGAGGCCGGCTCGGTCAAATGGGAGCGAAAAGTCGATATCTCGCCGCAGGGTTATATCCTGACTTCCGACAGCCGGCTGTACGTTCCAACTGGGCGGACCGCTCCAGCGATTTTCAGCCGGGCCGACGGCCAGCCGGAAGGCGAGCTGCCCAGCGCCGGCGGGACTTACGCGCTTCTGACTGAGGATGTGCTCGTGGCCGGGCCGGGCCGAGGCGAAAAGGAAATCACGGCAAGCGACATCAAAACAAAGGACGCAATCGCAACGTTCGGCGGTTTGCGGATGATTATCAAAGGCCAAACTGCGTACATGCAATCCGAAACCGAGCTGGCGGCGTTCGACAGGACCCGGTATCTCGATGTCTCCAGGCACAAGAATAGTCTAACTGAGCAGCGAAAGAAAACAGCAGAGCAGATCGAGAAGCTCGATAAGCAAAGCCCGCCTGCAATCGAGGCCGAGCAACTCATGGGCGCTATCGATGCCGAGATCGCCAAACTGGACGCGCTTCTGAAGGGCTGCTACTTGTGGACGGTTCCCTGCAAATATCCTTATTCAATGATTATGGCGGGCGAGATTCTGTTCGCGGGCGGCGAGGATGAAGTGGCGGCAATTGACTCCGGCAGCGGCGGCGTTGTATGGACCGCGCCCGTCAGCGGCAAGGCGTTTGCCCTGAGCGTAATAAATGGCGGCCTGTACGTCAGCACCGATACCGGACACATACACTGCTTTAGAAACGGCGCAAGCGGCAACGCCGAGACAGTGACAGCGGATGTTGATGCAAATCCGTATCCGCGCGACGAGCTGACAAAGCTTTATGCGGCTGCGGCTAAGCACATCGCCGAAAGAAGCCCGGTGAAAAAAGGATATTGCCTCGTTCTGGACTGTGGGAGGGGCCGATTGGCATACGAGCTGGCGCGAATAACCGACCTGAAGATAGTGGGTGTCGAGCGGGATGCCGGCAGGATTGAGGCGGCTCGCAAGGCGCTCGACAGGGCCGGTCTTTACGGACGCGTCGTTGTCCACCAAACCTCCGCTGCGCGATTGCCCTATACGAAATACTTCGCCAACGTGATTGTCAGCGACGCGGCGCTGCTGACGGGCGAGCTGCCGGTCTCGCCGCAAGAGGTCTTTGGCCTGCTGCGGCCTTGTGGGGGCATTATCGCTCTTGGCACGCCCGCCGGCAAAGGCAATAGGCAGCAGCTCAAAGACTGGGGCGAAGCGGTAATCCCCGGCTGGAAAGTCAATAAGAGCGACGGGGTGCTCTGGGGGCTGGCGCAGCGCGCCGGCCTCGAAGGGGCCGGCGAGTGGACGCATACTTATGCAGAGCCGGGCAATTCGGCGTGCAGCAACGATGAGCTTGTCAAAGGGCAGATGGCTATCCAATGGTTCGGCGCCCCCGGGCCGGAGCGTATGATTGACCGTCACCACCGAACCGTCCCGCCGCTCTTCAAAGACGGGCGGCTTTTCGTGCCGGGCGATTGCATCGTCTTTGCCGTCGATGCCTACAATGGGACCATCCAGTGG
>Ga0299912_10005441_pt1 | contig 10461 bp, 7 predicted proteins | sample RVTome_2_FD_207667 | JGI IMG/M metagenome (GOLD analysis project Ga0299912, IMG submission 207667) | Soil microbial communities from uranium-contaminated site in the Upper Colorado River Basin, Wyoming, United States - RVT95D214 (version 2) ... | reverse complement strand
CGGTAATTGAGCATGGCCGGGCCCTTGCTCCAGCTGAGGTCTGTCGTGATCTGGTATTTCGGCGAAGTAATGCCATTCTCGCTCCCGCCGACATAGGCTGTGTTGATTGCAGTCGCCCCGGGGATCGGAACATAGCTGAGCTTGTCGAGATAGTTGCCTTGCAAGCGGATGTTGAACGTGCCGGCTTTCGTGGTCGGGATCGAATAGGCGAGCGTGACGTCGAGGCCTGCTGTCTTGAAGTTGGCGACGTTGAACGGCTTGAGGTTGAAGCCGGTGATATAGCCGGCAGGCAGCACGCTGCCGTCCGAACGCACGATCTGATCGCAATACTGGTTGTCCAGCGTCGGCTGGTCGACGCACAGCGCGGCCAGTTGCTCGGCGGAAGCGGTATTGATCGCGCTATCGATGCGGATGTTATACCAGTCTGCGCTGATCGTCAGGCGCGGAATGAAGTCGGGCTGCAGCACTACGCCGGCGGTCCAGGTTTTTGCCTTTTCCTCGCGGAGATCGGGATTGCTGCCGGCAAGGCCAAGCATGGGGTTGCCGTTACCAATAAAGACAGCAGGATTGCCGACACCCAAACCGCTGAGCAGGGCCTGACAGTTGGCCGTGCGATATTGCGTTCCGTTCTGCAGATTGGTGGCGTTACAGGGATCGTTGATCAATGCACCGGTCTGCGAAGTCGCCCCATAAAGTTCCGAGATGTTGGGCGCGCGGACGGCGGTCGAATAGCTGCCGCGGAAAGTCACATCGCGCACCGGTGCCCAGTTGCCGCCAATCTTCCAGGCTGTCGTGGAACCGATGGTGGAATAGTCGGAAAGCCGGATGGCGGCGTTCAGATCGAGCCGATAGGCGAAGGGCTCGTCCTTGAGGACCGGCAGCAGGGTTTCGCCGAAGAATTCGGTAACGTGGAACTTGCCGCTGCTGTTACCCAGTGCGCCGACGAAGGTCAGACCCTGCTGGATCAGCGGGTCGGGGGTGAAGCTGCTGTGCTCTTCGCGATATTCGCCGCCAAGGGCAAAGCCGATGGGACCGCCGGGAAGCTCCAGAAAACCACCCGTATCACCGCTCAATGCGCCACTGATAACATGCTGGGTCAGCTTGGAATGGTCGGTCGTGTCCGCTTTCAGCCAGTCGATCGCGGCCTGGTTGTTCACACCATCGCCAAACAGGTTGAAGGGAATGCACTCGCCGGGAGCAAAGGTGGTTGCCGTCACAGGCGCATAGGCGAGCTGAGTGGACGTCCAGGCCGGGTTGAGATTGGCCATACAGGTCGGGCCCCGGCCGATATCGATGGCATCGATGGCGGCAAAGAAGCGATCCGTAAGAATGTCGTTTATGTGATGGTTGGTGATCTTTGTCTGGCCGAAGACGTAGGAGACGTCGTATTTCAGGTGGTCCGATAGCTCGCCGCGCGCGCCGATCACTGTGCGGATGGTTTCGCGGTCGATATCTTCGCCGCGAATGCCAAGATCAAAGTGGTCGCGGTTGACCAGAAGGGCGGGAGCACCCACGAGATTGGCCGGGATAAACGGGTTGTATCCCATAACCAGCAGAAAAGAGTGAAAGCTCGGCTGCGAGAGCGAATAGGACTGCGTGTTCGCGTATTTCGCTTCGCCATAGATTTCGAAAGCAGGGCTGATTTCGAAATGACCAGTCGCATTGACGATGTCGCGGTTGATTTCGGGCAGCAGTTCGTTGTTGAAATCCGAAATCAGCGTGCCGGAACCGCCCTGCTGGTATTGGAAGCCAGGAATCGGCGTGCCAATATCGTATGGTGTCCCATTGGCGCCGTAGAAATCCGGCACAAAATCAAAATCGACGTCGATCGCACCCTGTCGAGACGTACCAAAATAGCGAACGTCATCAAGCGGCACATATTGCGGTGCACCGGGAGCCGGGTTCGGATTGAGGAAGAAGCCGACACGGTTGCCGCCGCGCAGCCTGGAACGCTGGCTCGCTTCGAGCCGATCTTCCTCGCCATGTTCCCACGCGATGGCGAAATTGCCGCGCCCATCCGCGAAATTGTGGCCGGCGGTCAGCGCGATCAGGCGCTGTCCGGCATCGCCGTGTTCGGAAATGCCGTTCTGCGCGCGGATGGTGATGCCTTCGAAATTCTTTTTCTGGATGAAGTTGACGACGCCGCTCACGCCGTCCGCGCCATAGACCGCCGAAGCGCCGCCGGTAAAAACCTCGACGCGTTCGATAAGGTCGCTCGGGATGGTGTTGACGTCGACCGACTGCATCCCTTCGACGCTTGCGACATGGCGCTTGCCGTCGATCAGGGTAAGAGTCCGATTAAAGCCGAGATTGCGCAGATTCGGCAGATTGAGGCCGGTAGTGCCGATGGACGCGCGATCGCCGCTGTTGTCGAAGGAGGATGAGGAACCCACCAGCGCGGGCACGGTTTTCAGATAGTCCGTCAGGTTGGAAGTGCCGGCTTGCTGGATGTTTTCCGCCGTTACCATGGTAACGGGGTTGGACGCGGTCACCAGCTGCTGGGCAATGCGGGATCCGGTGACGATGATGATGTTCCCGTCATCGTCCGGGGAGGACGCATCCGCCGTAGTGTCAGGCGCGGTGTCCTTGGCATAAGCAGCAGAGGTGCCCATCAGTGCGAACAGGGGGAGGTAGGCCGCGCTTTTCAAAGCGGCTTTCCGGGTGCTTCTGACCATTTTTTATCCCTCGTTTTGGCGGTGCGACCACCCATGTCGAAATATGACCAATGTCGTGTATTCACGGAACATGTCGGCCATGCATTCACACTTCGCCATAATTTCAGAGAATACTCGGAATCTTACAAAGAATGGTTAACGGCCATGTAAGCGATAGTCGGCGGGCAAGGCTGGACCCTGCGCCCCTGCCGGCAGGCATTTTCCTGAAGGGTCAGTCCGCAAGCCGATTGACCGCGCCGCGCGTCGCGTTTAACCGGCTGGTTAAACCGCAGGACGGGGGAGAGGTGCCTGCGCGCCGGCAAGGCGCTGTGTGCTTAAGGAAGGAAAACCGCATGAAACTCGATAATAGTGTTGCCGCAGTTGTTACCGGGGGCGCATCGGGCCTGGGGGCCGCGACTGCGCGCGCGCTGGCGGCCAAGGGCGTGAAAGTAGCCATTTTCGACCTGCAGGAAGAAAAGGGCAAAGCCGTTGCCGAGGAAATCGGCGGACTGTTCTGCGAAGTGAACGTGACGTCCGACGAAAGCGTCGATGCCGGTTTCGCCAAGGCGCGCGCGGCGCATGGCCAGGAGCGCATCCTCGTCAACTGCGCCGGTACGGCGAATGCGATCAAGACCGTCAGCCGTGACCGGGAAACCGGCGAGATCAAGCACTTCCCTCTCGATGCCTTCGAATTCATCATCAAGCTGAACCTGATCGGCACTTTCCGCTGTATCGCCAAGTCGGCGGCGGGCATGCTGACGCTGGACCCGATGGAAGACGGCGAGCGCGGCGCGATCGTGAACACGGCCTCGGTAGCCGCGGAAGACGGCCAGATCGGCCAGGCGGCCTATTCGGCTTCCAAGGGTGGCGTGGTCGGTATGACGCTGCCGGTCGCCCGCGACCTGATGGGCGAGGGTGTGCGCGTCAACACCATCCTGCCGGGCATTTTCGAAACGCCGCTGATGAAGTCGCTGCCGGAAAAGGCGCAGGTGGCGCTTGCGGCTTCGGTGCCGTTCCCCAAGCGGCTCGGCAAGCCTGAGGAATATGCCAAGCTGGCGCTGTTCATGATTGAAAGTGGCTATATGAACGGTGAGGATGTCCGCCTCGACGGGGCGATCCGCATGCCTCCCAAGTAATGCCGCAAATCGGTCTCGCCGCGCCGCCAGGCGCCAGAGAGCAGCTGCTCGACACTGCCAGCGCGATCATGCGCGAAGGTGATGTCATCGATATTTCGTTGTCGGAGCTGTCCTTGCGCTCGGGGCTCAATTCGGCGCTGGTGAAATATTATTTCGGCAACAAGGCCGGGCTGTTGAAAGCGTTGCTCGACCGCGACTGGCAGGCCATCGTCACCAGCGTCGACGCGCTGGTGGCGAAGGACGACATGGCCCCGGAAGCCAAGCTGAGGCGCCATATCTCCAAGGTCGTGGATACCTTCTATGCGGTGCCCTATCTCAACCGGCTGACCATGCGCATGGTGCGCGAAAGCGACGATGCCGAGGCCCGGCGGATCGCCGATTGCTATCTTTCGCCGTTGTACCGGGCTTATGAGCAGCTGATCGGGGAAGGCGTGAAAACGGGCGTGTTCCGGCCCATCGACCCGCAGATGTTCTATTTCACCGTTACGGGCGCGGTAGATCGCTTCTTCTCCGCGCGGCTGGTGCTGAAACATTGTTTCAATCAGGACACGTTGACGGAGGAACTGCGCGACCGGTATCGCGAGCATACCATCGACATCATCATGGCAGGCATCCTTGCGCGCTGAAAAATCCGGGACATGGCATATCGGTGTGATCGGCGGCTCAGGCCTTGCCGGTGGCATCGAGCTGGAAGATGCCCAGGAGATAGAGGTTTCCAGCCCATTCGGCGAAGCTTCGGGGCCGGTGACGACCGGCACGCTGGCGGGCCACCGTTTCACTTTCCTGGCGCGCCACGGGGCCGGGCATCGCATCCCGCCGGGCAAGATCAATTACCGCGCCAATATCGATGTGCTGAAGCGTTGCGGGGTGACAGATATACTTTCGGTTTCGGCCATCGGATCCTTGCGGGAACAGCTGGCGCCCGGCGATTTCGTGGCGGTCGACCAGTTCATCGACCGCACAAAAGGGCGTGAACGCAGCTTTTTCGGCAGCGGGATGGTGGCACATGTCAGCATGGCCGATCCCGTCTGCCCCAGGCTTGCGGAACTTGCCGCGGAAGCCGCGGTCAAGGCCGGGGAAGCCGGCGGACGCAGCAACTCCGTGCATCGGGGCGGCTGCTATCTCGCCATGGAAGGGCCGCAGTTTTCCACCCGCGCGGAAAGCCGGCTTTACCGCCAGTGGGGCGCGGATGTTATCGGCATGACAGCCATGCCCGAAGCGTGCCTCGCGCGGGAGGCGGAATTGCCATACGCCCTCTTGGCCATGGTGACCGATTGGGACAGCTGGTGCGAGGAAGCCGCCGCTGTGGAAGCGTCGTCAGTTATGGAAGTGATGCATGCCAATGCCGCGTGGGCGCGCGAAACGGTGCGTGTCTTCTCGGAACTTCTGCCTGCGCGCCGTGAACCGAACCCGATCGATCATGTGCTCGATCACGCCATGATGACCGCGCCTTCCGCGCGCGATCCGCGTCTGCTTGCCATGCTCGATGCCGTGGCGGGCCGGGTGCTGGGATAGGTTTCCGCAAGGGGTACAGGCGGTTATAATGTCTGAAATGGGTTGGAAGCGGACGCTGCCGTTATCAATCTACACCCGCTCGGCCTGAGCCTGTCGAAGGCCACGCACCCACTTTCCCCTAAGCACTGCCGACCTGGAGGAGAAGGCTCGACGTGGCCTTCGACAGGCTCAGGCGGAGCGGGCGTGGGGGATGATTGCAATTGCGCCGCAAGCAGGCATTCGCGTTTGCAGGCACTATCGTCGCCATAAGGAAAACCTCCCCGTGGCGTCATGCCAGGGGGAGGCTTTCGATAGCTGGCGGATCGGGCCGCCTTACTTCTTGGAGAAAGCGTCGGAGATCGAACAGGCCGCCGGGCCAAGGATCACGATGAACAGAACCGGCAGGATGAACAGGATCAGCGGCACTGTCATGATCGCGGGCAGGCGCGCGGCCTTTTCCTCGGCCCGCATCATGCGTTCGTTACGGAATTCGGCCGAAAGCACACGCAGCGCCGATGCCAGCGGGGTACCGTAACGCTCGGTCTGGATCATGGTGGTGACCACGCCTTTCACGGAATCGAGATTGACGCGATAGGCCAGGTTCTCGAAGGCCTTCCGGCGCTCTGTCAGGAAGGCCAGCTCGATCGAGGTCAGCGAGAATTCGTCGCCCAGTTCGGGATAGGCGCGGCCCAGCTCACGGGCCACGCGTTCGAAGGAGGCGTCCACCGTCAGGCCCGCTTCGGCGCAGATCACCAGCAGGTCCAACGCGTCTGGCAGGCCCTTGCGGACCGCGTCGGTGCGCTTGGAAACCAGGTTCTGGATATAGAAGTCCGGCCCCTTGTAGCCGGCGCCGACGGCCAGAGCGAAGCCCATGAACCTCTTGAAGCTGCCCCATTCGGGGAAATAGTTGATGCCATAGATCATCAAGGCCGCGATGCCGCCCAGCGTGATAGGCAGAACCATGCGCGCGAAAATCACCATCACGGCATATTCTTTTTTGCGGATGCCGGCCTGGGCCAGTTTCTGCTGGATATCCGCAACCTGGGTTTCCTGCAGAACCTTCAGCGAGTGCAGCATCTGGCGAAGGCGGTCGGTCGTCTCGTTCCGACGGACGATGCTCGCCCGTTTCTTGGCGGTGACGACGATGCCGGACTTCAGCTGTTCGCGCCGTTCGTTGAGCGCCTTGACGCGCCTCGCCATCGGATCGCGAACCGTGATCGCGGCATAGATCGCCAGAAGCACTGCGACCGCCGCAACTCCGGCCAGCATGGTGCTGACCAGAACGACGTCGATACCGAGAAGCGTCGGTCCGGCAGGTGTTTCTACCATGGTTTGCGCTTCCCTTCGTTCAGATTTCGAAACTGACCATCTGGGCCATGATGAAGGCGCCGATGCCCATCCACACCAGGCCGCCAAGCCCCGTCACGATCAGGCGTTCGTCCGTGAAGAATCCGCCCATATATTTCGGGTTGAGCCACAGGATCATGCCGAAGACGAGGAAGGGCAGGGCGCCGACGATATAAGCGGAGGCCTTGGATTCCGAACTCATCGCCTTGATCTTGAGCTTCATCTGCGCGCGCTTGCGCAACACATCGGCCAGGTTGGAAAGGGTTTCGGCCAGGTTGCCGCCGGTTTCGCGCTGGATGGCCAGCGTGATGCAGAAGAAGCTGAATTCCGGCGTGTTCAGCCTGTCGGCCGTTTCCTGCAGGGCATCCTCCATGGTGCGGCCGATCTTGATCCGCTCGGTCACCATCTTGAATTCCTCACCTACCGGTCCGGGAACTTCGGATGCCACCACGCCCAGCGTTTCCGTCACGGGCAGGCCCGATCGCAGGCCGCGCACCAGCAGTTCGATGGCATCGGGAAACTTGGCGGTGAAAGCGTTGCCGCGCTTCTTGACCAGATGGCCAACCACCATGTGCGGGATGCCCGCGCCGACGATCACTCCAGCGCCCAGCGAGAGCGGCGCTATGCCCGATTTGAGATAGGCAAGTGTCGCGACTGTCAGACCCAGCCCCAGAGAGGCGTAAAGGTAATTGGAAACCGTCCAGTGCTTCCCCGTGCGATGCAGGCGCAGCGCCAGGGCTTCGATCCTGGATTCGGAGCCGGCGATCTTGCGGGCTTTCGGCTTGCGCGAGGCAATTGCCTTGCGCATCTGCGCTTCCACTCTGTCCATCGCGCTGTCGGAGTGACGGAATCGGATAGCTTGAAGCCGCCGGGTCCCCTCTTTCGCGGCCGACGGGCCGCTGAATGCCAGCCAGCCAAGCGCCAATGTCATCGTCAGTCCGACTGCGATTGTCAGAAATGGAACGATATTCATAGGTATGTCCCGTCTTTTTCCTGGCGTCGCACGCGAGCCGGATCACGGCCCGCGCGAACGATCATTCCGCCCTGGCGATGGCATTTTCCTTGGCGGAAGCCTTGTCCTTCTTCGTCAGCATGGCATTCAGACCCAGCTTGCCGAGAAGCGATTTCTTTTGCTGGCCGGATTTTTCGCCTTCTGCGGTTTCACCCGCGCCCTGCACCATCTGGCCAAGTTCGCGCATGGCCGCGCCGGCCTTGCTTCCGCGGTTGGCTTCGATGAAGGATTGGCCGAGTTTTGCGGCATTGGTGACCCCCTTGACGTCGTAGGGGATCGACAGGGCGATCCTGGTTTCGATCGAGGCTTCGAAATCGGCCTTGCTGATCTCGGTAGCTCCGGGCTGCACTTTGCTGGCGACGACGAACACGCGGACATGCGGCGCATTCGCCTTGAGCCATGACAGCAGGCGAATGGCATCGCGCGCGCCGGCCAGCGTCATTTCCGTAACCAGAACCACGACATTCACGTCGCCGAGCACTTGCGGGAAGTTGATCAGCATGTGGCGCGGGAAATCGATGATCGACATTTCGAAAGAGTGGCGGAACTCTTCCTCCAGCTGTACGAAAGCGGCACCATCGGTCATCAGCGGCATGTTGATCGGGGCCTCGGCCGAAAGGATGGCGAGGTTGTCGTTCGCGCGGATCATGGCGCGTTCGATGAACAGGCCGTCGATGCGGCTGGGGTTCTCGATGGCGTCTGTCAGGCCGCGGCCCGGTTCGAGGTCGAGCGACAGCGCGTCGGTGCCGAAGTGGATGTCCAGATCCAGCAAGGCCGTGGGGTGTTTGTTCTCGGCGCTGAACAGCCAGGCGAGCGAGGTCGCGATCGTTGATGCGCCAACCCCGCCGCGCGTGCCGATCACGGCGGTACAGACATGCTGCCTTATCGCTTCGCCGTCGGCATGCTTGGGTGACGAGAAGACCGCCTGGGCCTGGACGAGGGTGTCGCGAAGCGCGCCGGGTGAAAGCGGTTTCAGCAGATAATCGTGAATGCCGCTGGCGACCAGGTCGCGATAGAGCCGCACGTCGTTGACCTGGCCGATGGCGACCACGATCGTACCGGGTTCGCAGACCTCGGCCAGGGCGTTGATGTCGTTCAGCGGGTCCCCGCTTTCCGACAGGTCCACCATAAGGATGTTCGGACTTGCGGTGATCGACAGCGACTGGATGGCATTGCGCAGGCCGCCCTTGTGGCATTTTTCCGGCTGCCAGCCCAGTTCGATGGCGACAGGGCGCAGGACGTCCAGCGATGCTTCATCGCAGATAAAGGCCGCGAACTGGTCGCGATTGCCTTGAGTAGCCAGTTTCCAGGGGGCGTTCATGGCTTACTTTCCTTTCTCGCGATAGGTGTTGATCGCCTCGGTCCCTTTCATCACGGTGGTTTCGCTCAGACCCTTCTCACCTTTGATCAGGTGTTCGGGGTTGGCGACCATGACGGCAATGTTGCTGTTGACCGCGCAGCCGTAATTGCTGCTGGCCGCGTGGTTGGGATTGAAGTCCGACTTGGTGGACCAGTCCGGACAGCCGGGCACGGTGGCTGTCGTGCGCGAAATGACGATCCGCGCCATGCCGGCATTGACATAGCCGGGCGTGACGGGGGCATCGTTGCTGATCAGCAGGCTGTGGCGGGATGCAAGCGCCTGCACGGCATTGCGCGTGGCTTCGCTGTTGGTAGGGTCATCGATGGCGATGCGATCGCCATATTTCAGGTCCATCGCTTCGAACCAGCCGGCGAGGCGGCGCTGTTCCGGCAGGGAAAGGCCACTCGCGCCGGTTGCCACGTCCAGCGTGTAGTTGGCGCGTTCCAGCACCGGCTGATGGACGCTTTCCAGCGAACGGTTGGTCGGCAGGGTGCCGCAACCGGCAAGAACGAGCCCAAGCGAGAGGGCGATGGCGGCGCCTGCACCTTGCGGAGCCGGGCGGAACAGGATCTTCGTCATGGTCGTCACCTCTCTCAGTTCAGGCTGAAGCCGGGAGCGGGCGCAGCGTCAGCGTTACGCTGCTTGCCTTTGTCGGCCTTGCCGCTCTTCGCCGTTTTCCCGGTCGTTTTCTGGGCCTCCGGCTCGATCATGCCGACTTCGGGATTGGCCGCCTTGTCGGGCGACATGGTCGGCCCCGGCCGGGTTGCGCCGGAAATGCCGTCGCTGTTGGAGTTGAGCAGAAGCTGCTGAAGCTCGTTGGACGCACGATAGCCATCGGTCGGCAGCTTGATGTCGCTGGCGTTGACCGGGTTGACCAGATAGGGCGTGACAACGATCACCAGTTCGGTTTCACCGCGCTGGAAGCTGGTTGAACGGAACAGCGAGCCGATGATCGGCAGATCGCCGGCACCCGGTGTCTTTTCCAGAGTGTGCTGGGCATTGCTGGAAAGCAGCCCCGCGATCATGAAGCTCTGGCCTGAACCGAGTTCGACTGTGGTTTCGGCCCGGCGGATCGTCGTGGCAGGGATGGAGAAGCCGTTGCTCACAATGGCCCCCTGAGCGGACAGCTCGGACACTTCCGGCTTGACGCGGATGGAGATACGCCCGTTGGCCAGAACCGTCGGCGTGTAGCTGAGGCTGACGCCGTAACTCTTGTATTCGATGCTGGTGGTGCCGAGGCCGCTGGATACCGGGATCGGATATTCGCCGCCGGCCAGGAACTCGGCGGTTTCGCCGGAAAGCGCGGTCAGGTTCGGCTGGGACAGCGTCGAAACCAGGCCCACCCGTTCGCCGAGGTCGAGCGCGGTGCTGATGTCCAGCCCGGCCAGATGCTTGGCAAGGGCGATGGTGGTGGAGCCTGCCAGCTGGTTGACGGTGTATTGTGTACTGTTCGATACG
>Ga0299912_10005440_pt1 | contig 10461 bp, 14 predicted proteins | sample RVTome_2_FD_207667 | JGI IMG/M metagenome (GOLD analysis project Ga0299912, IMG submission 207667) | Soil microbial communities from uranium-contaminated site in the Upper Colorado River Basin, Wyoming, United States - RVT95D214 (version 2) ... | reverse complement strand
ATTCTCTTTTGAAAGGGATATTAAAGGGGGAGATAAAAGATCATGATAATAACCGTACAATCTATGGGACCGGCAAATCCGGCTTTAAGTGTTCACGGGGAAAATGTTAAGCTGTACCTGGGAAGCTTGATGCTCGAAATGGATATTGATGAATTTAAAAATATAATGTCAGACATCATCACCCAGGCGGCAATAATCGGATTTATATTCCGACATTGAAATAAACCATTTTGATCGGAGGTTTGAAATGAGAAGTCGAAAGAAGAGATTGTCACCGGGATGTCATAAGCTCGGGAAGACCCTCGGAGAGATGATCACGGAGCTGCGGGTCCTGGATAAAATGATCAAAGAGACCAAAAAGAATTATTGGACCATCCAGTGCAATTTTATTGAGACTATATCTCCCAAACCTAAAATTAAATATCCACTCAGGAGAGATTCCGGGGGGCGGATGATGAAAGGAGAAAAACTTCCATGAAAATCCGGGAGAATCTTATCCTTATTCTTTTCTGGCTGATGACTATTTTAGCTGCAATCGAATTCGGAATTCTTTGGGAGTTAAAGGGTATCGAGGGAGCAAAGAAAAAAATGCTCAGGTTGGAGATCAATCAAATGGAGTTGGCCGGGAAGGTCGAAGCTCATGGGGCGATTTTAAGGGGGAAGGAAAAGGGTAGAGCGCCACAAATCCCATAATCCAAAAGGAGGACCCAATGGTATATTATCCGTATCTTTCAAAAAGAGAGTATCAAAAAGACAGGATGAAAGTCTTGATCCTGGGGATCATCATTGGTCTTTCGGCGGGGGTGACGGGAGGATTCCTGTGGGGTATGTCGATAATACAGAATCTATCGATTGTCATTACCAAATCTCCCGGGATCCCGTTTTAAATGGAAGGGTAGCCCTCGTCCTGCCTCAGAGGGGCGATAGTGTGACAAAGAGGGAGCCCCAGGCGAGGAGAAAGGAGTCTGAAGGTGAATAGTCAGATTGAGAAAATTATAATCAGAATTCTCCATGATTTTGAATCAGAGATGGAGAATGATCTGAGGAGAAATGATAATGAAACTCTACCACAGGATTAAATTGTTTTTGGGAATTGTCTGGAGAAGAAACCAAGATTATACATTAGGGATTAGGATGGCCTGGAAGGTGGCAGGAATAATTTGGAAATAACACTAAGGGTCAGTGGTGGGTGTGGTAATGGTCTGGGTGGGACAACGCCCACATGACCCATTCACCCATCCACTGCACCCACTGGTTATGTGAGGTTTTCATGATTATTGGATACTATAAATGTACCGCCAAAGTAGAACGCAATGCCCAATACCGAATTCATGTTCTATACGATCTACTGGGTTGGGAGGAATCGGTTTTGCGTCAACGTTCTTTGCTTGGTAATCGTGTAGCATCGAGACCGGCAACGCCTCATGAAGAAAAAGTGGTCCAGCATTCCCATCGGGCTGTCAGCTACAAATATCATGACATAAACGAACTGATCCGAGACGAGGAACGAGCCGGTTCATCTCCTGAATTTCTTGATTTGTTACGTAACGTTTTCACATAACAACATGATATACGAATTGCACCTTTTGTGGCAATCTGATAGCAATTACTGATTAATGTATCAATATCATTAGGAAAAGGTTAGGTCGTAAAATATGAAAGATGAATGGGTGATGACTTGAGGAAGTACGAGATTGGTATCCAACACATAGCAAAGCTACGTATGAGACTCATTGTCACCCATCCATCTTGAAGGAGGAAAGATGAAATCTAAAATAGTATTAATCGATGGGGGGGTAATAGCAAATTTTATTTGTTCCTGTGGTCACACATTTAGGGTTAGCATATGGGGAATGAGATATATTTATGATAAAAAAGGAATGATTATTAAACCAAAAAAATATTTTAGGAATCTTAAAAAATGCAGATGTGGAAAAAGGTATATCTTTGTTGCCCTTCCAGGTTTGGCTTATAAAGAATTAAGTGAAAAGGAATATAAGAGGGAGACCCCATAAACGATAAGAAGGAGGGAAGATGATACAAATAGTACAACCTGATTATAAAATATATATTTTAATTGAAGATGAAAAGGTCATAGGTTTTGATTGGGGTGAAATCTTACAACATAAACCAGAAATTAAAATTGAACAAGTTGAGAAACAATTTGTCAAATACCTCAAACAAGCAATAAAGATGGTAAATATAAATGAAAAGAGAAGGAGACACCATGAACGAAGAGAAGGAAAATTACGGAGCGCTTGAGGATCATCCCAATTATCCTGTAGGGGATGAAATAGGAGAGATTAAAAAAAGATACAGTCAAGGGTGTTATTTAGTAAACGTACCAGGACAATTCCTTCGGGCATATCGAGATATACAACGTCTCCTTCTCTTCTTCTCCGAGAAGGAGAAGAAGGTGGAAGAGTTGGAAGCTCAATTCAATGCCTTAAAAGAACTTCTCGGTGAGCATTCTATTGAAATGATCATAGTAAAGTTGAAGGCACACATCAAATCCCTGGAAGAAGGGATTGAGGATTGGTGGAATGCTAAAGAATTAATGCGTATTGCAACTAATATAAATGAACCAAACCATCTGGATAAGGAACTATACAAACTCATCAAATAAGGAGGACACGAAAATGGTAGAAGTCATTTGTGATATGAAAGAATGTGTTTATTATGTTCACAAGCCAGAAAAAGGAGAAGCATATCAAAATCAATGTGAAAATGATGAAATAGAAATATCACATTCTGAACTTTCATTGGATATTCCACAATGTTTTACATTTGACAAAGCTAAATAGGGAGGGAAGGAATGATCCCATATGAATGTCCAGTTTGTCATGGTCAAGGTACTGTGTCTAAACCACCTTATGTGGCGGGAGATCAGAAAACCTGGACAGCAAATAACGCATGGGATAAATATCCCTGTCCAGCCTGTAAGGGGACAGGAATAGTATGGGAGGTTGAACAAGTGAGGGAAGGATGAAACTTAATGAAATTGAAAAATGGCAGGAAAAATTGGGGATTGCTTATGATATGTCCAAAGAAGAAGCTTTAAAGAAATTTAGAGAATGGCAAGGACAAAAGAAAACCTGTCAGAGATGCCAAGAGAAAGAATTTCAGTATCGGGATTATTGCCCAATCAAATTGATTTGTGAGGAGGCTGAAAGTGGAAAACCCAAAGATAGACCAATTATTCTCCGAAAAGAATCTCGCCGAAGCATTAGGGATCTCAAAATCGACTCTTTACGTACTTCGCCGAAAAGGAGCGCCCTGGGTTAGTTTAGGAGGCAGGGCTTTCTATTTTGAACCTGATTTTATGGCATGGCTTCTATTACATTGCCGGAGATGCGCAGACATTCAATCAGAACGAACGGTAGAAGACGCCATAACGTCACAGCACGCCACAGAAGAGGTTTAAATTCGGTTGATAGTTTGGGATTGACTTTTCTATATTTAGACAGTTATTGTCAGGCCTATATCATAATTTGTCATAATAATATCAACTGGTTAATGGTTTATGGTGAAAAAATGTCAAATCTATTTAAAATAAAGATAGATCGGTTATCACAATTTGACAGATTTTTACCACAATCCATCCTAAAAAATAATCCTAAATTTGGCATAGGAGTTGCGTTATATAAGGGCAAAATAAAGCACAGAAAGGAGACCGAGATGAAAACACTATGGGTAATCGTAGGAACATTGTTGCTGGGAATGTTAATTGGGTTTGCAAACGCTGAAGAGCTTCCGAAGGGGTTTGATCTCTCTATCAAAGGAACCTACTCCATCTATCAGGATAGAGATATCCTGGAAGACGGAAAAGGGTTAAAATGGGAGATCCGATACGATTGGGCTTACATTTGGGGAAGCTGGGAGGCAACTGAATTTCGCCTCACAGGTCAGCGAGCGGGCTCCATCGACCTCTACGGGTTCGGGCCAGGAATCAAAATTAAACTGGTTGATGGATTATTTATCTTTGGGGAGATCGGATATTACATCCCCAGGTCGGAGTTACAGAAAGACACGATGACGTACTTTGAGGGCGCTTATTACCACTGGATGAAGATTTGTAACGATATCGGCAGATCGGACCTTATTCCCATCTACAATCAATATAAATATGAAATTAAGCCTTCCATCGGAGGAACGATTGGGATGGAATTTAAACAGAAGGTTTGGGAGAATTGGGAGCTTAACATCTCCGTGGCGTATCGCTTTCTCAATTTGAAAGAAGATTGGGATGCTTATCCTCTCCACCCCACCGGGCCAGCCGATTATATTCAAACTAAGGAGAAGCGGTCATTGAGTGGGGGAATGGTTGGAGTGGGAGTGACGTATCGATTCTAATAAAGAAAGGGTGAGGAATAACAGCCTCACCCTCTTTTTTTAAACTTACCTTATTTACTCTGTTTGGAATTCTCCAGTCAAACCATCAGCTCCATTACCTCCATCATAGGCAACCCCGCCAGAATTTCCTTTATTAACCTGTAAAGTCGATGATCCGGTTTTATTTTTATAAACAATCTGGATAAATCCGCCGCCTCCGCCACCCCCGCTGCCGCCAGCAGTGACGGGACCAGCGCCATTACTGCCATTAGCAGTAATCAGACCTGATCCTCCCCATATTATCGTATCTGTCTCGATCCAAACTACCCCACCACCCCTACCTCCGGCACCAGATGTACCTGAATCATCCCGACCGCCTCCTCCTCCGCCAGCCCCATAAAGATAACGGGCTATTTCAAAAATTAATGGGGTAAGAAGATTGGCCATGGTTTTAACCCCCGGATAAGCAGTCTGGTAGTTCGCATCCCCTCCATACCCTACCCCCAACGAGAACGGATTAGACGGGGGTTGAGAAATGTTTGCAAACTTGCCTCCACCAAAACCTGTTCCAGATGCAACCGTATCGCCGGGTTGTCCGCCTCCGCCTCCTCCGCCACCACGATAATTACTTCCGGGTCCACCACCGCCTCCGCCGCCAAAAGCTCCCGCACCACCTGGGTTTCCGGCACCGGCACTCGACCTTCCGGCTCCTCCCAATCCACCACGATCAGTCATATATATCTGCCCATTGAGGTTTAGGGTTTTGCAGAGCAGAACCAGCATCTTATCATTAGCGTGACCGGCCAAATATTTTCCTGCATCAATGGTGAGTGTATCATATTCCATCACTTTCACCCCAATCCCACTGTCAGGAAGAACAGTATCATCAGAGATCGTTACATCCCCATCCGACGCATCTCCTGCAAACTCCTTTTTGTAACTTTGAAAGTTGGTGATTGGGGAGACAACCAGTCCGCCCAGATTGATGAATGGCCGAATGTCCTGATAAATATATCCATCATTGGGGTAGGTTGTCGCATCCTCGAAATTGACGATCTTAACCATCGTTGTCTTACAGTAAATATAGCAAATCGGTATCACTTCCTCCGGACAGTCCGGGGGGGTCGGCCCTGCCGCCTCTTCACCCTCTGTCCAGGCAAGCGTTCCCGTTGAATCAATCGTCAGTAAATCGATTCGGGGATTGCCGGCGGGAGCAGAGACGATGGGACTATCATCTCCCGCAAATTCCAGCGGTGCCTGTATCCCCTGCCATACCTGCATCCAGTAATCCTCGATGAGGGTAGGATTGACATAAACGGTCATTGCGAGAGGATCGCTTGCTCTCGGCCTCAATGGAGAAAGGTCGCCATCGTGTAAAGCGAGAAGGTTATTCCGTATCTCAGATGAGACCAAAGGTGATTCAAATACAGGTTTCGTACTATCGTAAGGGGTCATTGCACACATATATTTTCCTCCTTTAAAGTTCCCATCCCATGACGATTAAATTTATTGTGGTAAAGGTCAGGTTGTCTCCCATGTATTCGACGATTCTATCATTATCACATGCTACCTTACTGTAGGTGCAGAGGGCTACATTCACGGCCTGGGTGAATACTGTAAAGATAGCGACTGCGTTTGCATTCCCATTTTTTCTCAATCTGAAACCGGATTGAGTCGCATCATCTGTCACAACCAATTTAAAATTAATAAATCGTGCTCCAGCCGGGACGATAGCCGAACAATCGAGATCCCTCCAGGTGCCATCCGTGATAAAATCCCCGACCTCCCAATCGTTGGCATCGGGATCACCGCGATCTACCGCATATCCGCCAATGGAAAAGGCGGATATAGTCAACTGTATACAGAAGATATTCTCACTCGCATTGTCTGTTGTCAGGGTGATTTTGAATTTTGCATATCTACAATTATATTCGGTGTTGCCGATAAATTCTTCATACTCAGACCAGTCCGCTCCATTTGTGCTGACTGAGATATCGATCGAGGAACCCTGTCCATCTCCATCCTCTATGTAATTATCGGTGATGGAGAATAAAACACTCTGAATACTTCCAATATCGATCTCTTCTGTCTCAAAATAACCCGTCAGCTCAACCGGTAAGTCCCAGTCATCTTCATCCCAATCACTTCCGTCATCCCATTCTCTCGTCGGCACCAACCCGATCATGCGATCATAAGACCATACATTCTTAAAAAGCATGGTGTCGGAGTAAGAAGATGGAATCAGTAATCCATTGATGGTTGCCAGTGGTGATCCTGAAGGAGTGATGGTAATATTGATCAGACACTCGGCAGCGTTATCGCTGTAGTTTCCGGATGTATCGATCCCTTTAATGAGATAGTTTTGCCATCCTGAGCTGAATAGAAATAATGTCAGCGAAAGCCCAAATACCTGCGTGGCAACAAGCTGGGAAGATCCCCATCCCGTCCCTTCCCTGATTTCAAAGCATTTGATGTCAGCATCTTCTGGTTGATTCCAGGAGAGAACGATCTTATCGGTATATTGATTCGCATTGAATCCCGTGATATCGCTTGGTCCATCCGTCTTGCCTGTGATGAGTACGCTATCATAAGGAGAATCGATAAAGTTATCCTTGGTTCCATTCTTATTGACCGAGACAGCCTTCACATAAACTATGTTTCCAACCTTCAAGAAGTCGTGGGCATCAATTTTAAATCCGGGCTGAGAAGCGTTTCCGTAGTATTCATAAAAAGTAGTGGATAATCCCACCCATATCTCGGCATGATCCCATCCAAGCAATCCTTCATTCTCAGGCCTGCTGAATCCAACCTCCAAATAAGGCACCCACGTTCCATCTCCCAGGACGTTTCCCTTTTCTATCACGGAGAGATTCTCAACTGGCAGGCATAAGACTGGGTTTGGTAGCATTGATTCGAACGGAATGGGAAGAATGATGTCGGTATCGCTATAGCATTGCTCGTGGTATTCCGATGCAACCACCCCCATCTCATTCTCGGGGGTGCGCTTCACGGACATGATTCTGAATGTCTTTGTATTTCCAGCAACCTTCTCAATCAACCACAGCCCATAAGTTTCAGGGATGATGCTAAAATTCTCTCCAACCGTTATGAGTGTGTGAAAACCTATACCATTCGTAATGGCTCGTGTCTCAAGGATATCCAATCCATCCCCATCTTTCTGCCTTATGGTGATCTGATAATCTCCCGCTTCAATCTCAATCTCTTTATCTAATTCAACAGAACGTAATGATGTGGTCTGAACCTGAAAGATTTCCCAGCTTGCAATATCATTCGGATTAAATCCCGCCTCAACATACTCCCACGCTCTCGTTGTGCCATTGAGGGAGGAGACGATATGACATGCGGTGGCGGGGGGGTCGGTGACTTGTTTTGAACTATTTATTGATGACCAGTTTGCAGCCTCCGTATTATAAATCCTATATGCTGTGTCCGTTCTATTTAATGTATTGTGGTAAAAAGTATTTAATCCGTCGCTGAATGTCCCCACAATATAGCTAAACCCATCATACGCTAATGATGGGGCTTGCCCACTTCCCAATGTCAAAGTTGAAACTAATTTTAATAATTCTCCTGTATTTTTTGCTGTTGTATTCGATACCCCAATACAAGTTCCTCCCAAATCTATTGCTGATGTGATATCTTTAACGATTGAAGTAAATGTATCATAAGAGGCATTCGTCCATCCTGTTACCAACTCACCCCCCAACGTCTCCTCTGCCCCGACTCCAGCAAGGTAGCCGGTGGCAACTTTGCCTGCACCATCCACGACTATGATCCGATTGGGAGTGGAACCTAAATCTGTACCAGCAAGGGGTGATAGGTCGATTGACGACCAGAAGAAAGCGTTGCCTTCTGTGAAGTCACCACGATTGTAAGTTGATCCAGTGCTATCCTCTACCTCTATTGGGTCAATTATCCTATTAACAATCCTTCCCCCATATCCCCATTGAGTGACATCGTGTTGAAACTGGATGACATTCCCTGGCATCACGTGAATCGAATCGATTCCCCCGCCGAAGGCTACCTGCTCATCCTGATACTTATAAGCCCACGTATGGAAGCGAGCCTCACGAGTCACTTGTGACCGGCGCGTCGCTCCAAACAAATCCATCGTTATGGGTCGGAGTTGTTCCCCTCCTTCAATCGCTTCATGATCGGCAAATCCAATCGTCTGTTTGGTGTAATTCTGAGTCTTATCGGCAAAGTTGACATCAATCGAATTAGGAATACTCTTTAAGGACGAAAAAGAATCCTGGAACGATCCAGCCAGAATATTCCCCATGTTGAATGCATAGCAGGGGTCTTGCTTTTTATCAATGATAAGCTGGATGGAATCCCTGACCCAAAGCGGAGCACACCGAAACGATCCGCAAATCTGACTGATCATCGAAAGTGCATCGTCCTGCGTATCGATGACGATATCGAGCTCGTATCGTTTCTCTCCCCACTCCCATCCAACCCCGACAACAGGTGTCCCTTCTGTCCACCCTGCAGCCCCCGTCGCCACTCCTGCGGGGACAGAGGTTATTACCATGTTAGTATAAATGGTGGCATCGGTGGGGCATTCACAGCAAATCGTCTTTCCAATGTCGCCAGCCACGAAAGTATAATCCGCAGCAGTAAGCGTATTGGCATCAACCGCTGTCGTCTCCCTGTTATATCCATCCCCAATGATCTCATCACAGTAGTCGGCCTGCTCGATAAGCTGATCATTGTTGATATTCGTCTGAGAGATATATCTTCCCAAACCAGACTCACAGGTAAGAATGTCATTCGTGTTATAGATGGCGTTCTGCGTCCACTCAACAACATCTGTGTCAAGGTTGAGAACCTTCTTCCATCTCCCCAGTATCTTGATGTTTGGCACCTGACCGGAGATCCGATCCGTGGCAAGTATTCTCAGTTTGAGCAGAGAGGTAAAGGGATAGGTGAATTCATCATAATTTATCTCGTTGACATAATCCCAATAAAGGTCTCCGGCAGTTATCGGTGGACTGGGGTTATCCGTGATACGCACCACCTTAATATCATATTGTTCAGGGGCAAGTCCATCGACACGGAAGAAACGTCTCAATGCACTTTGGGAGGAACCAGAAATGGTTAATGATCCGGCATCTGTCCATTCCTCTGTTCCATGCACACGGTAGTAGATGGTCATCTTCACGTTGGTTGGATAATAATTTCCGTGGTGGGAAGCGTAGATGGTCGGTATCCTGAATCGACATTCAAACGCCTGGACATCATCACCGATCGTTGTATAAGTGTAAGGAGATCCTGTGGTAATGAGAGGACTGCCCAATGAATATGTTTGAATGGCATCTGTAAATCCTGGAATCGCTGTTTGTTCATCCTCACCGAGCCTGTAGTCCCATTCGACATCACCCTCAAAATTGGAGAATGGATTGTCATTGATTAAGATAGATGGCGTGTCTGTGGTTGCCGTACATACCCCGGACTCATCCTCCTTCATAATCCCTTCGATGGGACCCTCACAAAGAGCGATAAGCATGTTGAGAAAATTCTTATCCCCATTCGAGGAAACATAAGCCCCGATTACATTTCCGCCCACCATATGCTCGCCATAAGCAAGAGGGACCGGAACGCCGGGCTGGCTCTGAGTTTTAATACCATCCCATCCGTAGGTGGGGGACGTTCCTAATCCCTGACCGGTTTTTTTAGGTTTTTCAGTTGAACAATAGGAGTAAACCACGGCAGCGATTGTTAGAACGACATCAAGAATGGTAGCCAGGGCCGCGATAGTCAAGCCTATCATGGCTCCGCCACCGATTCCCGCGCCGAAAAAAGTCCCGCCGATTCCAAGCAATGCAACGATGGCGCTGAATATCCCGATTTCCTGGATGATTAAAACCCTATCACCATCTTTCAATATGGCTCTATATTTAAAGGGAGATAGGATTTTCCCATTCACCCTGACCCGAAAGCCCGCTCCATCCTTATGAAGCTCTGGATGCTTCCGCATCATCTCAAAAAGGATCGATGAGACGGTCAGGTTATGGGTATTGAATTCAACTCTGTCAGGCGAGAATAAACAGGGGACATAGACTACTTTAATCATTTTGATTCCTTATCCTGAAATATCCTGAAACC
>Ga0299912_10005439_pt1 | contig 10461 bp, 6 predicted proteins | sample RVTome_2_FD_207667 | JGI IMG/M metagenome (GOLD analysis project Ga0299912, IMG submission 207667) | Soil microbial communities from uranium-contaminated site in the Upper Colorado River Basin, Wyoming, United States - RVT95D214 (version 2) ... | reverse complement strand
AGATTGATGACCTCATCGACAGGCGAGAGGGTATCCTTATCCTCGATAAAATCATTCAGCTGACTTTTTTCTCCTTCTCCAATTGGGGTCTCGAGGGAAAGGGGCATTTGGGCAATTTTCATAATTTTATGCACCTGAGGAACGGGCAAACCCAACTTTTTCGCAATCTCTTCATCTGTCGGTTCTCTCCCTTTTTCCTGGAAAAGGTTTCTTGAGACTCTATTTAATTTGTTGATGACTTCTATCATATGCACCGGGACCCTTATCGTCCTTGCCTGGTCAGCAATGGCGCGTGTAATTGCCTGTCTTATCCACCAATGGGCATAGGTTGAAAATTTATACCCTCTTTGGTATTCAAATCTATCCACGGCTGTCATCAAGCCTATGTTTCCTTCCTGGATCAAATCAAGAAACTGGAGTCCGTAATTGCTGTACTTCTTGGCTATGGAAACCACGAGTCTCAAGTTGGAGTTGACTAATTTTTTCTTCGCTCGATCGCAGATCTCCTTTCCTTTGGCGATGGTTTGGAATGTCTTTCTTGATTTCTGCGAATCAAAACCGATCTCTTTCTTATTTAATCTCAGGAGCGTGTCGATTTTCTTGATTCTAAGTTTCAGCTCCTCTCCTTCTTTCTTGCCCTTAGCGCTAGTTAAAAGGGCATTCAATTCTTGTTTACTCGTTTCTAATTTGTCGATGCCCTTGAGTTTTTTATTGAGACTCTCGGCAATTTTTTCTCTGTAAGCAGAGTGGATATTCAATTCCTTGATGAGACGACTCATATTAACGATGAGACGCCCGCGGGCAACCGCGTATTTATTTGATACAGGAATTTTTTCTAAGTGGGTGCTTAACTTTTTTGTTTCATTGATTATGGCAAGAATCTTCTGCTTTTTTTTCTCAAGTATTCCTCTTGCGAATTCCTCTTCAATGGAATCGAATAAAGCAAAGATGATTTCATCGTCTTTATCCAGTTTCTCCAGTGAAAGAATTTCATTTTGGATAAATCGTGTTTTTGAAAGGGCTTTAATGACTATCTCTTCTCCCCTTTCAATTTCCTTGGCCAGGACGATTTCTTCTTTTCTTGTCAGCAGCGGAATTCTACTCATTTCTTTTATATAGAGTCTGACGGGATCCGATGTTCGCTCCGATTCCTCGAGCGAAATGATTTGGCTATCACGTCTATTAGAGCGAACTCTTCCAGGTTCGTCGAGAACTTTTATCCCATGATCATTGGCTGCCATATTCAATCCTTCAAGACGACAAGATCGGAATTGCTGGACAACTAACTGTCAGGTAGAATCTTCCTTTCTTTTGATCGGAAGAATAGGTATGTTTACGAATTTTTAAGCGCAAATGGGCAAACCAAACAACCTCTAAATATGCGGACGCGATATCATTTATGATAGAGACTACTTTTTAGGCTTCCTGCCAGGTCAGGACAAAGACCATCAAGCCTAAGTCTTTTCGTTTTCATTGTTGCCCCGTTTAATTCATGAATTTATGGATCGCCTGCTTAATATCACGCCGGTATTCCGCGAGTGCCGCCTGACGTTTGGCCGCGAGGCAATGAATTTCTTTTAGTCCGTCCTGAAATGCCTTTGATTGGAATTCCTCCAACTGCGCCCTGGTCTGCGGGTAAACTTTATCAATAAACTTAAGACCCCCTCTTAAGATGGCCTCTTTTCTATTGGTCGAAAACTCCTTCCGGGTTAGTTCATTTTGTGCGACTCTAATCGCAGTCAACTTGGCCCTCAAGTCCTTTAGCCGCTTTGTGATCCTAGGCCTGCGAGACAAGGCCCTTTCGATGCCGGACGAAAAAAAATCTTTTTCTTTTACATATTTCGTGCCTTGTTCCTTTGATTCTTTTGAAATAGCACGATTCGTTTTGCCTTTCAATTCAAATAAGGCTCTCTTTACGGCCCAGGAAATCGCTTCCTTGAACTTATCGCTTTTCGGGTATTCCAAGGCCGTTTTTTGCTTCATGGCCTGCCTCCTTTCTACTTTCCATTATCCTTAGAGTCGCTCCCCGAGTTGTCAAAAGTTTGTTAAGACCCGCATGACGAAAATATCCGTCTCCAACTGCCTGCCAAAGAATAACACCAATGGAAAAGGAAATCAAATAGGGGCGCATCTGCTTGGATTTTAATATCGCGCATTAGAGAGGAGCTTGTCTCACGCGGCTTCGCGTGATGGGGGAGATGGGTGGGGCAATTTAAATTAAGAGTTTGCTTTTCGGATGTGGTGGCCGAGTCAGCCTCGTTGTATCGATTTACCCCTTCAACGATCGTAAGGAAGTATAAATCGCGGCTCGAAGAGATGTCAGGGACGGTCGGGAATTGCCCATGGCGGTCAAAGAGCCTCAAAAAAAGGCTAACGTCACGGATAAAACCGCGTCTCCCCCTGAAAAAACAGAGGGAATGCCGCTTGGAGAGTGGAATTAGGTCGAGAAAACGTCAACAGACGTTGACGTTTGATGGAGGAATTGGAAAACGAAAATAATTAGATACGAATGATATTTGAAAACGAAATTTCTATCTTCTGGGACTGATTTGGACTCAGTTCTTCATCGCACCGAGCGGCAGGCCGATACGTTTGAGCAAAGCCTCATAGCGGGGGTCGGACCGCAGTCCATCAAACCGCCGGTCGCATTTGATGTAAACCAAAAAGCCTGACCGCTCCTCTAAAGCTTTAGAGAGCCATTCAAAGGCCTGATCCTTTTCTCCAAGGCCAATATAGACGGCGGCGATATCGTAGGCTGGAACGTACATTCGCTTCGACTTCTCGAGGAGTTTCTCCAAAATCTCCTGAGCTTCCTTCTTTTTGCCGGAAATCCCGTAGGCGTGACCAAGGGCGGCCAGGGGAAGAGAGTTATCTTTCCAGTGACTGAGGGCGTTTTGGAACTCGATAATGGCCTCTTTAATCATGGATTTCTGTTCATAGGCCCAGCCCAAAATGACCCCGGCCCACGCATTGTTGGGGTCCATCTGGAGTCCTTTGCGGGCAAGCTCAATCGCCTCATCATAACCTTTTGTCGTGATGCAGTGCCAGCCGAAGCATAAACTCATGTCTCTTGCAAAGGGATCAAGTTCCGAGGCGAGTTTGACCTCAGTCATTGACTCTTCCATTCTGTCCATGGCCATCAGGTAATGTGCATAGAGATGATGAGTATAGGACAGGCTGGGGTTGAGCTCAAGGGCTCGTTTGAATTCTTTCTCAGCCTCCGTCCAATTCAAATCGAAATGGAGCCATGCCAGAGCCAGATAGCTGTGGGCCTCTCCGAGAGTATCATCCTTCTCCAGTCCCTTTAGAGCCGCTTGTTTCATTTTTAAAAAGGCCTCCCGAGGCGGAATATCGCCGAAAAGCCCCCTAAAAAAATAACCGTTGGCAATCCTTGTGTAAGCCAAAGCAAAATCCGGGTCGAGCTTGATCGCTTGATCAAAATATTCATTATTGCCTGAATAAACTCCTTTGAGATAGACATCGAGAGCTTTGGGATTCACAGCCTTTCTTTTTGTCAACTGGAACCTTTCTTCCTCACTGAGTCTGATGCCGATCTGCCTCGTGATATCCTGGGCAATTTCGCTTTGTAGAACCAGAAAAGCGCCGATTTCGCGTTCGTAGCTTTTGACCCAGAGCTGCCGGTCTTCGGCCGGACGAATCAGCCTGGCTGTGATCCGCACTTTTTCCCCCGACCTCAAGACAGAACCTTCAAGGACCATGTCTGCATTCAGCTCTTTGGCAATCTGCGGCAGAGATTTTTCTGTTTTTTTATACTGGATGACAGAAGTCAACGATCTTACCCGCAGGGTGCTAATCTGTCCCAATTCCGTGATGAGAGCATCTGTTATTCCCTCGGCAAAATATTCTTGCTCAGGATCATGGGAAAGGTTCTCCAGGGGCAGGACCGCCAGCGACTGCACCTGAGAAGTTCTTGCCCGGCCTATCAAAAAGTCTCTCATTCCACCGATATTTAGAGCGAAAAAAAGAACCGCCAAGCCGAAAGCCAAAACACTTATAGGCAGCGGTCTTTGCCACATGCTTCGCTTTGTCCGGCGCCTGGGCCTTCCGGCAATAAGCGCCGATAGATCGCCGGTCTCAAGCCGGTCTAAATCAGCGACCAGCTCCTTTGCCGACGCGTAACGGTTGGCCGGCTCTCTCTCCAGGCACTTGAAGATAATGCGCTCCAGCCCCTCAGAGATTTGGGGCCCCAGGGACCGAAGCAGTTCAGGCTGCTTGTGGAGGATCGCATGCATAACCTCAGAAGGGGTCTCCTGAGGAAACGGCCTTTTCCCTGTCGCCAGCTCATAGAGAATGGCACCCAGGGCGTGGATGTCGGTTCGCTCGTCAACTTCGCGGCCATCCAGCTGCTCGGGCGCCATGTAAGGAAGAGTGCCGGTCAAACCTTGTGTTCCCGTTTGGGTTAAAGTCTTGTCCATCGTTCCTGAGGGCCGGAAAAGCTTGGCCAGGCCAAAGTCGAGCACTTTGAGCAGACCCTTGGGCGTGACCATGATGTTCCCGGGCTTAAGATCCCGGTGGATTATTCCCTGCTCGTGGGCTGCTTCCAGCGCTCCCGCCGCTTGTTTTCCCATCTGGACAACTTCTGCCTCCGGCAATGCTCCCGAGAGCGACTTTTCCCCCAGCGTGACACCGGATATGTATTCCATCGCCAGAAAGTCCACGTCTCTTTCGGTGTTAAAATCATGAATAATGGCGATATTGGGATGGTTGAGCTTGGAGAGAGCCATGGCTTCCCTGCGGAAGCGCTTTCTCATCTCTTCGTCGGCAAGAGCCCCGGCGGGCAAAACTTTAAGGGCGACATCTCTTTCCAGGCGTTCATCTCTGGCCCGATAGACAACGCCCATACCTCCCGCGCCGATTTTTTCGATGATGCGATAATGTCCGAGAGTCTGGCCTATCATGGGGGCTCACTCCTTTTCTGTTTAGTCAGTTATGGAATAGGTTCCACCCACAAGAAATGACAACGAAAATCTATCAAGGCATCAGCACCCGCAGCTTTTTTTCAACCTCAAAATCTCGCCGAATGGCAAAATTTCTCCTTCTTCCGGCAATGTAGATACGATAGCGGATTTTAGTTATCAAACGAAAGGTAGTCGTTTTGACTTTTAAATCCATACAATATTTATAGAAATACTATAACACCGCCTGGTGATCGATGTCAAGTTACTGAATGGGGTCAGGACATTCAGGACTTCCCCCAATAATTAAGCCGGAATCGGTCTAAGTTGTTTTATTCCTTGTCCTGCACGCTGTTTCCGGTCCAGCTTCTAGGCAAGTTTAAAATTATGCTGAGCCTGGAACCTTCACTTTACTGGTGGTAAAATGAGGGGGGGCGTCGCATGGGAAAAAAACTATTCGAGGAGGTGCGAAATATGTCTGCGATCAAGGCGACACGAGCGCCCAAAATGTTCCTATGCCTTTCGTGGATTCTGATCCTGGCAGTTTCTTTTTCCGCCGGCTTCCAGGTCAACGCGGCCGGTGACAGCAAAAATATTCTGCCGGAAAGAGAACGAGCGCGGATCATGGATGAGTGGTTGAAATGGAGGCTGGAGAATATCCTTTTGTGCCCTCGCGGCGAACAGGAAAACGATTGCGCGGCGGGGCACGATGCGAGATAATCAAAGACAATCGCACTTTGAATAAGGAGGCTCGATGACAACTCGCCCACTTCCATCCCGTCGCTGGATCCTTTCGGCATTTGCCGCCGTCGTCTTTGTCCTGGTCACCTTCGCCGCCGAGGATAAAGCCGACCTGGACATGGCCAATAAAATCCGCTTCGAGGGGCTGAAACACAGCCAAGTGGCCAAGCTGGTTGCTTACCTATCCGATGTCATCGGCCCGCGCCCGGCCGGCTCGCCCGAGATCGACAGGGCCAACAACTGGGCCGCGGCCAAGATGAAGGACTGGGGCATGACGAATGTCGCCCTCGAGCCCTACGACGATTTCGGCGTCGGCTGGGCCCTGCGCTACGTGTCGGCCCATCTCCTCCAGCCCCACTACGCCTCGCTTATCGCCATCTCTGTCGAATGGGGCTCGAGCACGAAGGGCAAGATAACGGGACAGCCCGTTTATGTGGAGATCAAATCCAAGGCCGATTTCGCCAAATACAAAGGCAAGCTCAAGGGCAAGATTGTCCTCTATCAGCCGCCGAGGCCGGTCCCGACCCAGTTCACGCCCGACGCCCGGCGTCACGACGCCGAGAGCCTCAAAGCGCTCGCCGAAACTCCTGTCCAAACGAAGATCCCGCCCGACCCCGACTACGTCCGCGGCTTTGCCGACGACCTCGAGGACTTTTTCAGGGCCGAGGAAATCGGTGTGCTCGTTTCCTCGAGCGGGGCGCGCCTCCGCGAATACGGGACGGTCCTGGCCAGCGGCGTGCGGCAAGCCCGCGACCCGAAGCGGGCCCGCCCCCTGCCCGAGATCATCCTCGCCGCCGAACACTACAACCGCATCCATCGTATCATCGAGGAGTTCAATGAGCCGGCGGTCATGGAGGTCGAAGTGCGCGCGGAGTTCTACGACAAGGACCTCCGCGGCTACAATGTGGTCGGCGAGATCGCCGGCTCGGACAAGAAGGACGAGCTCGTCATGCTCGGCGGCCACATCGACTCCTGGAGCCCGGGGACGGGCGCGGCCGATGACGCAGCCGGCGTCGCCGTCTCGCTCGAGGCCGTCCGGATCCTTCAAGCCCTCAAGGTCAAGCCCCGCCGGACGATCCGGGTCGTCCTCTGGAGCGCCGAGGAAAAGGGCTGGGTCGGCTCAAAGGCCTACGTCGAGAAGCACTTCGGCGATGTCACGACCATGACGCTCAAGCCCGAACACGCCAAAGTCTCCGGCTATTTCAACTACGACAATGGGAGCGGCCGGATCCGCGGCATCTATTGCCAGAGCAACGCCGCCGTCAAGCCGATTTTCGAGGAGTGGATGAAGCCCTTCGCCGATTTGGGCATGACCCATGCGGTTCTGCGCGATACGGGCGGCTCGGACCACGGCGCGCTCGACTATATCGGCCTTCCCGCTTTCCAGTTCATCCAGGATCCGCTCGACTATTCGACCCGCATTCATCACACGAACATGGACGTCTATGACCATCTCCTGCCCGAGGACCTTATCCAGTCGGCCGTCATCATGGCCGCCTTCGTCTATCAGGCGGCCATGCGCGAGGAAAGGCTGCCCCGCAAGCCTCTTCCCGACCCGATGAAATATCCCGTCCGGCGCTAAAGCCTTAAATTTTCCCGCGTCGCCTTCGTTACCGATTATCGGGCCGTGGACCGGATTATCGATCATCTGAAGCTTCGGTTCGTCGCCGAGAAGTCGCCGCCCTCCCATGTCTTCGAGCAAGTCGCCTTGATGGCGGCCGAGTAGCCGGCGGAATATTGTTAAGGACATGTGGTTTCGATGGGGGACAGAGGCCTATCGTCTTTAAACAGGTTTGCCGATCTTCCGCAACGAAGATGTCGCCGGCGGTCCCATCTCGCTCCAGTTTTTTTGTTCTTGACTTCGACCCGAGGTCGGGACTATCATTTTTTCGTGAAGGGCGGCAGCGATTCCGAGCCGGATGCGGGGAAGGTCGTCCAACACAGAAAAGCAAAATCTTATAAGCAAGCGCGAGGAGGAGTTTTTATGCCTCGAATCAAGATCAATGATTTGCCGAAAGATAAGAAACTCAGCCGTAAGGAGATTAAGGCGATCATGGGCGGATCGATGACTCTGCGCCGGGTGTACAGCGGACCCGCGCCTCAGCGCGGGGGGGAGCCGGGGGGGCTTGGTTTTCTGTCAAATCCCTTGGTTCTTGCAGGTATTGTTGCCGCGGCGATCGCAATCCCGCTGGCTATAGCTAATGACGATGATGATGAAAGCTGATTCATAAAAGGCAAAAGATTCGCGCGGCCGGCTCACAAGCTGATCTGAATACACGTAGGGCGATTGTGCGAATTCAGAACTTTCCTGAAGCATAATAGTCTGGATCCGCAGTTTGAAAACATGGAAAAAAATAGTCGCGCTGGACACTGCTCAAGGGCAAGATTATCCTCTATCAGCCGCCGAAGCCGGTCCCGACCCAGTTCACGCCCGACGCCCGGCGTCACGACCCCGAGAGCCTAATAGGGCTGGCCGAGACACCCGTCCAAACGAAGATCCTGCCCGATCCCAGCTATGTCCGCGGCTACAATGTCGTCGGCGAGATCGCCGGCTCGGATAAGAAAGACGAACTCGTCATGCTCGGCGGCCTAAGCGCCGCCCCAACGGGGATGTCGCTTAAATTATTGCGTTGATATTAATATCTCCAGCTCTTTAGGTCGGCGCCGAGGGGAGCGGTCTTCATCATGCGTTCCACGGCCTTGGGGATATACATCTGGTGGTAGCGCAGCCGCGAGAGAGCGTTGGGCCGGGTGTGGTCGCCGTTCCAGCAGTGCTCCGCCCTGTCGCCGTAATCCACCTCGCCGGCGTAATAGGGGTCTTTGGTGCTTTCAAGAAAAGCCTCTATTAAATAGACGGCGTTGTTGAGGTAATAGTTGTCCATATCTCCGACATAGATATGGATTTTACCCTGGAGCTTCGGGCCGAGCGTCTTCCAATCGCGTTGAAGAATAGCGGACAGGTCGTAGTGGTCCTTCCAGTATTGGGCGACCGATTTATCGATTTCGCCGGTCATCCTGTCCCAGATGGGCTTGGGATAGCCGTCCTCGCCGGCGGGGCTGAATACGGCCTGCCAAATGTCCCACTGGTCGCCCGACCGCGAGTGCGTGCCGATGACCGTTTCTCTTTGGTTAGTCTGTTCAAGAGTGGAGCTGACCTCACCGAGATAGTTGCGCAGCGCGGGCCGTGGCGTCTTTTTCCATTGGCCGTCCACGTAATAGGCGTTTTTGTGATCATAGATATTGACGATCGTGTAAGCCCGAAAATCGATGGGGTCGGGGCAGGCGGCATAGCAGCCGTTGAACTCGTCGGGATAGAAGATCTGCGCGGCCAGCGCTTCCCAGCCGCCCGTCGACCCGCCGTACATGAACCGGGCCCAGCCTTTGCCGAGGCCGTGGTATTTCTTTTCGATGTAGGGGATGAGCTCATAGACGATGGCGTCTCCATAAGGACCGAGGTTGGCCGAGTTCACGGCGTACGAATCGTCGTAATACGGGTTGGCGTGCTGGATCTCGATCAGGATCACCCGCGGGAAATTCTTGCCTGTCCAGTCCTTGTAGAATTGATAGGCATGCTCCTGCTGGATCTTGTTATAGCCCTCCAGCCTGAAGCGCTCGCTGTAATCCGGCTTGAGGTCCGGGTCGGGCGGCGTTTCGCGAAATCCGCCAAACGTGTAGGGGAAATGGCCGTGCATGATGATGAGGGGATAGCGGGCATCGGGATGGTTGTCGAAGCCTTCAGGCAGCAGGATGCAGGCGCCGAGATGCATCGGTCGTCCCCAAAATTCCGTTAAGAGCTTGCTCTGGATTTTTTCGTGTTTGATGTATTTTGTATCCTGGGGAGGCGGAATGGGCGGGATTTCCTTGTCGAGGCTGACCTTGATGACTTCATTTTTTTGGGCGTCGTAAGCGACCTTCTTCGGCGTGCTGTAGAGATTTCCGGGCTTGGCGCTCCATCTCTGTCCCTCGCCCTGGTCCATCGGGAGTTTGACGGTGTGGCCGTCGGAGCGGCGGAAGGTTTCGTATTTGTTGAGGAGCGCTTGGACATAATATTCCCCAGCGGGAATTTCGGAGATGCTTTTTAAGGGATAGCCAAAGACGCCTGCGTCGATCATGGCCTCTTGGCCAGGCTGCAGGCCGTCCACATCAACGCCGAAGACCAATTGAGTGTTCGCGCCGTCGTTGATCTGGAACCGCGGCTCGTTTGCGTCGTTCGTGGAAATGAGCAGGAGCATCCGCCCGTCGAGCGGCGTTTTTGACCGCTCCTGGGGAAACGAGATGGCGAACTTGATCTTGGCCGCTTGCGGCTGTTTGGTGGAACAATGACTCGCGGAAATGATTAGCGCCAAGGATGCCAGGATGACCGGGACGATAAAAAAATTTCTGTTTAATGATTTTAATCGCATTGCGTCTCCCTCCTCCAAATATCGTTGTCTGAAATTAAATATCTTAGCCGGCCTAAAGTCAAGCGGCTACAACTTTGCTGCATATTTTCCGTATAATGTATTATATTGTCAAAGGTGAAGGATACGGGATATTTTCGCAAAAAGATCGCTGTCCTTGTCTTTGTGGTCTTGGCCGTTCTTGCGGCTTCAGCCGCGCTTGGCCTTTTTCTAAACCCTGTCTATTTTTTAGGATCGATCGTCGCTTTGCCTCTTGGCTACCTCATCATCAAAAGTTTCCAGGAATCGCGGGAATTTAAGCGGCTCGCGTCTTTAAGGAAGAAATGGGGCATTTGTGATATTCATGAAACTGACTCATCCGAGATCAGCAACTATTTCAAAAGAATAGCGGCAATTCGAGATTC
>Ga0299912_10005438_pt1 | contig 10462 bp, 2 predicted proteins | sample RVTome_2_FD_207667 | JGI IMG/M metagenome (GOLD analysis project Ga0299912, IMG submission 207667) | Soil microbial communities from uranium-contaminated site in the Upper Colorado River Basin, Wyoming, United States - RVT95D214 (version 2) ... | reverse complement strand
GTCCAGGATGGAAGGTGGTGTCTCTTCGATGACCAGAGGCACCAGGCCATCGGTCATATTGCGTAACTGCCCTTCGAGGGCAGTCATCGTCGCTGGGATGTCGAGGTTGCGCCCGACCTGGCCGGGCAGCGCTTCGACTTCGGTGCCCTTTACACTCAGGGAGGCTTCTACGGTCGGGCGGTTGATTTCGGCGGCCAGGGCGTCCAGGAAGTTGTAAGCCAGCCGTTGGTCGAAGACGACGATGGGGGCGAGGTCCTTCCCTCTAAACCAGGCGCCGAATTGCGCCAGCCAGCGACCCGGCGGGAAGCCCTGGCGGCCATACTGGTAGGCTGATCGTGCGCTGTTTTCTGGGTCGAGGTAAAGCCCCAGGTCGCCTGGACTGGCGATCCAGATTTTTTCACTATCCTGAAAGACGACCTTACCTTGTTGTGTAAATGCCAGTTGCTCCGAGAGATACCTCGTAGCTTCTGCCAGTTTCAATCCAGAAAGGTCGATGCCCCCCACCGAGACACCCGGGTAAATTTCCCTGGCGTGGGCGATGCTGTAAACGATTAATACCCCCAGAATTGAAATGCCGAAAAAGAATACCCCAGATGCCAGAGCCGCTCCAATGCGGATGAGCAGCTCGGCGAGGCTGAATAATTGAGGTCGCTGAGCCATATGGTAATTCATCTTTGCAACTGTAAGGCGTTTATTGTACCAGAAGGGGGGATATTCGATAAATTGAGAGATTCCCCCGGGAAGATGGTTCATAATTCTAAAATTACGTTAATTTTGTTCGTGTATAATCTTCTGAGATTCACCGGTTAGCAGCGATCCGGAGAAACAGGAGAGATTATGGATGTTTATCGTTTCTTATTAGAAAAGCGAGGAATAATTAAATCCGGTTACGTTTTAGTTTTTCTTCTCCTTGTCCTTTCATTGGCCTGTTCGTTGCCAGGGTTATTTACCCGAACCGCGCCGCCTGCTACCCCAACTGTAGAACCTCCGGTCACAACGACGTTGCCCACATCCACTCCAGAACCTTTACCGCCGACCGTGGTCGAGGTTGACCCGCCTTTGGGCGCCGAGTTGCCTTTGGATGGAAAGGTGACCCTGTATTTCAACCAGCCCATGGAGCGCGCCTCGGTGGAATCCGCCTTGCAAAGCGAACCCTCCATGGAAGGCAACCTGAAGTGGGCAGACGACACCACATTGGTTATTAATCCCAAATCAGCTTTGGCGCCTGAAAGCGATCTAACGATCAACCTCGGCGAGGGTGCGAAATCAGTGGGAGGCTTGGCGCTGGTTGAGCCGGTTAGCCTGAAGTTTTCCACCGTCGGCTACCTGCGATTGACTCAATCCCTGCCAGAGCCAAATGCCATCGAGGTGGATCCCACCTCGGCGATTGTGGCTGCCTTCAACCGTCCGGTAGTCCCCTTGGGAGCTGACTCGGCTGGATCGCCTCCTGCATTTGCTGTTTCCCCTGGTAATGATGCGGAAGCTCCCGGACAGGGAGAGTGGATCAATACCAGCACCTACATTTTCTACCCTGATCCGGCTCTCGAGGGGGGTAAAACCTTCACCGTCCGCATCAATCCGGAGTTGAAAGGTGCGGATACCAGTCCGCTGGAAGCAGCGGCAGGCTGGTCTTTTACCACAGCACTGCCTGCTCTGGTCTCGATATCGCCTGCAGATGGCGCCGAAAACGTGCGCCTGGATGCCAGCTTTTACCTGGCGTTCAACCAACCCATGGATCAGGCCAGCGTGGAAGCCAGCTTCCGCTTGCTCGACGCTGGGTCAAACCCCGTCGCTGGGAAAGTGATCTGGAGCGAGGGTGGTTCCCAGATGACCTTCACGCCCAACCAGGTGCTGGCGCGTGGTCAGGTTTATTCTGTGGCCTTGGATGGCAACGCCATGGGTCGCGGCGGGACGCCTCTGGGAGCTTCTCTGTTGGCTAAGGTGCGCACAGTACCTGAGCTGGTGGTAGTAAGTACGGACCCTGGAGAGGGGCAACAGAAGACCGGTTACGGAGGGGTTAGTGTTGTTCTGAGCGGTCCCCTGGCAAAGGACGATAACACCCAATATGTGACATTGACTCCTGCCATACCCAATCTGAATGTCGGATTGGACAACGAAAATTTTGTCCTGAATATTTATGGCGATTTCGATCCCGACACCGAATACTCCCTCTCGATATCTCCAGACCTGCCCGATCCATGGGGGGACACACTTGGGGAGCCTTTCACCCTCTGGTTTCGCACCACCTCACTTGGCCCCTCTTTTATAATCGCCAACGGCTCGGATGTATTATTTTTAACGCCTGAGGATGCCAGCCTCCCGGCGCAGGTTACCAATCTGGCGCAAATTCCTCTGTCGGCGGGACCCATGCCTTTGAACGATTTCATCGCCATGTATGCGCCAGATGGCTATAACTTCCGTCAGGTATACCAGCCCTCCGGTGCTCAAAGCTGGAACCAATCCCTGGACCTGGTGCGCAACCGCAGCCAGTCTGTCCACTTGTACGTCTCGCCAGACAGGCGCTCGTTGCAACCGGGATTGTATTTTCTGAGATATGACCTGGCCAGCGAAGGTATTTATGCTGGATCGGTTTTGTTGGTGGTGAGCGACGTGCAGTTGATCTTCAAGCTCAGTCCCACCGAAGCTCTGGTCTGGGCAGTAGACCTGCGCAATAACCAGGCGTTGGCAAACACGGCCGTGACGATATACGATGAGCTCGGTGTTTCCCTGGCGACCGGGCAGACCGATGCCGAAGGCATCTTCAAGTCTGAGATTCCCAGCGTGGAGAATCCCTATGGTAATTTCTTCGCCGTCATCGGTCAGCCCGGCGATGACAACTTCGCTTTGAGTCTTTCCAATTGGAGCCAGGGATTTACTGGTTGGGATTTCGGCCTTTCCGTAGACTACTCCCCGCCGCGACTTTCGGCATATTTCTACTCCGACCGCCCGATTTACAGACCAGGTCAAACCGTGTATTTCCGCGCCGCCGTGCGGCAGGCTTACAACGGTCGCTACTCCCTGGATGCGCTTTCCGAATTACAAGGCAAATTACCGGTGACGCTTTACGGCGATACCAGCCAGGAGATTTCCACAATCGACCTGGCGCTTTCGGAATACGGTACTGCTCATGGGGAATACAAAATCCCGGCTGATGCAACGCCGGGCTACTATCACCTGGGCAGTAAAGCCATTAATACCCCTGACCTTTACTTTCAAGTAGCTGAATACCGTAAACCGGAGATCAATCTGCAAGTAGACTTCCCGGCGGAGCAGGCTTTGGCGGGTCAGGCATTAACCGCGAACGTAAACGCTCGTTACTTCTTCGATGCGCCCTCAGGCAACCTCCCAGTGCATTGGGCGTTGTACTCTCGAAATACCTACTTCGACCTGCCTGGCTACCAGGTGGGCGTCGAGGACACTGGGTGGCTGGATACCTTCTATTTTCCGCATTTTGACGCTGGTTTGGGAGAGTTTCTTGAGGAAGGAGATGCCAAAACAGATCCCGACGGCACCCTGGTCTTAGAATTTCCCACTGAGAAAGGGGAATCTCGCCGGATTTTAACCGTTGAAATTACCGCCACGGACGAGAGCGGTCTACCGGTGAGCGCCCGCGCTCAGACCTACTTGAATCCGGCCGAATACTACATCGGTTTACGACCAGACACCTGGGTGGGCAGGGCTGGGGAGCAAGCCGGATTCGAGGTGCAGGTGGTCGACTGGCAGAAAAACCCTGCCGGCGTGCGCTCCTTGCGCGCCGAATTCCAGAAAGTGGTGTGGGTCCGGCAGGAACCACAACCCGGCCGGGAGTATGAAGGACCTACTTTTACAAAAGAATACACGCCCATCGGTAGCACCGATTTCACCACCAGCGATCAAGGCCAGGCCCGCATTGCCTTTACCCCGCCCGATCCGGGTGTCTATCAGCTCAGTGTCAGCGGCGATGGGGCGCGCTCGGAGCTATTCCTTTGGGTGGGGGGCGTCGGCCAGGCGGTCTGGCCTAACCTTCCAAACCAGCGCCTGCGACTCTCGGCTGATCGGGAGGCTTACAAGCCCGGCGACACTGCCCAGGTGTTCGTCCCCAACCCGTTTAGCAAAACCGCCCTGGCGCTGGTCACCCTGGAGAGGAGCGTGGTACTGCGCCGCCAGGTGGTCTCGCTTGAGCCTGGAGGCGGCACCTTGAGCCTGCCTCTTACGGAAGAAGAAGCGCCCAACGTTTACGTTGCGGTCACGGTGTTGGGTCAAGATGAAGATGGCCTTCCCGATTTCCGACATGGCCTGTTGAACCTGAAGGTTGAGCCGTTGAGCCAGGTTCTAAATGTGGAGCTTACCGCCCAACCTTCGCGCGCCGGCCCCGGCGACGAGGTGACTTTCAACCTGCGCGTCACCGACGCAGCGGGCAAGCCGGTCACCGGCGAGTTCTCCCTGGCGGTGGTCGATCTGGCCGTCCTGACGCTGGCCGATCCAAACGCACCGGATATCGTGCCGGCTTACTACGGCGAACAGCCCCTGGGTGTGCAGACTGGCCTGACCCTGGCGGTGTACGCTAACCGATTTTTCTACCTGCCAGGGGGTATGGGCGGCGGTGGTGGGGAGGCAGTCCCCTCTGTGGCGCGGGAGAGATTCCCTGATACAGCTTATTGGAACGCCGAAATCGTCACCGACGCCGATGGCCGGGCGCAGGTCAGCCTGCCCTTGCCGGATACTTTGACAACCTGGCAGGTGGACGTGCGCGGCCTGACCTCCGACACCCGCGTAGGCCAGGCACAGACTCAAGTGGTTGCTACAAAAGAATTGCTGGTACGTCCCGTCACGCCTCGCTTTTTTGTAGTTGGAGACCACCTGCAACTGGCAGCCATTGCACAGAACAACTCGAATAACGACCTGCAGGCTCAGGTTTCGTTGCGAGCCAGCGGTTTTACTTTAGACGACCCTGCCCTTGAGACCCAACCGGTTTCGATTCCAGCGGGTGGGCGCACCCGCGTGACCTGGTGGGGGACTGTTCAAGACGTGGAGAGTCTCGACCTGGTGTTCTCCGTGGTTTCGGGTGAGCTACAAGATGCCTCCCGCCCAGCCATGGGCAAGCTACCCGTGTTACATTACATCGCCCCGCAAACCTATAGCACCGCGGGGGTCCTGGACGAAAGCGGCGAGCGCCTGGAGATCGTCAGCCTGCCTCGCTCGTTCGATCCCGCTGGGGGCGGGAGTTTGCGGTTAGAGCTGGCGCCCTCCCTGGCGGCCTCGATGATGAATGCTTTGGACGTGCTCGAACATTACCCTTATGAGTGTACCGAGCAAACCCTCTCACGTTTCCTGCCCAACCTGGAAACCTACCGCGCCATGCAGGATCTCAACGTAGCTGCGCCCGACCTGGAAGCTCGCCTGCAGCGTACTCTTGATGAAGGTCTGCAGCGGCTGATGGCGCGCCAGAACCTGGATGGTGGCTGGGGTTGGTGGCAGGGCGATGAGAGCGACCCGTACATGACGGCTTACGTGGTCTTTGGACTGGGACTCGCCAGGGAAGCGGGTGTGACTGTCAATGAAGATGCCCTGCAACGCGGCGTGGAATATCTGCGAGCCGGGTTGACTACCCCTCAGATGGTGGAGCAGACCTGGCAATTGGACCGTTTGGTTTTTGCCCATTTCGCTCTGGCGCAGGTGGGGGCTGGCGATCTTCCGGCGGTTAACAGCCTCGTTACCGAACGCGCCCGCCTCAACCCCTGGGCGCAGGCCTTGCTGGCCGTCACCCTGGAAAACCTTTCGCCAGGGTCGGAAGCTGCCCGCACACTGTTCTCGGACCTGGAATCGTCGGCAATTCGCTCGGCCACCGGCGCGCACTGGGAGGATGAATCCCCGAACCCGCAGAACATGACCAGCCCGGTTTCGGTGAGCGCTATGGTCATCTATGCCCTGGCTCGCCAGGATGCAACCTCTCCCCTGGTCGCCGACGCGACCCGTTACCTGGTGAGCCACCGCCAAGCGAACGGCGCCTGGGATTCGACCTACAGCACCGCCTGGGCGCTGATGGCGCTCAACCAGGTGTTGAAAGGCACGGGCGAGATGGGTGGTACTTTCTCTTTTTCGGCTACTCTTAACGGATCGCCGCTGGCGGGTGGGCAAGCGGGCGCTAAGGACCGTCTGGCGCCGGTTGCCGCGGATGTGCCTCTCGCCAACCTTTACAAAGAAGATCCGAACGCCTTGGTTATCAGCAGAGATGGGGGAGAGGGGCGCCTGTATTACACTGCCGCTTTGAAAGTCTACCGCCCGGTGGAAGACATCGCACCCTTGAGCCGGGGAATGACTATATCCAGGGCGTATTACCCGCAGGGAGAGGCTTGTCCGGCGAAAACCTGCGCCTCGATCGCTGAATCAAAAACCGGAGAGTTGGTGCGGGTTCGACTGCGGCTGGCCTTACCCAACGACGTTTACTACCTGCTGGTGGAGGATTACCTCCCGGCCGGTGCCGAGATCCTGGACACCAGCCTGAAAACCAGCCAGCAGGGTGTTCTTGAAGGCGAAGAACCCCCGCCGCTTTTCGACCCGCGTGATCCCTTTGTCGAGGGATGGGGGTGGTGGCTCTTCAGCCGCCCGCGCATTTACGACGACCACATAACCTGGGCGGCGGATTACCTGCCCGCAGGCACCTACGAGCTGACCTACACCCTGGTGATCCTGCAATCTGGTGAGTACCGTGTGCTGCCCGCCCGCGCCTGGCAGTTCTACTTCCCGGAAGTGCAGGGCACCAGTGGTGGAGAGGTGTTCACGATAAAACCTTGAGAGTTTTCTATTATCCTGGTTATTCTAAATGCTAGACCGTGTCATTCCGAGCGGAGCGAGGAATCCCTGAAGCCTTGGCCTCTTCTATCCACTCAGGGAGTAAAAAGCCTATGTCTGGGGGATTCCTCCTCTTTACGCTCGTCGGAATTCCACGGGAAAAGGCATTCGCCGGATTAGTAAAACTCTGAATAAACCGAGCAGGTGGCTAATTTTACTGCCACCTGCTCAGTTTAACCATTTTTAAGCACAATTATTCACAACTCTTTAGAGAGAGCTGCTATCGAAAAATAATGGGGAACTTGTTGTCGAAGACCTCGACCACTCTGATCAAACGGATAGCGATGTTTTCAGTAATGACTTCTGTACCGGTGATTTCGATTGTGGCATCGTAGGTTCCTAGAGCCAAACCGAAAGGATCGATCCGAATGATCAAATTCTCTCCGGTTAATCCTGTGGCAAGTTGAGAGTTGCCTGTTGGGCCTAAGTAAAGCCAGTTGCTGGGCGTTTCCGCAGTCCATGTGATGGGGGGAGGGAGCTCTACATTAATGCTCGATGTCCGGGTAACAATATCATCGCTATCCACCAACAGGGTCATACTATTTGGTAAAGCCATAAAAGCCTTCGCGTATATGGGGTCCTTTGCGTATTTCACCTCGCTGTTGGATTCGTCATAGTAGGCGATGTGTGGTAAGCCGGTGCTATCCACTTCCAACGAGCAGTATTTTCCCACGTCGCCAATGCTATCTACCGCTTGGGTGAACCAGGAACCTGCAGATTTATAGGCGAACCGCAAGTCTTTGCCGCCTGCATCGTAATAGCAGATGTAGGGTGTATTGGTGGCGGTGTCCACGTCGATCGAGGTGTATTCGATGGGATTGCTGGAAGTTTCGATGTTTTCGGGTGTGCCGAAAACCCATCCCGAAAGAACATTCCAATTTGCTGTGATGTATCTCAGTTGCCACCAATCCCTGTCTTGTTGGTCGACGTAATGCCTCACGTAAGATATCATCGGCTGGTTGGCTCCATCGTATGTCACTGAGCTCCATCTGCCAACGTCGTGACCGCTGGGATCTATGTTTTGAGTAGCCATCCAGGTGGTGGTAGCCGCATACCAGAATTTAAAATCCAGGTCTTGCATAGGCTCGCCCTCATATTCATTGTAGTAGCTGACATAGATATCCCCCAGGCTATTGACGGCGATGGAGTTGTACATCCCTACATCGGCGATACCGACCAGTGTTGAAGTTATCCAGTTGGGATTTTTAACAGCCAATCGTAAATCTTTCCAGGAGGCGTTGTAATAGGTGATGTATGGAACATCCGCCTGGATAGCCAGGGAGGGGTACTGGCCGGTGTCCAGGTTTGCGCCTCCGCTTTTTAAATTATCCACGGTTTCAAAATTCCAGTTGGCGCCGTCCCAACTGGCGTAACGCAGGCTGGTGTTGGCTTTGTCATAGAAGGCGATGTGCGGAAAATTGCTTGAATCGGTGTCAATCGAGGAGAAATCGCCGATCGTGCCGGTCGAGGTCACCACGCTCCTCGACCATACGCCGCCGGATTTATAGGCGTATTTCAGGTCGTTTTTGGTGCTGTTGAGGTAGCTGATGTGGGGTCGATCCAGGTTGTCCAGAGCCAGAGAGGTGGCAACGCCAAAATCGTTGGTTTCGTCGATGTCACGGGTTAACCATGCTGTTGTAGGTTTGTAGATTTCCCTCAGCCAGCCATTATACAGGTCGACGTAGGTGATGTGCAGTTTGTAGGTACCGCTTTCATACATTTTTACTGCGGATGTGTACAAACCCACTCTTCCATCGCTTTTTAGTACATATTTCCACCAGCCCCAGGTTCCTTCATGTTTTTCCCAGCAGGCATATTTCAGATTCTGGTTGCTAAAGTCATAGTAGCTGACGCACAGCGAATTCTTATTCCGATCGGGATTGATCACCAGGGAGGTGTAGCCGCCCACACCGGAGCCGTTCGGGCCATCGTCGACGGTTACTTTCGAATCCACCTCCCAATATCCACCTATGTTATTGGAGTTGTATTTCCATCGTAAACCGGTAACTTTGAGAGAGCCTCGACCCTGGTCGTAGTAACTGATAATCGGATAATAAATACCGGCGTTATTCCTGGATTCGGTCACGATGGATGTGTAGCCGCCGATATTCCTGCCTGGGTCTCCGTCCTCGACGGTGAAGAAATTCCAGCCGCTGCCGTTGAAGTGGGCGTAGCGCAGGTCGTCGTGGCTGTCATCTAGAAAGGCGATGTGAATTAAATCGCTCCAATCGATGGTAATCGAAGTGTATTTCCCCTCGTGATTTTTGTGACCTATCTCCCACACGGTTTGAATGCTCCAAATCAGGCCGTTGAAGGTCGCCAGCCGGAGTTGCTGGTTGACGCCGTCGTAATAGCTGATGTAGGGGCGGTTGAGGCTATCCAGGGCGATGCCGGTGTACATACCCATGCCCCAATCGCCGATCAGCTCAGGCGAAAGCGGGCTTTCTGCGTCGTCAGGCGCCAACTGCAAGGGGGCATTGGTGTCGATGGAGGTCAGTGGAGGACTGAGCAGTGGATTGACAGGTGGTAAGCCATTCGGGCTTCCACTCGCCATCATCGCCGTATCGAGAACGCTGATCGTCCAACCCCCGACGCAGCCTGCGCCCTCCGTTTTTTGGGCGTATTTCAGCCGCCCGTTGAGAGCATCGTAGTAGCTGATGTGAATCTTCCGTGTCGTAGCTGGGGGGATGGGCTCAGCGATGGCCACCGAGGTATATTGGCCTGTCCATGGGGCGCTGTCCACCAACTCTTTGCACCAGGTAGTTCCATTGAAATAAGCGTAGTACAGGTTGTAGTCGCCGTAAGCCAGGTGCAGACGATTGCCTAAATCTATTCCCAGGCTGCGAGGCCCCATTTCGTAGAAGTTGTGTAGGGATTCCACCGTCTCGATCGTCCAAATGAAACCCCCGCCGCTGGTCGCGGTTTGCGGGCGGGCGGGTGATGCGCCCAGGGCGTTCGTTGGCGCCAGTATATTAATTGTGGTCGCTACAAACAGGAGCGGAACCAAAATTCGCCAGCCCCGGCGGTGAAATAACCAGCTTTTTCGCTTCCCCATTAAAACCACAGGGAATATTTTTCTCAGCATATCGACTCTCCAGTTTTTGTCCATGTAAACCATGGTTAGCTTCCCTCCCACCCGTTTGCGTGGATTTGAGGTGTCTGGGAGGCAAATATCAGCCCGAAGTATAGCACGGATTGAATTAAAATAACCTGAGTCAAAGATGTGAATTCATCCAGGTTATATTAAGCCATTTTCAAGGCCTCTTATACTATATAATCGAATGTATTGGGTTAATCCGGGATTAAGAGCGCGGTATATTGATGAATGATAAAACTTGTCATTGCTGCTTTCGTATGTAGGATATATGGTTAATAATCCAACTATGGTATGAATGGACATCCGATCTTACGGCGCTGTTGTTTTGTTGGGAGAACTTGATTTTGTCATTCCGAGCGGAGCGAGGAATCCCTAATCAGCTTGCTTAAAAATATCGTCGGTAGGGATTTCTCGTCGCAAAGACCGCTCCTCGAAATGACAACGCCTCGGAAGGTTTCAACAGCCCTGGAGAGGGAGAACGTAAAAGTATGCCCGGTGTAAAGGATTTGCCTTCGATTTGGAATAACATCAAGG
>Ga0299912_10005436_pt1 | contig 10464 bp, 5 predicted proteins | sample RVTome_2_FD_207667 | JGI IMG/M metagenome (GOLD analysis project Ga0299912, IMG submission 207667) | Soil microbial communities from uranium-contaminated site in the Upper Colorado River Basin, Wyoming, United States - RVT95D214 (version 2) ... | reverse complement strand
GAAAATACTGATTGTTGATGATCACACACTCATCCGTGAAGGGCTGAAACTAATCTTTGCGGAAAACCCAGACATAGTTGTAGGAGGTGAAGCAGATAGCGGTCAGGAAGCACTAAAGAAAGTGTCAGAAAATAATTACGATATAGTCCTGCTCGATATTTCCTTGCCCGACAGAAACGGGCTGGAAATTCTTAGAGAAATAAAAAATCGAAGACCTGACCTACCGGTCATAATGCTGACAATGTATCCGGAAGAGGCACATGCGATTCGTGCCTTGAAGGCTGGTGCCTCCGGATATCTTACAAAAAAAAAGGCATCGGATGAATTGTTGGAAGCTGTAAGAAAGGTATCAAAGGGTGAGAGATGTATATCTTCTTCCCTTGTAGAGAAATTAATTCTTATTACAGAAAATGGTTCAGAAAAATTACCTCATGAGACACTCTCAGACCGTGAGTATCAGGTAATGTGCATGATAGCTTCAGGAAAAACTTTAAGCAAAATTGCTGAGGACTTATCATTGAGCATAAACACAATCAGCACCTTTCGTCAGCGGATTCTCAAAAAATTGAACATGAGAACTAATGCAGAATTGACACATTATGCCATCATGAACCAACTGGTTCTTGAATGAGTAATACCTTCTGCTTAAAACATTTCTCAACTGAGTAGATTGATCCTATAAAAAGTCATTCCAAGACTTAAACTCCTTATATAAATCTTTCAAGTCGGATTTGATTTTTCAATTCTGTAGTAGAAACAGTGACAAACGAATAATCCATATCTTACAAAAAATTAAGACATCAACTTACAAAAAAATCAGAATTCTGCTGATACCTTAATTTCTATCTTTGATGCAAAATATTTTTAAGGCTTATAGAAATCTTTTTACAGACATCTTTGATGCCTTGAAAGGATTTCAGATGAGGGATTTTAAAAAAAGAAGGAGGTGACGAAAAAATGATTGTAGTTTTCAGATTGGTAAAGTGCAATTTGCACAAAAGTGACAACACTAAAATATCAAGTAAAGGAGGATTGAATTATGGAAATGCGAAGATTCTCAATCATTGTGGCGCTGCTATTGGCAGTGGTTGCGCTTTCCTGGGGAATTGACCAGGGCATTGCGCAAGCAGCAAATAGCAACAATGGCAAGTTTGACCAGGTTCTGAAATATCATGGAAAGATAACACCTGCCGAGAAGAAGGCTGCAGCCGAGCGTTTCGGAGCGGCTCAGGATGCCGCACTGGCTGCAGGTGTTGCGCTCGCACCCGCGGCGCTCTTGACCGACCCCGTCACTGGTTACTATATCCCGGATTACTTCACCACGCCCAACTGGGCCAACAGCCCGCCGCTGGCGAAATTCGTTGACCCGTTGCCGGGGCTGTACATCAGCGGGATAAGCCCTACGCCGACCGGTGAGTACATCCCGGTAGCAGTTCCGGACAAACTCACGTATCCGGGATCTGATTACTACGAAATCGAGCTGGGACAGTATACCCAGAAGATGCATTCGGACCCGGCGATGAATCCAACTACACTGCGCGGTTACAGGCAGACCAATACAACGGATCCCGTCGTCAGTCAGTTTCATTATCTGGGACCTGTGATAATCGCAACCAAGGGCACGCCCGTACGCATCAAGTTCACCAACACCCTGAACCCAAACAGTAATCTCTTTCTCCCGGTAGACACTACCATCATGGGATCGGGGCCTTACACTATTAATTATGATCCTGCGACAAAGACTCCCATGGCTCAGGTTTCAGGTACTTTCTCACAGAGCCGGGCTACCCTCCATCTCCACGGCGGCCTTAATCCATGGATCAGCGACGGCACGGCCCACCAGTGGACCGCCCCGGCGGGAGTCACTGACTACCCAAAGGGTGTGAGCGTTTCCTACGTGCCGGATATGTGGTTTGTAAATGGGAACGTGGTCCCAAATACGGTTGGTCAGACTACGCCGCCTGTGCCGGGCGCAACAAATAATCCCGGCGCCGGGTCGCTGACCTTCTTTTGGACTAACGATCAGAGCACCAGGTTCATGTTCTACCATGACCATGCTTATGGAATCACTCGCCTCAATGTCTACGCAGGTGAAGCAGCGGGTTACCTGATAAATGATCCAGTGCTGGAGGATACGCTGTCTGGCCTGGGCATCCCCGGCACCCTCGGTACTGCCCCCGCGACCACCGATTTAGCGCACCTTGTCCCCTTAGTCATTCAGGACAAGACCTTCGTGGACGCCGCTACTGTTATGACAACGGATCCCTCATGGGCCTGGGGAACGCAACCCGGAAAACCAGTCGGTACTCCCGTCACCGGCGACCTCTGGTGGCCCCATGTTTACATGCCGGCCCAGAACCCCTATAACCCTGATTTGAGCGGGATCAACGCATTTGGTCGGTGGCACTACGGCCCCTGGTTCTTCCCGCCGACTCCGTTATGTTTTGCTTCAGGCGGAACCGACCCCGAGGCGGTAAAACCATATTGCATCGATTTTCCGCCGGTCCCGAACGAATACTACTTGAACGATCCCAACTGCTATCCGGTCGAGACGGCGCTCTGCTTGCAGCCACCGGAAAGACCCGGTACGCACAATCCATCCTGGGGGGCAGAAGCCTTCCTGGATACCATGGTGGTCAATGGAGCCGCCTACCCCAGGCTCGATTTGCCGGCGGCGGGGACCTACCGCTTCCGGATCCTGAACGCCTCACATGACAGGTTCCTCAACCTGCAGCTCTATAGAGCCACCTCTATTGTTAGCGGCTTCACCAATCTTATTGGCGGCAGCGGCTACACCAATCCTGTTGTCACCATTACACCAGTTGTGGGTGATCCCGGCCATGGCGCTACTGCTACAGCAACGGTAGACCCTGCGACCGGCGCCATCACTGCTATCACCCTTGACACTGTAGGTAGCGGTTATTTAGTGGCGCCTAATGTCGCCATCACGGATGCTACTGGAACAGGCGCTAGTGCAACGGCAACGATTTATACTGCCTTGACGGAAGTTGGCATGGTTCCCGCGGCATTGGCCTCGGGCTTCCCGCCGAACTGGCCGACAGACGGCAGGGAAGGTGGTGTGCCCGATCCAGCCACCAGGGGCCCTGCGTTTATCCAGATCGGCACCGAGGGCGGCGTCCTGCCTGTGCCGGTGGCGCTGCCGAACCAGCCGGTAAAATGGAACACCGATCCAACGATGTTCAATGTCGGAAATGTGCTCCAACAGAGGGATGGCGGCGGCACGCTCTTCCTGGCTCCGGCTGAACGGGCGGACGTGATCGTCGACTTCAGCAATTTCGCCGGCCAGACCCTCATCCTTTATAACGACGCTCCTACCGCATTCCCAGCGCTCGTCCAGCAATATAACTACTACACGGGCGCTCCGGACCGTGCTGATATGGGCGGTTATGGCCCCATCCCTCCGGGCGTTGGTCCAAACATCCGGACCGTCATGCAGATCACAGTACCAGCGGGAGGCAGCACCACAGCACCCCCTGACGACTACGATCCGATTTTCTTGAATAATCTGGTGACAGCATTTGCCTCGCCGACCGGCATTTTCGCGTCGAATCAGCATCAGATTGTCGTAGGGCAGACTGCCTATAATTCGAGTTACAGTCACACCTTCCCGGCGAGATGGCCAAACTGGGGTCTCTCAAGGATCTCGGACGCCACCATCGGCTTCGAGACGGTTAACCCGGACGGAACATTTACACTCATGAGTAATTTCGCAATGAAGACGAAGGCCATCCACGACGAGATGGGTGCGACCTTCGATGATTACGGACGGATGGCTGCCAAACTCGGGCTCGAAGTGCCGTTCGTCAATGCCGCGAATCAGAATTTTATCCTCCAGAACTTTGTGGATCCGGTCACTGAAATCGTGAATCCCGACGGCATCCAGGTCTGGAAGATCACGCACAATGGCGTGGACACGCACCCCATTCACTTCCACCTCTTTGACGTGCAGGTGGTCAACCGGGTCGGCTGGGACGGGTTTATCAGGCTACCGGACGACAACGAGTTGGGCTGGAAGGATACCGTCAGGATAAGCCCATTGGAGGACACGATCGTCGCGTTGAGGCCGAAACAGCCTCCAGTGCCATTCAAGCTGCCCAACAGCATCCGCCCCCTGAACCCAACGACACCTATAGGTAGTGACATGGGGTTCTCACAGATCGACATCACGGATGGAGCTGACCTTGTGCCCCCCTTGTTGAATCAGTTGATCAACTTCGGTTGGGAGTACACGTGGCACTGCCACATCCTCAGCCATGAAGAGAACGACATGATGCGGGCCGTGGCTTTGGCGGTTCCGCCGGAGGCGCCTTACAGCCTGTCTTACATCATTAAGGGAGCCAAGGTGACTCTGAGCTGGCTGGACAATTCCTTGAACGAGACCGGCTTCATTGTCCAGAGGAGCATCAACGGCGGAACGTGGACTAACATAGCAACCGTGCCAGCATCTACTGTATTGAACGGTACGGTAACGTTCACGGATCCCACCAATCTCAAAAACAAGACGACGTACTCCTACCGGGTACTGGCTACCAACGTAGTTGGCGGCCCGGCGCCCTACCCAATCGAGACTGCCAACTCTGCATTCTCCAACACGATCACTTTCGCGAGATAGCTTGCGACTAACGCAATCTGGGGAGGGAGCAATCCCTCCCCGAATTTTTTCTCAGGAGATGGAATAAGGCGAACAAAAGGACAGAAGAAAAATTTCATTAAGAGAGGAAAAATATACATATGAGAAGGAGAAATAATATAAAGAAAGAATTTAAAAGTAAAAATGATTGTTTCTTTTCAAGACGACAATTCTTGAAAGCCTGCGGAATAGCAGGTTTGGGAGTTTGCCTGCCCTTAAAATGGGGATCAGGAAACAAGGCATTTGCTGCGATCCCGGGCGGCACCCTAAATCCCGCGGATGTCGAAAAGTACATTACCCCATTGCTGATCCCGCCAGCTATGCCCAAAGCAGCCAGCATTAAGCTGGGCCTCAAGCAGATCGATCATTACGTGATATCCATGCAGCAGTTCCAGCAGCAGATCCTGCCTGCCGGTATGCCGGCGACAACTGTCTGGGGTTACGGCCCCAAGATCGCCAAGAAGGGCCCAAAGATTTTCAACGCGCCGTCTCTCACCATTGAAGCCAGGCATAAAACAGAGGTGCGTGTTACGTGGATTAACGGACTGGTGGATGACAATGGCAAATATCTGCCCCACCTGCTGCCGGTTGACCAGACCCTGCACTGGGCCAATCCACCCGGCGGGATTGCAGGCCGTGATACGCGTCCGACTTTCACCAGTACACCCGGCCCATACATCGGCCCGGTTCCAATCGTCACGCATGTGCACGGTGCGGTCGGCGTCGGCGACGAGAGCGATGGTTATGCTGAGGCCTGGTATTTGCCCTTAGCAAAAAACATCCCAACTGGCTATGCAAGACACGGCACCTGGTATGAATACTTCAGGAAGAAGGCATTCAAGAAGCATCTTGCTGTATGGCCGCCTGGCAGTTCCACCTTCGTGTATCCCAATAATAACCGCGCCTCGACCATATGGTACCATGACCATGCCCTGGGCATGACCCGGCTTAACGTATATGCCGGGCCAGCCGGTTTCTATATTGTGCGCGGTGGTCCTTCTGGAGACAAGGCTGTGTTAGACTCCCACACAAACATGCCTGCTGTGCTCCCGGGCCCCGCCCCAAAAGAGGGCGACCCATTCCCATCGAACATAACATACTACGAGATCCCCATCGCCATCCAGGACCGTGCATTCAATGATAACGGCTCATTGTTCTATCCAGATACGCGCGCCTTCTTTGACGGATTCGGTGGACCGTACATACCGGACACTGACGTCTCACCTATCTGGAACCCTGAGTTCTTCGGGAACATGATTATAGCCAATGGCAATACCTGGCCCTTCCAGACGGTTGAGCAGCGCCGCTATCGCTTCCGCTTCCTGAACGGATGCAACTCACGCTTCCTCATCCTTGATTTCAACAACATCCCAGGCGTGGAAGTCTGGCAGATCGGTAATGAGGGCGGATTCCTGGCCGCGCCGGTCAACATCACCGCAGACCATGGCAACAGATTGCTCATGGCTTTGGCTGAACGTGCTGATGTTATCGTGGACTTTACCAACGTCCCGCAAGGGTATCATGTTTTTGGCAATGTCGGCCCGGATGAGCCTTTCGGCGGCGGTGTCCCTGGTGTAGACTTCGATCCGGCCGACCCCCTATCAACCGGCCAGATCATGGCATTCAACGTTGTACCAGCGGCCGCCCCCGATCCCACCACACCCCCGCAGTTCCTGCAACTGCCAGCCATCGAGCCGCTTCCAGCGGAAATTACCACACGTTCTCTGGCTTTGCTTGAGATGATGTCCATGGTTCACGATGGGCCAGCTGCAGCAATGCTCGGTAATGTGGATAACATGGGTATGCCAATGCACAAGATGTGGGCTGAACCGATCAGCGAAAATCCCGCTGTGGGCGACACAGAAGTATGGGAATTCTACAACTTCACGGCCGATGCTCACCCAATGCATATCCACGAAATAGTGTTTGAAGTTGTGAACCGCGAGGCTCTGGTGCTTGATCCCGGGACAGGTGAACCTGTACAACCGGTACAACTCACTGGCAATGTACGGCCACCTGAGGCCTGGGAGTCCGGCTTCAAGGACACTGTTATCTCCTATCCAGGCGAAGTAACCCGCCTTCGGGCAAAATTTGACATGCCAGGCACATTCGTCTGGCACTGCCACATTGTCGAACATGAAGACAACGAGATGATGCGGCCGTATCGAATTGGCCCGGCGGATCCGAATGCGCCAGGTGGCGGCATGTAAAAAGTTTCATATGCGCTTGACACCTGAGAGGGCCGCTGAAAACGGCCCTTTTTCTAACGATGAACACAATAATGCAATTGAGATAATGCAGATGTGAAAAAATTTATTTAAATAAATTTTTGAAACAATGTCTGCATTATTCAGTGAAGAAATATTAATTCAACAATTGAAGGAGAACTTTATGAAGGATACACGAGAAATAAATAGGAGAGAATTTCTTAAATATGTTTCTGCAGGATTAGTCAGTGGATACCTGGGCATAAAAGCAGCCCCTGTAGCAGCAAGAGGCGGCGGCGGTATGGGTGGAGGAGGTGGTAGCTGTTGCGGCGGAGGCGGCACATCTGTCATTGACCCGCCCCCTGGCGCGGCCTTCATGGATCCCCCAATATTACTCAATGAAAGTGAAGAGACTGGCGTTGTTGAAGTCAGCATAGAAGCGAAAGTAGCGCCCATCAATGTCAACGGAACAATGGCCAATCTGCTTACCTACAATGGCTTTTATCCTGCGCATACGATAAAGGTACATAGGGAGGATTTGCTGAGGGTCAACTTAAAAAATTCCCTTTCGATGCTTGGAACCAATATTCTCGGCCACGACCGGGATATTACGAATCTTCATACCCACGGCCTGCACGTTTCCCCTTCAGGAAACTCTGACAACATGATGGTAATGCTCATGTCCGGGGATACCTTCACCTATGAATATGATCTTTCAATGCAGGAACCGAGCAGTCTGAATTTCTATCATCCACACATTCATGGGTCTGTGGCAGAGCAGTACTGGGGCGGCATGGCAGGCGCTCTTGATGTTGCCGATGAAATAAGCGCTCTGTCTGATTTTGAGACACATATTGTTTTCCTGAAAGACATAAGTTTGAGCGGTTCCGAGCCAGAACCCTACACCACCATGATGGATTTCATGCACGGCAAGGAAGGCAATACAGTAATGGTCAATGGATTGGTCAATCCTGTGTTGAATATTCAGCCTGGACAGGTCCAGAGATGGAGAGTCATCAATGCCAGCAATGCGCGATTTTACAAATTGAGCCTTGAGAGCCACACTCTTTATGTTGTTGGCACTGAAGGAGGACTGCTGGACAAGCCTTATGCAATGTCTTCTCTTCTCCTTTCACCAGGCGAACGCGTGGATGTCCTGATTAAGGCGAATCAGAGTGTTAAAAATTACCGCCTGCTTTCTCTTCCTTACAACCGTGGCGGCAGCAGCATGGGGCAGCAGGTGACGCTCATGACAGTCGCATATAAGGGAAGCCGAGTTAACGATAGTGTCCCCACTATAATCAATCCTTCAGCAGTCAGAATCAATCCGCCAATAACAAAAACAGAGCAGCTCTATTTAAGCATGGGGCAAATGAAAGGATACATCAATGGCATTTCCTTTGAGATGCTGAGCGACGGCACCATGAATTGCGCTGAGATCCATTCCATGCTTGGAACGTACGAGGTCTGGGAGATTATCAATCAGAGCGGCATGGACCACCCGTTCCATCAGCATGTCAACCCTTGCCAGGTCTTGTCCATAAGCGGAGGAGACTCAGGATACGCCTCTTTTTACACGACAGCCCCGGCATGGAAGGATGTGGTATTGATTCCAAAAAAGGGGAGAGCAAAAATCCTTGTGCCAGTGACAGATTACGACGGGATGTCCATGTTCCACTGCCATATCGTCGAACACGAGGACATCGGCATGATGGGCCTGTGGCATATCATGGGTATGATGTAGAAATCCGATTGATTCAGGAAATTTTTGTAATTATTAAGAGGGAGTTAAATATGAAATCGTTAACAAGAATGCAGTTTTTAGGAATGATATTGTCGAAAAACAAATCAAATGAAAGGAGTGATTAATCAATGAAAAAGATTTTTTTCAAAATCTGTCGCCGTATCATGCTCGGCTTAGCAGGGCTGGCGTCTACAGCTTTTCTGTTTGCTGTCAGTGCGGAAATAGTGAGCGGGCAAGAACTCACTATAAAACAACAACTGGGTAAATTGCTCTTTTTTGACACAAACCTTTCAACTCCAAAGGGTATGTCCTGTGCGACCTGCCATAGTCCGGAGGCAGCTTTTACAGACCCCCATTCCAATTTACCCGTTTCACAGGGAGTGATATCTGGAAGATTCGGTTCCCGGAATGCACCCTCAGCGGCTTACGCTGCATTTAGTCCGCCTCTATTCTTTGATACTACTGTTCGGCCGGGAATAATGCAAGGGATGTATGTCGGCGGCCAGTTCTGGGACGGAAGAGTAGACACTCTGAAAGAACAGGCAAAGCAGCCCTTCCTGAACCCTCTTGAAATGAACAATTTCAGTAATATGCAGGTTATTCTAAAGGTGCGCTCCTCAGCATATGCCGATTTATTCGAGGAAGTATTTGGGCCCGGGTCCCTTTCATTAAAATGGGGGAACATAGACACGGCTTTCAATCATGTTGTTGAGGCAATCGCAGAGTATGAAAGGTCAAGTGAGGTCTGCCAGTTCAGTTGTAAATATGATCAGCATCTGACGGATCCGGCTGGTGTACCATTAACCGACAGCGAGGTGCGCGGCCTCGAACTCTTTATCGGCAAGGCAAAGTGTAAGAACTGTCACTTTGTGAATACGAATAATTTGGCAGGCAAGCCATTATTCACAAGCTTTGGTTACCAGAATATCGGCGTGCCCAAAAATCCGGAGAATCCTTTCTATAACCTGCCCAGGAGGTTCAATCCCGCTGGACAGAACTTTGTGGACATCGGACTGGGTGCGGTTATTTACGGCGATATGGAGAAGGGCAAGTTCAAGATTCCGACTCTGCGCAATGTTGCGGTGACTGCCCCGTATATGCATAACGGTGTCTTTAAAACTCTCCGTGAGGTCCTGGATTTTGACAATACCAGAGATACTGCAAATTGGCCGCCGCCCGAAGTAGACATGAACGTCCACAGACATATGCCGCCTATGGACGGAACTTTTGGCCGGCTCGGATTAACTGATCAGGAAATAGAGGATATTATCGCATTCCTTCAGACGCTGACGGATGGCTATCAACCATAGGGTTACAGGTACTGTTATCGATGAGGGAAGTAAAGATAAAACCGTTAAGAATCGGAATTGGGTTGATGAAGCGGTTAGGTAAGATTATATGATAAGGTAGATAAGACTCCATGAATTGTAACAAGATTCAAAAAACAGTTCAGTAGGAAGACTCATATATACAAATTTAGTGATTTCAAATATAAAGGGCAACTTCACATGGAGTTGCCCTTTATTCTTCTTTAAAATTATTTTTCTATTATTCCTTTAAATACATTTCTTACTTCTACTAACATTTCTCTGTGCACAACAGGGTTTCCTGCAACAATATTGCCTGTAAGTAAATATTTTGTTCCTCCTCCAAAATCTGTGACAGTCCCGCCTGCCTCTTTAATTAAAAGGCTCCCTGCTGCAATGTCCCAGGGGCTGAGGCCGAGCTCAAAAAATCCATCGCACCTGCCACACGCAAGATAGGCAAGGTCAAGCGCAGCAGAACCGGCCCTTCGCAGATCACTGACCTTAAAGAAGATATTCTTGAAGAGTTTGAGATATGAATCTGTCATCTCCTTTTTG
>Ga0299912_10005435_pt1 | contig 10465 bp, 10 predicted proteins | sample RVTome_2_FD_207667 | JGI IMG/M metagenome (GOLD analysis project Ga0299912, IMG submission 207667) | Soil microbial communities from uranium-contaminated site in the Upper Colorado River Basin, Wyoming, United States - RVT95D214 (version 2) ... | reverse complement strand
CAAGCAGTGCCTTCGGATCGAATCCGCTGATTTCCACGCCGAATGTCGGGGTCAGCTCCGTAATCTTCAGGTGAGTCATGGTGTGATTCTCCAATATATGTTCTTCAAGAACCGTGAGATGCAGTCAGGCGTACTTGGCTGGGAGCACGTTGGCTTGTCTCTGGCTTGAAATGTCGCAAGGCCAAGGCCTTGGCGTCATCGCCGATCCCGCCAGCGTGCGGTAGCGGTTCCTGCGCCCGACGCGGTGCCGATGGCGACATTGTTCATTCATTCATCCTTTGCTCCCGCCACTTCGCGTCGTGCGAATGTTCGACTGGACAGGTGGTCAATGAATAAATATAGTAATCACTATGACCGACAGGTCAAGCGGCAGAATGATGCGGTCTGCCGAAAGGCGGGATTTGAGGCAAAGTCAGTGCAGGGCAGCGAGACGATGGGAGCGGCGTCATCCGTTCGAATCCCCGCATCGACAACCGGCTGGCCTTGTCTGTTGAAGGCATCCGATTTATGGAACTCGAATCATATATGGGTGTTGAATAACAGAATTGATGAATCGTGCATTTCGGCCAAGGAGGGGTCGCCTGTCGGCTGGCCCGGGCAAGAAGTCGGGGAGAGCGGGATTTAATATTGCGCAGGTGCGCGATTCGCGAGGCGGGGTTCAGAGGCGTTCCTGGACCACGGGTATTTCCCGGAGTCTGGCTTGGGGCACGCTTCCGGCCATGGTCCATTCCCGATCGCCCGATGCGCTTCTTCGCAAGCGGATGGCTGGGAGCGGGAAGGGGGCCTCGCTCAGCCGAAGCTCATGGGATGTCGTGATTGCGGGGCGGACTGCCGGTTTTCCGTAAAATACATAGTCTTTAATAGACATTTGGAGAGAGAGAATGAACCAATCTATTTCAGCGGATCCGCAAGTCGATGAAAGGGCAGTCCACTGGGATCCCTACAATACTAAATATTTTGCGAACCCATACCCGGTATTCCGGCGCCTGCGTGAAGAAGCGCCGATCTATCGCAATGACGAATTTGATTTCTATGCCCTTAGCCGTTATGCCGATTGTGTCAGCATTCTGGAAAACCGGGATGACTTCATTTCCTCGAAAGGTGGCGTTCTGGAGGTTATGAAGACCGAGACGCCCATTCCCTCGGGCATGTTGATTTTCGAGGATCCTCCCTACCACACGATCCATCGCAAGCTTTTCTCACGCATCTTCTCGCCCAAGCGGGTGCGCGCGCTGGAGCCGCAGATCCGCGAATTCTGCGCCAAGGCACTGGACCCATTGGTCGGAGGCAATGAGATCGACTTTATCGAGCATCTCGGTTCCGAAATGCCGATGCGGGTGATCGGCATGCTGCTTGGCATTCCAGATGAACATCTCAAGCCGTTACAACGCATCGTCGACGACAACATGCGGACCGAACCGGGCAAGCCGCAAGAAAAACCCGGCCATGGCATGACGGGTGAAGCCTATACGGACTTCATCGATTCGCGTATCGCGAACCCAAGCGATGACCTGATGTCGGACCTGATCAGGGCGGAATACGAAGCGCCGGACGGGGAGATCAGAAGGCTGACACGCGCGGAGCTCATGACCATGGTCGCGCTGATCTTCGGCGCGGGCAATGAAACCACCAACCGCCTGATCGGCTGGTCTGGCAAGCTGCTTTCCGAATACCCCGACCAGCGGCGGGCGATTTGTGAGGACATGTCACTGATCCCGGATGCGATCGAAGAAATCCTGCGCTATGAATCGCCCGGCCTTTACATAGGCCGCACGACCGTGCGCGATGTGGAGTTTCATGGCGTGACGGTGCCTGCCGGCAACCCCGTTTTGGCGCTTGTCGGCTCAGCCAATCGCGACGAGGAAAAGTTTTCCGACGGCGAGGTTTTCAATATCCGTCGTGCCCGCCATCCGCATCTGACCTTCGGAATTGGCTTTCACAATTGCCTCGGCAACGTGCTCGCGCGGATCGAGGGGCGCATCGCCCTTGAGGAAGTGCTCAAGCGTTTCCCGGAATGGGAAGTCGATCTGGGCAGGGCCAGGATGTCCTCCACTGCAACGGTGCGCGGATGGGAAACCCTGCCCGCCTATGTTTAGAGTGATTTCGAGCCAAATGGAATCATTTGGCGGCCTGGAAATCACGGTAAGACAATAGCCTGGAGTGCGGTCTTTGATGCAATCAAGGACGGAAGCACTCCAGGCGGCAAACTCACCCATCACATATGCAGCGTCCCGTTGCGGATCGCTGGTGAAACCTGAGGAATTGACAGAACGATGCCAAAGATCACGTTTATCGAGGCAGGCCAGGAAAATGGGCGGGTCGTCGATGCCGCCGTCGGTGCCAGTGTGATGGAGGCGGCCCGGAATGCCGGAATCGCGGGGATTCCGGCAGATTGCGGTGGTGCCTGCATTTGCGGCACCTGCCATGTCCATGTCGATGCCATGTGGCGCGATCATGTCGGACCGCCTTCGGACATCGAAGTCGCCACCATGGATTTTTCGGAAGACGTAAGGGCGGAAAGCCGGCTTTCCTGTCAGATCAAGGTCACTGAAGAACTGGATGGACTCGTTCTGCGTGTTCCCGCGGCATAGAGTGATTTCGAGTCGGATGGTATCATCCGGCGGCTCGGCTTCCTTGCATGTCTGACCCAAGGGCGCTGAAGTGTCCTGGCAGGGGTGTCCTGATCGTGAAGCCGCAGGTTTGCGGGTTGCTCCGCGTGGCAAAATAGCCCTCAAAGTCGTCGGCTATCGCGAACACGCTTTTGCCGTTACGCCGCCGTAATAACCGCGACGCAGGGAACCAATGCAAAGGCAAGGCAAAAGCTCCGTAAACGGTGAATTGCGTACCTATTGGCCAATCGTCCTGACCGGAAGCATGGGCATGGCGCTGGCTGCGGCGATGATCATCATGCAGGGTGTGATGATCATCCCGATCGAAAAGGAATTCGGCTGGTCGCGCGCGCGCATCTCGTCGGGCTCGCTGATCGTTTCGGTCGTTGGACTGCTGCTCTCCACTGCTGCGGGTTACGCCATTGACCGGATCGGCGCGCGCCGCATCGGCATCGCTGTTGCCGTGACCATGAGCGGTGTGCTGATGCTGCTCGCGGGAACAACCAACAATATCTGGCACTGGTGGTTCCTGTGGGGCCTTTATGCCTTCGCGGCGACGGCAACGGGCACGGTCTGGTTGGCGCCGGTATCCACCCGTTTCGACAAGAGCCGGGGGCTGGCCGTCGCCATCATCCTGGCCGGCACCGGGATCAGTGGCACGATGCTGCCGATTCTCGCGAACTACCTGCTGGGGCTTTACGGCTGGCGCTTTGCCTATTTCGTGGTTGGCGCGGTCTTCGCCGCGATCATGGTGCCGCTTACGTTGTTCTTCTGGTACGGTGCGAAGGACGCGCGTGATGACAAGGGCAAGGGTGGGCATGCCCCGCCTGCGGATCTGCCCGGGCTGACAGTGCGGCAAGGGTTCTGCTCGCCAAACTTCTACATTATTATCGGCAGCCTGATGATCGGCTCGACCGCCTGGGTGGCGATGGGCGTCAATCTCATCCCCATCCTCGTCTCGCTGAAAATCTCGGCGGCGCAGGCCGCGGCGATCGCCGGCACCCAGGGGCTGTCGAGCGTCGCCGGACGCTTCGTCGGCGGCTGGGCGCTGGACCGGTTGCCTGCGAAATGGCTGGTCTGTGGCGCGACTTTGTTCACTATGGCGTTGCCCGTCACGCTGCTCGTCAATCCCGGCCACATCTCGCTTATCTTCGCGACGGTAATCCTCGGCAGCGTGATGAACGGAGTGAAGTACTCGGGGATCGTCTATCTGGTAAGCCGTCATTTCGGTCCGAAAAGTTTCGGTACGCTGTTCGGCACGGTGAGCACGGCACCGGCGGTCGCCGCGGGGGTGGGGCCGTTGCTTGCCAGCTATACCTATGATGTGACGAAGTCCTACTCGCCGGCGATATGGGCGACGATACCTTTGATGGCGGTCGCCGCGCTGCTGATCACGCTGTTGAGCCATTATGCGGATTTCGATCAGGCGCCTTATACCAAGGTTCGATGAACACGACTCATCGAACCTTGGTCAAGCCCGTGCGGCGCCCCAGCATTTCCAAAGTGTGATGCGTCAGCATCCCGGCACTTTGGTATTACGAATAGTGCGCCGGGAGCGGACAAGGCCGCCGTCAACCCGCCTGATGCACTGTATGGCTCGTGACCAGGCCGGGGTCGCAGAAATCATGGAACCCAAGTCTGCACTTGTAATATGCGATGGTCGGCCTTTAGGGTGGGCTATATGCCCGGCTGGAAATGTACGGACCATTGATGGCATCGGAACGAGGGAGGCGGTGCTTTGAAGACTGACAAACCGGCGGTCCGCCGGCGGAACAGCGCCGAGGATACCAGGCGCAAGGTTCTCGACGTTGTTGTCCAGACCGTGACCGAGATCGGCTATTACAAGGCCAGTTCCAACGAGATCGCGCGCCGCGCGGGAGTGACCTGGGGAACCATCCAGCATTTGTTCGGATCGCGCGACCAGCTGATGCTGGAGGTCGTGAACCACATTGCCGGCAAGATGGAAGCGTCGATCGGCAGTAGTGTGGTCATTGGCGAAACGCTTGAGGAGCGGCTCGAAAATATCCTCGATATTATGGCTGAAAGCTATGACAGCGATGTTTATCTCGTCCAGATGCAGATCCTGCTCGAACTCTCCGTTAATCCCCGCATGTTGGCGCTTGCCGAAAGGGCGATCGATCGGGAAAACGGTGACACTTTTGATCGGCTTGCCCAGCCGCTTCTTGCCAAGGCGATCGGTAATCTCCCGGCCGATTCGGATCTGGCCTACTATGTGTTTATGACCTTCCGGGGTTTCCTGATCTCAAGCGTACTTTCACGCCGAATTGCGAGGCTCCCTAAAGGTGCGTTGAACACGTTCATGGGCAAGTCAGGCAACCTCAGCGTGTCCATACAGCGCAAATTTCTGGTCCAGGGCGTGGCTGCATCGATTCGCGCCGAGGCGCAGAAGCGTGGAATGGAAATCGCCTGACGCGCCGCTTGGGTTCTATATCTCTGTAAACAAATGATTATCGTGGGCGCAAGAGTGCGCAACTGCTTGCTTGACAGCTCGTGCATAGTGATTACTATAAAACTTATGAGAAAAGGTTTCGCGGTCGGCGTGCGGCGCGGCTCCGATTGAGGATGCCGGTAACGCGCCGTTTGCGATAAGGGAGGGGTTTATGGGAGTGGAAGGTTCACCTTCCCGTCGGCATCTCCGATTTTCGTCCGATAGTCCGCAGACGCAGGAGAGCAATCATGGCACAGATTGAAGTTCGTAAGATCAGCCCGACCGTTGGCGCTGAAATCATTGGTTTCGATCCCAATGCGGAAATCGATCAGGAAACCTGGAATCTGTTGAGCAAGACCTTCGACGAATGCCTCATGCTGGCATTCCGTGATATTGACCTTAGTCCTGCGCGGCAGTTCGAGATCGCCGAGATTCTTCATGCCGGAGGCGATGTCTCGGTGATCGAGGGTCTGAATACGGAGCGCTTCTCCTGTGTTTCGAACACGGCAGAAGACGGCGGCGCTCCCTATGGCCGGCTGATGTACCATGTTGACATGATGTGGTCCGAAATTCCGTTTCAGACCCCCACTCTCTATGCACTCGAAGCTGAGCAGCCCGCGACGCCGACAACTTTCGTGAATTCCATCCATGCATGGAAAGAGCTTCCTGAAGAACTCAAGGAGCGGGTCAAGGGGTTGAGCGCGCGGCATGAAAGCGGTCAGCAGGGGCGCGGCGATACGGAGTATGAGGATGAGCTGATCCAGCCGAAATGGGGTAAGCTGCGCGACACGGTCACGCCAATCGCCATGCGGCACCCGCGGATCGGCGAAACCATGCTCTATGTCTGCGAACAGCAGACGCGCGAGATCGTCGGCCTGCCCAAGAAGGAAAGCGACGCACTGCTCGACCAGCTCTACGAGCATATGTATCGGCCCGAATGGATCATCGCCCACCAATGGCGTCCGAGGGATTTGGTGGTGTGGGACAACATGGCTGCTCAGCATGGCCGTCCATATGTGGAAGGACGCGGCCCGGCTCGCACCCTGCGCAAGATCCATGCCCCCAGCAGAGAGCTCAACGCCTATCTGGAAAAGATCGCCGAGACGCCAACCTACGAACAGGCGATGTGAGACCATGAGGCTTCTGGTTCTTGGCGTCGATGATAAGGGGCGCTCATGCGTAACGGAACAGCGGGACAGTCTTGACTTCAGCGTGATTCCCGGTGTTCCGGGCACGACGATCGCCAAACTGTTCGGCACGAGCGAAAGCCCGCCGCGTGCGGCCCCGCCGGGAGAAGGCAAGAAGATTGCCGATACCCTCGCGCCGGGGCAGGTGAGCTGGTTCGTGATTCATCACGAACCCTACGGCCCCGAAGAGAAGGAAACCGCGGCCACCGAGCTTCATTATCGCAATGCGATCGACCTGATCTTCATTATCGAAGGCGGCGGAGACATGATGCTGGGCGATGGCGCGCATCCGGTGCAGGCTGGCGATTGCGTCGTTATGGCGGGGACTTCCCATGGTCTTCGGCCGGGGCCGCAAGGCTGCCGGCTGATGGCTTTTGCTATCGGCGCGGCACCCGCCTGAGGCACACGGGGAAGCTGCGGGCGGGCATGAGCAAAGACCCTTGATCGGGGGTTGACCTGAGACCAACGCAATTACAGCCGGCGCAGTTACAGCCGCGCAACCAGTTCTGGAGGAGGAATACGAATGCTTGAAAGTAGATTTGTTCCGCTGCGAAGCCTTGCCGGAGCCCCGCTGTGAGCGGGCGCATGGAAGGCCGCAAGGCCGTCGTCGTCGGCGCCGGGCAGCCGGAGAGCGATCTGCTGGGCAACGGTCGCGCCATCGCGATGTTCCTGGCGCGCGAGGGTGCGGAGGTTTGCGCCGTCGATCGCGACCGGGAACGCGCCGAGGCCACGGCCGAAATCATCCGCAAGGCTGGCGGAAAGGCGCATGTCATTGTTGCCGATGTTGGCAATGCGGATGACTGCGCGCGTCTGATCGAGGATTCCTATGCGGCCATGGGCGGGCTCGATACGCTGGTGAACAATGTCGCGATCAACCATGTCGATGCCGATCCGCTTACCCTTGGTGTGGATGGCTGGCAGCTGATGATGGATGTCAATCTGCGGGCCATGTGGCTGACATCGCGCGCCGCGGTGCCATTGATGCGCAAGCACGGCGGCGGCGCGATTACCAACATCTCGACAATGGGCTCGAAAACGGGCGGAGGGCGGATGTTCTCCTATTCGATTTCGAAGTCGGGCGTGAACGCGCTTACCCATTTCTTCGCGGCGTCCTATGCGCCTGACAACATCCGCTGCAACGTGGTTCTTCCGGGCTGGGTGCTTACGCCTCACTCGATCGAGGGGTTGACGCGCCACGGCATGGTGCCGAGCCGCGAGGAACTGGAGAAGAGCGGCAGTCGCAATGTACCCTTGAGCCGGATGGGGAGTGCAGAGGATGTGGCCAACGCCGTGCTGTTCCTCTCATCCGACGAAGCCAACTTCATCACCGGACTGGAAGTCCCCGTGGAAGGCGGCGCATTGTCGATCGTCGGTCGCTATACCGCTCCGGAGCCTGCCGCGGCGGATAAGGCCTGACCTTTTTGCCGAAAGCCCCTGCCTTTTTGCCGAAAGCCATTGAAGGCAGGCTGCTTGCTTGCCTTGATGGGAGCTTGATCACCGGCGTGCATCTGCTCGTCGATGGTTGAGTGATCGCCACATCGTATTGAGCGGATTGATCTGCAAGCCGGGGCGCGTGCCTCGGCTTGCAGGTAAGTGATAGCGGAAGTTTACCCACACTTGCGCGTCAACTAATATATTTACATTGGCTCCTTCTTCATGGTAGCCCCTGCGGCATGGCTACGCAGGTTAAATTTCTGAGGGTCGATGAGCCGGCTGGGGGGCTGCGCTCTCGCAAGAAGACGAAAACCCGGATCATGATCGAGGAAGCGGCTCTCGAGCTGTTCGCCGAGCAGGGATACGAGGCGACGACGGTGGAGCAGATCGCCGCGAAAGTGGAAATCTCGCCGACCACATTCTTCCGCTATTTCCCGACCAAGGCCGATGTGGTCCTGTGTCAGGATGCCGGGCTCTTTCCGCATCTCTATCAGGCCATTTGTGACCGTCCTGCCAGCGAGAGCGCGATGGAGGCGGTGCGGCAGGCCATGCGTGAGATATGGGTGCCGAATGTCGACCCGCTGCATACCAGGCGCACCAATCAGGCGGCTGCACACTCGGTTCAGATGCGCGGGCTTTACAACGATCTTGTGCGCACATGGCTTGAAGGGATTGCCCATGCGCTGGCCAAGCGGAAGGGGTTGTCCAGCCCGGACCTGGAATCATTTATCGTCGCGCGTGCGGCGCTGGGCGTGTTTAACGAAGCGATGCGGGCCTGGAACAACGGTGAAACCGGCGAATCCGTGGAAACGATGTTTGACCGTGCTTTCGCCACGATGGTGCGTCTCAGTGCTGAATGGGCGCGGATGAAATAGATAAACCGACAAAATCAGGAGAATGGGTGATGGGTTGGAAAAACCGCGACTGTTGTATGTCGTCGGGACACGGGGCGGAGCTGCTGCGATGACGATCGGACTTTCGCTTGAAGGCAAGGTCGCGCTTGTAACCGGCAGCGGACGCGGAATCGGCGCGGGCATCGCCCGCAAGATGGCAGAGGCCGGCGCCGCCATTGCGGTAACGGCTCGCACGTCCAGCGAAATCGACAAGGTCGCCGCCGAGATCCGCGCTGGTGGCGGGCGTGCGGTCGCGATTCCTGCCGATATTGCCGACGCCAAACAGCTGCCCGGCCTTGTCGAGCGTACGGTTGCAGAACTGGGCGGGCTGGATGTGGTGGTCAACAATGCGGGCGGGGCCATGTCTCCCGCTTTTGTGGATACGCGCTACGAGCTGCTGGAGGATCATTTCCATCTGATCGTCTCCATGCCGTTCGAACTGTCACGTCTGGCGCTGCCGCATCTGCTCGAACGGCCTGGTGCATCGATCATCAACATCCTGTCTCCCGGTGCCTACAGGGCGCCGCGCGGCAACCTGTCCTATTATGTCGCGAAGGCGGCGCTGGCTCACATGACCAGGCTGATGGCTGCTGATCTCGGCCCGAAAGTGCGGGTCAACGGCATCATTCCCGGACCGATCGAAACTCCGGCGCTGAGCAAGGTTTTCGAGGAGCGGCCCGAAATACGCGAAGTCGCCATGAATGCCACCCGAGTGCGCCGGCTGGGCATGCCGGAGGATGTCGGGCTTGGCGCCGTTTATCTGGCTTCGGCTGCGGCCTCGTTCATTACAGGCGCGCTGATGCCCATTAATGGTGGCGAAGTTGAGGAATCACGGCCGGTTTCGCCTGACCTGTGACAGCGCCTGATTTCTGGCAACGGAAGTGATCAATTATACCAAAGTGCTGGGATGCTGACGCATCACACTCTGGTATGACATGATTTGAATGAAAGGGAGATCCGATGAGCGCCACGGCAGTCAGTAATCAGGCACTTGATCAACTGTTCCTTGAAGCAAGGACACAGAATGCATGGAAGCCCGAGCCGGTGAGCGAGGCGTTGTTGCGGCAGGTCTATGACCTTGCGCGGATGGCGCCGACATCGGCCAACGGTTGCCCGGCACGTTTTGTGATGGTGGCAAGCGCCGAAGCCAAGGAACGGCTTAGGCCGCACATCCTGTCGAACAACGTCGACAAGATCATGGCCGCTCCCGTGAGCGTGATCATCGCGCACGATCTGGATTTCTACGAGAAGCTGCCCCAGCTGTTTCCGCATGGCGGTGATGCCTACAAGGGCTACTTCGCCAGCAACGAGCCGCTGGCCGTTGAGACCGCCTTTCGCAACGGCTCGCTGCAAGGCGCCTATTTCATCATGGCGGCGCGCGCGCTCGGGCTCGATTGCGGGCCGATCTCCGGGTTCAACAATGTCGGTGTGGATGCGGAATTCTTTCCCGATGGCCGGGTGAAGTCGAACTTCATCTGCGCGATCGGTCATGGCGATCCTTCGGGTGTCTGGCCGCGCAATCCGCGCCTGTCGTTCGACGAGGCGTGCCAGATCCTGTGATGGCAGCACCGATCACGCCGTCGAGCGGGATAAGCACGCCGTTGATATAGGCTGCGCGATCAAGCCCGCGCGGCGCTTGAGCATTTCCAAAATGTGATGCCTTCAGCGATCGAAGGCCATGGCGCTGATCAGTTCGAGCGACCGGATGCGTGCGGCGGAATCGAAGAAATTGCCGGCGATCATGATCTCGTCCGCCCCGGTGGCGGTGGCGAAGGCGCCAATGCGATCCCTGACCGTTTGCGCGGACCCAACGATGGTGAGTTGGTGCATGTGTTCGATCGTGGCCTTTTCCTGCGGCGTCCATGCCGCCTCGATATCGTCGACCGGGGGGTG
>Ga0299912_10005434_pt1 | contig 10466 bp, 8 predicted proteins | sample RVTome_2_FD_207667 | JGI IMG/M metagenome (GOLD analysis project Ga0299912, IMG submission 207667) | Soil microbial communities from uranium-contaminated site in the Upper Colorado River Basin, Wyoming, United States - RVT95D214 (version 2) ... | reverse complement strand
GGAGATACAGGCAATACGTGATGCAATCAGAGAAAGCCAGGGGAATAAGTCAAAGGCTGCAAAGATCCTGGGCATATCGAGAAAAGCTTTTTATAAACGCCTAAAGGAGTTTAGCTTCCGAATTTGATTTTCTTTGAACAAAAAGAACAACAAGAGGAGCCAGCTTGTTAATTTGTTCTCCTCTTTATTTTTGGCTAATAAGTGTATCGAAAGGAAACAATAATAAGTTTGATGATTGGAGAAAATAGTTACAGTATCTCAAGGTATCAGGATTATTTATCAATTACTAATAGGTCATTAGTATGAATACGTTGATTAGAAAATCCCTTCTTCCCTCCCTTTGCCAAAGGGAGGGAATTTTCCCCTCTTTGGCAAAGCGGGGAAAGTGGAGATTTTTTTAATAATGATGCCTTGTTTATGCATTCCTTATAGTATCAACAAAGTAAGAAACATGATTCTGCACTGCAAGAGATTAACTTGACATTTTTTGAAATGCTTAAATAAATAGTGTTCCTGCAAAAGGCGGGGACAAGGAGGGAAAAATGAAAAAAATACTTTCTTTTGTGACGCTGTGTACGTTAGGTTTCTTGATGGGTTTGATTGTAAGTGATGTTTTTGCCAATGGTACCGAGACACTCGGACCACCCCTTGGAGTTTCATTAGCTGACGGGTCAGGAATCTTAGCGGCGGGCACCGGGATGGTCGCACAACCGGGCATGATAACTTTGGAAATCCCTTCGGGTGCTACTGTGAAACAGGTACTGCTTTACTGGGACGGGCAGAGTGTCGTTCCGGATGGCGGAGACGATACCATCGAAGTGAATGGAACAGAGATAATGGGTGACCTGACGGGAGGTCCGGCCTTTTTCTTCGATATTTGCACGTGTTCGACTGGATGCTGCCTCACGTCCATTCAGAATTCCAGCTATCGCGCCGATATAACGTCCCTCAATCTCGTTAAATCGGGCCCGAACACACTGTCGGTGGCCGGTATGTCTTTCAATCATGCTAATAATGGAGCCGGGATTCTGGTTATCTATGATGATGGTGCGAATGTTTCCGAAATCCAGGTGAGGGATGGGCTGGATCTGGCATTTGTAGGCTTCCCCGAACCGCGGAAGAGTACCGTGCCGCAAACATTCAACTTTGCTCCCTCAGGCGTCGACCGCATAGCCACCCTATCGCTTTTTGTGGGAAGTGTGCATGACGACAGACAGACAGAAACGACCGACCGTCCTAATTCGATAGAGGTCTTGGTTACCTTCAATGGAAGTGGAAGCCCCATGATTTTCAGTAATGCCCTCGGGAGCTTCGATGGTCTCTACTGGGATACGCTGACCCTTCCCATTTTGATTCCCGGTGGTGCCTCAGGTCTGACGGTTCAGGTCTTCTCGAGGGATGACTTATACTCCGGTTTGCTCCCTGCCTCTCTGGAGTGGGTCGTAGGCGCCTTATCGGTGCCTACCACGCCTCCACCCGGTACGGGGACACCCGGCTTCTGGAAGAACCATCCCGATGCTTGGCCAGTGGCCAGTTTGACCATCGGCGGAAAAATTTATTCGAAGGACCTCGCCATACAGATCATGAAGACATCCGGCAGCGGTGACAAGTGCTTCACGATGTTCGATGCCCTTGTGTCGGCGAAGCTGAATGTCCTTGTGGGCAACCCATCTGCCTGCATAGATGCAAAGATAGTGAATGCGGATGCCTGGATGAATCAATGGTGCGTGAATGAGCCTTTTGATTTTTACATGGACGGGGTGAAGACGGTTGCAGGTTCAAGCTTGCCCTGGAAGCAAACGGGTGAATCGCTGAGCGGGACACTCGACGATTATAACAACGGCCTGCTTTGTGCTCCTCACCGTAATTGATTTATTTATAGGGGGATAGTGGGTTTCTTGAATAGTATTTAAAGGGTTGAATGTATGTCCGGTTATGCACATCAGGTGTCGTATTCGTCCCGGCATGGATATCGAATTTGAACTCGAATGAGAACAAGGTATGAGGGAGGCCGATTTGAGAGAGGAATGCGTTAAAGTGATCAGACCTGAATCCGGCTGGCGAATCGCCGACTTTAGAGAACTCAGAGAATACCGTGATCTCTTCTTTTTCCTTGTATGGCGCGACGTGAAAGTGCTTTATGCCCAGACAATTCTTGGCTTTGCCTGGGCGATCCTGAATCCTCTCACACAGATTGTCATTTTTACCATCGTTTTCGGGAGACTTGCGAGGATATCGACTGACGGCATCCCCTATGTTCTCTTTTCCAGCGTCGCGGTTATCCCATGGACCTATATGTCGGAGTCGATGATCATCTCCAGTCAGAGTCTCATCACGGGGCAGGCTATGCTTGATAAGATCTATTTCCCGAGACTGATATTTCCTCTCACGGGCGTATTATCCAAGATGGTCGACTTCGGGATTTCCCTCATCATTCTATTGTGTATCGGGGTCTATTACCGCATAACTCCCACATGGAATCTGCTTCTTCTGCCCCTTTTCATCGTCTTCATGATGTGCATACCAGCAGCCGTCGGCATATGGCTGTCATCCCTTGCCGTAAGATTTCGGGACGTGAAATTTGCCATACAGTTTGCCGTTCGCATGCTTATATACACAGCTCCCATAGTCTATTCGGCTCAGTCCATTCCCGGTGCATATCGGATCATATATTCCTTAAATCCTCTGGTGGGTGTTATAGAAGGGTTTCGGGCATGTCTTCTCGGTTTGTCAGTCCCATGGCCTTACATATGGCCTGGAATGATCACGACGGCATTTCTATTAGTAACAGGGGCACTTTATTTCAAACGCATGGAACGTATTTTCGTTGATGTTATCTGAGAACAGGATATACTGAAGGCATAAAATGGTTTCTGACGATTCAGCAATAATAGTAAAAAACATAAGTAAATGTTACCGCATCGGCTCGAAGGAAAACATCCACGACAGTATCGGCGGAGCGATGATCGACTTCCTGAAAAGCCCCTTTAAGAACTATCGCAAGTACCGTTCACTTTACAGGTTTGACGAAGCTGAGCGTCTTTCGAGTTCTGGGGATACAAATCAGCCTTCTGACATAATATGGGCGGTGCATGATGTTTCCTTCGGGATAAAGCAGGGCGAGGTAGTAGGCATTATTGGCAGGAATGGCGCAGGCAAATCTACCCTTCTTAAGATACTCTGCAGGATTACGAGCCCGACAAGGGGGTATGCTCGGCTCAGAGGGAGAGTGTCCAGTCTTCTTGAGGTTGGTACGGGCTTTCATCCCGAATTGACGGGAAGGGACAATGTCTATCTTAACGGGACCATCTTAGGGATGAGAAAAAAAGAGGTGGACCGCAAGTTCGATGAGATAGTCTCTTTCTCGGGGGTAGAGAAGTTCATAGATACACCTGTCAAGCGATATTCAAGTGGCATGAAGGTTCGTTTGGCCTTCTCTGTGGCCGCCCATCTGGAACCGGAGATTCTGGTAGTCGATGAGGTGCTGGCGGTCGGTGATGCCGATTTCCAGAAGAAGTGTCTGAACAAAATGCACGACGTGGGCCGGCGCGGACGTACAGTCCTGTTTGTGTCCCACAATATGCAGGCAATAACGCGGTTATGCGAGAGAGCGATTCTTCTCGATGAGGGTAAGGTGCTGAAAGACGGCCCCTCTCATCAGGTCGTAAGTGTCTATTTGAATTCCGGCTACGGAACCATGGCGATTCGGGAGTGGCCTGATCCCGACAAAGCACCTTGCGGCGAAATAGCCCGCCTCTGCGCCGTACGTGTCCGTAACGAGGACGGCGTCATTACCGATGCACTAGACATCCGCAGACACGTGAAGGTTGAAATGGAATATGAGGTCTTCCGGCCCGGCAGCATTCTCCTGCCGAACTTCCATTTTTATAACGAAGACGGCCTTGAAGTTTTCGTGATCGTTGATCTGGACCCTGCCTGGCGAAGAAGGAAACGTCCGAAAGGAACATACCTGAGCACTGCCCTGATTCCGGGCAATTTCCTGTCTGAGGGAACGCTCTTCGTCAGGGCGAACCTTTGCACGCTCGCCCCTCAGACGATCCAATTTGACGTGCCTTCAGCAGTCGCCTTCCAGGTCATCGACAGCCTCGACGGCGATTCCGCTCGCGGGGATTTTGCAGGCTGGTTCCCGGGTGTTGTGAGGCCGCTTGTGGAATGGAGCACGCGGTTCAGACAGAATGGCGAGTCAGCGAATGATATTGTATAGAAAATACTACCGCTATGAAGCAGATGTCAGGTTTCTTCCCTTTGTCCGAAGAGAGGACATCTTGCCGGATATGGCCGGTGTCCGGAAGCTTCAGGAGTGAAGGCTTTAGTGATTTCTTTATCAGGGAAGACCTTCCGGGCTTCTTTAATCTCGCCGGAATCAAGTCTCCAGGATTTACTCCGGCACCGGCCATTGCAAGATACATCAAAATATTGATAAACGACGGGATAACACTATCAGCGCCTTGCGTGAGAAATATCTCATGAGAACATTGCGTCGCGGAATCTGAAATTGACGATAAACTTGGCGCCGCATAAGGAGGGGAAATGAAAGTTGCTATTCTTGCAGGGGGAGTAGGCTCACGTCTCGCCGAAGAGACCAGCATCAAGCCGAAACCCATGGTCGAGATCGGCGGGCGGCCGATACTCTGGCACATCATGATGCACTATGCCTTTTACGGGTTCAAACACTTCGTGATAGCCCTGGGGTATAAGGGTGAGGTAATCAAAGAATACATGACCGAATATTGTCACCTGAACAGTAATCTTACTGTGGATTTAGGAAGAGGTGAAGTCAAGGTTCATGACGGATGCAAGGCTGACTGGACGGTAGACCTGATCGATACCGGCATCGACACGCTGACCGGAGGCCGCATTAAAAGGCTCGCTCCCTATCTGGGAAATGAGACCTTCATGCTGACCTGGGGCGACGGTGTTTCCGATGTCAATCTGAATGAGCTACTCACTTTCCACCGTTCCCACGGCAAACTGGCTACGTTGACTGCCGCTCGTCCTCCCGCGCGTTTCGGCCATCTTGATCTTCAGGGTGACAAGGTGGCAGAGTTCTCGGAAAAGCCTCAGACCAAAGAGGGGTGGATCAACGGTGCTTTCTTTGTGCTCGAGCCCGGAGTATTCGACTATATTGACGGCGACGATACCCAGTGGGAGCATCAGCCAATGGAGCGTCTTGCGAGGGACGGTCAGTTAATGGCGTACAGGCATGCGTCTTTCTGGCAGTGTATGGATACCCTGAGAGACAAAAAATTACTTGAAAAACTTTGGCAAGAGGGCAATGCGCCTTGGAAAATATGGGAGGTGAAAGAATGAAAGTATTGGTAACGGGATCCCACGGGTATATCGGAACGATCCTTAGTCCGATGTTACTCAAACACGGACATGAGGTGGTAGGGTTGGATTCGGACCTGTATGAGCGGTGTACATTTACCGGTGTCGTGCCAGGCATTCCAACCATAAAAAAGGATATTCGTGATGTTGAGGAGCACGACCTTGAGGGGTTTGCAGCTGTCATCCATCTGGCAGGCCTGTCAAACGATCCACTCGGCGACTACCGATATAAACTTACCGAAGAGATCAACGAAAAGGCATCAATCAGTCTGGCAGAAAAGGCGAAAAAAGTAGGGGTGAGTCGTTTTCTCTTCGCTTCTTCCTGCAGCAACTACGGCGCCGGTGGGTCGGATTTCCTCACCGAGGAGGCTGCCTTCAATCCTGTGACCCCGTACGGGATCTCTAAGGTCCGTGTGGAAGCAGCTCTCTCTCGCATCGCAGACAAGTCCTTCAGCCCAACATATCTCCGCGCGTCGACAGCTTACGGTGTGTCGCCGAGGATACGCTTTGATCTCGTCGCAAACAATCTCACTGCCTGGGCATTCACTACTGGACAGGTGTTCCTGAAAAGTGACGGTACACCATGGAGGCCAATTGTCCACGTCGAAGATATCTGTAGTGCTTACATCGCCATTCTTCACGCGCCTCTCGAAATCATTCACAACGAAGCCTTTAATGTCGGCACAACGACGGAGAATTACCAGATCCAGGAGATCGCAGAGATCGTGAAGGAGGTCGTTCCGAACTGCGAGGTAGCCTTTGCCCCAGACGCAGGGCCTGACAAACGGTGCTACCGTGTTGATTGCAGCAAGATCGCTCGCACTTTGCATGAATTCAAACCACAGTGGACCGCAAAAAGAGGGATCGAACAGTTGTACGAGGAGTATAAAAAGGTCGGCCTCACGCTTGAGGAGTTTGAAGGTGAAAAGTACAAGCGGATCGCCCATGTGAAATATCTGATAGCAGAGGGACTGCTCGACGAGAATCTGCGATGGAACGGTAAAAACAGCTCAAGGCAGGAAGGACGGCGATGAAAAAAACGAATGCGCCATGTCGATCCTGTAAGCAAACCGGACTTGATATCTTCATCGACCTCGGGGTAACACCCCTGGCGGATCGCCTCGTAAACGTCGGGCAGCTTGGACAGCCGGAACCCGGTTTCCCTCTCGAAGTCGCCTTCTGCAGGTGGTGCGGGTTGGTTCAGATTCTGGAGACGGTATCGCCGGAAGCATTGTTCTGCGACAAATATCCGTATTACTCATCGTTTTCTCCGGCCTTGCTGGAGCACTCGAAGGAAAACGCCCTCGATCTGATTCATTCCAGGGGGCTCGACAGAGAGAGTTTCGTCGTCGAACTGGCAAGCAACGATGGGTATCTCCTCAAGAACTATAAGGAGAACGGAATTCCTTGTCTCGGAATTGATCCTGCTGACGGTCCGGCACAGGCCGCGGAAAATATCGGAGTTCCTACACTCTGCACCTTTTTTGACAAGGATCTGGCATGGAGACTTCGGTCAGGGGGCCGAAGGGCAGATATCATCCATGCGAATAACGTGCTGGCTCATGTGCCGGACACGAACGGTTTTGTCGAAGGCATCGGTATCTTACTGAAAGATAAAGGTGTTGCCGTAATAGAAGTGCCCTATGTGAAAGATCTGATCGATCACTGCGAGTTCGACACCATCTATCATGAACATCTCTGCTATTTTTCGGTAACATCCCTGAACAACCTTTTCAGGCGTCATTCCCTTTCTCTTAATGAGGTAAAACCCCTTTCCATCCATGGCGGTTCCCTGAGACTATACGTGGGACACGAGGAGGCGGTAGGAGCGTCCGTTCGGTCATATCTTTCTGATGAGTCCTCGCTGGGAGTCGACAGCTTCGCCTATTATCAGGATTTCGCCGTGAAAGTGCTGGGGATCAAAGACTCTCTCTGCAGATTATTAAGGAAACTTAAGGCCGACGGAAAAAGAATCGCTGCCTATGGCGCAGCAGCCAAAGGCAGCACACTGATCAACTATGCCGGAATCGGCAGGGATATGATAGATTTTGTCGTCGACAGGAATATTCACAAGCAGGGGCGCTATATGCCGGGAAAACACCTGTCCATATTCGGAGTGGAACGACTCCTCGAAGAAATGCCGGATTACGTCCTCCTCCTCGCATGGAATTTTGCCGATGAGATATTAGAGCAGCAGAAGATCTACAGGCAGCAGGGTGGGAAGTTCATCATCCCCGTTCCCGAGGTGCGGGTTGTATAGCGGGGCAGGAATGGAGAAAGGACTGACTCCAGCGGCGAGTGAAATGACCTGCCCGAGCTGCGGGAGAAAAGATATGACGCCCTTCTATGAGGTGAAGGGAGTTCCCGTACACAGTGTTCTCCTTATGCCTGAAAGAGATATCGCAATAAACTATCCGAGGGGTGACATAAGCCTTGCATTCTGCAGATACTGCGGGTTCATCTCGAATGTCGCCTTCGACCCGGGAAAGCATGAATATTCATCGCAGTATGAGGAAACCCAGGGTTTTTCTCCCACATTTAATGCCTTTGCCAGGCGTCTCGCGATGAGCCTGATCGAGCGATTTGATCTTCGGAAAAAGGACATTATTGAAATAGGGTGCGGGAAGGGAGAATTTCTCACCCTTCTCTGTGAACTCGGCGACAATCGAGGAATAGGGTTTGATCCGGCCTACGTAAGTGAGCGAGACCATAGTTTAATCAAAAACCGGGTGACGTTCGTAAAGGATTTCTATTCAGAGAAGTATATTGCCTACAAGGGAGATTTTGTCTGCTGCAAGATGACCCTTGAGCATATTCAGAAGACAGCTGAATTCGTCGCCACCATAAGAGGTTCTCTGAGGGACAGGCTTGAGACTATTGTCTTCTTTCAGGTGCCCGATGCTTCCCACGTACTCGGGGATCTGGCATTTTGGGACATTTACTACGAACACTGTTCATACTTCAGTGCAGGTTCCCTGGCGAGGCTTTTCAGGACATGTGAATTCGAGATCACCGATCTCTGGAAGGATTATGACGATCAATATTTGATGATCGCAGCCCGTCCTTGTAAGGGGAGACATGACACTCCCTTTCATGCGGAGGAGGACATTCAGAAATTGGCAGGAGATGTGGATTTTTTCAAACAGAAATATGAGACGAGGCTTGAGTCATGGAAGAGGTTTTTTGGGAAACAAAAAAAGGTGGGACGTCGAGTCGTACTCTGGGGAGGAGGGTCAAAGGCGGTGGCCTTTCTGACAACACTGAATATCGGCGATGAGATCGAATACGTCGTTGATATAAACCCGTACAGGCAGGGGACGTTCATAGCCGGTGTGGGTCAGGAGATCGTGGCTCCGGCCTTTCTAAAGACATACAAGCCCGACGTTGTCATTGTCATGAATCCGGTTTATCACGCTGAAATAAGAGAAGAGTGCAGGATGATGGGGCTCTCTCCAGAAATCAGGAATGTTACAGGTAACGGAAGATCATGATGCCGGAACAGGGAGCGAATGATATGCACACTCTTTGTCCCATATGCAGTTCTCCCGGAATCTCAGTATTTCTTGAAGTTGAAAATGTCCCCGTCCATTGCAATATCCTGTGGCCTGCTGAGAGTGAGGCCCTCAAGGCTCCTTTAGGAGACATCCGTCTGGGATTTTGCACGAACTGCGGGCATATTTTCAACAGAGCCTTCGATCCTTCTCTGATGAAGTATGATGGAGAATATGAAAACTCACTCCATTTCTCACCACGCTTCCAGTCTTACGCCGAGTCGCTGGCAGCGCGACTGATCAGCAGGTACAGTATTTACGAGAAAGAAATCATAGAAATCGGGTGCGGAAATGGGGATTTCCTGACACTCCTCTGCAGACTTGGCAGGAACCACGGTATCGGGTTTGATCCGAGCAATGCGGCCGGAAAGATAAAGGACACCAATGACGACAGGATTGAATTCATCCATGCCTATTACTCACAGGAATATGCCGGAAGATACAGGGCGGATCTCATCTGCTGTCGCCACGTGCTGGAGCATATTCTATCTCCCCGCGATTTCCTGATAACAATCCGAACTGCGGCGTCCGACACCGCCACGGTTTTTTTTGAAGTCCCGAATGTCGCTTTTATCCTGCAGGATTTGGGTATTTGGGACATTATCTACGAACATTGTTCATACTTCAGCAGTAATTCACTTGCCTTCCTGTTCAGGTCTTGCGGGTTTGATATCCTTTCCCTCGGCGAAGGTATGGAAGGTCAGTTTCTTTGTATAGAAGCGTTGCCAGATGGTGCGACGAATTCCGGAGAACATGAATTAACAGGCAACCTGAAAGACCTAATGAATGATGTGAGGGCATATGCACATCGCTATAGGCAGAAGGTTGAGAGATGGGACCGCTACCTGAAAGACATCAGTAATATCGGAAGGAAGGCGGTCATCTGGGGAGGGGGATCAAAGAGCGTTACTTTTTTGAATATTCTAAACGCGAGGAATATGATCGAGTTCGTTGTAGATATAAATCCACGCAAACAGGGGGGATACGTGCCGGGAATGGGACAGAAGATTGTCTCTCCTGATTTCTTGCGCGAATATCGTCCCCACGTAGTAATCGTGATGAATCCAGTGTATACCGATGAGATAAAGGAAATGGTTCGATCTATCGGCATAAATCCGCATGTTGTATCCGCATAGAAATAGGCCGATCGTCTTAAGTATAACCGTTCGATTTATGAATACCTGTTATAAGTAGGGGCAGCAATGAGAAATAAGATGAGAATTCCGATTACCGGAGTAATGCAATTATTATTCTTTTTATTCATTGTTCTTTCAGCTGGCTCAGCCTTTGCAATCACTTCCGACGATTTCCATACCCCGGAGCTGAATACGAATGTCTGGACTTTCATTAATCCCCGGAACGATGCTTCATTCAGTATTACCGGCGCAGGTACCCCCGATGCGCTCCTTTCAATCTCGGTGCTGGGCGGGTCATCTCATGATGTGTGGACGACAGGGAACATGGCTACAAGGGTAATGCAATCGGTAAACAACACTGATTTTGAAGTTGAAGTTAAGTTCCAGTCGTCGCTGACTGCCCAGTATCAGATGGAAGGCATCATCATTC
>Ga0299912_10005432_pt1 | contig 10467 bp, 3 predicted proteins | sample RVTome_2_FD_207667 | JGI IMG/M metagenome (GOLD analysis project Ga0299912, IMG submission 207667) | Soil microbial communities from uranium-contaminated site in the Upper Colorado River Basin, Wyoming, United States - RVT95D214 (version 2) ... | reverse complement strand
GCCGGACATGAATAGTATATAAGTTGCTGCAGTACGAGCAGAAACGATGTAGGTTTACTTATCCAATTCGAGCACGGTTTTGATAAAATCCACGACCAAACGGTTATAGTGCATGCCGTCTATGCCATGCTGTGATTTCGGATAAATCATCAGCTCGAATTTCTTGTCGGCCTGTTGCAGCGCATTTACGAGCTTGAATGTGTTTTCGATATGCACATTGTCATCGGTCGCACCGTGAATAATCAAAAGCCTGCCGTGCAGGTTTTCCGCCGCTTTCACTACGGAAGTTTTTTCGTATCCCTCCTGATTGTTCTGAGGCGTGTCCATATACCGCTCGGTGTAGATCGTATCGTACAGGTGCCAGTCGGTGACGGGGGCCCCGGCAATACCGCCGGCGAAAAGTCTGCTGTGCGTCAGGGCAAAGGCGGTCATAAATCCGCCGTAGCTGTGCCCGCTCATTCCTATCCGGTCGTCATCGACGTAAGGCTTGTCCTTCAGCCACTCGATTGCTTCTTCGATGTCTTCGAGCTCCTGCACGCCGAGCTGCTTATACGCGGTCCATGCCGAGCATGCACCTTTGCCGCTGGCGCTGCGCGGGTCGCACCGGAAGACAAGCATTCCCATCTGCGCCAGCATGTGATCTGACGCCCGGCCGCCGCTCCACGTATTGCGAATGGTCGGTGAACCCGGGCCGCCGTATGTCATAAACCAGACGGGGTATTTTTTGCTGCGGTCGAAGTCCGGCGGTTTGACTAAACTTGCTTCAAGAAGAAAACCGTCCGACATTTCAATCTGGAATTGCTCGTATGTGCCGAACCGGTATTCCTGCCGGTTATAAACGGGATTGGTATCCAGCGTTCGTATCTTCTTTCCGTTAATGCCGTACAGCGCAACCTTCGCCGGTGTCGAATCGCTGCTCCATGTATCGATAAAGTACCTGCCGTCAGGGCTTATATTGATACTGTGCTCGCCGGGCGCTTTGGTGAGGCGGTTGATTTCGCCGCCGTCTATCTGTACTGAATAAAGATTTTCCTCGATGTGCGAATCTCGCGTCCCCGTGACATAGATCATGCCGTTCTTTTCATCGACGTGTTCGAGCCCTCTGGTTTCCCACCGGCCTTTTGTCACGGCGTGCTTTAGCTTTGCATCCTTATTATACAGATACAAATGCTTCCATCCCGTCCGTTCGCTGAAAAACAGGAACGACCCGTCGGCCAGAAACTTCGGGCTTTCGGGTACATCAACCCACGCGTCCGTCGTTTCGCGGAAAAGACGAGCAGGTTCTCCGCCTCGCTTCGAGGCCGTATTGAAATCAAGCCACGTCTGGGCCCGGTCCTGAACAAAGAAGAAAATCTTTTCACTGTCCGGCATCCACCCGGCCTTATTTATCAGATATGTCCCTTCAAGGTAATCATCCAGCTCAACCCATCGGACATTTCCTCCTGCCGTTGTTACGATTCCGACGTTCACCTTCGGATTCGGTTCGCCCGCTCGCGGATACGGCGTCTCTTCCACTTCCTGCTTTTTGCCGGTATTGTTAACGACGGTAAATTCATTCACCGGCCCATCGTCGAATTGTATAAATACAATGGCGGATGAATCAGGGCTCCACCAGTAAATTTTCTCATCCCAGCCGAATATCTCTTCGTAATAAACCCAGTCGGCCCGGCCGTTCGAAATCGGTCCGCCTCCGTCGGTAGTCAGCGCCCGCTCGGTCTGTGTTGCGATATCGACCACGTACAGGTTTTTATCACGAACGAACGCGACGAATTTCCCCTGCGGATCGAAGCTGCTTAACTCCTCCCGCCCGGGACTGCTGGTCAATCGCTTCGCCGTTTTTCCATCCAGTGTGCAGTAGTACAGATCGTTTTCATGGTCGATAAGAACCGCGGTTCGGGCGGGATTCTTTGTAAGCCGGGTTCGTTTTGAAATGGACTCGGCGGTCTTTTCATCCATAGTGGGCAGAGTTTTCAATCCTTCGGCCAGTTCGTTCGGATCGAAAAATAAAACCGAACGCCCGCTTTCGGCGTGCACTTTGTATTGCCGGTCGTCACGGACCTGTAGATAATGCTCGCCGTCTTCCAACCATGTTAAACCTGAAACGGGTGAGCCGCGGAAATCGACCTTATCATTCGGATCGTAGATGGTTTCGAATGTAATCGGTTTATTGAACTGGCGTTTTTCTTTTAGAGGGCAAACTTCCCCGTGTGTGATTGGTGTGTATGATTTAAGTATAAAGACCGGATAATCCTCCGCCGCCTTTGGCCGGCGGAGGAACCTTCGCATTATAGCTTTCTTTTTCGCAGACGGATCCAGCAGCTCTTTTTCTTTATCACTTTGCTTTTGATTCGTTTTAACTAAAATTGTGCCGGCCTTAAATCGTTTCATTTCCTGCCTGCACTCAGTCCTTAATCTGAAAGACCGCTGCTCCTGCCCCTGCTTTCTGTCACGCACGATCCTTTCTATGCGATACACTTCGACGTCCAGCTCGATATCTTCTCGAAGCTCGCTGACTTCGATATCTTCGCCCTGCAGGTGCTCGGTCAGCTTCTTGAATTTGGCCGGGAAGAGATAGGCATACGGCTGCTCGGGAGATTTCTCCGATTCCGGTTTTTGCCCGGCTTGCAGATTGATTGAAAGGGCAAGAACCAAAAGGCCGCTGAAAATCAAGGTCTTTAATATATAATAATCAGCCGATAAGCTCTTTTCTTGCTTCATGCTCAAGTATGGTATATTGTATATCAATTATAAGCAACAAATATAAAAATGCTCGTACTCTGTCATAATTGAATTTGTTACATGTCATTCCGCACTTGATGCGGAATCCAGGGCGCTAAAGATTCTGGATTCCCGCCTTCGCGGGAATGACAAGCTATCCAATTGAGGTTGACAGACTATAGTACGTAATAGCAGACAAGTTTGTGGGCCATCCGAAAAGGGTGGCAGCCTCAAGCGAAGCTTGGGGATGGCTTACCCCACCCATCCCCAAAGCCTTCGGCTTTGAGGCTGCCACCCAGACGCAAGTATAGAATTTACAAATTCAATTGTTTTAAGGTACTGTAAACATAATTAAAGGAGATAAAAATGGATCGACGGAACCTGATTAAGGGATTGGGACTCGGAATAGCGGCAGGAACTCTGGGAATTATCTCGAAAAGCGACGAGGCTATTGCAAATGAATATGCAAAGGCGACCAAGGGATTGCCTCCCTTGAAAATCACCAATGTCAAGGCCATTTTGACCGCTCCACAGCGCATACGCCTCTGCGTAGTGAAAGTCGAAACGAGCGAGCCGGGCTTATACGGACTCGGATGCGCCACTTTCAATCAGCGGCCGCTGCCGGTCGTATCTGCCGTCGATAATTACATCAATCCGTTCGCAAAGGGCAGGGACGTCGATAACATAGAGGACATGTGGCAGAACACCTATACCAGCTCCTACTGGCGTAACGGGCCCGTGCTTAACAACGCCCTGAGCGGGCTGGACCAGGCCCTGTGGGACATAAAGGGAAAGCGTGCGAACATGCCGGTCTACCAGTTGCTGGGCGGCAAATGCCGCTTCGCGGTCGATTGTTATACACATTGCGGCGGCAGGGACTTCGCCCAGACCGAAAGCAGCGTCCGCAAGGCCATGGAAGAAGGCTTCAGGCACATAAGGATCCAGCTTGGCGGCTACGGCTCGCCGCACCTGTCAAAGACGGCTGCTTTTAAGGAAGCGGGATTTGGACTGCCCGAGGATTCACTTATGGAGACCGGACCTTACGTCAGGGCCACGGTCAAAATGTTCGAGCACATCAGAAAAGCCTGCGGCGATGAAATCGAATTACTGCACGATATCCACGAGCGGATACCGCCGATCCAGGCCATAAACCTGATAAAGCAGTTGGAGCAATATCACCCTTTCTTTGTCGAGGACCCGTTCGCGCCAGAAGACAACGGCTATTTCAAACTGCTCCGGCAGCAGACCAGCGTGCCGATTGCTATGGGCGAGCTTTTCAACAATCCTCACGAATGGACGGGACTCATATCCGAAAGACTCATCGATTTCATACGCGTGCATATTTCGCAAATCGGCGGCCTGAGCGTAGCCAGAAAAATCGCCGCCTTGTGCGAATGGTTCAGTGTCCGCACCGCCTGGCACGGGCCGGGGGACGTTTCGCCGGTGGGGCACGCCGCCAATGCACATCTCGACCTGGCGGTTTCGAACTTCGGGATTCAGGAAGGCGTCCGCTTCAACGATAAAACAAGAGAAGTCTTCCCCGGATGTCCCACTGTCAAGAACGGCTATATGTATGTAAACGAAGCCCCCGGCTTCGGCGTCGATATCGACGAGGAGCTTGCCGCGAAATTCCCGCTGCCCGACCATCCGGGCTACTGGAGCCCTGTCCGCAGAAGCGACGGCACGGCCGTCAGGCCATAGGGAGCTTTGTGGTTTCTATTGCAAAATAACATCGAAATGCACGAATTTTTCTTGACACGAGGAAGCCTCGTATGGTAAAAGTGACAAGATAGATATCTGTGGACTTTTTCTTCTTTGTGAGTCGTTGGCGTTTAACAATTTCAGGAGGCGGCGTAGAACACATCTATTTTTGTCAGACGCAAACGAGATTTAGCCAAGGCAGGAAATATCATCAGTTGTTTTTATCTTAACTTTTATAAAGGAGGATTATTATGTGTAGAAGAACGTTTTGTTCGGTCTCTTTTGTTTTGGTGCTGATCCTGGCTGGTAATGCATCGGCTTTAGTGCCGGCGGGATGGTCGAACCAGGACATCGGAACATATGGCGGCAGCACTTTTGAAAGTAGCGGTACGTGGACGATCAGGGGTGACGGTGGGGACATCTGGGGTAATACGGACGCTTTCCATTATGCATACGTACCGTTATCCGGTGACGGTGAGATAATAGCGCGCGTTAGGAGTAACGGCAGCGGCTCGAATACCTGGGCCAAGGGAGGCGTGATGATTCGCGAGACACTCGATCCGGACTCCAAACACATTATGATGGTTGTGACCGGCGGCGAAGGCGGCGGTAAAGCCCTTCAGTGCAGGTCAACAACGGGCGGATCCTCATTCACCTCACATGGAGAAGTTACAGTCTCGCCACCTTTATGGCTTAAGCTCCAACGCAGAGGTAACACATTCACGGGCTATTATTCGTATAATGGTGTTAATTGGGTGCAGCAACCAAGTAGTTATGCAGGCGACGGAACTGTAAATCCCCGTATTATTCTTATGGACACGGATGTTCATATTGGTCTGTGCGTTACCTCTCATGCCTCCGGCGAGATGCGCACGTTCACATTCGACAATGTAACCACGAGCTTGCCGAAGTTTGCACTTGATCCAAGACCTGCCGATGGTGCAGTGATTCCGGATACATGGGCGAACCTTCGCTGGACCAAAGGATACACTGCAGATTCTCATGATGTATACTTCGGTGAAAGTTTCGCTAATGTGGAGGCCGGAATTAGAGGCACTTTCCAGGGTAACCAGCGATCGACATATTTCGATGTCGGCTTGCCCGGTTCTCCTTATCCGGATGGTCTTACCCCGGGGACGACCTACTATTGGCGTATCGATGAAGTCGAGGCCGGCGGAACAATACACAAAGGAAATGTCTGGAGCTTTACAATTGCGTCTCAGGCTGCTTATAACCCATATCCTCTTGACGGCTCTCAGTTCGTGGATCTGGATGTAACTTTGAGCTGGACGGCAGGTTTTGGTGAGGTGACGCATGATGTGTACTTCGGTGACAACCTTGATGATGTTAACGATGGCCTCGGCGATACATTCGCAGGTAATCAAAACTCGACAACCTTTGATCTTGAAGCTCTTTTTCCCCAAGGTCTTATTCCGGGAAAGACTTACTATTGGCGTATCGATGAGGTAATGGATGACGGTTCTGTGGTGGATAAGGGTGATGTCTGGAGCTTTACGGGGACTTTGCCCGGCCTCGGTACGATTGTACAAGAGAAGTGGAACAATATCTATAGCGATAGCCTGGAAGCCCTTAAGAACCACTGGAAGTACCCAAACCAGCCGGATGAAACCAAAATGCTTTCTCAGTTCGATACGGGAATTGAATTGGACGACAACTACGGCGGCCGGGTCCACGGCTGGCTCTACGCGCCGCTGACCGGCGATTATACTTTCTGGCTTTGCACCGACGATCAGGGCGAATTGTGGTTGAGTACGGATGATGACCCCATAAATGTAGAATTAATCGCGTACGTGAAGGACTCACCGACTGCATCTACCGGCTGGGCATCACCTTATATGTGGGAAAAGTATGCCTCGCAGAAATCAAAGCTTATAAGACTAACGGCCGGTAGCAAATATTACATCAAGGCAATCTGGAAGGAGGGAATCGGCGGAGACCAATGTCAGGTGGCATGGGAAGGTCCCGGCATTCCTGCACGGACCATCATTCCCGGCTGCTATCTGTCGGCCGAACCTGTCGGGATGTATCCCCAGCCGGCGGATGGTTCACGAATCGGCAATAAGACTCCCGATCTTAGATGGAATCCGAGAGAGGCGGGAGTGGCTTATGATGTGTACTTAGGTACAAATTTTAGTCTTGTCAATATCGCCAACAGGTGGGACCAGTCGGGGATATATCGCGGGCGGTGGCTCATCACAACGTATGCTGCCGAGGAGCTCATTGTAGGGCGGACTTACTACTGGCGTATTGATGAAATCGAGGCCAACGGCTGGACGGTTAATAAGGGCAGCGTCTGGAGCTTTACAATCGTTGATGTCGACACAGTAGAATACCAGGTCTCTTCAAGTGAGGATGACGGCTATGCATCTAACGACAGTCTTCAGAATTTGAGTAGTGATTATCTTCGAGCCGGCCTTTCCTCGTTCTCAGGCCAGCCATATTACATGTCCGGCATGGTTTTCCGGAATGTGAATATCCCGCAGGGTACCGAGATTATAAGCGCATGTTTGAAGATACAATCCCATGACAATCATCTGGACGGCATCGTTTACGGCAGGATCGAGGCGGAGGCCGCCGATGATGCCGCAAGTCTTGGCGGTTCCCGTCACATCGGCTCTCTGCCCAGGACAAGTGCCTTGGTCAACTGGGATCACTACGAGCCCTGGGCTGCAAACACATGGTACGAAAGTCCGGATATTGCCGATTTAATTCAGGAAGTCATCGACCGTGCCGGATGGTCGCCGAATAATTCGTTGACGATTTTGTACAGCACGCGGGACGATGAGGGCGGCTACAGGAACTTTTCTTCTTATGACCGCGGCGGCGATTTGGCTCCTAAGCTGGAAATCACATACGTGCCCCAGTAATTCAAACTGACCGATTAGAATGCAAAGATGTTTAAAAGCTCCTGTTATGCGGGTATCGGGCTTGAATTGTCATTCTGAGCGAAACGCAGTGAAGCGAAGAATCTCAATGCCGCAGGCGTATAATTAATCGGCTGGTTGCTATAGCATCGACAAAGTTGAGATCCTTCGCTGCGATCAGGATGACAATAATTGGTCAGTTTGAGTTAGTGAGAAATATTCCGGATATTATCCTTTACAGGCGGGGGGCTGATATGGTATAAGTGTAATATATCGCAACCGTTGATTTATATCATGCGATTGGTGGATGCTATCCGGTGTACGAGGAGAACGAGGAAATTTCAAGTCGTAAAATCATTCTGGGCAGGAATAGATCGAAATATTGTAAAGGAAATCGTTTGCTTTAGGTCTTTTTGTCTAACTTTTTGTAAGGAGGATTATTATGAGCGGAAAAAAGTTTTGTTTGATTTGCTTGGTTTCGGTGCTGAGTATGGCTCTGGCAAGTACTGCCGGTGCCCAAAATCAGATTCGCAACTGGGAATTCGATGAGCCGTTGATAATTGGTGTCGATGGCCACTGGTGGATGTGGGAGAGCATCAATTTTACCGGTTTGTCGATAGTTCAGGACGCAGCCCTGTCGGGAGATAATGCGATGCATGTCGCTATACCTGACGGAGCATCCGGCTCATTGCAGGTTTATCATTCATTCCTGGAGCTTGAGCAGGGGGTAACCTACACTATCAGCTTCATGGCCAGAGCGGACGCCCCGCGAACCATTACGGTCAGGCTGCAGGGACGTACGACGAATAATTGGCAGACGTTCTGGAGTCAGAGCGGAGTTGCACTGACGACCGAGCCGCAGACATATACTTTCGAATACCTGCACACGGGTGCTACTGTGGGTGGAACCGGAAATTTCAACGATGATATAGATTGGTGTTTTGACCACGGCGGCAGCGATATAGATGCTTATTACGATCACATCTGGTTTGGCGAGGGGTCTCCGCCTCTTCCGATTGCTCCCGACTCGGCTCACGAACCCAGCCCGGCGGATGGAGCGGTTTATACCAATACATGGGCAACACTTAGTTGGGTCCCGGGTGAATCCGCCGTCTCACACGACGTCTATCTGGGTGAGAATTTCGATGATGTCAACGATGGCACCGGCGATACTTTCCAGGGCAATCAAGGAGTGGCGTTTTTGGTTATCGGCTTCCCCGGATTCCCCTACCCGAACGGCCTTGTGCCGGGCACAACCTACTACTGGCGAGTCGATGAAATCAATGATGCTGACCCGAACAGCCCATGGAAAGGTATGGTCTGGAGCTTTATGGTTCCGCCTAAGAAGGCGTATGAGCCTGTTCCAAGCGATGGTGTTAAATTTGTAGATGTGGAAAACCTGATCTTAAGCTGGACGACCGGTTTCGGTGCAATATTGCATACCGTCTACTTCGGCGACGATTATGACACCGTAGCGAATGCCACCAATGGAGTGGCGATGGGAAATACAAACTTCAAACCCGGGCCCCTTGAATTAGAGAAAACGTATTATTGGCGGGTTGATGAGTTTGAAGCTCAGGGTACGCACAAGGGCGACGTCTGGAGCTTCACCACCGCCAAGGCCGGAGGCGGCATACGAGGCGATTACTACAAAGGTATGAACTTTGATAATTTTGTGCTGACCCGCACAGATTCTCAGGTAGACTTTAGCTGGGGCGATCCCGGCGGGCCGGACCCGGCAGTCGGCGATGACAGCTTCTCTGCCAGGTGGACCGGTGAAGTCGAGGCGGCATTCACCGAGACCTACACGTTCTATACAAGCACCGACGACGGCGTGCGACTGTGGGTCGACGGCAAACTGCTCGTTGACGCGTGGGTGGATCAGGGACCGACCGAGTACCGCGGAACGATTGACCTGGTAGCAGGAAATATGTACAGCCTTGTCATGGAATATTACGAGAACGCCGGCGGCGCAACAGCACAACTGCGATGGTCGAGTCCATCCACGCCGAAAGATTTGATTCCGCAGGCGGCGCTCTCACTGCCTGTTAAGGCAAGCAGTCCTACTCCGCGCGGAGGGGCGGTCGATGTCAAACAGACAACGGACCTTAGCTGGGGCCCGGGAGATTCCGCCGCTTCGCACGAAGTATATTTCGGTACGGACGCGGACGCCGTCGCAAATGCAACCAAATCCTCGCCAGAGTACAAGGGCACCAAGGCACTGGGTGACGAGAACTATGATCCCGGTAAATTGGATTGGGAAACCACATATTACTGGCGAGTTGATGAAATCAATACCGGTAATCCGGACAGTCCATGGATGGGTAACGTTTGGAGCTTTACCACCGCCGGCTTCCTGATCGTGGACGATTTCGAAAGCTACAATGCCGGCGACAACCAGATATGGTACGCATGGCACGATGGGCTTGGCTTCGGCACGCCCGGTACTGCGGATTACTTTGCCGGCAACGGCACAGGGGCGGCGGTCGGCGACGAAACAACTGCTTCCTATACGGAGCAAACCATAATTCACGGCGGCAGCCAATCAATGCCGTTGTCCTATGACAACAACAAGCAGGGTTACTCGAAGTATTCGGAAACCGAGCTGAAATTGACCGCTACTCGCGACTGGACCGAGCAAGGCGTTGCTGAATTGTCGCTGTGGTTCAGAGGCTACCCGGCGTCAACCGGCAGCTTCGTCGAAAGTCCGGCCGGCACCTATACCATGACCGGCTCCGGCGCGGATATCTGGAATGTCAATGGCGTGGAAGCCGATGAATTCCACTTTGCCTACAAGATGCTCAACGGAGCCGGCACGATTATCGCAAAAGTCAACAGCATCGACAACACCAATGGCTGGGCCAAGGCCGGCGTGATGATTCGCGAGTCACTGGCTCCCGAATCGGCGCATGCCTTCGCCTGTATCACACCTGTTAACGGAGTTGCCTCGCAGGGACGTCCCTCGAGCGGCGGAGTGAGCTTCAACACCAACCAGTCCGGCGTTACCGCACCGTACTGGGTGAAATTAGAGCGTGGTATTTCCGGCAGCTTTACCGTTTCGCATTCGGCGAACGGTTCGAGCTGGCAGCCGGTAACTGGAGCTGTGCCGCAGAACATTCCGATGAGCGCGAATGTCTATATCGGCCTGGCGGTGACCAGCCAT
>Ga0299912_10005431_pt1 | contig 10467 bp, 12 predicted proteins | sample RVTome_2_FD_207667 | JGI IMG/M metagenome (GOLD analysis project Ga0299912, IMG submission 207667) | Soil microbial communities from uranium-contaminated site in the Upper Colorado River Basin, Wyoming, United States - RVT95D214 (version 2) ... | reverse complement strand
CAATCTTATCCGGGAAGCCCAGCCCCCGAAAGGCAATGCCATACTGCGCCGGATTCAGGCAGTAGGGGATCAGGATGGTCATGCTGACCAGGCTGAAGACGCGCAGCATCTGGCTGAAACCAAAAAAGATGCGCTCGATGGTAACGTCGATGTGGGGCTGCCACCCAAAAATGGTGAAGGTTGCTTCCAGGCGTTTGATCAGGTGTTCCTGACCGTAAACCTCGATACCGCCGCGGCCGGTCAGGAAGGTTAACAAGGTGAAGATGGTGACAAACCCCATCAAGAACAACCAGGCGCGGCGGCTTTCCCTCCAGGAAATGCCAGAGTTGAGCACGATCAGCAAGGCTGTAAGAGCAAAAAAAGCCAGAAACCGGGCATCCCAGAAGAAGAGTGTGGAGAAAATAAAGCAGATAAAGAATATTAACCACGCCCGGGGGTCAAACCACTGGACGATCGATCTGCGTTTCTGGTAGCGCCAGGCGACTAGCATGGTTTTTGTTTTGTATGGGCGAGCGAAGCCCGCCCATACATTGGCTATACAAAACTAACGACCAGACTGGCGCTGGACGGCAGCATAAGCGCCCACCAGGATGGGCACCAGAATAGCTGCGAAGATAAGATTAGGACCGGCAGATGGCACGAACTCGCCGACGATAGCCACCGGCAAGGGGAAGCCGTTGATCCAGATATCGGAGATGGAAGCGAAACCCAGACCGATCAGGTTTCCCAGCATACCCCAGGTGACAGCAGCGGCCACGTCGATATTTTTTCCAAAGAAGAAATACACCGCCAGCACCAGGATGAAACCGACGAAAACCGAGAGACCGGCAAACACGGAAATCTGCTGATCTCCAAAAACGTTTAGGTCGGGGGCAAAGTAGAGCATATTGGGGATGGTTCGGTTTAGGAAAAAGATAAGCGTGACAAGCGCCACCAGCGCAGCACTAACAATCAACACCGCGTCCATGCTCTTCTTTTTATCTTTGAAGAGGAACACCATACCGGCAATAAAGCCGATCAGACCGTTGCCGATGCTCCACTGGGGAGAGAGTCCAAAGCCGGTCAGTGCGTCGCCGAACATGTTCCCTACTGCGCCAGTGAAAAAGCCCACCACCGGGCCGAAGGTGTAACCGAAGAACATCGGGATGGCAATGGCCGGGCGCAGCGCCACCTGGCTGGCAGATGGGACAACGAAGACGGTACCGTTGAACAGGTAAGAGAAGATGGCGTACAAGGCAGCACCGATCGACATGTAAACCACCTCGCGCGTACCCACCTCCCAAATCTTGCTCTCCTTGGTGAGCCAGTAGACAACGAGGACGACCAGCAGGCCAATGATGACAAACACAAAGCGCAAGAAGGGATTTTCGCCGGTCTTGAGGCGCTCGATGTTCATCACATTGCCGCCAATGTACACCAGCAGCCAGAAGATGACCAGGATGGCCACCAGCGCCAGAGCGATGTAGGTTAATTTTCGATTCATTAGAATGCCTCCTTTGAGAAGAATATATTTTTAATGATTTACGTGGGCTAGCGCCTCGGCGCGCAGGAAGCGGCCAGTTTTCGGCAGATACTTCAGGTTGGTTTTCAACAGGGATGTAGCCACCAGGCGGGAGGCAGTGAGGCGGGTCAAATCACGCAGCACTTCCTCGGGTTTCCCATCGGCTACCACCCTGCCCTGGTCGACGAGCAGCACCCGGTTGGCATAGATGACTGCCAGGTCTATGTCATGAGTAATAAATAAAATAGCCTCGAAGTTAGGGAGTTGCAGGATGGCGTCCATGAACTCCATATAATTCTGATAATCCTGACCGGCAGTGGGTTCATCCATAACCATAATCCTGGAGCGCATGGCCAGAATAGCGGCAATGCTCACCCGCTTCTGCTGTCCGAACGAGAGCGCCAGGGGTGGATCATTCTCTTTGCCAGAGAGGTTGACGATATCAAGGGCTTCTCTTACCTCCTTTTTTACCACATCGGGGGGATGATGCAGGTTGGTTGGGCCGAAAGCGAGCTCTTCTTGTACGGTGGGAGCGAAGAGCATGTGGCTGGGGCTTTGGAAGACGTATCCCAGGGTACTGGCCACCTCGGCCACGCTGATTTCACGCGTATCTTTGCCGCCCACCAGCACCCGCCCCGCCTTGGGTTTGAGCAGACCAATGGCGTGCTTGACCAGGGTAGTCTTCCCCGCTCCATTAGCCCCCAGGATAGCGATCACATCGCCAGGATAAATGCCTAAGTTCACATCTTTTAAAACTTGCTCGCGGGATTCATACCCAAAGGTGACGTTTTCAAATTGCACCAACGGAATGGCTTTTTCTCCCGAAGAAGTCTGAGCGACGGAGGGGAGGATGCGGATTTCAGCCGGCGCCGCTTCCTTTGACGCTCGGGCAATCACAGCGGTGGCAGGTAGCTTGATCTCGTGATAATCCACCACTTTGTTCAATCCTTTCATGGTTCCCAGGTAGCGCGCCTGGCCCTCCTGCATGAACAGCACCCGGTCAGGGTTATATTTTAGAACGTCCTCTATGCGGTGCTCGACCATCAAAACCGCCATGCCCTCGTCAACCAGGCTTCGCACCAAAGCCAGAGTCTCCTGGGCGGAGGCCGGGTCCAGGCTGGCCAGGGGTTCGTCCAGGAGCAGGACGCTTGGACGCATGGCCAGCACGCCCGCCAGGGCAACCTTCTGTTTCTCGCCGCCGGAAAGGTTAAAGGTCTCGCGGTCTTTCAGTTGGGTGATATCCAGATGCTCCAGCACCTCATCAATGCGCTGGATGATCTCCCCCCTTGGCAAGGCCAGGTTCTCCAGGCCGAAGGCGACCTCGTTGCGCACGCGGATGCCCAGGATCTGGCGCTCTGGATCCTGCAACACCGTACCGACGATCTGGGAAATACGCGCCAGCGACAGCCCGGAGTTATCCTTCCCCTGCAGGAGGACTTTCCCCTGGACCTCACCCTTGTAGCTGCGTGGGATCAATCCATTGATACAGCGGATCAGGGTGGTCTTTCCACAACCGCTGGCGCCGGCCAGCAACAATAGCTCGCCGGGCATGACTTGCAGGTTGATGCTGCTGATGGCCAGCTCCTGGCGGTCGCGGTAGCGGAAGGACAGGTTCTGAATGTCGATCGCGGGCGCCTGATCCACGTAGTTCCCTTTACCTAGAAGAATACTTCGATTTTATCACCCAATCGAGCGCCCAGACGCTTTGCAGCGTCCCCGTTAACCACCGAGACGATCAGATTGCCGCTGCTGCCATACAAGGCGATCAATTCGCCGTCGGGTCGCTCGCCGAAGGTCTTTACCATTCCGTGAATATTAACCCCGCTGATGCGGATGGTCGCGCCGGGTCTCTCACCCAGGTGCTGGCGCAGGATACAGGAAGACAGGTTACCGAAGTGGTCGATGTGGATGATCTCGCCGCGCAAGCCACCGTCGATGGCTTCCGGTTGGGGGAAGTCAATTCGCACGGGATCGTAGATTGGCCTGCCCAGCTCTTCCAGGGGGACTCCGGCGGCCAGGCTGCCCGCCACGGGAGCGAAGACATCCCTCCCGTGAAAGACGTAGCTCACCTGCGGCAGCCAGTACTGCGGCCGGTCGAGGAGCACCACGTGGAGCGGCCAATCCTGGGTTTCGGCGTATTCATATGCCAGGGTGAATACGCCGTTATCCGGCCCGACCAGGAACTGCTCCCCCAACCGGACGGCGATAGGACGCCGCTCGGTTCCCACGCCGGGATCGACGACCACCACGTACACCGTGCCATCCGGGAAATAGGGCAGGGCGCGCCCCAGGATCAGGGAGGCCTCACGCACGTTTTGCGGGCTGATCAGGTGGCTCAGGTCAACAATCTGGGCCTGGGGGGCGCGGCTCCAGATGACGCCCTTCATGACGCCCACGTTGCCGTCTTTGAGGCCGAAATCGGTGGTGAGGGTGATAAGAGTCATGAGCTAGCAGGTATCGTTAAAGTCAGGTATCTTTCACCGCTAAGATTTAGAGAGCGCAGAGAGGGATCATGATTTCTCGCGGTGCGGTGAAAGGCTAGTTAAATCATAACACGTGGATGGGGGAGTGCAAAGCAATTAAATGAAAACCCTCCCGCAAGATAATTGAAAATCTGCGGGTGGCGGATACTACGGAGTAAGCTTCATCACCAGCGGCAGGTAGACCTTCAGCCAGGCTTCGAAAGCGCCGATGTCGATGCGCCCGTTGACCACCCGCGCATACCCCAACCCGCGCTCGTCAAACTCCGGCGGCGGGCTGATTATATCATTCTCGGTAACAGCACCAAAAAAGCTTCGTAGTCGCTTATGATAAAATGCTCACAGATCGATAAACGGCCTTTTCGGAGGTTGTGTAACTTTCCGGTGACCTGGCGCATCTAATGGTTGAAGTAAAAAAATCCGAGGTGTTTTCGTTAGAGGCATTGCGAGCCGGCGACCGGGCAGAGTTCGCCCGGCTGGTGGGGGCCAACTACCAGCTCATTTTCCGCCTGGCCTTCAGGATGCTGGGCGACCAGCAGGACGCCGAAGACGTCTTACAGGAGACCTTTATCAAGGCTTTTCGGCACCTGAAGGATTTCGATGGGCGCTCCAGCCCGTCCACCTGGCTGTACCGCATCGCCACCAACGAAGCCCTGATGTTGCTACGCAAGCAAAAACCCGGTTTGGTTTCGGTGGACGAGCCAAATCAGAATGACGAAGCGGAGCAGGAACCGCTGCAAATCGTAGACTGGTGCTGCATGCCGGAGCAAGAACTGATGTCCACCGAGGCGCGCGCCCATCTGGAGCAAGCTATCGATAGGCTGCTGCTTTACCTCAGGCTGGTCTTTTTGCTGAGGGATATCCAGGGCCTCTCGACGAAAGAGACAGGCGAGGTGCTCGATCTGAGCGAGATGGCGGTCAAGACCCGCCTTTCGCGCGCCCGCCTGAGGCTACGTGAGGAGCTTTCCGGGTACTTCGGCGAGCGTATGGCTGATTTGAAAGGATGAGCGAGATGCAAGGACATAACTGCCGCCACCTTTTAGGTGAGTTATCCGAATACATCGATGGCACACTGGAAGCCAGATTGTGCGCCGAGATCGAGCGCCATCTGGCCGATTGTGAGAATTGCCGGGTGGTGGTCGATACGCTCAATAAGACCGTGTATCTTTATCACGCCACTGCCGCCCAGGACGAAGTGCCGGAAGGTGTGCGCCAGCGCCTGTTCAAGCGGCTAGACCTGGAAAACCTGCCAGAAGAGTGAGGTCGGGGGGAGTAGTCTGTAACCTTTCGCACACCGTTGCATCTAAAATGAGGATTGCCGGAGTCGGGCAGCCGACCTGGAATTGCAGTTGTTTTACCTGATAATCTAAACAACCCTGCCTCGTCGGGGCTATAGTCCCTACAGGGACTAAAGGAGAAATGTGCAAGTGACAGAAAAATTACTGAACGAAGATATTACCCGACAAATCAGTGAAGTTTTCGGGCAGTTGAAAGAGTCGGTGAAGGTGCTCTTTTTCGGCCAGAAGGACGGCTGCGACTATTGCGACGACACCCGAAAAATGGTCGAGGAGGTGACCGCCCTCTCGGACAAACTGGAGATGCAGGTTTACGACCTGCAGGACGACGCCGAAACGGCAAAACAATATAAAGTAGACAGGGCGCCAGGGATCGTCATCGCCGCAAAAGACGGCGACAACCTCCTGGATTACGGCATCCGTTTCGCCGGGATTCCCTCCGGCCACGAGTTTACCTCTCTCATCCAGGACCTGATCCTGGTCTCCGGGCGGGACTCAGGGCTGGCTGTGGACACCCGCCAGTTCCTGCAAGGTGTAAGCAAGCCGGTGCGCCTGCAGGTCTTCGTCACCCCGACCTGACCGTACTGCCCGCGAGCCGTGGTGCTCGCTCACCAGATGGCATTAGAGAGCCCCCTGATCGAAGCGGAAGCGATAGAAGCGATGGAGTTTCCCGAGTTATCCGACCGCTACGGCGTCAGCGGTGTGCCCCATACGACGATCAACGAAGGGGCAGCAGACGTGATCGGCGCCGTGCCGGAGACGCACCTTGTGGCAGAAATCCAGCGGGTGCTGGGGGCGTCGAAGTCACAATAGGTTGTAGAACGTATGGCGAATTCAAGCCCATTGAAAAGCTCTCTTCGATCAAGATCGTCTGGCCCGGTGGCGATGGTGTTATTGGGAGCGGGATTGGTGTTGTTTGGGCTGGTGGCTATCCGCCTCATCCCGGCTCTCTTCGCTCAAGGTGAGGCCGGGCAATCCGCCGCCGGGATCGGCCTGCTGGGGGCGCCCGCCCAGGTCAACTATCCCGCCCCAAAACTGGAACTCATCGACCTTCAGGGCGACCCGGTTTCCCTTTCAGATTACAAAGGCCAGGTGGTGCTGGTCAATAACTGGGCTACCTGGTGCCCTCCCTGCGAGGCGGAGATGCCCGAGTTGCAGTCTTATTATCAGAACCACCAGCAGCAGAACTTCACCGTCATCGCTATCGAGGCCGGCGACCCGCTTCCGGAGATCGTGGCCTTCGTGGAGCGCTACACTCTAACCTTTCCCGTCTGGCAGGACCCCCGTTTGAAAGCGGTCGCTGCCTTTCGCTACAGCGGTCTACCCAGTTCGTATGTGATTAACGAAAACGGCGATGTCCGCCTGGTCTGGACAGGGCCGATCAGATATGATATGTTGGAAAAGTACGTGACACCCTTGCTGGAGGATTAAAGTGGAAGCAAAAGTGAAGTGGCGGGGAGATTTATCCTTCACCGGGAGTGCAGAATCCGGTTTCAACTTGCCTTTAAGCGCCAGTCTAGATGTAGCGGGCAAAGGCGACGGTTTTCGCCCGATGGAATTGCTGGCAACCGGTCTGGCTGGCTGCACAGCCATGGACGTGATCTCCATCCTGCAAAAGAAACGCCAGGAAGTGACCGACTTCGAGGTACAGGTGCACGCCGAACGGGCCAGCGAGCACCCCAAGGTCTTCACTTCCGCCGTAATCGAGTATTTCATTAGCGGGCATAACCTAGACGAAGCTGCTGTGGTGCGGGCTATCGAGCTTTCAGCCACGCGTTACTGCCCGGCCCAGGCGATGTTCCAGAATGTCTTCCCGATGGAGTTGAAGTATCACATTTACGAGGATAAGGGTGACGGCGAGCGAGAGTTGGTGAAGAGCGGGTTATATAAACAATAATCTCAACCAAGGAGGTCTATAATGCCCACAGAAGCTGCGTCCAATGCATTAAAAATTTTGCGAGATGGCAGCCAGTTCCAGTGGTATGTCATCCCTCTATTCGCCCTGGTGGTCTATGTATATGCCGTGGAGATCGAGAGGCAGAACTGGAACCTCCTCTTCGCCGGGCTGGCCTTCTGGGGGATGGATTGGTTCAACGAGATCTGGAACGGCCTGGTTTTTCACTTCACACAATACGCGCCTGTCTGGGGGGCGCCCGGGAAAACCGCCTTTTTGATCCTCATCGGGCTGAATATCGAAATTTGCTTCATGTTCGCCATCGCAGGTGTCGTTTTTTCCAAGATGCTCCCCAGGGATAAAACCTTAAAAATCCTGGGAATCCCAAACCGGTTTTTCTTTGCCATTGCTGGATCAGTCTTTTGCGCATTCGTGGAGGTATTATTGAATATGGTAGGCGCCCTCACCTGGGACTACCCCTGGTGGAATGTGGGCGCGCCCTGGCTGGTCTTCCTGGTCGGATACCTGCCCTTCTTCCTGGTGGCTTTCTGGGTATTCGACATGGAAAGTCTGCGCCGGAAAATTACGGTCGTAAGCTTCATTTACTCCTTTGACTTGATCTGCCTGATTCTATTTGGCGGAATCTTGGAGTGGATATAATCAGAAAGTGGAAATAAGCTGACTGGATTACCCAGCGACAGCAATTAACGAGCTTTCGACCCAGTAGTTTAACTTATCGAGTACAATGGGAATGAAGTCCCTAAGTACCAATTGGAGAACCGCGATGGCCACCCTGGTCGAGGATCAATTGGATGGCGTTGTAAGCCACATTGCCAAGAAATTTAACCCAGAACGCATCATACTTTTCGGATCTTACGCTTATGGTCAGCCGTCAGAGGACAGCGATGTGGACCTATTGATCGTTATGGAAAGCAATGACCGACCAGTAATAAGAGCCGCGGCTGTTTCAAAAGCTTTACATCCCTCCCCTTTTCCAATGGATATTATGGTTCGTACTCCTGAGGAGGTCCGTCGTCGCCTGGAAATTGGAGATTATTTTTTTAAGGAGATCATAACAAAAGGCAAAGTTTTGTATGAGCGATGACTACCTGAACGAATGAGGGTTCGCCAGTTTATTCTCAACAAACTTTGATAATCTAATACCGGATAAAAAGCTCTCGATTCTTACCCGAATTTAATTTGATCTATGTCTGATAAGAAAATCTTGCTCACCGACGGCCTGCACGAAGACGGTCAGGCGATCTTACGCACCGCTGCCCTGGTGGACGACCGCAAGGGCATCCCCACAAAAGACCTGCTCGACATAGTCCCAAAGTACGAAGCGTTGATCGTGCGCAGCCGCACGAAGGTTACCCCCCAGGTCTTTGAAAAGGGTAAAAATTTAAAAGTAATTGGTCGAGCTGGCGCAGGCGTCGATAACATCGACCTGGCTGCCGCCAACCAACATGGGGTGACGGTCGTCAACGCCCCCCTTTCCACCAATCAGGCTGTTGCCGAGCTGGCTCTGGGCTTCCTGCTGGCCCTGGCCCGCTCGATTCCGTGGGCTGACGCCACCATGAAATCCGGGCAATGGCTCAAAACCGAGCTGGAAGGCGTCGAGATCAACGGCAAAGTGCTGGGGCTGATCGGCATGGGCAGCATCGGCAGCGCTCTCGCCCGGAAGGTTGCCGCGCTGGGCATGCTCATCATCGGTTACGACCTCTATCTGTCTCCGGAAGACATCCGCCTGCGTGGGGCTGAACCTGTCAAACTCGACGAGCTTTACGCTCAGTCCGATTTCATCAGCCTGCACATCCCACTCAGCCCTGAGACCCGCAACCTGATCAATGGCCAGACACTGGGACACATGAAGCGCGGCGTTCGATTGGTCTGCACCGCCCGCGGGGGCATCATCGACGAGACCGCCCTGCTGGGCGCGCTAGAATCAGGACAGGTTGCTGGAGCTGCCCTGGACGTGTTCGCCAAAGAGCCGCCAGGCCTGACAGCCCTGGTCTCGCACCCCCACGTGATCGCCACACCCCACATCGGTGCCCAAACCGACGAAGCCCAGGCGCGAGCTGCTGTGGACATTGCCAATGAAGTGCTGGCTGCCCTGCTGGGCAAGCCCCTGCGCTGGAAAATTGTTTAAAGACTCATACAGTGTTGGGGGTATACTTGCCCTATCTACAACAAGCTAAAAAGCCAAGGAAAATCATGGAAGAAAAACTTTCCAAACTGAAATCCATCCTGGGGGAAGCCTTGGACCTCATCCACGTTGGGGAACTGCTGGAATGGGACCAACAAACCTACATGCCGTCAGGCGGGGCTGAAGATCGCGGCTACCACCTGGCCACGGTCAAGCGCCTGGCCCATCAGAAGTTGACTTCCGACGAACTCGGAAAACTGCTGCAAGACCTGAAGCCCGCAGTTGCGCAGCTCGACCCGGATTCGAACGCCGCACGGCTGGTCAAGGTCACCGAGCGGGAATATACCAAACGCACCAAAGTCCCGCCCGAGATGGTCGCCGAGATGGCGCAGATTGTCGGCATGTCATTCCCAGCTTGGCAAGAGGCCCGCGCCCGGAATAACTTCCCGAAGTTCCGGCCATTTTTGGAAAAAATCGTCGACCTTCGCCGGCGCTTCGCCCAGCTTTTTGCTCCCTATGAGCATGTCTACGACCCTCTCCTAAACGAATACGAACCAGGGCTGAAGACCGCCGATGTGAAAACGATTTTTCAGGCCTTGCGCCCGCAGCAGGTGGAACTGCTCAAAAAAATCACCTCACGTCCTCAGGTGGACGATTCGCCCCTGCATCAACATTTCGACGAAAAAAAACAGTGGGATTTCGGTGTTGAAGTCATCACCGCTTTTGGTTACGACTGGCAGCGTGGCCGCCAGGACACAGCCCCTCACCCATTTACCTCCTCCTTCGGTTTGGGTGATGTGCGTATCACGACCCGCTTGATGCCAAATTATGTTGGCTCGGCGCTGTTCAGCACCATGCACGAAGCCGGTCACGGTCTCTACGAGCTGGGCATCGACCCGGAGTTGGGCCGTACGACGGCCGGGGATATCAAATCCCTGGCTACCCACGAGTCGCAATCCCGTATGTGGGAAAATCTGGTGGGGCGCTCGAAGCCCTTCTGGCAACATTTTTACCCTCGTCTGCAAGAATTTTTCCCTGCACAGCTTGGCAACGTCAGCCTGGAATCTTTCTATAAAGGAATTAACAAAGTCCAGCCGTCTCTGATCCGGGTAGAGGCCGACGAAGCCACCTACAACCTGCACGTGATGTTG
>Ga0299912_10005430_pt1 | contig 10467 bp, 11 predicted proteins | sample RVTome_2_FD_207667 | JGI IMG/M metagenome (GOLD analysis project Ga0299912, IMG submission 207667) | Soil microbial communities from uranium-contaminated site in the Upper Colorado River Basin, Wyoming, United States - RVT95D214 (version 2) ... | reverse complement strand
AGCCGGGAATCGGCAAGAGCCGTTTGCTGCGCGAGGTTGCGCGCTACGTATATCCCCAGGAATTGCCAACGTTCGCCACGAACTGCTACGAGATCGAACGCGCGATGCCGTACCAGCCCGTGATCGACCTCGTCACGCGCGCGCTCGATCGGATATCGGCCGCGGCGTTGCGCAGCTTGCCGCCCGTGTCGCTCGCCGAACTCGCCGCACTGATCCCCGAGATCGGCGAGCGGTTTCCGGACCTGCCGCAATTGTCGAATGATTTTCCCGAGGCGCGGCAGGCGCGTTTATCCCGCGCCGTGGACCAACTGCTCGAAGCATCGAGAGGCGGTCGGCCGGCGGTTCTCATGGTGGACGATATCCAGTGGGCCGACGACGCCAGCGCGCAAGTGTTGCATTACCTCGCGCGCCATGCCGCGCAGCGCCCGGTGCTCGTGATCTACGCCTATCGTGACGAAGCTCTCGACAGCGACGAGCGCTTCGCACAACTGATCGAGAGTTTGCGCCGCGACACCGACGCGCGCCGCGTGCCCCTCGCCCGGATGGGTTATGCCGATACCGAAAGCATTGTCGTGGCGCTCGCTGATGCAAACCTGGGGGCGAACCTCAGTGCGTCCGGCCTGGCCGAGCGCCTGCATCGCGAAACCGAAGGCAATCCGTTTTTCCTGATGTCGATCCTGCAATCCTTGAGCGAGGGCGAGACGCAGCTGGAGCCACGCGCGAGCGGCGCACCGGGATTGCTCCCCGACGCGTTGCGCGCCGCCGTGCGCGTGCGACTCGCGCACGCGCCCAAAACGATCCGGCCGCTGCTCGATACCGCCGCGGTCCTCGGCCGGCGTTTCGACTTCGATACCCTTCTCGATGTCACACGCGAGCCCGAGGCGCAACTGTTCGATGCAGTGGAGGCGCTCGTCAAGCGCCGTTTGCTGCGCGAGGAACCCGAGGGAGGCGTCTACGATTTCAGTCACGACAAGGTTCGTGAGGTGGTCTATCGCGACATCGGCGGTGCGCGGCGCAGACTGCTGCACCAGTCGGTGGCCGAAGCGCTGGAACGTCTCGGCGAAGACGCCACGCACGAACGCGACGCCCAGCTGGCGGAGCACTACGAGCGCGCGCACGTCTGGTCGAAGGCGCTTCACTATCTCGTCCTCGCCGCTGAGCACTCGCAGAAGTTGTTCGCAATGCGCGATGCTTTGCACTGGTTGGATCGCGCCGTTGCATTGTCCGAGGCGCACCCGGAGTCGCTGGACGCGCAGCAACGTCTAGCGATCTACGAGCAACGCGGCGCGGCGCGCGCCCAGGCCGGACAGACGCAAGGCGCCGTCGCCGACATGCGCCGCGTCATCGATGTGCTGCGCGCCGGCGGCGAACGCGCAAAGACGCGTGACGCACTTATCCAGTTAGGCATGGCCTATCGGCGCGCCGACCAATATGACGAGGCGACCGCGTGCCTCTCCGAAGCGTTGGCGGAGTCACGCGCAATGAACGATGAGCGCCACGCCGCCGATACTCTCTATCATCTTGGCACCGTCGCGTGGAGCACCGGGCAAAACGACCAGGCAATCAATTTTCACCAGCAGGCGGTCGAGATCTGCGAGCGCGCGGGGTTCACCGATCTCGTCGCAGTGCAGGCCTATCACGGCCGCGGCGAGGCGCACTTCGCGAACGCGGAGCCCGCGGCGGCCATCGCGTGCTACACAAGGTCGCTCGAACTCGCTCGCGGCATCGGCGACAAGAGTTACGAGTCCGAGAACCTGATGATGATCGGGCACGCCTGCGTCGGCGCCCGAGGGCTCGGCGACTACCCGCGCGCCATGGCCAGTTTCGAGGCGGCGCTCGACATCGCGCGCGCCGCGGACTTGCAGTGGCACTTTGGACCCACACTGCTCGGGCTCGACCATGTCCGGGCGTGCACGGGCCGCTACGGCGAGGCGTGGGCCGGTTTGCAAAAGACCCTGAGCTGGCTCGAAAGTCTCAAACAAACGCGCTATCAGTTCATTGCCTACGATTGCATCGGCCATCTCCTGCTCGACCTCGGCTTGAATGAACCGGCGGTCGAACATCTGGAGCGCGGCTTCGCGCTCGGGCGCGACACCGGCATCCTGTTTTGGCGCGCTGCGATCGACACCCACCTTGCCGTTGCGCGCTCGCGGCTCGGGCAAAAGGTCGACACGCACGCGCTACAGATCACGCTCGAACAAACGCGCCGCACTTCGGAGCGCTATATGATGGTCCGGTGTCTTGACGGGTTGGCGGAGATTGCGCTCGCTGCAGGCGATGCGCGCCGCTGCCGCGCGTATGGAGACGAACTGCTCGCAATCGCCGAATCGAACGGCCTGCGCGAACTTGCGGCAGTCGCGCGACGTTGGCGCGGTGAAGCACTGTTCGTGGAGAAAGATTACGTGGCGGCGCAGGCAGAGTTGTCCCGCGCCGCGGCGTTGGCGGAGGATATCGGCCGGGTGCGATTACAAATGGACACGCAGACCGCGCTGGCTCGTCTGCTTGCCGCGCAGGGTCGGAGCGATGCCGCGCAGTTCCACGATATCAAGGCGCGCGCGCTTGCGGAGGCAATCGAGAAGAGTCTGGAGTCCTCGGGGCTCGAGGCGCGGCTCTGCGTGAGCCGACAGCCGGGGTTCTCTGACAAGGTCGGCTAAATTTCATCTGGAGCAGTTATCGTCCGACCTTGGGGCCGCCATACCCTGGCCGAGATCGGGAGCGAGGTTGGTTTGCACTACGCAGAGGTTGGTTTGCACTACGCAACGGTAAGCCGCATCGTCAAGGCGCGGGAGAAAATGTGATAGTGCAAGATGCTGCCGCGGCAGCACGTGTGGTCGCCGTCGTCGCAACACTTTGTCCTGTCCGCGCAGGTCGCGCTCGAAGACCTCGCGCACTGGAACACCATCCTGAACGACCTTCAGCGCATGCTTGAGCACAACCACGTCATCAACCACGTCACCCTGCAACGGAGTCGATGACCAGCGTGGTCCATTTCGCGGCGCGTTAGCACCGCTGGGCTACACTGTGGACGTAGCCAAGCGGAGGCAACCCGATGAGCGCAAGAATGGAAAAGGGCGGCGGCGCCTTCGCGGGCATCAAGATGCTGCTGTGCGAGAATCCGCTGCCGCCGATTGATGTTGCGATTGCCGCGGCGCAGGCCGAGGCGCCGCGCAGCAACTATTACACCGAGCCCTATTCGGCGCCGCTGCGCCGCTTGCTTAGCGACCAGCTCGACGTGCCCGAGCGGCTGATCCACATCAACGCCGGCTCGGAGCTGATTCTGCGCCAGTTATTTCAACGCTTCGGCCGGCAGGCGCATCTGCTCACGCCCACCTATGGACTGTTTCCCGAGATCGCGCAGCGCTATACGGAAACGCCGTTGCGCCCGGAGAACGATTTTGCGTTCGATCTGGCGCAACTCGACATTCCCGCCGGCGCCACGCTGGCCGTCATCGTGAATCCCAACAACCCCAACGGCGGCGTCTTCGACATGGCGCCGCTGCCGGATCTGTTGCGCCGCTACCCGGACACGCGCTTTCTGGTCGACGAGGCGTTCATCGGCCTCGCCGGCGAGTCGGTGACGCACCTCGTGCCGTCCCATCCCAACCTGCTGGTGACGCGCACGCTGTCCAAGGCTCATAGCCTCGCCGGGTTCCGGGTCGGTTACGCGGTGCTGCCGCAACCCATCGCCGACGATCTCAATCAGCACAACGACGCCTATCCGCTGGCGCGCCCGAGTGAAGCGGCCGCCATCGCCACGCTGCAACACGAGGACGAAATCCGCGCACGCAGCCGGCAATTACGCCAGTGGACCGGGGAACTGGCCGCGCAGCTGCGCGCGCTGGGAGTGCGCACCTATCCGACCGAAACCTATTTCTTCCTCGCCGACTTCGCGCCGCACGATGCCGCGACGCTCGCCGAACAACTCAAAGCGCAAAATATTCTCGTCAAGCCGCTCAACGATGCACGCCTCGGCGCCGGTTTCATGCGCGTCACCACTGCGCTGCCCGAGGACAATGCGCGCTTCGTGGCGGCCTTGCGGACGTTACTCGCGGCGCCGGGCCGTGCGTGAAGAAAAGGAAGCGTCCCGAGCTGCGGTGCGTCCTATTGCCGCCAGCCTGAAAAAAACCGCGCGCACGTTCGGGCAGTCGCTGCCGGTGATCGTTGGGATGCTGCTGCTGACCAGCCTCGTGCTCACGCTGTTCGCGCCGGAACAGTTCGCCCGCCTGTTTGGCCGCAATGATGGGCTGGACGCGCTGCTCGGCACCGCGCTCGGCAGCATCGCCGCCGGGCCGCCGCTCGCGAGTTATTTGCTCGGCGGCGAGTTGCGCGCCGGGGGCGTGGGCCTGGTGGCGGTGACGGCGCTGGTGGTGAGCTGGGTGACGGTCGGGCTGGTGCAGCTGCCGGCCGAGGCGTTGTTTCTCGGTCGCCGATTTGCAGTTACGCGCAATCTGGTCGCCTTTGTCTTCACGCTCGCGGTGGCGTGGCTCACGGTACAAACACTGCGCGGGTTCGGCGTCAGTCTGCCATGAAGCCGCAACAAGCCAAGTCCGGTCACGGCCGCTGGTGGTTTCTCGCTGCCGTGGTTGCGGCGTACGTGGTGTGCGCCGCGTTCGCGCCCGATGTCGCGCTACGCGCGCTTTCCCACACGTGGCAGGCGCTGCGCCACATGCTGCCGGTGCTCGCGCTGGTGTTCGTGTTGATGGTGGTGTTCGACGTGCTGCTCAATCCGCAGCGTATCGCGCAGCACTTAGGTCGGGAGGGTGCGCGCGGCTGGCTGCTCGCGCTCGCGGCCGGCATCCTGTCCGCCGGGCCGATCTATGCGTGGTATCCGCTGCTCGCCGAACTCATCGCCAAGGGCATGCGCGCCTCGACCGCAGCGGTGTTTCTCTACGCGCGCGCCATCAAGCTGCCGCTGCTGCCGTTGCTGTTTCATTACTTCGGCACGGCCTACAGTGTGGTGTTGTCGCTCTATCTGGCCGGCTTCGCGCTGTTGAGCGGGCTCGTCATGGAGCGTCTCGACAGGACCACGGAACACCCCGAGTAAGCCATCTGCCCACGGAGGATCGAGCCATGAAAATCGCCATCGCCGCCGATGTGCCCAGGGCCGAGCCGTTCGTCCGTCACCACCAGCGTTACGACCAGTGGTTCGAACGCCACTGGGCGGCCTATCATTCGGAACTGCTCGCGGTGCGTGCGCTGCTGCCGTGGCGCGGTTGCGGACTCGAGATCGGTGTCGGCACCGGGCGCTTTGCCGCGCCGCTGGGCGTGGAGTTCGGTATTGATCCGGCGGCCGAGATGTTGGGCTACGCGCGGGCACGCGGCGTCCGCGTGGCGGGCGCCGTCGCCGAGGCGCTGCCGTTCGCAAACGCCGTGTTCGATTACGCGCTCATCGTCACCACTCTCTGCTTCGTGGAGGACGCCACGGCCATGCTGGCCGAAGCACGGCGCGTGCTGCGGCCACGTGGTGAACTGGTGATCGGCTTTATCGACCGCACCAGCGATCTCGGCCGACACTACCTTGCGCACCAGGCGGAGAGCGAGTTTTATCGCGAGGCCACGTTCTATTCGGCGGACGAGGTGCAGCAACTGCTGCGCGACACCGGCTTCATGGCGCCGGTCTGGGCGCAGACTCTGTTCAAGCCGTTGGATGAAAGCCGCGAGATCGAGGCCGTGCGCGACGGTCGTGGGCAAGGGGCCTTCGTGGTGGTGAAGGCGAGACGGCCGTGACACTCTTCAAGCCATTGCGAGCCACCGGGAGCGGATAATTTGGACACGACATTCTGGGCGACATTGGGTGCAAGCTTGCTCGCGGCGCTGGTGACGGCGATCGGCATCTACACCATTCGCCGCTTCGGGGCGTGGGGCCGTAAATACAGCATCTACTTCGTGTGCTTCGCCGCCGGCGTGCTGATCTCCGTGTCATTCCTGCACATCATTCCGAAATCCTTCGCGATGAATGTCAACGCGCCGGCCTATCTGCTCGGCGGCTTCGTGCTGTTACACCTGTTCAATCGCTTCGTCACTGCCTTCGTTTGCGAGCGCAGTCCGGATTCCGCCTACGGCATTGGACTGATCCCCATGTTCGGCATCGGCTTTCACTCGTTCATCGACGGCTTCATCTACTCCATCACGTTCAGCGTCAGCGTTCTCACCGGGGCGCTGGCCGCGACCGGCATGGTGCTGCACGAATTCCCGGAAGGCATCATCACCTATTTGTTGTTATTGCGCGGAGGGTTCCGCGAGAAGACCGCACTGATCCTGGCCATTCTTGCCGCCTCGCTGACCACGCCGCTCGGCATGTTGGTGTCCTGGCCCTACATCAGCCGGATCGACACGCCGCTGCTTGGCAGCCTGCTCGCGCTCTCGGCCGGCGCGCTGGTCTATGTGGGCGCCACGCATCTGTTGCCGCAGGCCGAAAAGGAACATCGCAAGTACAGCCTGTGCGCTTTGGGCGCCGGCATCCTGGTGGCGGTCATCATCGTGCTGTCCAAGTGAGCGCCGATCTACACTTTGACGAATCAAGGCAACGGGCGATTGCTCGCTGAATCAAACACAGTGCAGGCAGAAATTCCGGGGTCGGATGAACAGCACCTACGTCGCCATACTCCTGTTGTCGCTGCTGTCGTGCATCACGACCTGCCTGGGTGTGGCGTTGGCGCTCAGGCTGCGGCGAGCCGATGCGTCGATCGCCGGCGGCATCGGGTTCTCCGTGGGCATCATGATTCTGGTTTCGGTGCTGGATCTCATTCCGGCGTCGATCGCCGCCATGGGCGTTGGCGCGGCCATCGGCAGTGCGGGCGCGGGCGCGGCCTTGATTTGGGTGGCGCACGTAGTCATCCCGCACACGCACCTGGTGGAGGAGAAGGGGATAGCCGACAAGGCGCTGATCCGATCCGTCTATCTGGTGGTGTTCGGGCTGATCCTGCACGATGTGCCCGAAGGATTTGCGATGGCCAACGCCTACGTGGCGTCGCCGGCGCTCGGCGTGCTCATGGCGCTCGCCATTGCGCTGCACAACCTGCCGGAGGAATTCGCCATGTCCGTGCCGGCGGTGATGCTCAAGAGCCGGCATTTTCTCTTCATTGCCGCGCTGCTTTCCGCGCTGGCCGAACCCCTGGGCGCGGTCATCGGCCTCGTGGCGGTCGGGATCGCGCCGGCGCTCAATGCCCACTTCCTGGCCGTCGCCGCGGGCGCAATGATCTTCGTCTCGATCCACGAACTGATTCCCATGGCGAGACGCTACCGCCATATCGGCCTGTTCGTGGGCGGCATCGCGGCGAGCGCGCTGGTTTACGGAATACTCGCCCGCATCACCGTTGGAAAATTTTGAACGGGGGAAAGCGGTAAGGGTGCAGAGCCGAATGGCACTTACTTAAGGTGAAATTCAGGGGTTTCGTCATTCCGGCGAAGGCCGGAATCCAGGGAAACTACCACCATTGTAGATTCTGGATCCCTCCCGGCGAAGGCCGGGACCACGCCGGGATGACGGCGGTTCTGGGAGTAAGTAAGTACCATTCGGTGCAGAGCCTTTGTGGTGGATGCGCTGCGCATATCCACCCTTAACCCTTAACCCTTAACCCTTAACCCTTAACCCTTAACCCTTAACCCTTAACCCTTAACCCTTAACCCCAGCTCAACCAGTGCTCCACACGCGCGGGCGCTGCATGCCGGCGATTTTGCAGGCCTGTTTCACGTAGCCGTAGGGGAACAGTCGGAACAGGCGTTCCTTCGCGCCTTTCTTGTCGATGCCTTGGGCCTTGGCGAGAAAGTCCACTACGTGGCGCACGTCCGGGGCCGTGCGGCTTTCGGTCCAGTAGTCGCGCATGAACCGGAGTAGCGGCCAGTAGGCCTCGCCCAGCACGATGCCTTCTTCCACGGCCAGTTCCTGGGCCACGCTCTCGTCCCAGTCCTCCGGGTTGAATAAATACCCTTCGGCGTCGCGGGCCAGCGATGTCTCGGTCGTCATGGTGTGTCTCCTCGTACAGCGGTTGCTTATATACCTATATAGGTTCCGTTCCAATCGCAGTCAAACGATATTATTTGCTATATAGTATCGACAGTATCGATACAAAGACGGTGGAAACATGGACATCGACCAGGCCCGCACCTTTCTCGCCATCACCGCCCACGGCAGTTTTCTGGAGGCCGCCGGGCATTTGCACCTGACCCAATCCACCGTCAGCGCGCGCATTCAGCGCCTTGAAGAGGAGCTCGGCACGCGCCTGTTCGTGCGCAACCGCGCCGGCGCCAGCCTCACCCCGGCCGGCCGCCGTTTTCTGGATTACGCCAAGCGCCTGGTGCTCACCGCGGATCAGGCGCGGGCCGATGTCGGCCTGCCCGAACGTTACCGGGCCAGCCTGCGTATCGGCGGACGCATCGCCTTGTGGGAAGGGTTTCTGCCGCAGTGGGTAGGTTGGATGCGACGGCAAGCCGCCGATGTGGTGATCCGCAGCGAGATCGGTTTCGAGGAAGACCTCATGCGGCGGTTGATCGAAGGCACGCTGGACATGGCGCTCATGTATACGCCGAGCCACAGCCCGGGCCTGGTGGTCGAACACCTGTTCGACGAAACCCTGGTGCTGGTCAGCACTCGTCCCGATGACACCGGGCCGGGCGAGGATTACATCTACATTGAGTGGGGGCCGGGTTTTTACGCCCAGCATGCGCAGAGTTATCCCGATCTGGAAGGCCCGCCGCAGATCGCCAACATCGGCTGGCTCGGCGTCCAGCTCATTCTCACCAACGGCGGCAGTTGTTTCCTGCCCGCGCGCATGGCCGCCCCGTTCATCGCCGCCGGGCGGTTGCACCGCGTGCAGGGCTCGCCCGAATACACCCACCCTGTGTACATGGTTTACCCCCGCACAAGCGACAATCCGGTGCAGGAAGCGGCGCTAACCGGGCTGCGTGAACTGGCGGCGACCGGATGAAGCATTCGCGGTAACACGCGTGCGCACATTTCGCAGCCTATGAAGGTTTAGCGAAGAAGTGCTGCCCGGTGATAGCGTTGGGGGCGGTGTGGACAGCTTGTCTCAAAGCCCGACCAGCGACGCGTGTACCCCCGCTTGTTTTGCAACATCCACGAACTTGACCGAGTCGATCACGTCGGGGTTGTACTCGATGACCATGAGGTGCGGCTTGTCGTCGTGATAGTCCGCCGCCATGACGCCCTGTTGCGCCAACAGGCGGTTACGCAATGCCTCACGATCCTTGTGGGTGGTGGTTTCACCGATGTGCAGCAGGATATCGACCATCTTGGTTTCCATTGAGAGTTCCTCCATCAACTGTTTGCTGGAAACCATAGTCTAGCGGATGGGGCTCTCCATGCTATTTTGCAGTCATCGGACAGTAGCGTGCGCCATGCGCACGTAATGGTTATACATTTGAAAAGGATTTCGTGCGCATGGCGCACGCTACTTATTAACCCGGCGGCGGCACAATCCTGTGTCGCATTATTAACCCGGCATAAAATACCGCCGGGTTAATAGTCCTCAGCGCTTTTCCAGGGCGTGATTTCGACCTGCACGCTTTGGGCGTCATCGGCCAGCCAACAGGTGCCTTCCGAAATGCTGCACTGGAGTTGCATGTTGCGTTGCGCCAGTTTGCCCAGGGCGCGGCTGATGTCTGGGGGCAGATTGATCACCGTGAGGTTGGTGAAACGCTGGAGTTGGTCGCCCGTCTGTCGCCACCAGATGTCGGCGCTGCTGCCACTATAACTATAAATGACAACCTGCCGGGCGCGTCCGCAGGCCTTGCGAATGCGCTTCTCGTCGGGTTGGCCAAGATCGATCCACAATTCGATGCCGCCGATCAAATCCTTTTGCCAGAGATCGGGTTCATCGTCGGCGCTCAGCCCCTTGCTGAATTGCAGGGCATCGCCGGCGTGGAGCGCGAAGGCCAGCAGGCGCACCATCATGCGCTCGTCGGTTTCCGAGGGGTGGCGGGCGATGGTCAGCGCATGGCTCTGATAATAGTGCCGATCCATGTTCGCAATGTTGAGTTCGGCTTTGAAGATGGTTGCCTTGAGGGCCATGGTGAATTCCTTAATCGCCGAGGTCTTTGCGCAGCGCCTTCTGGCGGCCGTGTTTGCTCTTGCTGTCGAGGCGTTTGAGTTGCGCGCTGCGCGTGGGCTTGGTGGCCTTGCGGGTCTTGCGCACGGCGGTCGCGCTCAGAATCAAATCCCGCAGACGTTCGAGCGCCTCTTCGCGGTTTTTTTCCTGGGTGCGATAACGTTGCGCCTTGATAACGATGACGCCTTCTTTGGTTAGGCGATGGTCCTGCAACGCCGCCAAACGCTGCTTGTAAAACGCCGGCAGGCTGGAGGCCTGCACATCGAAGCGAAGATGCACCGCGCTGGAAACCTTGTTGACGTTCTGCCCGCCCGCGCCCTGGGCGCGAATGGCCGACAGCTCGATCTCGCCGAGCGGGATCGAGACGTTGCGGGAAATTTGCAGGCGGGAGTCGTCCGGG
>Ga0299912_10005428_pt1 | contig 10470 bp, 7 predicted proteins | sample RVTome_2_FD_207667 | JGI IMG/M metagenome (GOLD analysis project Ga0299912, IMG submission 207667) | Soil microbial communities from uranium-contaminated site in the Upper Colorado River Basin, Wyoming, United States - RVT95D214 (version 2) ... | reverse complement strand
ACCAGTCGTCTCCGGGTCACACCCGGGCATTCTGCCGCATCTGCGGCTCGAGCCTTCCCGATCCGGATCCCGGCGCGACCAACTTCTATCTTCCGGCGGGTACGCTCGACGACGATCCCGGCGCGCGACCTGCGGCGCACATCTTCGTCGGCTCGAAGGCTCCCTGGTTCGAGATCACCGATCAGCTTCCGCAGTTCGACGAGTACCCGCCGGGCTTCGGGTCGTAGCAGGAGCGCGCGGGTCGCACACGCGGGCAACCAGGCGGAGTGGCTCGGATGGACAGGGGGGCCGATTTTCGCTCCCACTCCGCTCGGGATAGCTGATATGCTCGCGGCCGTCGTTCAGGGAGGGAAGGAGCTCATGAAGTCGCTTCACAAGATCGGTCGGGGTCTTCTCGTGCTGGCGGTGATCCTGTGGCTGCCGAGCGGCAGCTTCGCGGAGCTCGCCAAGTGGGATCAGGAGCGGGTCACCGCCCTTGGTGCCGAGCTGAAGGAGGCGTGCGACGCGCTCTACGAGACCTTCCTGAAGGAGCCGGAGAAGACGGTCGGATCGGGTCAGGCGAGAGACTACTATCGCCTCCGCCAGATCGTCCGTCGCCTGAAGGGCGATGCGAGACAGCTGTCGTCCGCACTCGCGAAGGGCGAGGGGTACGATCAGACCCTTCCCATCTACGAGAGTCTGATGGTGATGGTGCGAGACGCCCGCGAGACCGCAAAGCGGACCTTCACCTCCAACTACGTGCTGGACAAGGCGTCGGCGGTCGGCGACGTCCTCCGGCGCATCGCTCCCTACTACGATCCGAAGGCGCTCGAAGAGGGCTGATCTCCCGCTCGCGGAGCTCAATCCTCGAATACGGCGACGACTTCTTCGACGGAGAGCCTTCCATTGGAGTCGGTGTCCGCTTCGTCGAAGGCGTGGAAGCGGTACTCGATGAATTCGTAGAGGCTGATCCTTCCGTCGCGATCCCGGTCGGCGCCGCTGAAGCTCTCGTCGAGGACGGTCGCCTTGTTGAGCTCCTCCGGCTTCAGGAAGCCGCCCTTGTCGCTGTCGGCGTGGAAGAAGACCTCCACCATGCGCAGGTGGAACTCGTGGCGGTCGATCTGACCGTCGCCGTCCAGGTCGGCCTCCGCATGGGCAGCCCTCGGGTCGTAGCCGGGCTTGGGGGCATCGGGGCGGGTCGAGGCCGCCGGGAGAGCCAGCGCCAGCGCTGTGAAGAAGATCGGGAACCATCTCATGGCAGATTCCTTCCCTCGAGATTGGTGGTGGTGTGACGGCGCGACGCTCAGCTCTGGATCTTCCAGGATCCGTCGGGCTGCCGGCATGCGGTGCCGTAGCTCTGGTGCTTCTCGCCGCCAACCCGGATTTCCTGCGTGTACTCGCGGCAGTACTGACCGCTCTCGACTTGATAGGTCCTGGTCGGCGTGACGGATCCGGAGGCGCCGGTGTCGGGATTCTGCCAGGTAGTCGGCCTGCCGGTCTGGCTGTTCTCGAAGGCGTGGTGAGCGGCGCGGGCGGCCATCTCCTTGTCCTTCTCGTCGAGTCTGTTTCCGATCGCACTGCCGACCAGACCGCCGGCGAGGACGCTGAAGGCGATCCAGCCGGGGTTCGCGCCGGCCGCCGCGGCGATCAGGCCGCCCGTGGTGCCTCCGCCCAGCCCCCCCAGGACTGCCTTCGGGTTCTCCTCGTAGATGGCGCACGAGGTGAAGGCGACGGCCAGCAGAGCGATCAGCAGACGCTGTCCAGTGGTGATGCGAGACACCTCTTCTCAGCCTCCCTTCCTGCCGGACCCCGCTCGGAGCTCGGCTCACGCCAAGGGTAGCGCGGCATCCGCCGGGAGTGACCTGCCGCTCGCTACGGTCCTCGGCGACCCGACCGCTCCACCTCGAGCGCTCTCTCGATCCGTCGCAGCAATTCCTCCGGCTCCGGCTCGCCCGGCGCCAGCGCCACGAGATCGCGAGCGTGGGGCAGCGCCAGCTCCCACTGACCCTGCTGCGCGTAGAAGACGGCCAGGGCATGCGCGATGCCCGGGTCGCGCGGATCGATCCGGCGCGCCTTCCGAAGCGCCTCCCGCGCCTCGGTGCGGCGCCCGAGCTGCTGGAGCGCGAGCCCGTGGTTGTAGTGGACGCGCGCCCGGCCGGGGAGCAGCGCTGCGGCTCGGTGTAGAGCGCTCTCCGCCTCCGAGAGGCGCTTCTCCTCGGCCAGCAGAAGTCCCAGCGAGTAGTGCAGCTCTCCCTCCTCGGGAGCGCGGTCGATCCCTTCCCGGAGCACGCGCTCGGCGGCATCGTTTCGGCCCATGCCGTTGTAGAGATTCGCCAGGTTGGCGCGGGCGGGAAGGAAGTCGGGATCGATCCGGAGCGCGGTCCGATAGGCTTTCTCCGCCAGCTCTGGTCTTCCCAGATTGGCGTGCAGCACCGCCAGGTTCAGATTCCCGCCGGGCAGGTCTGCCATCGCGAGCTGTGCCTCCCGGTACTCGGTGAGCGCCGCCTGGAAGGTGCGGTGCTCGGCCGGTTCGAATCGATCCGCGGGCAGCTCCGCGAGCACCCGCGCGGCCTCGATGCGCACCGCGCGGATGGGATCGTCCAGGAGGGGCACCGCCGCGAGGCGCGGCTCGGGCGGCAGGTGGCCCAGACTCGCCGCGGCGGTCGCTCTCAGCAGCGGCTCCTGGTGGCGGGTCGCCGCCACCAGGGCATCCAGCGCGGCGATTCCGTACCGCGGGAGCAGCTCGAGCGCCGTGGCCCGGACGATGGCGGGCTGCTCCTCGTCGCTGGCCAGGGAGAGCAGGGGTCCCAGGGCCGCAGGGTCGCCCGCGCGCCCGGCTGCGATGGCCTCGGCGAAATGGGGATCGTCCCGCCGCTCGGGGCCATACCACTCGCGCACCCAGTCGGCCGACCAGCGCGCGGGATGATCGGCGTGACATCCGCTGCAGGCATTCGGCGTGCCGAGTGACACCGAGAGGTCCGGACGCGGCACGCGGAGGCCGTGGTCCCGGCGCGGGTCGACCCGCATGTAGGTCGTCGCCGGCATGTGGCAGTCGACGCATGCCGTCCCCGGTCCCTCCGCGGGGTGGAAGTGATGCTCGGGCGTGTCGTAGCTCCTGGCGACCAGCGTCGGAAAGCGCGCATCCGGGACCTGGTTGTGGCAGCGCACGCAGAGGGCATTCCCGCTCGCCAGGAGCTGGAGGCCGTGGGGATCGTGGCAGTCGCTGCACCGGACTCCGCGCTGGTACATCCTGCTCTGGAGGAAGGAGCCGTACTCGTAGACCTCCTCGAGCACCTGTCCGTCGGCGTGGTAGAGGTCCGCGCGAAGCGTCACCGGCATGAAGTCGTCGAGGAAGGGGCGACCTGCGCGATCCTCGCCGCTCACCAGATGCCTCCGGGAATGACAGGGCGCGCAGACGTCGACCTGGTAGCGCGAATCCCCGGTCTTGAAGTCCAGCACCAGCCGGTGATCCCGAGAGGGGGGGAGGCCCAGCCGGCTCGCCTCCTCGGCCCACTCCAGGTGTGCCCTCCCCGGGCCGTGGCAGGTCTCGCAGGAGACGTCGATCTCGTCCCAGCGGGTGGCGTATCCGTCGGAATCGGGGTCATAGCGCTCCCGCAGATTGGTCGAGTGGCACTCGGCGCACATCGCGTTCCAGGTCTGGTAGCGACCGGTCCAGTGCAGCGGATCGCCCGGAGCAATCCGCTCGTCCGGGTAGAGGTGGAACCAGCGCCCGCCGCCCTTCTCCCCGGGGCGGGTGTCCCACGCGATGCCGAGCGCCTGGAGACGCCCGCCGGGATGCGCGATCAGGTACTGCTGCAGGTTCTCGACGCCAAATGTGTAGGCGATCTCGAACTCGGTGGTTTGCCCGTCGGCCCCCTCGGTCTCGACGAAGAACCCCCCACCGCGTCGGTAGAATCGGGACGTCACTCCGAAGTGTGTGAAGGTCGCGTCGTCGAAGTCCCCGAGGACGGTATCCTGGCTGGCGACCTGCATCGCGAGATCGTGGTGGGAGCCGGACCAGGCCTGGTACGCGTCCTGGTGGCATTCGACGCAGGAGGCGCTTCCCGCGAAGCCGGCGCTTCTCTCCCAGCCGGGAGCCGAACTCGCCGCGCCAGCGAGCTCGGCGTTCTTCTCGCCCGGACCGCACGCCAGGAGCGCGGCGAGAGCCATCGCCAGGGGCAGCGCTCGACTCGAGGGACGATCCGCGGAATTCCTCGCTTCCACCGAGCCGGGGGATCCCTGCGGAGCCACCTCGTGGTCCGATCTGGTCAGTCGGCGTCGCCGCCGCCGGCGCCCGGTCCTGAGTTCACGTAGGTGTCGCGGTAGATCTCCACGAATCCCAGCACCACCGCGACGATCACCGGCGCTACGAAGATTCCCAGGAACCCGTACAGCCGGAGGCCTCCCAGGAGGGCGAGGAGGAGGAGCAGGGTGGGTAGCTGGACCCGTCCGCCGATCAACAGAGGACGCACGAAGTTGTCGACCGAGCCCACCGCGACCGCGCCCCAGAGGAGCATCGCGACGCCGCGCCAGGTCTCCCCGGTCACCAGCACGTAGATCGCGGTCGGGAGCCAGATCAGGCTGGCGCCCACCACGGGGATCAGCGACGCGACGGCGGTGAGAAATGCGAGGAGGGCGCTCGTCCCGAGGCGTCCGATCACGAGGTAGCCGAGCCCGGCCACGGTCCCCTGGATGGCGGCGATCAGCATGCTGCTCTGGACCACCGCCGCCACCGTGTCGTAGACGCGCTTCAGGATCCGATCCTTCTGGGTGGACTCCATGGGAATCAGGTCGCGCAGGAGCCCGGCGATGCGATCGCCGTCGCGGAACAGGAAGAAGAGAGCGACCAGCATCACCGCGACGTTGAGGGCGCTCACCACGAGGTTTCCCGCCAGCCCCGAGGCTTCCGCCGCTACCCACTCGGAGACGCGTTTCGTCGCCTGGAGCCCGATGCCCGAGAGGTCGACGGAGGAGAGGATCGGGAAGCGCTCCACCAGCTCCCGCCAGGTGGCCGAGAGCCAGGAGCCGGAGGCCGCGAGCGGACTCGTCCCGCTCTCTTGAATGAGCTGCTGAACGCCCTGGTAGGCGTCGGTTGCCTCCCTCACCAGGAGCGAGAGCAGAAAGAGCGTCGGCAGCAGCACCAGGGCCGTGACGCCGAGCAGCATGGCCAGCGCGCCGAGGGTGCGGGATCCCCACAGGATCTTCACCACGCGCCCCGTCAGCGGATAGAAGGTCAGGACCACCACCCCGGCCAGGACCAGGGGCGCGGCGAATGGCGCGAAGCAGAGGTAGAGCTGGTAGATCAGGAAGAGGAAGACGGCGAAGAAGAAGGCCGCGAACAGGCGATCCCGCGTCATCGTCGAACCTCCCTCGCCGATCGCCGCTCAGGTGTCGGCTGCAGAGGCGAGGGTCGTCCAAGCTTCGACGGCGCCCCCGCTCGCCGGCTGAATGTATGGCACTCGGCGAGAGCCACCAAGCGCCGAGCGGAGATGTCCTCGGGGCCACGCGAGGGGAGATGGGTTCGGCTTCGGATCCGCCTCGTCCCTTCGATCGACCTCGAGTGAAATCTCTGAAAGACTCGCAAGGATCTGTTTCTCTATCGCTTTTCCGTCCAAGTGGCTGAGGATCCGAGCTCGGGGAGGCGGAGGCCGACGCGCTGCCCGGAGGGAGCGATCTCCGGCGCGGAAGTGGAGACTCCGGTCTGCTTGCCCTGTGGGCGGTTAGTTGCTCTCATCGCACAAGCCGAGGCGGGGGCGAGGCGAGCGGCGAGAGCACCGAGCAGGAGCATGACGATGACGACGGACCTGGCGACCCGCAGCTACTGGCTGGGACTCGACCCCTATGAGCCCGATCCCCCGTTCGAGGGCGAGATGCGAGCCGATCTCGTCATCGTCGGTGGGGGGTTCTGCGGGCTCTGGACCGCCTACCACCTGCTGAAGGCCGATCCGGGCATGACCGTGATCGTGATCGAGGCGAGCGCGGTCGGATACGGCGCCTCGGGGCGAAACGGCGGCTTCGCGATGACGCTGATCCACCGCGGGCTGAGGGAGCTGGTCGCGGCGGTCGGGGCAGAGGGGGCGAGGGCGCTCCACCTGGCGGCGGAGGAGGCGATCCGCTCGATCGGTCGAGTCTGCGAGACCGAGAAGATCGAAGCCGATCTCCAGCCCAACGGTCTTCTCACCATCTCCAACACCCCGCTCCAGGACACCGTCATCCGCGAGGAAGTCGAGACGGCGGAGCGGCTCGGGCTCGGCGGGATCAAGCTCCTGGAGAAGGAGGAGATCCAGTCGGCCATCCACTCCGAGACCTTCCGCTGCGCGGTGAGGGAGGAGAGCTGCACGCTGCTCAACCCCGCGCGGCTGGTGCGCGGGCTCAAGAGCGCGGTGATCCGGGCGGGAGGCCGGGTCTTCGAGCAGACGCCGATGGAGCGCCTCGATCGGATCTCCGACGGCGTGCGCGTGGTGACGCCGAAGGGCGAGATCCAGGCCAAGCGCGCGCTCCTGGCCGCCAACGCCTACAGCTCCCGGATCCCCTCGCTCGAGGCCTACGTGATGCCCTTCTACTCCTACATCCTCCTCAGTGAGCCGATGAGCGACGAGCAGTGGTCGCGCGTGGGCTGGGAGGGGCGCGAGGGGCTGGAAGATCGGCGGACCTTCCTCCACTACATGCGGCCGACCGTCGACGGGCGCCTGATGTGGGCGGGCCGCGACGCACCCTACCGCCCCAACGGCCCCGACCCGAAGTACGACCGCGACGAGCGCGTCTTCAAGCGCCTCGAGGAGACCTTCGCCTGGACCTTCCCGCAGCTCGCCGACGTGAGGTTCGAGCACCGCTGGGGCGGTCCGATCGGCGTCACCGGGAGCTTCATGCCCTGCGCCGGCTGGCTCGAGGAGAAGCGCATCGCCTATGCCTTCGGCTTCGTCGGCCACGGCGTCGCGATCACCAACATGGTGGCGATGGCGATGCGCGACCTGATCCTCGAGCGCGAGACCGACCACACGCGCCTCGCCATCATCGGGAGGAAGCCGGTCCACCTGGGTCCGCGCCTGCTGCGCGATCCGCTGGTGCGCGTGAGCACCGCCTACTCCCTGCGCCAGGACGACAGCGGACGCTCGAGGAAGCTCCCGCTCTTCCTTCGCCTGCTCCAGCGCCTGTCTTCCGGGACCTCCGGCGCGCGCAGTTGAGGGAGCGAGGCGCCGGGGGGCAGTCGGGTTTCGCGGCGCCGGCCTTTCCTTATTCGTGAAACCGGATCCGGGCGGGCGCGACGCCATCGCGGCGCGGGGCAGCATGGCATCCTCTCGGCGGAGTGGTGTGGGACTCCTCTCGTCCGGATTCCGATGAGCGCCCGTACCGCAATCCCCTCGAAATTGCTAGAGTCCGGCGTCTTCATCTCCCCGTCGCTGGCGTTGGTTCGAGGCGGCAAGGGTGGGTCTGCAACCCTAGCGGGGAGGAGGGGTGCAGCGCTGCTCTCGAATCAGCCAGTCCATCGATCAACCGGTGCGCGGATGTAGCGGTGGTGTAGCCAGCCGGCCCGTCGAGGACTGGGTACGGTCTTGGGGTGAGAGTGGCTTCCACAAAGCGTCTTCCTGTCGTCGACGAGTTTGGCTTCTACGAGATCCGGCTCGACTCCATCGGCGGTCTGGGCGCCCATCTGGCCGGCCAGATCCTCGGTGAGGCGGCGGTCCTCAAGATGGGGCTGAACGCGCTCCACTTCTCCTCCTACGGGTCGGAGAAGAAGGGATCTCCGATCCGGTCCTTCGTGCGCTTCGCCGAGGCCAGCCGCGAGATTCGCAGCTGCAGCCCGGTGGAGCAGCCGCACCTGATCGCGGTCTTTCACGACGCTCTGCTCCGGACGCCCGGCAGCCTGGCGGGCCTCCGCAGCAACGGCATCCTGATCGTCAACACCCGCAAGAGCCTCCAGGAGCTGGAGAGATTCCACCTTCCCGCGGACTGCAGCGTCTACCTGATCGATGCTCTCAGCATCGCGATCGAGGAGAGGAGCCGCGTCAATACCGCGATGATGGGCGCGGTGACCGCGGCGAGCGGCTTCCTCGATCGCCGCGCGGTCCTGGAGTCGCTGAGCGAGACCTTCGCCAAGAAGCACCCCTCCGCAGTCGGGCCCAACGAGCGCACCTTCGAGAGGGGATGTGACGAGCTCGAGCTGGTCGCCGAGCCCCGCCCCGCTTCGCGCCGCAGGGGAAAGCGCAGCGCCGCGCCGAAGAGGCCCGGCCCCCAGTTCGGCTATCTCAACGCGCCCCTCGGCGGCTGCATCACCCAGGTGGGGAACACGATCCTCAAGGACAGCAGCACCTCTCGGCAGGGCTTCGTGCCGGTCTTCGATCCCGGCGAGTGCGTGAACTGCGGCCTCTGCGATCTGGTCTGCCCGGATTATTGCTTCGTCTGGAAGGAGGAGGCCGGCGAGGGCGGCGGCTCGCAAAGGGTGTGGCTCGAGGGGATCGACTACCGCTACTGCAAGGCCTGCATGCGATGCGTCGATTCCTGTCCGTCGGGGGCGCTGACCAGGATCGCCGAGGAAGAGGGCTTCGCCGAGGCGTATCGGGTCCCGCTCTTCCCCGAGGTCACGCAATGAGGGCGGCTCTCCGCGGTGCTCGGCTGATTGCGGATGGAGGGAGAGGTCGAGAGCGAAGGCGATGAAGACAAGCGAGAACAAGCGAAAGACGTCCCCGGCCAGGCAGGTGCTGGCCTTCCGGAGCGGCAACGAGATGGCCGCGGAGGCCGGCGCCCACATCAACTTCCACGTGATGGGCTTCTACCCGATCACGCCGTCCACCGAGGTGGCCGAGACGCTCGACGCCATGAAGGCCGACGGCGAGCACGAGATCCGGATGATCGCGGGCGACGGCGAGCACGGCGCCGCGGGAATCTGCTACGGGGCCGCGGTGGGCGGAGGGCGGGTGCTGAACGCCACCTCCTCGCAAGGCGTGCTCTACTCGCTCGAGCAGCTTCCCGCGCAGTCGGGAACCCGCTTCCCCATGGTGCTGGACATCGCCAACCGCGCGGTGAACGGTCCGCTCGACATCCGCGGCGATCACTCCGACCTCTACTTCACCCTCAACACCGGCTGGATCGTGCTGCTGGCCCGCCACGCCCAGGCCGTCTACGACATGAACTTCCTGGCGGTGCGGATCGGCGAGCATCCGGAGGTCAGACTCCCCGTCATCGTCTCCTACGACGGGTTCTTCACCAGCCACCAGAAGCGGCGGGTGCAGGTCTTCCAGAAGAACGATCCCAGGGTGAAGCGGTTCCTGGGCGAGCCGAATCACCCCTATCACGCCCTGGATCCCAGCCGGCCCGTCACCATCGGGCCCTACATGAACGATCCGGACCTGATCAACAACAAGTACCAGCACCATCTGGCCTTCGAGGCGGCCAGGAAGCAGCTTCCCTCGCTCTTCAAGGAGTTCGCGGAGCTCTCCGGGCGGCGCTACGACTTCCTGGAGTGCTACCGGATGAGAGACGCGGAGGTGGCGATCTTCGTGCTCAACTCCGCCTCCGAGACCACCAAGGACGTGGTCGACAAGCTGCGAGCGGAGGGCCTCAAGGTCGGCGTGGTGAGCCCCACGGTGCTGCGTCCCTTCCCGGCCACCCAGCTCCAGCGCGCGCTCAAGAACGTCAAGGTCCTGGTGATCGGCGACCGCGCCGACTCCTTCGGATCGGGCGGCGGAAACATGGCCCACGAGGTCAAGGCGGCGCTGAAGGACGACCCGGAGAATCGCACCGTCTGCATCAACCGGGTCTACGGTCTCGGCGGGCTCGACTTCTTCCAGGAGGATGCGGAGAGCTGGTTCCGGATGGCGCTCGAGACGGCCCGCACCGGAAGGGTCGAGAAGCGCTTCGCCTACCACGGGGTGACTCCCGGCGACCCCAACAAGCTGATGAAGCCCCTGCTACCGCCGCTCCGGGAGGAGGAGACCAGGCGGGGGCTGGTGAAGGTGACGCAGGATTCCGAGGACGGCCGGCTCGAGGTGGAGCTCGCGCCGCTGCACCAGTTCACCACCCTCCCCAACCGGATCGCCCCCGGCCATGGCGCCTGTCCCGGCTGCGGGAGCTTCTCCTCTCTCCGCCAGTTCCTGTTGGGAATCGAGGGCCACGTGGTGTTCCTCTTCCAGACCGGCTGCGCGATGGTGGTCACGACCGGCTATCCGTTCACCGCCCACCGCGTCAGCTACATGCACAATCTCTTCCAGAACGGCTCGGCGACGCTCTCGGGGCTGGTCGAGATGTACCACGAGCGCATCAAGCGCAAGGAGCTTCCGGAGGACCTCGAGATCACCTTCATCATGGTGACGGGCGACGGCGGAATGGACATCGGGATGGGGCCCACCATCGGCGCCGCGAACCGCAACCATCGGATGATCATCATCGAGTACGACAACCAGGGCTACATGAACACCGGCGCCCAGCTCTCCTACACCACGCCGCTCGGCCACCGCACCAGCACCAGCAACGTGGGTCCCGCGCAGTCGGGGA
>Ga0299912_10005427_pt1 | contig 10472 bp, 10 predicted proteins | sample RVTome_2_FD_207667 | JGI IMG/M metagenome (GOLD analysis project Ga0299912, IMG submission 207667) | Soil microbial communities from uranium-contaminated site in the Upper Colorado River Basin, Wyoming, United States - RVT95D214 (version 2) ... | reverse complement strand
TCTCCAAATAATGACGCGGAGTGCCGCGGAAATTGTGAAAATTTCCGCAATGATCTAGCGGCGCTTTTTCAGGAATGACTTAACCAGGTTGAGGGAGGAAAACTGCTGTTGCGTCATCTCCGCAATAAGACCCTCCTGGCCAAAGACCTCCTGCCTGATGTGATCGAGCTCCATGCCCTTGTTGTAAAGCCCTTCGACCCTGGTACCAAGCCCTTCGAGATAGGTTATTAATGTACTCAGTTTTTGAGCAGGATCCTTCACCACATGGGTAGGGGCTGGAAACATGACGTGAGGATTAAGTGCCTGCACTGTTTTGAGGTCTGTTATAACCTGCCACATGTCGTCATCGGGACGGCAGACCACCGGCTTTGTCGTTACATAGAGATCGCCCGTGAAAAGCCAGCCGTTCTTTCTCTCGAATAAACAGATATGGTCACGATCGTGGCCCGGGGTCGGTATCACTTCAAATCGATGGCGCTCTGTATCAATATGATCGCCGATAGGCTTTACCTCACTGGGCACGGGAAAGCCCCATACCTCCTCCTGGTAAGGATAGAGCGTAGGGGATTTATTTATCTTGTCTATAGCCAGAGGATGGGCATATATATCAATGCCATACGCATCCCGGAGGAATTTGTTGGCAGATATATGGTCTTCGTGCGAATGGGTATTTACTGCGGCTTTTACCGTCTTGCCATCTAAAAATTGGACCAGTTCCGCTGCCGTGTGCGCTGGACCGGTGTCGACCAGCAGGCCGTCTACAAGATAGGCGCAGACCCAGGTCCCCGTGGGGAAATCAGGATAACGGCACATCCTGATTTGCAGGACTTCCCCATATGGTGTCGCAGCAATCATGCCCGTTGGTCCCCTTGGGACACTTCGTCCCTCTGGGACCTTGGGTCCCCTTTTGGGGCCGTTGATCCCTCCCCTTGGGGTCCTTGGCCCCCTTGGGACACCTATGATACCTCGAGATACTTCTCCCTGATGTCAGGACGGGCATCAAGCTCTTTAACAGTCCCCGCAAAGGCCACCTCGGCCTTTTTCATGATATAGAGGCGTTGGGCCAGGGACATGGCCACCTTGAGATTATGCTCGACGAGGAGGATGGCGACGCCGGTCTTCTTGATATCTTCAAGCATATCCCGGACCTCGCTGACGAGTAAGGGAGACAGACCCTCCGTGGGTTCATCCACCAAGAGGAGTTCGGGATTGCCCATCAGGGATCGGCCGATGGCCAGCATCTGCTGTTCGCCTCCGGAAAGGAGCGCCCCTTTGCTTCCCTGCCGCTCCTTCAAGGCCGGGAAGCGTTCGAACACCCTCTCCACGGTCCAGACATCCGGCTTCCCCTTATCTACCTTTCCTCCCTTAATACCCATGGCCAGGTTTTCCAGTACCGTCAACGTGGGGAAGATCCGCCTCTCCTCCGGCACATAACCGATACCGGCCTTGACCACCTTGTACGGGGGATAACCTGCCACATCCTCGCCTTTATAGAGGACCGCTCCCGATCTCGGTTTGACCAGGCCTATGATGCTCTTCAGCGTCGTGCTCTTTCCCATGCCGTTTCGGCCCAGCAGCGCCACACACTCTCCGTGATCGACGGCCAGGGACATACCCTGCAGCACATAGCTGTAGCCGTAAAAGGTATGCAGATCCTTAACCTCAAGAAGCATCTCTATCCCTCCATCTCCCCTAAGTAGGCATCCCTGACCGCCTTGTTCTTCCTGATCTCGTCCGGCGGACCGCTCGCCAGGATGGATCCGAGGTGGAGCACGGTAATACGATCCGCCAGAGAGAAGACCACATCCATATCATGCTCGATGATAACCGCCGTCTTGCCCTCGGTGAGCTGTCTGATCAGCTCAATGGCATAACGGGTTTCATCCTTGGACATGCCGGCAGTGGGCTCGTCAAGCATGACCACATCGGGATCCGTGGCCAGGGCCATGCTGATCTCCAGGCAGCGATGTTTCCCGTAGGATAAGGCGCTTGCAGGCAGGTGTCGCTCATTATGGAGGTTGACCCGCTTGAGGAACTCGTCGGTTTCCCTGGTAACATCGTGCATCTTGTCCACCTTGCAGAACAGATTGAAGCGAATGCCTCTGTTGGATAGAACCCCCATACGGATATTCTGAAAGGTCGTCAGCCGGTTAAAGGTGCTGGTGATCTGAAAGGAACGCCCCATACCGCGGCGTACCATCTGGTGGGGCTTACAGCCGGTGACCTCCTCTCCCTTGAAAAGGATCGTTCCCCGGCTCGGGGCGTAGGTGCCGGTGATGACGTTGAACAGGGTCGTCTTGCCGGCGCCGTTGGGTCCGATGATGGCGTGCCGCTCCCCCTGCTTTACCTCCAGGTTGATATCGAAGAGTACCTCCAACTTGTTGAAATCGTGATAGAGTCCCTTCGTCTCGAGGATATTCATGCATTCCCCTCCGTTGTCTTCTTTCTTGACTTCTTGCCGAACCATGTCCCCGTGATTAATCCTGACCCTTTCCCCCTCATAAATTCTAACCATTTCCCCTTAACAACCGCTAGCAAATGTACAAATCCCCCGGGGAAAAAGAGGATTACGATAATGAGGATCAATCCCTCCACCAGCTGCACCCGCTCCGTATACCGGGTGGTCAGTTCCTCGATCAGCGCGAAGATGCCAGCGCCCCAGATAGGCCCGGAAAAAGCGATAACACCTCCGACCATAGTCATCACGATGGGCGCAAAGGATTGCGCGATGCCGAGGGCGGAGGCAGAGATAAGGTCCTGAAACATCGCGTAGATGGAACCGGCAATGCCGGCAAAACCGCAGGAGAGGGCATAGATGATCGCCTTGGTATGTGGCACCTTGAACCCCAGGTAATCGACCCGCTTGGCATTATCCCGCACACTGACGATGATTTGTCCGAAAGGTGTCTTAGTCAAAAACCACGCAATCCACAGACTGCCGCCCAGGACAGCCATGGCAAAGTAATAGAAATTCAGGGGATCGGTCATGTCAACGGAAACGACCCCGGGGATATGGAAGGGCGGTATGGGAAACCCTCCGATCCCGTCCTCACCGCCTGTGATGCCCCTCAATTTCAGGGCGAGGGTATACAAGAGCATGCTGAAGGCCAGGTGCAACATGGCAAAGGCGGAATGGGCGAGCCTGGCCACTATGGGGGAGAGGAGCAGGGCGAGGGCGACCGCTCCCAAAAAGCCGAACAGGAGCGCCACCAGCAAGGGGCAGCCCTTGATATGGGTCAGGGCAAGGGCCGTGGCATAGCCTCCGGCGCCGAAGAACATGGCATGACCAAAACTGAAAAGACCCGTATAGCCCAGCAGCAGGTTGTAGCTGACGGCAAACAGGGCAAAGATGGCGAACGTCACAAAGACATTGGTAAAATAGATGCCAAAAAGCCACGGGTACAAGAGCAGCACGACCAGTATGACCCCCCATACAATCCCTTTGACTCTCTTCTTCATCCTTCCCTCTCTCCGAAAAGACCCGTGGGTTTAATTGCCAGAACGATGGCCATAAAGATGAACATGAGCACCGGTGCAAGCTGGGAGACGAACTGAACGCCGTAAGAAGAGAGAAGCCCGGATATGAGGGCGACAAGGAGGGCCCCTCCCAGGCTCCCGAACCCCCCTACAATCACCACGATAAATGCATCCATCCCCATCTGGTCCGCCAGCCCCGGAAACACCGTCAATATGGGTGCTATGGTCACCCCGGCCATCCCGGCCAGCCACGTGCCGACCCCAAAGACAAACATGAAGAGACGGGGGACATTGATCCCGAGGGCATTGACCATGTCCGCATCGGCAACCGCCGCGCGCACCACCATGCCCAGACGGGTCTTGTAAAGGATGAATGCCAGAAAACCCAAGACCACGAGAGAGAGGCCGATGATGAAGAGCCGATAGATGGGGTACTCCATGCCCCCGATATTAACGAGGCCCTCGAGCAACGCAGGAACGGCTAGCGGAAGATTCTCGGTTCCCCAAAAGACCTTGACACCCTCCATAATGCCGAACATGACACCTATGGTCAGGGTCAATTCAAAAAGAAGTCCCAAGGCATGGATTCTTCTGAGGAGAAATCGTTCCACCAGAACCCCGACAACGGCTGTAGCAATCGGCGCTACAAGCAGCGCCAGCCAGAAATTGCCTGTCCAGGCCACAATCTGGTAACAAAAATAGGCTGCCAGCATAAAGAAGGCGGTATGGGCGACGTTTAGAATCCCCATCATGCCGAAGATCAGCGTGAGCCCGGATGCCACCAGAAAGAGCACCATTCCGTAGGCGAGCCCGTGTATGCCCTGCGCAACATACATCGCCGTCGTTGCATCCATCTGCTTGTCCTCCTCGTAAAAGAGTGCCTCAGGCCCGGCATGGCGCATTAGCTGCCCCCCATCTACGCCAAACCCAAATCCTAATCTCCCCTGAGGCACTCTCCTGTTTTATCCCTCTTCATGGCCCTCTTACGGCCAACAACCGAGGTGAGCGATGAAGAGGGGGTTAAGCTAAGCCTCAGCCCGTGCCTGCCTTAAAAATACCCATTGGCAACGGCCTATGGGCCCACTCTATTTACACAATTGCGGATCAGCCTTGGGCAGGACCTTTTCCCTCGGTATCTTGAACGATGGCCCTGTCACGGAACACCCTTTGTACCAGTAATAGGGGGGGATGTTAAAGGATGCCTTCTGTTGTGCCGGCGGCACATAGAGTTCGATATGGAGATCCTGCACCGCCTTGTGGTCGCACGCCCTCATCTCCAATATTTTTTCGTTGGAATATTGGTAGGTATCCCCCTCAAAGACCTTGATGATCTTTTTGGGATTTGTACTGCCGGCCCTCTCAATCACGCTCAGCAGCCAGTAGGTTTGCATCCTGTATGAGCCGATGTTTCCCGAACCATGCTCGTACAGCCTGGTGTTGTAGGGTGCCTTCCATTTTCCGGATTTCCACAGGTCATTCCAGGCCTTATAGTACTTGATCTGCTCAGGTGTCTTGAAAGCAGCACCTTCGACTCCATATTGACTCACATGGACCAGCCCGTTGGTCCCCTTAACCCCCACCGCGTGGAGGAAATTGGGTTCATCCATAAAGGTATTGGCAAAGGGGAGCTTAATGCCCATCTGCCTCGCCTGCTTGAGCAGGTTGGCCGCATCCGGGATCCAGTCACCAGTATAGATGACCTCAGAACCGGAGGCCTTGATCTTCGTCAGGTACGGGGCAAAGTCGGTCAAAAAGAGCCTATGAAAGTCCTCCCCGACGATCTTGGCCTCTGGATAGTACTCCTTGAGGCCCTTCTTGAACCCCTCGGCCATCTGGTGGCCGAAGAGGTAATCCTGGCAGAGGATATAGAACTTTTTCTCCTTCTTTCGTATCTGGCCGTAATAATAGGCGAAGGCACGGCCTATCTGCTCGGTCGAAAACGACGTCATGAAGGAATAGCGGGAAAAGTTTTGGGCGTCATAGAGGTCATCGGAGAGTGAGGCGGCGCACAGGGCAATGACCTTGTACTTATTAGCTACCTGGTTGATGACCTTCATCAGATGGCTGCCGTCGGTGCCCCAGAGCACGTGGACCTTCTCCTGAAGCACCATCCGCTCACATACCTTCTTGCAGACATCGGGCCTGGACTGGTGATCAGCCTTGATCACCTGGACGAGCTTCCTCTTGCCGTCCACCAGGATGCCGCCCCGCTTGTTGATGTCATGGGCCACCCACTGGACAGAGATCCAGTATATCTGTCCAACCACGGCAGCTGGCCCGGAAAAAGAGGCCACCAGGGCGATCTTGATGGTATCGCCGGTCGGGATCACAGGATTGTTGGGATCGAAGTCGGACATGTCCGACATCTTGTTTACATCGAAGGCGGCATTGACTGCCATGGACTGCGGCAGCCCTAATAATAAGAGGCTGCATAAAACGATAATCGCCGAAAAAACCCACTTAGTCATCTTCATCTCTACCTCCCTCCTGGTAAACTTCTAAACGGTTAGAGTTAATGTGGAAGAGATACCGAAGACCCTTTGCCTTTGTGTTGTAATCACCCCCTTTCTTTAATGATCTCTCGTGAATTTGTTTGTGTCTCTATCATCCCCGCCACTACCCCTGCCCCACGCAGGCATGGGAATCAAAAGGGCGGCAGTGTGGGTGTGGCAAAAGCACGTTTTAGCACACCTTCTCTGCCAGAGAACGGCGTAAGTACTCGAACTCTTCCCTCACGAGTTTCCGGTACAGATGATAGAAAAAGAGGCTCATCATCTCTATAATTTTGACTTCTTTTTCAGTCATCTCTTTTTTTAAAAGCTCTCGTCCCGGGCCGGACTGGTAGTAGTCCTTCTGGGAGGTCTGCACATAGTTCCGAATAAAATCGGAAATCCGCTTTACGTTTTCGGGATCATAACCATCCTTGGGACCAAAGCCGAGGCGGTCCATATCCACGAGCAATTTGCCGATGATGACATCATCCTGGGAATAAACCGGTTGCCCGTTTTTGATTTTAGCCGTGATAACCTTCCATTCCTCCATTTTGGTGAGCCATTTGTTTGAGAGTCCTGTTGCCTCCTCAAAGGTCTCACTGCCAGTAATCTCGCTGGTAAGGAGCCGCTCAAGGGGCTTGAAGTATTCATTCAACAATTGAAAGGATGATTTTTCGAAGAGGGATTGTCTTTTCTGTTCCTTGATGATTTTTTTAATGACGGAGAGAGGCAGGAAGTAATTTTTCTGAAGTTTTTTTATGATCTGGATCTGCTCCACATAACTCGCATTATAATCCGTCCTGTTTTTCCCTTTTTTATGAGGTCTCCGCAACACCCCTTCTCGGAGGTAATAATGAATGGTCTCTTTTGGGACGCCTGTGCGTTCGGCAAGTTCGCTTATTTGCACTTTTTCCCCTGTGGTTAGGCCGATTTTGATCCCAAAACGCTGCCATCATAGACAGTTTCTTTGTATCATGTCAACAAAAATCTGTTCGTTTTTTCTATAAATTTTTTTACTATCTATGAATAATCATAGCAGCCCACAGACAATCTGCAATCTCACAGTCAGCAAGCTAATATAAACTGTATTTAATTACAACTACTTACGTATTATTTCTTTTTTGATGGCGGCGCGCGTCAGGGATAACGCCTCGGTATCCGCAAATACCAGCCGTTGAGTGTAGAGTAAGGCTCCATATGGTAATCTTTGTTGACACACTATCGCCTTTTTCATATACTCTTTTTACCTCAAAGCGAGTTGTTAAAAAAATGGATAAGCGTCTGAAAGAAAAGGTGGCTATTGTCACTGGTGCCGGTCAGACCCCGGGCGATACCATCGGCAATGGAAGGGCGATCGCTATCCTTTTTGCCCGCGCCGGGGCAAAGGTCATGCTCTTGGACCGCCGTCTCGATTCAGCCCAGGAGACCCAAGCTTTGATCGCGCAGGAAGGAGGGGAGTCCTTCGCCTTTGCCGCCGATGTCAGCAAGGCGGATGACTGCCGCCGCATGGCCGAAGAGTGTTCGGTACGGTGCGGTCGAATAGACATCTTGGTCAATAATGTCGGGACTGGCGGGGAGGACTTGGGTCCGGTTAAACTGAAAGAAGAATCATGGGAGCGCATCTTTAACGTGAACTTGAAGAGCATGTTTTTGACCTGCAAGCACGTCCTGCCGTACATGGAGCGGCAGGAGAGCGGTTCCATCGTGAATATCTCCTCGGCGGCGGCAGTCTGCGCCGTCTCCATGCTGGCCTATAAGACCTCCAAGGCGGGGGTCAATGCCCTAACCCATTCCCTCGCCATGGAGTATGCCAAAAAAGGGATTCGGGCCAATGTCATCATGCCCGGCCTGATGAATACGCCCATGGCCATCGAAGGGATTTCCCAATTTCGCGGAATCAGCAAGGAAGAGCTGATTAAAAGACGAAACAGCATGGTCCCCTTAAAGGGCGGGATGGGCACGGGCTGGGATACGGCCTATGCAGCCCTTTTCCTGGCCTCGGATGAGGCCAAGTTCATAACCGGCGTGGTCCTGCCTGTCGATGGCGGTCAAAGCGCGAGGATCGGATGATCCGCAGGATCCCTCCGCGAATCTCTGTCTAAGAAGAGAGGCACAACAATGGCGCGGGTAAGTCTGATAGACAATGAGTCGGCTGCTCCGGAATTCCAGGAAACGTTTCGACAGATGGAGGAAAAGGGTCGCCGCGTCCTGAACCTCTTTCGGATCATGGCCCACTCGCCCCAGGTCGGTTCTCACTTTCTGCAATTGGGCAGGGCAATCCTTTTGCAAGGGGTCGTCCCTCCCACCCTGCGGGAGTTGGCCATCCTGCGGGTTGGCCAACTAAACCAGGCAACCTATGAATGGACCCAGCATGTACCTATTGCCCTGCGCGTCGGCGTGCGGCAGGCGCAGATCGATGCCCTATCGGCCTGGGAGGATTCTCCGGAATTCAACGAGAGAGAAAAGGCTATCCTCAGGTACACCGACGAAGAAACCAAAAATATCCGGGTAAAGGACGAGACCTTTGCCGCTGTCCGGGCAATCTTAACGGAAGAGGCTGTTGTAGAGCTTACGACAACGATTGGTTATTACAGCATGGTCTGCCGGATCCTCGAAGCCCTCCAAGTAGAACTGGAATAAAAGGGCCTTAAGCAATGGATCTGCATCTCAGGGGCAAGGTTGCGCTCATCACCGGCGGTTCCAAGGGCATCGGACGAGCGTGCGCTGAAATATTGGCCTCCGAAGGCTGCACCCTTCATCTCGCTGCACGAGACGAGGCAGTCCTGCGCCAATCAAAGGAGGCGATCGAAGCGAGCTTCGGCGTATCCGTTGTCATCCACCCCGTTGATCTCAGCCGAGGCGACGAAGCCCGCGCCCTCGGAGAGGCCTGTGGGGAGAGCGACATCCTGGTCAATAGTGCCGGCGCCATTCCGAGAGGCGATCTGTGGCACATAGAAGAACCTCAATGGCGCGAGGCCTGGGATCTCAAGGTGTTCGGCGCTATCAATCTATGCCGGACCATGTATGCCCACATGCGCTCCCGCGGAAAAGGGGTCATCGTTAACATAATAGGTGCGGCTGGGGAGCGGCCCCGGCTTGACTATATTGCCGGGGGCGCAGGCAATGCCGCCCTCATGGCCTTCACCAAGGCCTTGGGCGCACGCAGCATGCGAGATGGCATCCGCGTGGTCGGGGTTAACCCCGGGTTAATAAAAACAGAAAGGCTGGAAAAACTGCTGCAGGGTCTCGCTCAAGCACGGCTTAACGACCCCGGACGCTGGCAGGAGCTTATGCCCAAAGACCCACCGCCGGGAGAACCCTCGGATGTGGCCAATCTGGTCGCCTTTCTCGTCTCGGATTGCGCCAAACAGATCACCGGCACCATCGTCACCGTCGACGGCGGCTATACGGCAACGTAACGTGATGTCGAAGATCCCCTTGGGGCCTATGGTCCCCTTGGGATCAAAGAGCACGGGGGCTGGGAAGACCCCCGTGGGTCGAACCATGCCGACTCTCTATTATGTAACTCCCGCGTGCTTCTTCATGTCGAGCGTCTATCTGATTTCCGTGTCCGTGGCGGGGACAGCTGCCTCTTATCCCCCTATCGTTGCTCTTTACACAGCCTCGGATCCGCCTTGGGCAGGATCTTCCCCTTCGGTATCCTGTAAGACATCCCTACACTGGAGCACCCTTTGTACGCGTAGTAAGGGGGGATGTTAAAGTACTGCCTCTGTTGTGCCGGCGGCACAAAGATCTGCACATGGAGATCCTGGATCACTTTGTGGTCGCACGCCCTCATCTCCAATATTTTCCCGTTGCTAAACTGGCAGATATCCCCCTCAAAGACCTTGATGATCTTTTCGGGATTCGTGCTTCCGGCCCTTTGAATGACGCTCAGGAGCCAGTAGGTCTGTACCATCCATGAGCTCAGGTTCCCCCCACTATGTTCGTATAGCCTGGTGTTGTAGGGCGGTCCCCATTTTCCGGACGCCCAGAGATCATGCCAGGCCTTATAGAACTTGATCTGCTCGGGTGTCTTGAAAACTGGGGCCTCGGTCCCAAACTGACTAATATTGACCAACCCCTTGGTCCCCTCCACCCCCACCTCGTGGAGGAAATTGGGTTCGTTGAGGTATATATTGGCAAAGGGGAGCTTAATGCCCATCTGCCTCGCCTGCTTGAGCAGGTTGGCCGCGTCCGGCATCCAGTCGCCGGTAAAGATCACCTCGGCTTTGGAGGCCTTGATCTTGGTTAGATACGGGGCAAAGTCGGTTAAAAAGAGCCGGTGGTAGTCTTCTCCGACGATCTTGGCTTCAGGATAATATTCCTGCAGTCCCTTTTTAAACCCCTCGGCCACGGAGTGCCCGAAGAGGTAGTCCTGGCAGATGATGTAGAATCGCTTTTCCTTCTTTCGTATCTGGCCGTAAAAATAGCCGAAGGCACGCCCTATCTGCTCGGTTGAAAAAGAGGTCATGAAGGAATAGCGGGTGAAGTTTTCGGCGT
>Ga0299912_10005426_pt1 | contig 10473 bp, 9 predicted proteins | sample RVTome_2_FD_207667 | JGI IMG/M metagenome (GOLD analysis project Ga0299912, IMG submission 207667) | Soil microbial communities from uranium-contaminated site in the Upper Colorado River Basin, Wyoming, United States - RVT95D214 (version 2) ... | reverse complement strand
CAATGGCAGTTAACGTACGCGTGTATGCGATGTTTGCCACTGGTATAATGTGCCGAAGGCTTACCAGTGGCAAATATCGGCGGAGGCTTGCGGAGGTACGGAGCAAGCCGCAGCCACATACACGCTGTTATATGATCTGCATGTTTTCCTTTGATTTGCTGAAAAACAAATTGCTCTTAAAAAACAATATCCGATTTTGTTTTCCCGTTTTGGGCGGAGGGCAGAGAGGAATTAAAGGGGTGAATGCCAGACGCCCAAAACACCTTCTTCGAATTGTTTTATGGATTCAATCAGTTTTTCGATGGCTGTTTTTAGTTCTGTTTCTTCTATTTCCTGCCCATAGGGATTGCTTCTAATTTGGAATGCAGATTTTGGATCAAAAAAAGCTTCTCTAAATTTTCTGTATAAATCAATAACGCCTTCTATTAAGTAGATGCGATGTTTGCCATATTGAATTTCAACATCTGCCGTCCGAAACAGCAATGATCCTTGAATTTTAATATTTCCTGAGAGCCAATTCTTTTCAGATGACCTATGGCAAATTGCGTTTCTGACATTTTTAATATTTTCCATTTTACTTTTCATGTCATCGTCAATTTTACTTTCAAAATATTTATTAGCATAAAAACTCAACTCTCTCATCGAAAGAAGTAAATGTTCAATGAGGTACATTCGTGTTTTTTGTAGTGAAGTTGGTTGCGATTAAACCAATTAAATCAACAACACTGCTTAAAAGTATTTTCATTTCGCCTTCATCTTTCATCTCTATTTCCATATTTATTTTTTAAATTCCTTAAAATATTTGCCGAATACTTTTTGGAATAAAATTGTTTTTTCGTAAAGCCAAGCAAAATACTTTTCTGCTTGGGCTTGGTCGAATACGCTTGAAACTTCTTTTTTGATTTTTATGCGGGAAGCGACGGCAGCGTCCACCCATTCGGCTATCTCGCCAATTTCTTTTTCAATTTCCTCTTTTCGCTCACGCAAAAAGTTAAACAATTCTTTGTTCCTGCTGATATACACTTCACAGCCGATTAAATTTTCGCGAGAGTTGAGCGTAAGTGCAACATGACCGTCGGAGCTTCCCATACTCACATCGTACCAGTGTTGCGGACGAGGGGTTTGCAAACGAATCCGCGCATCATTTCCCCGCACATAGTTTTTGAATTTGTTCCAAAAATCAAGCTGTTGCAGTTTTGTGCCGGTGAGCTCGCCATTTGTTGGACTTGTTTTAATTGCTTTTGCCCATTCGTTCGGGCTAACCATTATTTCAAATTTTGGCGCAGGATTTGAGCCTTCAATTTGCCAAAGTTCAATTTTTATTAAAAAGAAGCTGATATTTTCGTCAGTGTGTTCATTCAGCCAATCAATTGCTTTCTGGTGTTCGTCCCGAACATCGCGGACAATCCAAATGATTATTTCCGCGTCATATCCAGAAGCGTAAGTTATGATTTTGCCCAAATGATCGTGGTTCGTATCTTCAAGCTGATTTTCAATGATGATCTTTCTTCCCGACGCTTCTTCTTCAGCAAGAATATCAACGCTAAATTTTCCGACATTTGCTTCGGTCTTGATCAACTTTATATCAACCCCAATTTGTTCGCTTAGCGCGTCAAGATTTTCCTGTTGTGCGAGCCAATTTGTAAAATCAAGAGCTTCGCGTCCCCAAACATCTCGCAATTCAACTTTATTTAGTTTAGATAGTGGTTTTTTCATAGTATGATTTTTACTCATTGTTATTGTATTTCATTTCCCCTTATAAATAAATTGTTTTCGGAGCGTAGCGGAGAAAACACCTTATATTCCCCTCTATAAAAAAAAGAAAACAAAATCGGATTCTTTTTAAGAGCTGGGGCGATAGCCCCAAAAGGAAAACATGTATTTCATATAACTCGCTCCTAATTGCACCGAGGTGCGGTTATTTCACATCTGGCCGAAGATCAAAACCGCCTTCCACATTCAAATTTTCTCAATGTCACCTCCTTCCGGTATCTCTTCCCCATGCCTGACTTTAAGTATTTTTCTCTGGCTCTCGCATCATCCTCATGTAAACATCCTTCATAATACAAACGCATTAAATCATATTACCCCCCACCCGGCCCCTCCCCCTCAAGGGGGAAGGTTGGGGTGGGGGTGAATGTCATTTTATTTAGTGCGTTTGTATTAATAAATATCTAAATGAATTTCTCTATCCTTCTACCTCGCTTGGTCAACCCCATTAGAAAGTTTAGAATACGTATAGAGTCTTTTTCTAACGGGGTAAATGAGACAAAAAAACCCATTCCTTTTTGAGAAATGGGGGATCAATTCACCTTAGACCATATGCCCACCCTATTTATAGTTAAAGGGTTGAACGATAATAATACATGGCCTCAAATTTGATAGAAAACTACTAAAATATAAGGGAAAAGTCAATAAGTGATTTTTTTGGACTGGTATTTGCTTCAATTCAGACACTGGACCCCAGTCCCGCCAAGGCGGGATTAGACATCAGACTCTTCATAAAGCAAATTGACCTTCGTTAATGTCCATGTGTCCAAATCTCTTTGTAAACTTTTTTGTGAAATCTCTGGCCATTTCCTCCCTTTCGGTCTGGTGTCTGGAGTCTATCGTCTAATGTCTGAATCACAGTGGTATTTGGATCGGTGTGTTTGGATCGGTGTTGACTCCAAGGGTTAAATCTGGTAGGTTTTGATTAGGAGAAAGAATTGAAGGAGAAGATCAAGGATAAGGAAGGTCTCCGAAGGGTCCTCGACGATCTCAAGACAAAGGGAAAACGAGTCGTCTTCACGAACGGCTGTTTTGACCTTCTCCATGTCGGCCATGTCCGCTATCTGGAGAAAGCCAAATCTCTCGGAGATATACTGGTTGTCGGAGTGAACAGTGACCGTTCCGTTCGAGGTTTAAAAGGCCCGGACCGGCCAATCCTCCCTGAGGAAGAGAGGGCGGAAATCCTCTCCGGCCTTTGGTGTGTGGATTATGTCACCGTTTTTGATGAACCGACCCCCCTGGAACTCATCTCCTCTCTCCAACCCCACTTCCTTGTCAAGGGAGGGGATTGGAACAAGGCAACCACGGTGGGAAGGGAAGTAGTTGAGAAATCGGGTGGTGAAGTGGTGATCCTTCCTTTCGTCGAAGGTTCTTCCACTTCCAACGTCATCGAAACCATCTTGCAGAGATTTCCGAAAAAATCCGAAAATCTCTGATTACTCCGATGATGAAATGAATTCACAGATTAGGAAAACACGGAGCCAAAAGTAGTTTTCAGAGCTCGTCTGGAACGATATGAAAAAAGAATCTGACAAAGATCTGCTCTCTCTCCCGGAAACACTCCCCCTCCTCCCGATCAAGGATATCGTTGTCTTTCCTTACATGGTCCTTCCACTTTTCGTGAGTCGGGAAAAATCGATCAAGTCCTTGGAAGAATCCCTTTCGAAAGACCGACTGATCTTCCTCGTCGCTCAGAAAAACCTCTCTGAAGAAGACCCTTCGATGAAAGACCTCTATCGGGTGGGCACCGTCGCCCTCATCATGAAGATGCTCAAACTTCCCGATGCAAAGATAAAGATTCTTGTCCAGGGCCTTTCCAAGGCCTCCGTCAAAGAGGTCCTCCAGTCGACTCCCTACCTCCTCGTGAGGCTGGAAAATATTAAAGATCCTTTTGTCACGGAGATCACCCTTGAAACGGAAGCCCTGATGCGAAATGTCCGGGAACAACTCGAGAGGATCGTCTCCTACGGAAAATTTCTCTCCCCGGATCTCATGTTCGTCCTTGAGAGCGTGGACGATCCCGGAAGGCTGGCGGATTTGGTGGCCTCCAATCTGGACCTCACTGTGGAAAAGGCCCAGGAGATTCTCGAAATCCTCGACCCGATTCAAAGACTGAAAGTGTTGAGTGACGTCCTCGGCAAAGAGGTTCAGGTCCTCACCATGCAGGCAAAGATTCAGTCCCAGGCTAAAGATGAGATCACCAAAACCCAGCGGGAATACTTTCTCCGGGAACAGATGAGGGCGATTCGAAGCGAATTGGGTGAGGTGGACGAGCGGGCAGAGGAATTCAAAGAACTTCGGAAGAAGGTCAAAAAAGCGAAAATGCCCAAGGAGGTTGAGAAGGAGGCCCGACGAGAATTGGAACGCTTGGAGCAGATGCACCCGGATGCGGCAGAGGCCTCCATGGTTCGGACTTATCTCGATTGGTTGGTCGAGATGCCCTGGTCCAATTCGACCATTGATAACCTCGATCTCCGAAAGGCAAAAAAGGTTTTAGATGAGGACCACTATGATTTGGAAAAGGTGAAAGAACGCATTTTAGAATACTTGAGCGTCCACAAATTAAAGAAAAAGATGAAGGGTCCCATCCTCTGTTTCATCGGACCCCCCGGGGTCGGGAAAACCTCCCTGGGAAGATCGATCGCCAGAGCCCTGGGAAGAAGATTTGTCAGGATTTCCTTGGGAGGGATACGGGATGAGGCCGAGATTCGAGGACATCGCCGAACCTACGTCGGTGCTCTTCCCGGACGGATCATCCAATCGATCAAACAGGCGGGCAGCAACAATCCGGTTTTCATGATGGATGAGGTGGATAAGATCGGCGTCGATTTTCGCGGTGATCCGGCCTCTGCTCTCTTAGAGGTCCTCGATCCGGAGCAAAATAGCGCCTTCAGCGACCACTATCTCAATCTCCCCTTCGACCTTTCCCAAGTGATGTTCATTACCACGGGGAATTTAACCGATCCCATTCCCTCTGCCCTGAAGGACCGGATGGAGATCATCAACCTTCCCGGATACACCGATCTGGAGAAACTGAAGATCGCCCGAACCTTTCTTTTGCCCCGTCAGATGGAAGAAAATGGGATCAGCCCAAAACTGCTTCATATTTCTGACAAGACCATTCTCCAGATCATCTCACAGTATACTCAGGAAGCCGGCCTAAGGAACCTCGAAAGAGAATTGGCTTCCATCTGCCGGAAGGTGGCCAGGAAGGTTGCGGAAGGGGAAAAGGGGAAGACGAAGATCCATACCAGAAGCCTTTCCCGCTTCCTGGGGCCCCCCTACTTTTTGCCCGATGAAGAACAGGAGCGAAATGAGGTGGGTGTGGCCACGGGATTGGCCTGGACAGAGACGGGCGGTGAAATTCTCTATGTGGAGGCATCGACCACTCCGGGCAAGGGCTCGCTCATCCTCACGGGTCATCTGGGAGAGGTGATGAAAGAGTCGGCGCAGGCCGCCCTGACCTATGCACGTTCTAAAGGGAAGGCTTATCGGATCGCTCCGGATGCACTCAATAATAAGCAGATACATATCCATGTCCCGGCAGGAGCGATCCCGAAGGATGGACCTTCTGCCGGCATCACAATAGCCGTTGCCCTTTTCTCCGCCCTCACCGGAATTCCTGTGAAAAAAGATGTCGCCATGACCGGCGAGATCACATTAAGGGGCAGGGTCCTTCCGGTAGGGGGACTGAAGGAAAAGGCGTTGGCCGCCCTTCGAACCCACATCAAGAATGTCGTTATCCCGTATCCGAATAAAAAGGATCTCGTCGATCTCCCGCTATACCTCCGGAAGAAGATCAACTTTCTTCCGGTAAAACACATGGATGAGGTCTTGCACATTGCCCTTTTTAATAAAAAACCGCCAATGAGAAACCGCAAAGCGCATAGCGCATAGGGCAGAAGAATTTGCGATTTGCGCTATGCTCCATGCGCTATGCTACCTTGGAACAGTGGGTGATGGATAGCGATGGAAATCCGAGAGATTGGTGAGTTCGGCCTTATCAACCGAATTCGGAAGTCGATGGCCTCCTCTGATCCCGGTTTGATCCAAGGCATCGGGGATGATGCCGCCGTCCTCGAGATAGGAAGCAAGGTCTTTCTTGTCACCACCGATATTCTTATCGAAGGCATTCATTTCGATCGATCCTGGATCGATCCTTACAGGTTAGGAAGAAAGGCCCTGACCGTCAACCTCAGCGACATCGCTGCAATGGGGGGAACTCCGAGATATTTCCTCATCTCTCTCGGCCTCCCGAAAAATCTTCCCCTCTCTTTCATCTCCTCGTTTTACCGCGGCTTGAAAGAAGGGGCGAAGCGGTTTCACGTCGATCTGATCGGGGGAGATACTTCCCTCTCTCAAAAAATCGTCATCAACATCTGCCTTTTGGGAGAAGGAAAAAAAGGAGGGCTTCTCTTCAGAAAAGGAGCGAGAATCGGAAACGATCTTTTCGTCTCCGGGACATTGGGCGATGCGGCATTGGGGTTGAAAATTCTCCAAAAAGAGGGGCTCCGAAGAAGGCCAAAGGCACTGATTGGAAAACACCTATCCCCCTGTCCAAGAATCGAATTGGGCGAGGCCATTACAGGCCATCGTTTGGCGACGGCCATGATCGATGTCAGTGATGGTTTGTTGATCGATACGACCCATCTATTAGAAGAGAGCGGTGTAGGGGCTCGTATCTGGGAAGATCGAATCCCGCTCTCGCGGTCCTATCGAAAATGGATTCAGGCCTTTTCGAACGATCCTTATCAGATTGCCCTGACCGGAGGAGAGGATTACGAACTCCTATTTACTGCACCCTGTCAAATGGAAGAAAGGATTTCTTCTCTTGCCCGTTCACTCAAGATCCCGATCACCCGTATCGGAGAAATTCTTCCTAAAAAAGAGGGACTCCATATTATCAGAAAGGATGGGAAAGACTATGCTCCGTCACGGCTTGGGTTTGAGCATTTTAGATGAACTCTCAATTCTTGATTTAGGAATTTAGGGATTTGGGGATTTGGAATTCACAATTCCTAAATTCCTCAATTCTAAATTGCTGTTTTAAGATGGAGCAACCCCATGAAAACCTATGTCAAGGAGATCAAAGAGAATGAGAATGTGGATTCCTTCTTTCTGGTCAGAGAGAAGGCCTCCGGCCTCACCAAAGCCGGAAATGCCTATTTGAAATTGAAATTGGGAGACCGTTCCGGGGAAATGGAGGGGAGGATATGGACATCCGCAGGGGATCTCGCTGAATCCTTTGAGAAGGACGATTTCGTCCATGCGAAAGGCAAGGCCGTCTCCTTTCAGGAACATCTCCAACTCAATATCACCCATATCGAAAGAGTCGGGGAAGAGGATATTGTTCTTTCTGACTTCTTCCCCGTTTCAGAAAAAGATATCGATGGAATGTTTCAGTCCCTCACAGAAATCAGCCAGCAGGTAAAAAACCAATACCTCTGCCGGCTTCTGGCCCTTTTCTGGAAAGACGAATCCTTTATCGAACGGTTTAAAATAGCCCCTGCTTCGAAATCGCTCCATCATACGTATTTAGGGGGCCTCTTAGAGCACACCCTTTCTTTAACCCAGTTGGTGCTGAAAAACGCCGGCCAATACGAAGGCTTAAACTTGGATCTCCTGCTGACTGCCTCAATCCTCCATGACTTGGGAAAGGTTGATGAACTCTGTTACAGGCGATCCTTTGACTATTCCGACGAGGGACGCCTCCTTGGCCACATCATTCTTGGGATAGAACAGGTCGAGGCCAAGATCCGACAACTGCCTGACTTTCCAAAGGATCTTTCTCTCCTGCTAAAACACCTCCTGCTCAGCCATCACGGTCAATACATTTGGGGCTCTCCCAAAAAGCCGATGACATTGGAAGCAGTGATGCTTCATTATCTCGATGATATGGATGCTAAGATGAACGGCATCAAACAGTTTCTAAAGACTCAAGTCCCCGATGGGTCCAAGTGGAGTTCTTACCACCGTTCGTTTGACCGAGTTTTTTATTTGACAGACCTTTCGGAGGAAACGGAACTAAGCAATAATATTGGGAAAAATGAATCGGAGGAGTGATCATTCGACTGTCAATCTTCTTGACAAAATACCTATCCATTATTATTTTACGTTTAGTGAAAAGCCGGATCGCACGGCGTGTTACGCACAGGAAGGTTTGCTTGAAAAATCGAGGAGAAGGGCTTCATGGTACTTTTGCTTTCTGAAAGGATGAGACGGATCTTCGGTATCCTGATTGAAGATTACATTCTGACCGCAGAACCGGTGGGCTCAAGGACGATCGCAAAAAAATCGAATTTAAATCTCAGCTCCGCCACCATCCGAAATATCATGTCGGACCTGGAGGAGATGGGGTTGCTTTATCAGCCCCACACCTCAGCGGGGAGAGTTCCTACGGAAAAGGGATTCCGATTTTATGTCGATTATCTTCTCAATATTCATGAATTGAGTGACAGAGAACAGCTTGAGATCCGATCCAAATATCTCGGCCCTCAACCTGAGGCAATGGAGCTATTCCGGGAGACCTCCCGAATCCTTTCGTCATCATCCCACCATCTTGGGGTGGTGTGGGCACCCCGGATGAGATCGGTCGTGCTTCAACATATGGAATTTGTGAAGCTGAAGAGGCACATGGTCTTAGCAATCTTGGCCACTGCCACGGGACTGGTTCATAACCGCATCATTGAGGTCGAAGAGGATTTTCCCCAATCCGACCTCGATGACCTTTCTGACTACATGAACGGCCTTCTGACCGGTCTCACCCTTCAGCAGGTAAGGGAGAAACTCCTGGAACAGATGAGGGTGGAGAAGAGTGTTTACGATCATTTACTTGAACAAGCGCTCAGATTAGGAGAGAAGGCCTTTTCTTCCATCGACGAAACCGACATCTTTATTGATGGAAGGACGAATATTCTCAATGAACCTGAGTTCAGTAATCTTTCGAGAATGGTGGATCTCTTTCGGGCCTTTGAGGAAAAAGCAACCATGGTGAGAATCTTGGATAAATGCATGGACCCTAAAGGAGTTCAAATCGCAATCGGCTCTGAGAGCCAAATTCAGGAGATGGAAACGTGCAGCCTGGTTACTTCCACTTATGGTTATAAGGGAGAGGTCTTGGGAGCCTTGGGAGTCATCGGGCCTCGAAGAATGAACTATTCGAGGGTTATCCCTCTGGTTGGTTATACGGCGAAACTCCTCACAGAGATCCTGGAAGCGCCTTAATCCCAGAACTCGTGCGGGGATAGGGTCTCTCCTTTGACCATCTTCGCTTCCGTACCAACAAGCCATCATCTTTTCAAGAGGGGGTGGGTCGCTGGATGGAGAAAAAAGATTGGAGTAGTAAAAATGGAGAAGAAGGAGAAAAAAAAGAATCAAAACCATAAGGGATCAGACAAGGTAGAGCAGGAGAGCCCGCTTGAAACCTTTGGTGAAGAACTCCAATTGCACTTGGAGGAAGATAAAAGAGAGAAATTCAAGGAAATTGAGGAATTGAGAAGGAAGCTGGAGGAAAAAGAGAAAGAGGTTAAAGAGTATTATGACCGTCTGTTGAGGGTGGCCGCTGATTTTGACAATTACAAGAAGAGGGCGGCTAAAGAAAAGGAGGAATGGACCAAATTTGCGAATGAGGATTTGATCAAGGGGATCCTCCCTTTTATCGATAACCTGGAACGGGCGATCAACCATTCGGAGAGGGCAGAAGACTTCCAGAGCTTAGTCGAAGGCATCAAGTTGACAGTTCAGCAGCTTCTCAACACACTAAACAGATTTGGGGTCTCCCTCATCGAATCTCTTGGGAAGCCCTTCAACCCGGCCGTGCATCAGGCGATGCTGCTTGTGGAAACAGATCAACACGAACCCAACCAGGTGGTGGAGGAATTCCAGAAAGGCTACCTCCTGAACGAACGCCTCTTAAGGCCGGCAACCGTTTCCGTGTCAAAGCTTCCGGGGAAGGAGGCCCAAGCATCGGAGTGAAGCTCCCCGCCCAAAGGGTGGGGCATTCTGAGGCATTTCCGTGATCTTTAATAACATCTTAAGGAGGGGGAATTACGATGGCTAAAACAATTGGAATTGATTTAGGAACAACGAACTCGGTCGTTGCAATCATGGAAGGAGGGGACCCGGTTGTCATCGCCAACCCGGAGGGGAGTCGAACCACTCCTTCTGTCGTTGCATTTATCGATAAGGGTGAAAGGGTGGTTGGACAGATTGCCAAACGTCAGGCGATCACCAATTCTGAAAATACGATCTTCTCGATCAAGCGACTGATGGGAAGGAAATTCAGAGATCCTGAAGTTCAAAAAGATCTGAAGGTCCTCCCCTATAAAATCGTTGACAACAAGAACGGGGACGCCTGGGTCAAGGTGAGGGACAAGGAATACAGTCCCCCTGAAATCTCTGCTTTCGTTCTTCAGAAGATGAAGGAGACGGCTGAGGCTTATCTCGGTGAAAAGGTAACGGATGCCGTGATCACTGTCCCGGCTTATTTCAACGATAGTCAGCGTCAGGCCACCAAGGATGCGGGGAAGATTGCGGGTCTCAATGTCATCCGGATCATCAATGAACCGACCGCCGCCGCCCTCGCCTACGGTTTGGATAAGAAGAAGGATGAAAAGATCGCCGTCTTCGACCTGGGTGGAGGAACCTTTGATATTTCAATCCTTGAGTTAGGCGATGGCGTCTTTGAGGTTAAATCGACCAACG
>Ga0299912_10005425_pt1 | contig 10473 bp, 6 predicted proteins | sample RVTome_2_FD_207667 | JGI IMG/M metagenome (GOLD analysis project Ga0299912, IMG submission 207667) | Soil microbial communities from uranium-contaminated site in the Upper Colorado River Basin, Wyoming, United States - RVT95D214 (version 2) ... | reverse complement strand
GCTTAAGATCGACCGCAGCCCTTGGTTCGACAGCTGGCTCGTCGCGCAGCGGCGGCGCTTCCAGGCCCGGCACGCCGCGGTGCTCGAGCACCTCGTCGGCACCCTCCCCGCCGACTCCGGCGACCTGCTGGCCCACCTCGAAACCTGGGTGCAACTTGCTCCCTTCGACCAGCGGCCGCAGTTGATGCTGCTCGGTGCGCTGGCGCAGCGCGGGCGCATCGACGCCGGCGAGGAGCACCTTGCGGCGGCTGCCCGGCTCTACGCCGCCGAGGACATCGACTTCGACCCGATCCGCGCGGCATGGCGGACCCTCAGGGACCGCGCCTCCGGCGCATCCACGGCGCCCAGCAAAGGCGCGGCGGGCACCGAAGCCCCCGAAGTCGCGCCCACCCAGCCGCGCCGCGCGTCGCTGGCCATCATGCCGTTTGCCGGCCACTCGGAAGGGCATGTGGCAAGGGGTGGTCTCGCCGATGGCCTCACGCAGGACATCATTACCCGCCTGGCCAAGCTCAGGAACCTCTTTATCATCGCGCGCGGCTCGGTGTTCGCCCTCGCCGAACGCGGCATCGGGCCCGACGAAGCGGCCCGCCGGCTCAACGTCGACTACGTCGCCAGCGGCACCGTCCGGCAGAGCCGGGGCCGCGTCGTCGTCACTGTCGAGCTGGTGGAGGCGCGCACCGCCCGGATCGTCTGGGCCGAATCCTTTGAGCGTCTGGTCAGCGGCGCCTTCGACGTGCTCGACGAGATCGGCAACCGCATCGTCTCCTCGATCGCCAACGAGATCGAAACCGTCGAGAAGAACCTCGCCATCCTCAAGCCGCCCAGTTCGCTGGATGCCTGGGAGGCCTACCACCGCGGCCTCTGGCACATGTATCGCTTCACCCAGGCGGAGAACGACTCTGCCCGGCATTTCTTCGAGCTATCGGCGCAGATGGATCCTACCTTTGCCCGGGCCCATGCCGGCTTGTCATTCACCTACTGGCAGAGCGCCTTCCAGCATTGGGGAGACCGCGAACGCGACCGCGACCGCGCCTTCGAGGCCGCCGGGCAGAGCCTGCTCGTCGACGATCACGACCCCACCGCCCACTGGGCCATGGGCCGGGCTTTGTGGCTGCGCGGCCGCCAGGACGAATCGCTCCGCGAGCTGTCGACGGCGGTGGACCTCAGCCCCAATTTCGCGCTCGGCCACTACGCCGTTGCTTTCGTTCACGCCCAGTCCGGCGACCCGCGGGCCGCCATCGCCGCGGCGGACCACTCGCGGCAATTGAGCCCGTTCGACCCGCTGCTGTTCGGCATGCTCGGCGCCCGGGCGATGGCGCATGTGCGTCTGGGCCAGTTCGAGGAGGCGGCCGAATGGGCGCTCAAGGCGGCGGCCCGCCCCAACGCCCACCCTACCATCACGGCGATCGCCGCCCATTGCCTTGCCCTGGCGGGGCGGGTCGACGAGGCGCGCACGTTGGCCGCCGCCATTCACAAGGCGCTGCCGCACTACCGCATCGAGGACTTCCTCACTACCTTCCGCTTCGATGCCGATGCCGAGGCGCTGTTCCGGCAGGGCGCGAAACGCATCGGGCTGGGATAGGCCGAGCTTCCGGTCGAAACCGCCGACAACGGCCTTTTCATTCCGGCATCGCTATCCCATTGTAGCCGCAGGCAGAGCCGTGCGGCCGCCCTCGCCTTCCGAGGGGCGGCGGGGCCAGCCCGGCGGCCGGTGCGGCAGCGGGCGCGATGCGCCTGGACGCAGCCCCTGTTCGAGAGGATTGCTTTGAACGACCGCCCGTCGCCCCTGGCTCCCTTCCAGCACGCCACATACCGATCGATCTGGATCGCCAACCTCGCCTCGAGCTTCGGCGTGCTGATCCAGGGCGTCGGCGCCGCGTGGCTGATGACCTCGATCTCGGACGCCGTCGACATGGTGGCACTGGTGCAGGCCTCCACGTCGCTTCCGATCATGCTGTTCTCGCTCCTGGGCGGCGCCATTGCCGACAGCTTCAACCGGCGGCAGGTCATGCTCGCCGCCCAGTTTTTCATGCTCGCCGTGTCGCTGGCGCTGGCGCTGGGCGCCTGGATGGGCGTGATCACCCCTTGGCTGCTGCTCACCTTCACCTTCCTGCTCGGCTGCGGCACTGCGTTGAACAACCCGTCCTGGCAGGCCTCGGTCGGCGACATGGTCCCGCGCGACGATCTGCCTGCCGCCGTCGCCCTCAATTCCATCGGCTTCAACCTTGCGCGCAGCGTCGGCCCGGCGCTGGGCGGCGCCATCGTCGCGGCGGCGGGCGCGGCTGCCGCGTTCATGGTCAACACGGTGAGCTACCTGGCCCTGATCTTCGTGCTGTTCCGCTGGCGCCCGCCGCTGGTCGCGAAGACGCTGCCGCGCGAATCCATGGGCACCGCAATGATGTCTGGCATTCGCTATGTCAGCATGTCGCCGAACATCGGCAAGGTGCTGCTCAGGGCGTTCGTCTTCGGCCTCACCGCCATTGTCGTCCTGGCGCTGCTGCCCGTCGTCTCGTCGGTCCGCCTCGGCGGCGGCCCGGTGGTCTACGGCCTGATGCTGGGCGGCTTCGGCCTCGGTGCGGTCCTGGGAGCATTGCTGAGCAGCCGCATGCACCAGGCGATAGGCAGCGAAGCCGTCGTCCGAGCGGCATTCCTGGGCTTTGCACTCTGCACCTGGATCACTGCCGTCAGCACCAGCCCATGGATCACCGGCGCCGCCTTGCTGATCGGCGGCGCCTGCTGGGTGCTGGCGCTGTCGCTGTTCAATGTCACGGTGCAACTCTCCTCGCCCCGCTGGGTCGTGGGCCGCGCGCTGTCGCTCTACCAGACCTTCACCTTCGGCGGCATGGCGCTCGGCAGCTGGCTGTGGGGCGTCGCAGCCGAGCACTACGGATTGCAGGTCGCCTTGATCGCGGCAGGCACGCTAATGTTGGCCGGCGCCGCCATCGGCCTGCGCTTTCCCCTGCCGCCGCGCCTTGTCCCCAATCTCGACCCGCTCGGCAGTTGGTCGGAGCCGCAGCTCGAACTCGAACTGGAGGAGCGCAGCGGCCCGATCGTGGTCGAGATCGAGTACATCATCCGCGCCCAGGACGTGCCGGCCTTTCTCGAAATCATGGCCGACCGCCGCCGGGTCCGGCGCCGCGACGGCGCCCGGCACTGGGTGCTGATGCGCGATCTCTCGCACGCCGAGCGCTGGGTGGAGAGCTACCGGACGGCGACCTGGACCGAATATGTCCGCCACAACCTGCGCAGGACCCAGGCCGATGCGGCGATCAGCGAGCGCATCCACGCGCTCCATGCCGGCGCCGAACCACCGCGCGTCCGCCGCATGATCGAGCGGCCGCCGAACTGGTTCGCCGCCGTCTCCGGCGTCAAGGACACCACCGGCCCGTCCTGAGGAGGGGCCGGCCGTGCTGCCGGCCGTCAGCCCGCGGCGGTGTAGGCGATCTTTACCTGGGTGAAGAACTCCTGGGCATAGCGGCCCTGCTCCTTGGGCCCGTAGCTGGAGCCCTTGGTGCCGCCGAACGGCACGTGGAAGTCGACCCCCGCCGTCGGCACGTTGACCATCACCATGCCCGTCTGGGCGTTGCGCTTGAAGTGCGTCGCATACTTGAGCGAGGTGGTGACGATGCCAGCGGTCAGCCCGAACTCGGTGTCGTTGGCGGTCTCCAGCGCTTCCTCGTAGGACTTGACCCGGATCACCGAGGCCACCGGCCCGAAGATCTCCTCGCGGGAAATGCGCATGTCATTGGTCGCTTCCACGAACAGCGCCGGGCGGAGGTAGAATCCCGGATTGTCGTGGTGGACCAGATCGCCGCCGACCACCAGCTTGGCGCCCTCGTTCTTGCCGATCTCGATGTAGTCGACGTCCTGCTTGAGCTGGCTGGAATCGGCCACCGGTCCGATCTCGGTGCCCTGCGCCAGCGCGTCGCCGACCTTGAGGTGCCGGATCCGCTCCGAGAGCGCCTCGACGAAGGCGTCGTGGATGCCCTCGGTGACGATGACGCGCGACGTGGCGGTGCAGCGCTGCCCGGTGGAGTAGAAGGCGCTCTGCGCCACGGTCTCGACCGCCACCTTGAGATCGGCGTCGTCGAGCACGACGGTGGGGTTCTTGCCGCCCATCTCGAGCTGGAACTTGCGCATCACCTTGACGCTGGCATCGGCCACGCGCCTGCCGGTGCCGACCGAGCCGGTGAAGGTGATGGCGTCGATGTCGGGGCTGTCGAGCATGGTCTGGCCGACGACCGAGCCCTTGCCCATCACCAGGTTGAGCACGCCCTTGGGCAGCCCGTGGCGGTGCAGCATGTCGACGATCGCCCAGGAGCAGCCGGGAACCAGGTCGGCCGGCTTGAACACCACGGTGTTGCCGTAGACCAGCGCCGGCGCGATCTTCCAGGCGGGAATGGCGATGGGGAAGTTCCACGGCGTGATGATGCCGACGACGCCCACGCCTTCGCGGGAGATCTCGACGCCGATCCCGGGCCGCACGCTGGGGACGGTCTCGCCGGTGAGGCGCAGCGCCTCGCCGGCGAAGAACTCGAAGATCTGCCCGGCGCGGGTGACTTCGCCGATGCCCTCGGCCAGCGTCTTACCTTCTTCGCGGCTGAGCAGGCGGCCGAGTTCTTCCTTGCGGGCAAAGATCTCGTGCGCGGTCTTGCTCAGGATACCCCAGCGTTCCAAGAGTCCCGAGCGCGACCAGGCCGGGAACGCCACCTTCGCCGCGGCGATGGCTGCCTTGGTCTCGTCGGCGGTCGCCCGCGCATAGAGCCCGACGACCTCATTGGTGTTGGACGGGTTGATGTTCTCGATCCCGTCGGTGCCGACCCACTCGCCGTTGATCAGGTTCTTGTGCAGTTCGCTCATGGTCTTATCCGTCCGATTTCAGATTTTGGTTCAGCTGGCGCGGGAGGGCCGGGACATTTGGTGGCCCACCAGATACCACAACGCCATTCCTGCGCGGGATGACGCCGGTCGCCTGATTTCTCAAGCCTCGATCACAGCAACCCTGCCTTGCCGAGGTCGCGTAGCAGGTGGCTCGTCCCGTAGGTCCAGGGCGGGCATTCGGTGGAAAGCTGCACCCTGTTGCTCAGCGTGCCCAGCGAGGGTGTCGAAATCGAGACCACGTCGCCCAGCTTGTGGGTGAAGCCCTTGCCGGCGCCGCCCCGGTCCTGCACCGGCGCGAACATGGTGCCCAGGTAGAGCACCAGGCCGTCCGGATACTGGTGGTGCCGCCCGATCGTGGCCTCGACCAGCGATTGCGGGCTGCGCGAGATCTGGCTCATCGAGGACTTGCCTTCCATGACGAAGCCGTCCTCGCCGGTGACGGTCAGCGCGATATCGGCCTGGCTGATGGTTTCGAGCGTGAATTCGTGGTCGAACAGGCGGATGAACGGCCCCAGCGAGGCCGAGGCGTTGTTGTCCTTGGCCTTGCCCAGCAGCAGCGCCGAGCGGCCTTCGACATCGCGGAGGTTGACGTCGTTGCCCAGGGTGGCGCCGACGATCCTGCCGGTGCTGGCGACCACGACCGCGACTTCCGGCTCGGGATTGTTCCAGCTCGACATCGGATGCAGCCCGACATCGGCGCCATAGCCCACCGAGCTCATTGGCTGGCCCTTGGTGAACACCTCGGCGTCCGGCCCGATGCCGACCTCGAGATACTGGCTCCAGACACCGCGTGAGATCAGCGTCTGCTTGACCTTGCTCGCCGTGACCGAGCCCGGCACCAGTTCCGAGAGGTCGGTGCCGATCAGCGACAGGATTTCGCCGCGCAGCGCTTCGGCCTTGGCCTTGTCGCCGCGCGCCTGCTCCTCGATCACCCGCTCGAGCAGTGAAACGACGAAGGTGACGCCGGCGGCCTTGATCGCCTGCAGGTCGATCGGGGAGAGCACCCGCAGGCGCTCGTAGTCGCCCTCGGCGCCCCAGCTGTTGGACAGCGCATCCCCGACCGTCCCGATCCGGATGCCCTCGGCATGGTTGACGTAGTGCGCCGGGTCTTCCATTTCGCAGATGTCGCGAACTGTCGGCGCTGCGCGCGAGGTGATGTCGAAGAGCGCCCCGTCCCGCACCGTTACCACCGCCGGGTGAGCGATGCCGGGCACGCTGGCACGGCCAAGGAGAATTCCCTTGCTTGGAACGACTGCACTGGTCACGAGAGACATCCCCCATCTGCACTGGCGGTAACTAACCCGCAGCCGCGCCGGGTGTCCAGCAATCGCTGAGGGGCGTACGTCAGACTTTAGCCGACGTCACGCAAAAAACCCGATTGCCCCCAAGGATGCCTTGCCGGCCGGCGTCCTAGTGATATTGGGGCCGTCGGACTGCATTCAGGTTCAGTTCATTTCGGCGGCCACAATAAGGCACCGGCTGGCGATCCGAGCCCGCCATTGATATTCAGGAGAGACCCATGCGCTTGTTTTCCGCCCTTATTCCCCTGGTCCTGTGCACGGCTCTCGCCTCACCGGTCCTTGCGGCGGACGATCAACCGGGCACGATTTCGATCGAAGGCCGCGGCGAAGTCATCGCCGCCCCCGACACCGCCTACATCACCTCCGGCGTCACCACGCAGGGCGCCACCGCGCGCGAGGCGCTCGACGCCAACACCGCGGCGATGGGCGAGCTCATCGCGACGCTCAAGGCCGCCGGCATCGAAGCGAGGGACATCCAGACCTCCGGCTTCTCGGTCAATCCCAACTACGTCTATTCCGATGCCCGCGACGCCAACGGCTACACCCTGCCGCCCAAGATCGTCGGCTATCAGGTTTCCAACACCGTATCGGTGCGGGTGCGCGACCTGCCCTCGCTCGGCTCCGTGCTCGACAAGGCGGTGACCGTGGGCGCCAACACCATCAACGGCGTGTCGTTCTCGGTCGCCGACCCCTCCAACCTCTATGACGAGGCACGCAAGGCGGCCTTCGCCAATGCCCGCACCAAGGCCGAACTCTACGCCGGCGCCGCCGGCGTGGAACTCGACGCGATCCGCTCGATCAGCGAGACGCAAGGCTACGACCAGCCCCAGCCCTACCTGATGGGCGCCATGGCAAGGGAAGCCGCATCGGCGCCGGTTCCAGTCGAGGCGGGCGAACTGACCTTCTCGATCAACGTCTCGGTGACCTGGGAACTGGGCGAAGGCCGCTGACCCTGCGGCGCCCTTCCGGGGGCGCCTACCCCGCCAGCGCCTTCCAGATCATGTTGAGGCCGACGAACACCAGGAACGCCGCGAACACCAGCTTGAGCGTGCGCTGCTGCAGCCGGTGGGCCAGCGCGGCGCCCAGCGGCGCGGTCAGCACCGAGAGCCCGCCGATCAGCACCAGCGCAATCAGGTTGACGTAACCCAGGCTGAGCGGCGGCAGGTTCTGGGCGTTCCAGCCCGAGATGACGAAGCCGATGGTGCCGCTGATGGCGATGAACACCCCGATCGCGGCCCCCGTTCCCACCGCCCTGTGCATGGTGGCGCCGAACGCGGCGATGGTCGGCACGCTGAGCGAACCGCCGCCCACCCCCATCAGCGCCGAGATGTAGCCCACGATCGCCGCGAAGATCCGGTGCGTGGTCGGCGACGAATGCAGGTGCCCGATCAGCCGCTGCTGGAACGGCAGCACGATGTTGGCGGCGATGAACAGTGCCATCACCCCGAAGATGATGCGCAGCACGTCGCCAGTGTAGAGCCCCGCCATCAGCCCGCCGATCAGGGTCGAAACGAAGATCACCGGCGCCCAGAGCTTGAGGATCGCAACGTCCACCGCGCCACGCTTGTAGTGCGCCCGGGCGCTGGCCAGCCCCGTCGGGATGATGATCGCCAGCGAGGTGCCCACCGCCACGTGCTGGACCACCTCGCTGTCGTAGCCGAGCCACTGCAGTGCATAGGCGAAGGCGGGAACGATGATGGCGCCGCCGCCGATCCCCAGCAGTCCGGCGAACACCCCGGATACCGCCCCCGTCGCCATCAGCCCCAGCACGAACGGCCAGTAGCCCGCCAGTTCCCCCCAGTTCATGCGTTCTCCCCGATCAGATGCAGCACGATCGTGCGCCGGTGCGGCCGCGCCCGGTGCTCGAACAGGTAGAGTCCCTGCCAGGTCCCGAACAATGGCATGCCGCGCGCCACCGGGATGGAGATCGCATTCTGAGTCAATGCCGACTTTATGTGGGCCGGCATGTCGTCGGGCCCCTCGACCATGTGCCTGATCCAGTCCATCCCCTCGGGCACCAGCCGGCGGAAGAACTCATGCAGGTCGGCCTGGACGTCCGGATCGGCGTTCTCCTGCAGCAGCAGCGAGCAGGAGGTGTGGCCGCAATAGACCGCAAGCAGGCCGGTCCCCATCCCCGAGTCCTGCACGAACGTACGGACCGCGGCGGTGAACTCGTAGAGCCCCGCCCCGCGGGTCATGATCTCGATCGATTGCTGGATCTGGCGCATCGGGTGAGCCTCGGCGGGATTGACGCTGCCGGTAACATGGGAAGTCCGCAGTGGCTACCGAATCCGCCGCACTCGCGCCATCATTGGCCAATCAGGTCGCTTCACCGATGGAACCGCTCGTCCAGCCTCACGTTTGGCCCTCGCGGCGGGTACGCTCAGTGAGATGGTCCGGGACCGTTCATACTCCGTTCAGCAGGACTGCGTCACAGCTCAAACTAACTGGCACAAGAAGGAAAAAAACATGCGCCTACGAAACTGGCTCCTGACTGGCACCAGTCTCGGCATCATGGCGTTGGCACCGATCCAGGTCGCCAATGCCCAGAGCGCCGAGCTCATCGCGGCCTACCAGGCTTACGTTGACGCAGAGGCCGCCGGCGATGCCGCAGCCGCCGAAACCGCACTTGGCGCTTTGACCGAGCAGTGCATCGTCGGCGGCTATGCGACCGTCGAAGATTGTATCGCGGCTACTGCCGCCGCCATCCAGGCCCAGGCCGCCGCGGATGCGCAGGCCGCCGCGGATGCGCAGGCCGCGGCAGACGCGCAGGCTGCTGCAGATGCCCAAGCTGCCGCCGATGCGCAGGCCGCCGCGGATGCACAGGCTGCCGCGGATGCACAGGCCGCTGCAGATGCACAGGCCGCAGTAGATGCACAGGCCGCCGCGGACGCGCAAGCTGCCGCTGATGCGCAGGCCGCAGCAGATGCACAGGCCGCCGCGGACGCGCAAGCTGCCGCTGATGCGCAGGCTGCGGCAGACGCCCAGGCCGCTGCAGATGCACAGGCTGCTGCAGATGCGCAGGCCGCAGCGGATGCACAGGCCGCCGCTGATGCGCAGGCCCAGTTCACCGCCGATCTCAATGCCGCCCTGGCGCAGTATCAAGATGCCCTGAATATGGCGGCGGCGGGCGATTACGAAGGCGCCCAGCCGATCGCGGCGGAGGCCGAAGCCCGCATCCTGCAGCTGTGCACCGACAACGGCTATCCCAACATCGAGGCCTGTATCGGCCAGACGCTGCCGCCGCTGCCTGAGCCGGCTCCGGCGGAGGAAGCTGCCCCCGCTGCGGAACAGGCCGCTCCGACTGAAGAAGTCGCGCCCGCCGAACAGCCAGCAGAACAGCCAGCAGAACAGCCCTCCGATCCCTTGGCCGCGGCCGAGGCCGGCATCCGGGCCGCCGTCGATCTCTACACCCAGGGCGCCAACAAGCTCGATGCCGGGGACGCTTCCGGGCAGGCCGATATCGACGCCGCCACTGCGACCTTGCAGCAGAACTGCGAACCGCTCGGCTTTGCCTCGATCGAGGAGTGCGTCGCCAACTATGGCCTTACGCTGCCGCCACTGCCCGCAGCACCGGCCGCCGAGCAGCCGGCAGAGCAACCTGCCGAGCAGCCGGCCGAAGTCGATCCGATGGTCCAGGCCCAGGCCGACCTGACGACCGCGGTCGAACTCTACAACGTGGGTGTTGGCCAGTTGCAGGCCGGCGATGCCGCCGGTCAGTCGACCGTCGACGCCGCCAACGCGCAGATCACCGATATCTGCACCAGCCTCGGCTATGCCGATGTCACCCAGTGCCTTGCCGAGTTCGGCCTGGAGCTGCCCGCACTGCCGGCGGCGCCGGTTGAGCCGGCCGCCGCACCCGAGACGCCGATGGAAGAACTCCCCGGCGCCAACGAGGCGGTCACGCCTGAAGCAGTAGAAGTCCTGCCGGAGGAGATCGCCCCCGAGGAGGCCGCGCCTGTGCTCGACAGCGCCAAGGACGTCTTTTCTATTGGGGAGCAGCCCCCGGCCGAGCAGACGGTAGCGGAGGAGCCCGCAGCCCCGCCGCCAACCAGCGATGCGGAGGCCCAGTCGGCTATCGCCCCGGTGGAAGTGCAGTCGATCATCGAAGAACAAGGCGGCGAGAGGGTCGCCGCGGAGGCCCTGCCGCCACTCGAGGTGCCGCAGAACGTCACGATCATCAACAACGCCACCAATGTGACGAACAATGTGAATGTGACGAACAACAACTTCACCAACAGCGGCTTCATCTTCCAGGTCGGCATCAACTTGGTGATCAGCAACCCGGGTC
>Ga0299912_10005424_pt1 | contig 10474 bp, 6 predicted proteins | sample RVTome_2_FD_207667 | JGI IMG/M metagenome (GOLD analysis project Ga0299912, IMG submission 207667) | Soil microbial communities from uranium-contaminated site in the Upper Colorado River Basin, Wyoming, United States - RVT95D214 (version 2) ... | reverse complement strand
GCAATGCTGCAAGGCCGGCTTGCCGATGCCGAACAAGAAGAAGATGATCTGGACGAAGGCGACCGCGATGTGCTGGTCGACCAGTTTACGGCAGCAGAGGAGCTCGACCAACTTCGCGCTGAGATTGTTGCCCTAAAAGAATTGGTAGAGCAGGCAAAGCGAGTGCGCGAGGCTGCGACCGATTCCAAGCTTCAAGCTCTCAGACAATGTTTAGATCGATCACAATTCGTGGAACTGAAGGATGGCCGCGGAAAACTTTTGGTATTCACGGAGCATCGGGATACGCTCAACTACATCAAGAGCCACCTGGGACGCTGGGGCTATACTACTTGCGAAATTCATGGAGGAATGAATCCACACGAGCGTAAACGAGCCCAGGAGACATTCCGTACAAGTTGTCAAATCTGCGTGGCCACCGAGGCTGCTGGTGAAGGTATTAACCTTCAGTTTTGTCACTTGATAATCAACTATGATATGCCTTGGAACCCTACACGGTTGGAGCAACGCCTCGGAAGAATCCACCGCATTGGCCAACGAGATGACTGCTACGCATTTAATTTCGTTGCTACTAATTCTGAGGCAGGCGATAGCATCGTGGAAGGACGAATCCTCCAGCGCTTGCTTGAAAAACTGGAGATCATGAAGCGATCTTTGGAAGGTCGAGTCTTCGACGTTATTGGCGAAATTCTCTCTCTTAACGACATCAACCTGCCCGAGATGCTGCGAGATGCCGCCGTTGACCCCAGGCGTCTAGATGACTACCTCGATCAAATAGACCGTATTGATCCCGAGAAACTCAATGAATACGAGCGTGCCACCGGCATTGCTCTCGCCCGTGGCCACGTCGATTTCTCTGGTTTCCAACACCGCAATCTTGAAATCGAAGAACGTCGACTGATGCCCCGTTACGTCGAAGAGCATTTTATTGCGGCGGCAAAACGCATTGGCCTACGTGTATTACCCCGGGCCGATGGCTTGTGGCGGATAGAGCACGTGCTGGCAGACCTTCGTTCTGAACGACTGGCCGCTGTGCGGAGGCTCGGCAAGGCTGAGGTGGAGTATCGCAAGATTACGTTTCATAAAGAAGTCCTGGATCAGGATGCACATCTTGACGCCGTGCTGCTCGGCCCAGGACATCCGCTCTATGCGGCTGTCGATGAAAAGCTAAACGAGCAACTTTCATCCGTCCTTGGTGGCACAGCCCTATTTCTGGATACTCTGGCCAGTGGTCCATACCGCCTGCACTTCTTCGAGATTACCATCCGAGGTAAAGACAGTCGGGGCACTGAGATTCCGCTGTATGCTGAGATTGTGGCCGTCCGTGATGAGGGCGGGTGTTTTGAAGTTGTTCCAGCCGACGTGCTAATTGACCTGCCGGTTCACCCGCAGTCACCCTCTCAAATCGACCCGATTGACCCGCAGCCAGCGGCAGACTTCGTTAAGAGCACCTACCAGCTTGAATGCAGACAACGCTGCCAGCAAGAGCGTCAGCAATTTGCCGCAATCGTACGAGATTATCTGGAACGTTCGTTCACAGCTCGGATCAAAAAAGCCCAGGAACGCTATATGAACCTTATGGCGGAAGTTAGTACCCGCCCGGAATATCGGCTCGCTGCTGATGAAGCTAAAAGATATCTGGATGATCTGGAGAGAACTAAGAGAGAACGACTATCTGGCTTGGATCGCCTTCAAATCGCACGGACAGGACCAGTCCGGCACCTTGCTACGGCATTGGTTCTTATGCCCGAGGCCGACATAGCCGCACAACTCGGTACCCTTGGGCGTGAGCCTGATGCGGACCTTCGTCGCCAGAAGGAACTACGCGCCGAAGAGATTGTGATTGAAACCTTAGTAGCCGAAGGATTCCCCCGTGACCGTATCGAACGGATAGGGTCCCAGAAGATTGGCTTCGACATTCGCGCTCACCGCATCATTGACCCTACTACTGGGCAGATCGATGTCAGGCGCATTGAGGTCAAGGGATACTCACGTGACACTGACATTCAATTGACAGTGAATGAGTGGTATAAAGCTCAGCAGCTTGGGCCGACCTATTGGTTGTATGTGGTTTGGGACCCGCTTACAGACAACCATGAGGTGGTGCGTGTTCATAATCCAGCAGAGAAGCTGGACCATGCAAAGAAAGAGATTGTCGTAGCACGGATATTTGCCATCCCAGCCGAATCAATAAATCAATACAGGGTGAAATCATGAATAATGGCACTCCTCTTATTGAAGACTATCTACCTATTGAGGCAATTAGTGCTGAAGCTTCGCGAGAAAAACGACAAATTTCGGGTCTGCACGTATGGTGGGCGCGCCGGCCTTTGGTTGCTTGCCGAGCAGCCGTTTTTGGCGCTCTGGTCCCAGCGGACTGGCCAGAGCGGAATGCTAAGCTGAAAGAGCAACTCGACACGGAACTAAAGACTGAGATAGAAACTGTGAGGAAAAAACATGGTGGAAAAGTTCCAAATAGGGCTACCTCTGCGGTCTTCGTTAAAAACCTTTGTAGGTACCCTGGGAGTCCTCGAACTATCCAGACGGCACAACGTTTGATTTTGACCGCCCACGCTGATCGCCTGACGGACGAGTTAACCGATGCTCGCAAAAGCGGAAAGATGCTGGTTTGGGTGGAGGAGTTCAAGTTCACTGGCGACCGCATCACAATTCAAAACATCCTTGACGGTCAGGCTCCACGGCCGCGTGTTTTGGACATGTTCGCAGGAGGCGGAGCCATCCCACTCGAAGCTTTACGCCTGGGTTGCGAGACCTATGCCCTGGATCTTAATCCTGTCGCGCACATTATTGAGCTTTGCACTCTTGTCTATCCGCAGAAGTATGGGAAACCTGATCAGACGGCCCGCGGTATAATCGGCCCAAAGAACGGTAAGGGAGAGACAACATGGGGCGGTCTGGCAGAAGAAGTAGCCTACTGGTGCAGGTGGGTTCTCTGGAAAGTTAAGGTAGAGATCGGCGATCTTTATCGGCCGATTCCTGATCCGGCTTACAAAGGTAAGCGTCATGAAATCCAGTTTGATCCAGAGACAGGCAATTGGGTCACCAAAATTACAAAACTAGCCAAAGCAGAAGGTAATACAGATAATCTCTTCCAGTGGACAGAAGACTCGTCACTGATCCCAGGTTATCTCGTTCCTACTGCGTACCTTTGGACAAGAACCGTCCGCTGCAAAAACCCCGCTTGTATGGCGACTGTACCGCTGGTAAAGCAAACGTGGCTTTGCAAAAAAGCAGGGAAATATATCGCCCTAAGGATGGTTGCTCAACAAGGGCAAAAACAAGCTGGTTTCGAGGTAGTCGAGTCTGCGAGTGAGAATGGACTCGGCTTTGATCCTGCCGGGTTTTCAAAGGGTGGTAACGCAACTTGCCCCTTCTGCGGTACTGTAGCAAATATTGATTATGTAAAGGACGAAGGATGGCAGGGGCGGATGTGGCAACAAATGTTAGTCGTTGTTTGCAGCCAACGTGGAGTGAGGGGTAAACTATATATCTCCGCCGACGCTATTCCGGAATATATTCCTGATATGGCGGCAATTCAGGAGCGAATAGACGCTTTGTGCCAGCATTCAGGATTGAGCGTTCCAATAGAACCTATTGCTAATCTTCCTAATGATTGTCGTGATAATAGTCTTGGAATCACCGTACGCCCATACGGCATTCGGACATGGGGTTGTCTTTTTACAGACCGCCAGATGATCTGTTTGCTCTCATTCGTCAATGCCGTTCGCAAGGCGGAAACAGAAATGAAGAATAGAGGGTATGAATCAAACCGTAATGTGGCAGTGACAACTTACCTATCATTAGTGGTGGACAAACTTTGTGACTACAATAGTTCACTCTGTGCATGGCATTCTAACAATCAGCAGATCATGCATACTTTTGGTAGACAAGTTCTTCCAATGGTTTGGGATTTTACGGAAGTCAACCCATTTGGAGGCTCAAGCGGAAGTTGGGAGAGTATGTCGGAGAGCACAGTAGGCGTCATCCCTGCCTGTAGCGATGTAGGTTCTTTCTCGGCTATTGTAACGCGAGCGTCTGCTACAGGTCTTCCTTGGCCCAACGAATCATTCGATGCAATCATCACTGACCCACCTTATTATGACAATGTTCCCTATGCTGATATATCCGACTTTTTCTATGTTTGGCTTCGGCGTACGATCGGACATCTCTATCCTGAACACTTCTCCTCAGAGTTGACTCCAAAGAAGCTGGAGGCAATTGCAGATGCCTCCCGCCATGAAGGCTCAAAAGAAAAGGCAAAGAAAGCCTATGAAAAAATGATGGCAAAGTCCTTCGCTGAGGCGTACCGTGTCCTTAAGTCAGGCGGCGAGATGGTTGTGGTTTATGCCCACAAAACAACTCTAGGCTGGGCAACTCTTATAGACGCTTTGCGCACAGAAGGTTTTATTGTCACAGAAGCTTGGCCGCTTGACACTGAAATGAAATCACGTCTAAGAGGGAGAGACTCTGCGGCCCTTGCATCTAGTATCTTTCTCGTTTCCCGTAAACGGGATGCCAATGCTGGCATCGGTCAATATGAGAAAAACGTGCAACCAGAACTGGCACAGATCGTTCGTGAACGCGTGGATACTCTATGGGACATGGGTATTACAGGTGCCGATCTGGTCATTGCTGCTGTTGGTGCGGGACTTCGGGCCTTTACCCGTTATGAAAGGGTCGAATATGCCAACGGCGAAGAAGTTCCTGCCGAGAAATTTCTGGCCGAGGTCGAAGGGGTTGTGCTGGATATGATGATGGCCAAGCTTTTTGGCATCACAGGCGGGAATGTGAGCGCCGTAGATCCGGATAGCCGGTTCTACGTACTCTGGCGTTTCGTTTACAAGACTGCGGAAATTGATGCCGGTGAGGCAATTGTCTTCACCTATAGCCAACACGTGGAGCTCGATGGCCCCAAAGGCCTCTCTGTAGGGAAGGACGCTCTTGTCGAGAAAAAGAAAGCTAAGTATCGCGTCCGTGACTTTGCTGAGCGAGGTCAACACGAGAAACTGGGTCTGCCACCCGACAATGGCCAACCAGCCCCGTTAATTGATGTCCTTCACCGCATTTTATGGCTGATAGAGAACAGTCCACGGAAACTGGCTGAGTTCTTAGATGAAGCCCGACCGGAAAGGGAACGGCTGCGCGTTGTAGCTCAGACTTTGGCAGGTGCGGCATTGTCGGGTAAAAGTGATCAGGAGACTGAACGGCTGGTGTCCACGACTCCTGCGGAGCAAGCTGCACTCGGTAAACTGCTGGCCAACTGGCGCAATTTGATCGAAAGTCAATTAGTAGCAACAGAAGAAGGTCTCTTTGGAAAGAAGGGAAGGTAAGAAGTCCCACAACTTAAACCTTATCCTTCAGGAAAGGAACAATCATGAGTATACACACACTCAAACCTTGGACAGAACTGGTGAAGCTACATCCGGATGTGGAGTCTGGCTCACTGGCGGAGGCGGTTTTTGCGATTGACTTGGGAGGCGTTGCTACAAGAGATCCTATGACGCCAATGGTATACCGTGACCCGGACGCCTTCTTTGGTGCGACGTACCTGACGAAAGATTTGCAACGCATGCTGGAAGAAGTGTTAGCCAGCCTTGCAGGGCAGGGTAACTACAATCGTGTCCTAAAGTTACGAACTCCTTTTGGCGGTGGCAAGTCACACACACTGGCCGCACTGCTACACGCCGCCCGGTCGCGCAAATCGTTGAATCAAATCGCCGAATGTCGCGACCTGGCCGATCCCGGACCGGTAGATGTGGCGGTATTCGATGGAGAAAAATTCACCACAATTGGTGGAAAAGAAGTGGGGCAGAATCTAACTGTAAATACGATCTGGGGCTGGCTGGCTTGGCAAATTGGCGAAGCAGCTTTCAAGGTTTTCGAGAAACATGACCAAGATCGTGTTGCACCGGCAGGCGATGAGATCAAGAAGATGCTTAACGCCAATGGTAAGCCCGTCCTTCTTCTACTGGATGAGGTATTGAAGTATATCGAAGGGACGGCGGCAGTGGCGGTGCAAGAATCAACGCTGCAACGTCAGGTGAAAAAGTTCCTTCAAGACCTGACTGTTGAGGTTGCCAATACCACACACGCTGTAATGGTCTATTCACTTCAATGGAGCGCACGTGAAGCTTTAGGGAATGTGGCACTATTGGAGGAATTGGATAAATTAACCAGTCGTAAGGACCAGGTGCGAGAACCAGTAGCCGGTGATGAGGTGCTTGCAGTGGTGAAGCGCCGTTTGCTCGCAGATGAACCAGAGTTCGACGCAGCAAAGGAGGTAGCGAAGGAGTATTCCAATGTTGTCGGTGGAATGCTTCGTTCCTATGCAGAGACACCATCGGCGCAACAGGATGCCCAGGAACAATCAGTCCAGCTTCGCAATAGGATGCAGGCGGCCTATCCGTTCCATCCAGCGCTTATAGATGTGATGAACAGCAGATGGACAAGCGTGGATGGTTTCCAGAGGACACGCGGTGCGCTTCGGTTCCTGGCGGTATGCCTGCATTCACTCAAATCCAAGGGAGGCGCTCGGGCTGTGCTCGGGCCGGCCGAGATCCCTCTGAGCGACCCGGAAGTAAAGGGAGCTATGCTAAAAGACCTCGACCCACGACAAGATTACTCTCCTGTCCTCAATCATGATCTTACAGGTCCAAACGCACGAGCCAAACGCATTGACGACCGCTTGGCAAAAGAAACACCAGCACTAGCTAATGTTCGACCGGCATTGCGATTGGCTACCGGGATCCTGGCTTATTCCTTTGGTGGCTTAAAACGCGAGGGCATTGAGGGGAGCGAATCGCTGCCACCAGGAGTAACAGAGAGTGAGCTACTGGCCGCATGTATCGGACCGGACTTGGACAGCATCACGGCATCCGCGGTGTTATCAGAGTTACGCAATACATGTCTGTATTTGCATTATGATGGGGTGCGGTACTGCTTCAAGAAAGACCCAAATGTAACGAAGCTGATTGAAGATGCCGAACAGGAGATAGCTCGCGACCCGGAAGGAGTGCGCGACCGGGTCAAGGAAATGTTGGATCAGCGGTTAGCAGGGAGAAAAGACACTATCGTTTGGCCGAAAACCTCACAGGATTTGCCCGACCGCGAGCCAATTTTTCTGGTGGGATACCTACCGCTGGAGTTTGCAAGTAAGACGGTATCCCAACAGGAGGATACAGCTAATACAATGCTGGCCAAGTACGGTGATGTGCCGCGCCGGTACAAGAATGGCATTGGGCTGGCAATTCCCGACAAGAAGCCAATCGAATCACTGCGGCGTGCAGTACGCTACCTCATGGCCGTCGAGCGTGTAGACACGAAGAAGAAACAGCATCGCCTGACAAATGATCAGACCGACCAGCTGAAGGAACGGAGGCGAACTGAAGAGGCGGCAGCTGAAACCGCATTTCGCGTGTTATATCCATCGGTCTGGTTACCAAGAGTAGGTCAGGGTGGAAATTTGGAGATTGAGAAAGTCGAGGTTGGAGGACGTCCTCTGCAAGCAACTGGCGTGCACGAGCGAATTATGGAGCTACTAACCGCAGTAGGCACACCTAAGATTCACGGTTCACTGAATCCACGAAAGATAGTAGAGCGATTGAAACTCGGTGAACCTTTGGCAGCGGGGGAACCACCTCGGTTGGGGGTATCGACCAGCGCTGTCCAGGATGCTTTCTTTGAATTTCTGGAACCTCCCCGCATTAGCACTGCAGATGTGCTTCGCAAGGCAATCGTACGAGGAGTCGGTGAAGGCGTGATCGCCTATACAACCGGCTCTCCAACTCTTGGGCCGGACAATAAATATGAAGTGAGCCTAACCAAGGTATCTCTTGGCCGGGCAATGAGCGAAGACGAGGTTGACTTGGATTCGGGTTTCCTGATGGTTCCTGCTGCTGTGCCATCGTCTAAACCAGTGGTGTGTCCAAAGTGTGGGAAATCACCCTGCGAATGTGTGGTAGTATCGCCGGTGTGTCCAAAATGCGGGAAGTTTCCCTGCGAGTGCTCGCAGCCACCCGTGTTATGCCCAAAGTGCGGAAAATATCCATGCATTTGTAAGGGGGGTAGAGCCGCAATTCGGTTGAGTTTCCGTGCCTCGCGCGATCAGGTTTTTAAATCATTCCCTCCAATCGCTAATCTGGCTGACAAGTCGGAGGGTGGAAAGATAACGATACGTGTCGAAGGTGCTGCTGAGGGGCAGTATGATTCGAATTGGCTTAGGAACGCGGTCGAAGAACCCCTCGACGAAGCAAACGTTGACGAGCTCAAGATCGAATAGGCAAATTTGAGAGACCCATTTGTTTTCTTTGGGAAGAGATATTGGACCTGAAAATGCCACTGAAATGCGAGAAAGGTAGATCCGAATTGGGTGACAAGTAGTAATGCCTAAAGGCAAAAATGAATAATGAGCATGAACGGGAGCAAAATATGGAATTCATCCCAGCATTAGATTCATTCTCTCAAGATGAAGCTGCAACATTAATTTGGGAGCGACTCTCTGGTATACTTGGAGATGTAGACGGTATATGTTATTACAAGCACCCGATAATTTCCTCTGTTTCATCATTGCCGCCCGATTTTGCTTTGATTGCTGAAGGCTACGAACCAGTTGCAATCAAAAGTGTTTCATGCACGTTAGGGGAAATTGAAAGTATTGGCCAAAGTGTGTGGAAGATATCGGGCCAGGAAAGTGATTCTCCGCTTCCTATATTGGATGACTTCGTTACGGGTCTTAAGAACAAGTTTGAACGACAGAGACCGTTGCGCCGGCTCCTCAACCCAATCGGAATTTTAGCCCTTCCTCTTATAGGACGCAAAGAATTCGAGCGGAAGTTCAAAAATATTGAAACGTTAATGACCTCATTAAACGGCTGGAATCCAAACACCCATCAACTGCTCAAGAAGAAGTGCTGCTGGAGTGTTTGTGGTGCATCGCTGCTCCATTGAGGTCTGAACATGAGGGCTGCAAGAATGATTGGTCCGACCAGACTTTAGAATACAGATTTGGGGAGGAGGAAAAAGAGCGACGATTTGTTCCCCGGGGTTAGCAAAACACCAGTGATACGGATTCGGATGGCTACGAATGCCGGAGACTTCGATGATCGAGCAAAGTTTACGGGAGTGACATAAAGGAAGGGGTTATGGACAGTCCTTTTGCTTTGGCGTTTCAACGCCACCGCGAGAAGACGTTTAGGATTGTGGCAAACCAACTCTACCAAAATATGACCAATACGTGGAAAGGATCTGTGATCGGAGAAGAGTGTTCTCTTCATCAAATCGCGCCTTACATCGGCAAGATGAAGTCATCAATGGCTAAAAAAAACCTTGGTGCCAGGCAACGGTATTTCGGTATTGGCATGGCCTTACCCGTGATGGACTTTGCCATATCCTCGACCTGAAGGACGGGGATGGCACAAATTTCTCTGGTGAAACCTTCCGCGTTATTTTTCACGAAAGTGATATCTTGACTGTCCATCTTCATGACACCTCTCTTTTTCGACCTGCTGGGGCGTCAGTCCTACAGGTTCAACAGGTTCTCCAAACCTATCATGGGCCCCTTAGTTAGCTATCCTTGACATTTACATTTAGAATTGGTAAGATTCTTTACAGTAAAGAAGTAAAGAACCCCGCCCACAGGGCGGGGCTTTAAAACCCAAATTCTTAAACCCAAAACCGAGATCCCGAAATCGTAGATCCTGAATTAAGTTCAGGACCTGGTTCGGGATGACAAAAAAACAAGAGCCAAATCCTCTTGTCATGCTGAACTCGTTTCAGCATCTGATTTGCTTTTTTTCTGCCTTCGTCAGACGCATCTTTCATCCCCGTCCACAGGACGGGGTTTTCAGATGCGATCTTAAATAAATCTGGAGGAATTTATGCAAATTACCCGAATCAGCCCTAAGCATCAAATTACAATTCCGAAAGAGGCTTTTGAAAAGCTCCGTTTAGAAGTAGGTGATTTTTTGGAAGTGGATGTGACCGAAGAAGGTCTTCTTATTATTCCTAAGAAACTCATTTCCAAAGATCAGGCCTGGTTCTGGACAAAAGAATGGCAACAGAAGGAGAAGGAGGCTGATGAAGCAATCGCCAAGGGAGAAGTGTCGGGCCCATTTAAAAAAACGAATGACTTAATCCGGCATCTGAGAAAACGGCGATGAAAATTCAAACAACTAAGCCTTTTGAGAAAGATTACGATGCTCTGCCGGAACCCATTAAGGATACGGCCAATAAGCAGTTTATCCTTCTTCTGGAGAATCCAAATCATCCATCCTTAAGGTTAAAAAAGATTAAGGGTCACCCTAATATTTGGGAGGGTAGAATCACAAAGAGTTATCGTTTCACTTTCCAGATATCGGGAGAAGTGTATATATTCAGAAGAATCGGAACCCACGACATACTCAAGACTCCATAGCCTCATCCCCAAATCACTTCATGGCGACTCTGCAACTATAGAGGA
>Ga0299912_10005423_pt1 | contig 10475 bp, 9 predicted proteins | sample RVTome_2_FD_207667 | JGI IMG/M metagenome (GOLD analysis project Ga0299912, IMG submission 207667) | Soil microbial communities from uranium-contaminated site in the Upper Colorado River Basin, Wyoming, United States - RVT95D214 (version 2) ... | reverse complement strand
TAAAAAAAGTTTAGGGCGATCAGGCATCATTTTGTTGGCCTAAATTCGAAGTACAAAATCTAGAATTCCATCAAAGCGTAACTCGTAAGTAATCTATTATGGTGCTGCCGTTATGCTGTTTAGCCGTGTTGCCGTTAAATCCAAAACTGCAGCACTGCAACACCGCAATACCGTAATACAAAGAATGACACCTTCCCCCTTACGAATCAGGATCTCGACATTCGAGTTTCGGATTTATAGTCAGGGGATATTCGTATGAATTTGATTCCCGCCCGAATGCTTCGCAACATACATCGCATCATCAGCGGATTTGACGAACCTCTCCAGATCATAAGTGTCTCTGTATTCTGATAATCCAACGCTGACCGTGATGTTTTGAAATTCAGTCTGTTCGATGGAAGATCGGATACGTTCCGCAATGACCAGGGCTTGATCCAACGAGGCACCGATGAGAAGGACAGAAAATTCATCTCCTCCGTAACGGTAGCCAGAATCCACATTAAATCGAATAGAATTTCTGACGATTTCACCGATTCTTTTTAAAACCTTATCCCCTTCCAAATGGCCATTGAGGTCATTATATCTTTTGAAATTGTCGAGGTCGAACATCAAAAGAGAAAGGGAGGTCTTTTGACGTTTCAGACGAGTCAACTCGGCTTCTAAGTTCTTGAAGAAATGGCGGTGGTTGAAAAGGCCGGTTAAATCATCGGTGATGGAAAGCCTTCTCACCTCCTCCTCTAAATTTTTTTTCTCCATCAGGGTTTTGTACTTTTCCAGACCTTGGTTGACGATGTGAATCAAATGTTCATTTTCGAAAGGTTTCTTCACAAAGTCAGAAGCGCCTTCTTTGAGGGCTTGGATGGCATTCTCCACTGTCGCAAAGGCGGTTAACATGATGACGCATTGGATAGGATTTATCGATCGGATTCTCCTCAGGGCTTCCGTGCCACTGATTCCTGGAAGGTTGATATCCATCAAGACCACATCGGGCTTTTCCTGCTTCGCCTTCTTCACCCCCTCTTCACCGCTTGGGGCAATCGTGACATCGTATCCCTCATAATGGAGAAGTTTCTGGATGATCTCCAAGGTATCCGGCGCATCATCAACGATGAGGACCTTTCCCTTGACTTCTTTAAGAACGATTGATTCTTCCATTTTCATTCTCCAAAGAAAGGGGGAGGGTAAAATAGAAGGTAGAACCTTTTCCCAATTCTGAAGTTGCCCAGATATTCCCACCATGTTCTTCAATCAATCTCTTGGCAATGGCAAGCCCCAAACCTGCCCCCCCGTATTTGCCGCCCTCGACTTGGTAAAATTCATCAAAAATCATCTGGAGTTTATCTTTCGGGATGCCCATCCCGGTATCTCTAACCTCGAGAAGAATCGATTGACCATTCTGCTTGGCCAGGATCGAAATCTGGCCTCCATCATTTGTAAATTTGAAAGCATTGGAAAGGAGGTTAATGAAAATGTCGTGAAGCGCATTTTTATCGGCATACAATTGAAGGTCTTGCGGAATGTCAATTTGAACCGAAAGGGTTTTATCCACAGGGGTGACCTCATTGATATACCCTCCGATGAGCTCGGACAGTCGGATTGGCTCTCGGTTGAAGAGGAGACGGTCGGATTTAATCCGGCTCAGGTCTAACATTTGGTCCATTCTCATCTGGATGCGATTCGTGTTCCTCTGGATGGTAAGAAGATAGGATTTCAGGTGCTCGGGGACGTTTCCCTCTTTTTCGGAAAGGATGAAATCGATATTGGCCTTCACCGCTGTGAGGGGTGTTTTCAGTTCATGGGAGGCAATCCCAATGAATTTGATTTTAGTCTCGTCCATTTCCTTTAGCTCACGGTTGACCATTTCCAATTCCTTTTTGGCAGTCTGGAGCTCCTCAAGCATCTTCAAGGTGGAGGTCCTCGCCCGGTTCAGTTCGGAAATGTTCTCCTCCAGTTGGTGGGTCCGTTCCTCCACTTTTTTCTCGAGATTGATTCTGGATTCCCTCAGCTGGAGGGTCATTTGATTAAAGTCTCTGGCCAAGTCTCCAATTTCATCTCTGGACCGGATATCAACGGTCTGGGTCAATTCTCCTTTAGCCACTCTCTCGGTCGCCTCCGCCAATTTTTCGATTGGCCGGAGGAGAATCCGAGTGAGGATAAGGGTGAACAAAATCCCTATCCCAATCACCCCTAAGGTGACCAGGAGGATATCCCTTTTCAGTCCATTCATCTGGCTATCCATTTTTAGGAGAAAAAGGCCGATTTGGAGGGTACCGATCATCTGACCCTCTTTGGAATAAAGTTTTTGATTAATCTTATAGATCAGTTGAGGATCGAGAAGCCTTCCTTTCTTCACCGTATGGGCCAACCTTTCTCCAGAATGATCAAAGAACGAACACAACACGACATCTTCATTATCGACGATTCTATCGGCGACCTTTTGGAGGAAGGAATGATCAGAGAAACCCATTCCATGCTCAATGAGGAGGCTATAAGAATTGGCCATGGATCTTCCATATGTCTCCCAATGGTCTCGAAAGAGAGTCATCTCCCTTGCGACAGAGAAATATCCGAATGCCATCGCACTCATCAAGACCAAAAAGAACATGGCGATGATGAATTTGAAGGTGAGGCTGACTCGAAAATGGAAAGATGATTTAGAAAATATCTTCATACCCAATGGGTGATATGTTTAGCAATTGCTCAGGGACGTTAGGGAGTGAACCGAATATCTTTTGTTTATCATTTATAGGAATCGTATCCGTGATCTCCAGTTGTTTAAAGCGGTTCATAAACACAATAGGGTTCTTCAGCCATGTACTCTCCGGAGAGTTCATAGGCTCGTGCCCGACAACCTCCACAGACTTTTCTGAACTCACATCTTCCGCATTTTCCCTGATAGCCGTCGGTATTGCGAAGATTTCGGAAGATGTCAGATTTCATCCAGATCTCCCTGAAATGTTTTTTCCTGACATTTCCACAATTCAACTCTAAATAGCCACAAGGCTGAACTTGGCCGACATGAGAGATGAAGCAGAAGGAGATTCCCCCCAGACATCCACGGGTCATAGCATCCAACCCCTGTGTTTTAGGAGTGACCTTCTTTCCTTCTTTTTTCGCCCGCTGCCTTAGAATGCGATAGTAGTGGGGGGCACAGGTGGCCTTGAGTTGGAGAGGAACTTTATTGATCTGTTCGTAAAACCAGTGGAGGGTTTTTTCATAATCCTGAGCCGATATCTCTTGATCTTTTAACTCCTTTCCCCTTCCTGTTGGAACCAAAAGAAAGATATGGAGGGCGACTGCCCCCAGTTCAACCGCCAGACGGAGGATATCCGGGATTCGTTGAAGATTGATCTGTGTAATGGTGGTATTGATCTGGAATTCAATGCCCCCTCGCTTTGCCATTTCGATTCCCCGAAGGGAGCCCTCAAAAGAGCCCTTCACTTTTCGGAAGGCATCGTGTGTCTCCGACGTAGGACCATCAATGCTAATACTGATCCTCTGGATCCCTGATGTCTTCATTTTTTGGACGATTTCTTCATTGAGTAATGTCCCGTTTGTGGCCATCACCATTCGGAACCCTGTCGCTGTTCCATAGGATGCCAGTTCGAAGACATCCGGTCGAAGCAAAGGCTCTCCACCTGTCAGGATGATAACGGGTTTGCTAAAGGAGGCAATTTCATCCATCACCCTGAAGACCTCCTGCGTTGCGAGTTCTCCTTCGTATGGCCCGCATTCCGCAGAAGCACGACAGTGAACGCAGGAAAGGTTGCAGCTTCGGGTCAATTCCCAAGCAATCATCCTTAAGGGGTGCTGATCCGTTCGGAGTTCGCCTGCCTGCCGGACAGGCAGGGAGTTCGGAGTTTTTAGTTTTTTATTTTTTACTTTTAACTCATCACTCATCACTCTACACTCTATGCTCATAACTTCTTCGCTGCTTCTTTGGCAAAGTAGGTGAGGATCAGATCAGCACCTGCCCTTTTAATGGAGGTCAGCGATTCCATCATCACCTGTTCCCCGTCCACCCAGCCGAGTTGCGAAGCCGCCTTGACCAAAGCAAATTCGCCACTGACATTGTAGGCCGCCACGGGGATGTTAAAGGTTTGCTTCACCCGATAGATGATGTCTAAATAGGGAAGGGCGGGTTTGACCATGACAATATCCGCACCTTCTTCGAGGTCAAGTTGAACTTCTCTCAACGCCTCATCCCCATTGGAGGGGTCCATCTGGTAGGATTTTCGGTCACCGAACTGGGGTTTCGATTCTGCGGCGACCCGGAAAGGCCCGTAAAAACTGGAGGCATATTTTGCGGAATAGGCCATGATGGGAATGTCTTCAAATTGATTTTCGTCAAGGATCTTTCGGATGGCCCCCACCCTTCCATCCATCATATCCGACGGCGCAACGATATCCACTCCTGCCCTGGCGTGTGAGAGGGCTTGACGGGCAAGAAGATCAAGGGTTTCGTCATTCAGAATTCTCCCTCCCTCTACGACACCGCAGTGCCCATGACTGGTATATTCACAGAGACAGACATCGGTGATAACAAGAATGCCTTCCACCTTTTCTTTAATCCGTCTGATCGCTTTCTGGATGACCCCATCCTCTGCGTAGGCCTCTGATCCCAGTTCGTCTTTCTTTTCTGGAATACCAAAAAGGATGACTCCCAAAATCCCCAAGGATTTTGCCTCCTTCACCTCTTTGACCAAGAGATCAATAGAAAACTGAAAATGCCCAGGCATGGATGAGATGGCCTGTTTCATTCCTTTCCCAGGGCGAACGAAAAGAGGAAGGATCAGGTTATCCGGCCTGAGGTGGGTTTCTCGAATCATTTTTCGAAAAATTTCATCTTTTCTCAATCTTCTCGGTCTATATTGGGGGAACTTCATTTGACCTCCTTTAAATATTCTTTATTGATGGATTTTAAATCTCCAACCATTCCTGCCCTTTAAAAGAGAAATTTCTTTTATCTTTCTCTATTTTTTACTATATTTTAATATAATTGTCTATAAATGAAGAGTGTCAAAAGTCCCTTTACTTTGTTTGTCATTCCGGGCTTGACCCGGAATCCAGTGTTTCTGAACTAAATTCCCACTTTTGGGGGAATGAGGGCTTCGGAAATAATGTAAAGAAGTGTTAGACGCACTACACTCGCAATGAAGGGAAATGTTTTAAAACCATCCGGTATCCTATATCATTCTTTTCAGAAATCATCATGATCCTTCAGGGAAAAATACCAGAGACACAATCTCTGGTAAACATCATTGTTGAGAATGGGAAGATCATTCGGATTGAACCTTGTCAAAAAGGTTCTTCCTGTGACTTTGGCGGGACGGACCTATACGTCTGTTCAGGTTTTTTCGATCCTCAGGTGAATGGGTTTGCCGGTGTGGATTTCAATAGCCCCCTTCTTACTCCTGAAGGACTTCACCATGCAGGCCGTTCATTAGCTTCCACAGGCGTCATGCACTTTTTCCCCACTCTCATCACTTCATCTCATGAGAGGATGGTTCACCAACTAAAAATCATTGCGGAAGGGTTCAGGAATGCCCCCCTTTTCCAGAAGATGTGCCTCGGGATCCACCTTGAAGGGCCCTATGTTTCACCTGAGGATGGACCCCGCGGGGTTCATCCTCGCGAATTTGTCCGACTTCCGCAGTGGGAAGAATTGGAGACGTTTCAGGAAGCATGCCAAGGACGGATCAAGTGTGTGACATTAGCCCCGGAAGTGAAAGGAGCGATTCCTTTCATCAAGAAAGCAGTGGCACATGGAATTGTGATTGGAATCGGACACACCGATGCCTCCGAAGAGCTTATTGAAGAGGCTGTTGAGGTGGGCGCCCGTCTCTCCAGTCATTTGGGGAATGCCCCTTCGGGCATTTCTTCTCGATATCAGAACCTCATCCGAAAACAATTGGTCATGGATCCATTAATGGTCAGTATCATTGTGGATGGGGTTCATTTACCCCCGAATGTAGTGAAGAATTATATTCAAGCAAAGGGAATGGATCATATCATTCTTATTACCGATAGCATGGCTGGAGCAGGAGCCTCCCCCGGAAGATATACGTTGGGAGAGTTAGAAGTGGAGGTCGGTCCTGATCGGGCAGCTCGATTAGTTGAAAATTCTCGTCTGGCCGGTTCCGCCCTGACGATGGATCGCGCTATTACCAATGTCATCCGGTTTGCAGGGATGGATCTCACTTCGGCAATTCAAATGGCAGCGAAAAATGCTCAAACACTTTTCCCAGAATCGGGAGGAGAATTACTCCCAGGAGGATCCGCTGATTTAGTCCTGTTTGAATATCAAGAGGAACTGGTGGTTCGAGCCACATGGATGGATGGGGAGAAGATATTTTAAAAATGTGATAAGATGACTTAGGAAATGGAGGGTGACCCATGAAATCAAATCGTTGGTTATTGATCATTTGGTTAGGTTTTTTTGTACTGGGTTGTGCTAAGGCGGGAACACATGCTCTCTCTCTTCGGTATCAACCAGTGAAGGAATTTTCATCTCTTCAACAGAAGATTGGTTCAACACTTGCCATGGCTCCTTTTAAGGACGAAAGAACGGATACATTATATATCGGTCTTCACACCAATCTCCAAGGAGATTCCAATTATTTCAAGAGTCATCCCTTTCCTTTGGATAAGGCGATCCAGGAGTCCTTATCAGAGGCTCTTGTTCGAAATGGTGTGAAAACGATGCTCATTTCTAATTGGGATGGGAAACCCGAATCTCTGAAGCATATAGAGACCGATTCTGTTTTGATAATCGAGATCAAGAAATTCTGGACGGAGGGGAAGTCGTCACCATTCAAAAGTACTGTAAAGGTTGGGGTTCAATTGGCCATCCATTTAGGGGTGAAGAAGGAAGCAAAGGTTTTTACACGAAATGTAGAGGTGGAAAAGGAGTTGACCGTTGCCAGATCAACACCTGAAAGGGTGGAAGCTATGATCAACCAAATTCTGACGGATATTTTTGATTCTTACTTTTCCCATCCCTACTGAGCAACCTAAGAAGTTAAATCGATGTATTGGAAAAAATGGATCAAAAAGAGACTTCATTTTCTCTGGAGTGCTCTAAAGAAGTTCAATGACGATCATGGTTTTTTTCTCTCATCTGGAATTGCCTTCAACCTCCTCATCTGTTTAATCCCTTTCATCCTATTACTTTTAGCATTATTGGGTAGTTACCTCTATAATGTTCGTGAAGTGTTAAATCATATCAAAGGTTATTTGGAGAATGTCTTTCCCACTCTCGACCCAAAGATTATGAAGAACGGTCTGAGAATCATTAGAGACCGAAAGATCGTTGGGATATTGGGCATCGGGGGATTAATCTGGACTTCCACATGGGTATTCAGTTCCTTAAGGACAGCTCTGAACATTGTTTTTCAGGTTAAACAAGGTCGAGGCATCCTTCGTGGAAAGGCAATCGATCTTCTCATGATTCTCTTGGCAGGAATTTTTCTCCTCATCAGTATGATCTTCACTTCCATGATCACCGTTGTCCAGGGTTACCATTTTGGCCCCTTTCTGAATCTGGTATCAATCATTCGATTCCTCATCAAATACCTCATCCCCTTCTTTTTCACCTTTTGGATGTGTGTTTTAATTTACAAAATCATTCCTAATAAAAAAATCCATCTTAAAACCGCTCTTCAAGCAGCCTTCTTTACCAGTCTATTTTGGGAAGTTGCAAAACAGTTGTTCGGATGGTATGTCCACCATCTGGGAAGGTTCTCCGTGGTCTATGGTTCTTTGAGCGCTCTGGCCATCTTTTTTCTCTGGATTTACTATTCCTCGGTCATCCTCATTCTGGGAGGGGAGGTCGCTTTTTTATTAGAAAGTGGAGGACCTGAAGAGCGGGGCCGGCTCTCCAGCCGTAGCAGGAGTTTAAAGTCGTTGAGGTGATTTCTTCATTTTGCAAAAACACTGAACAATTTGTCGAGGCCTGACTTTTCGAGTTTTGATACGGTTTCTAACTCTCCGGCGTCTAACCACACTCCTTCACACCCTGAGCACTTATCTACTTTAATCGCTTTATAATCAATTTCGATCAGTTCCATGCCACATTTTGGACACTTCATGTGATGAAGCTCTTTAAGCTTTTTCTTTTCCGTTTCTGCGAGTTTCTTCTGCCTTTCTTCTTCCCCTTTCTTCTTTTTCTCAAACTCCATTCTCACAAAATATTCTTCTTCTTTTTCACTGGGTTTCCATACCATTGGAATAACCTCCTCTTAATTTTATCAAATTATACCCATAAAAATGAGATTTGCAAATAAAGATTATACCAATAAATTAATAGACAGAAGGGATGCTTTGGGATAATATTTTTAGAAGCGTGTATAAAATTACGTGGCGTTAAAATGAAAGGGATTAAATGGTCCAAGAAAGAAGACGGAAGACAAAGATTGTATGCACCATCGGCCCAGCCAGCGAGTCCCCCGAGATCTTAGAGGCCCTCATTCAAGCAGGGATGAATGTGGCGCGGCTCAACTTTTCTTATGGGACTCACAAAGAGCATTTGAAAAAGATCAAAACCGTTCGGCAAATCTCTGAGCGATTCAACCAGCCCGTTGCCATCCTGCAGGATCTCGGTGGTCCGAAAATTCGGATTGGTATGGTCAAAGAGGGGGGGGTGGAGTTAAAAAGAGGGAAGGAATTTTGTCTCACCAATCTGGCGCTCATCGGCGATGAGGCCAAGGCAACGGTTACCTATTCAGCTCTTCCCGGGGAGGTAAAACCGGGGGATAGAATTCTTCTGGCTGACGGAACCATCGAACTTAAGGTGTTAGAAAGTGACGGGAAGAATATTCGATGCCAGGTGATCGTGGGGGGAATTTTAACTTCTCATAAAGGGATGAACTTTCCGACCCGAACCCCTCTCGCTTCAACCTTTACAGAGAAGGATCACCAAGATCTTCTATTCGGCATTCAGCAGGGAGTGGATTTGGTCAGTCTCTCCTATATCCAAAAAGCCGATGATATCGAAAGAGTGAAAAGAATTTTAGAGAAGGAGTCAGCCGATATTCCTATCATTGCTAAGATTGAAAGAAAAGAGGCTTTAGAAAATATTGATGAAATTATTTCAGCCTCAGATGGTGTGATGGTGGCCCGAGGTGATTTAGGCTTGGAGACCCCGATTGAAAAAATTCCAAATGTTCAGAAGAAATTGATTCGAAAGGCCAACGCCTTGGGGAAACCCGTGATCACGGCCACGCAGATGCTCCGCTCTATGGTGGACCATACCCAACCCACTCGGGCAGAGGTCACAGATGTGGTCAATGCCATCTATGATGGGACGGATGCAGTCATGCTTTCGGAGGAGACGGCCAGTGGGCAATTTCCTGTCGAAGCTTTCCAGATGATGGGAAAGATTGCTCGCTCAGCAGAAGAAGAATTTCCTCATCCTTTGTTTCTCCGGAGGGAAGTAGCGGAAGGGATGAATCTCCAGCAGGCGATTACCTACGCTGCCTCGTTGGTGGCTGAAGATGTGGGAGCGAAGGTGATCACGACACCGACTGAATCAGGAAGCACAGCGCGCTGGGTTTCGAGACTTCGACCTCGCCAGCCTATCCTCGCTTTGAGTCGACACCTTCCCACAGTGAGGAGGCTCAATCTCTGCTGGGGAGTCTATCCTGTTCTTGTCTCTGATTGGAAGGATACAGACGAAATGTTACAGAGGTCGAAGAGAATGCCAAAGGAATTGGGCATGGCTACTCAAGGGGATAGGATCGTCATCATCGCCGGGGTCCCGATCAGCATTCCCGGAACCACTAACCTCATCAAAGTCGAGATCGTGGAGTAAGCCACTTCCCTCAAACGTGCCAATTCATGTCTTCCTGTCGCAAAATTCCCTTCCAGAACTTCCCGGAAACCTTGATTTAACTTCTCTGTTTGGGTCTCTTGTTTGATTCGAGGATCTTTTTTCTGATGCGCACGGAACATGGGGTCACCTCAACCCACTCATCTCCCTTGATAAACTCGATGGCCTGCTCCAGGCTAAGAATCTTAGGTGGAATCAGTTGTAAGGCTTCATCCGACCCTGCCGCTCTGATATTGGTCAGTTTCTTCTCCTTCGTCACATTGACATCAAGATCGTTCTCTCTCGAATTCTCACCAATTACCATTCCTTCGTAGACAGGTGTGTTTTCCCTGACAAAGAGTGTGCCGCGGGGCTGAAGGTGATAAAGCGCGTATGTAGTTGTCTTTCCTGGTCGGTCCGCAATCAGGGTCCCGGTAGAACGTTTTGTAATAGTGCCATGCCATGGTTCATAACCATCGAAAATGTGGTTGAAGAGCCCTGTTCCCCTTGTATCGGTAAGGAACTGGGAACGAAAGCCGATCAACCCTCTGGATGGGATCCTGAATTCGAGACGAACCCTGCCATGGCCATTGTTGCTCATTTTCTGCATCCTGCCTTTACGGATTCCTATCTGCTGTGTCACGACTCCTATGAATTCCTCTGGGAT